>Ga0207707_10004297_pt1 | contig 12617 bp, 11 predicted proteins | sample KBSC83BmetaG_FD_184336 | JGI IMG/M metagenome (GOLD analysis project Ga0207707, IMG submission 184336) | Corn rhizosphere microbial communities from Kellogg Biological Station, Michigan, USA - KBS C8-3B metaG (SPAdes) (version 2) | ecosystem: Host-associated > Plants > Roots > Rhizosphere ... | reverse complement strand
CCAGCGCCGGCCTCGCCCCGCGGACAAGGACATCGGACAAGGTGGTCAAGTCCATCTGCCCGTACTGCGCCGTCGGCTGCGGCCAGAACGTCTACGTCAAGGAGGCGGAGGGCGGGGAGGTCGGCAGGGCGAAGGTCATCCAGATCGAGGGCGACCCCGACTCCCCGATATCGCGCGGGCGGCTGTGCCCGAAGGGGTCGGCGAGCCTGCAGCTCACCACCGGCAGCGCGCGCCGGTACGAGGTCCTCTACCGGCGCCCGCACGGCACCGACTGGGAAGTCCTGCCGCTAGACACCGCCATGGACATGATCGCCGACCGGGTCATCGCGACGCGACGGCAGGGCTGGCAGTGGGAGGTCGACGGAAAGCAGGTCAGGCGCACCCTCGGGTTCGCCTCGCTGGGCGGCGCGACGTTGGACAACGAGGAGAACTACCTCATCAAGAAGCTGTTCACCGCGCTCGGCGCCGTCCAGATCGAGAACCAGGCCCGCGTTTGACACTCCGCCACCGTCCCCAGTCTGGGGACCAGCTTCGGGCGCGGCGGCGCCACCACGATGCAGCAGGACCTGCAGAACTCCGACTGCATCGTCATCGAGGGATCGAACATGGCCGAGTGCCACCCGGTGGGCTTCCAGTGGGTGATGGAGGCCAAGGCCCGCGGCGCGACGGTGATCCACGTCGACCCCCGTTACACGCGGACCAGCGCGCTGGCGGACCTGCATGTGCCGCTGCGGGCGGGCTCGGACATCGCGTTCCTCGGCGGGATCATCAACTACGTCCTGGCCAACGACAAGTACTTCAGGGAGTACGTCGTCAACTACACCAACGCGGCCACCCTGATCACCGAGGACTTCGCGGACACCGAGGACCTGGACGGCCTGTTCTCCGGCTTCGACCCGGAGAATCGCGGCTATGACCTGCACACCTGGCAGTACGAGGGCACCGAGATCCAGGCCGCGTCCGGACAGCGCGACGAGCTGTACGAGGACCGGCAGCAGATGGCGTCGGTGCGGCAGTCGGGCCGCGGCGAGGCGCACGGATCCGGCGGCGCGCACGTCGGCACGCCCGAACTGGACCCGACCATGGAGAACCCGCGCTGCGTGTTCCAGATCCTCAAGCGGCACTACGCGCGCTATACCCCGGAGATGGTGGAGCAGATCTGCGGGGTGCCGCGGGACACGTTCCGCCGGGTCTGCGAGCACGTGACCGAGAACTCGGGCCGGGACCGGACCACCGCGTGGGTGTACAGCGTCGGCTGGACGCAGCACACGGTGGGCGTGCAGTACATCAGGACGGCGGCGATACTGCAGGCACTGCTCGGCAACATGGGCCGGCCAGGCGGCGGCATCATGGCGCTGCGCGGGCACGCGTCGATCCAGGGCTCGACGGACATCCCGACGCTGTTCAACCTGCTGCCCGGGTACATCCCGATGCCGCACGCGCACGCGAACGAGGACCTCGACGCGTTCGTCGCCGCCGAGGGAACCGACCGTGGCTACTGGGCGGACATGCGGTCCTACCTGGTGAGTCTGCTCAAGGCCTACTGGGGTCCTGCCGCCACGCAGGAGAACGACTTCTGCTTCGACTACCTGCCGCGGCTGACCGGCAGCCACTCCACCTACGAGACCGTGATGGCGCAGCTCGCGGGCGACTGCAAGGGCTACTTCCTGATGGGAGAGAACCCCGCCGTCGGCTCGGCGAACGCCAAGCTGCAACGGCTGGGCCTCGCCAAGCTTGACTGGCTGGTGGTGCGGGACTTCTCGCTGATCGAGTCGGCCGTGTTCTGGAAGGACGGCCCGGAGATCGAGACCGGTGAGCTGAAAACCGAGGACATCGGCACCGAGGTGTTCTTCATGCCCGCCGCCGCGCACACCGAGAAGAGCGGCAGCTTCACCAACACGCAGCGGCTGCTGCAATGGCACCACCAGGCGGTCGAGCCGGCCGGGGACGCGCGCAGCGAGCTGTGGTTCATGTACCACCTCGGCCGCAAGCTGCGGGAGAAGCTGGCCGGGTCAACCGACGCGATGGACAAGCCGCTGCTCGACCTGACGTGGGACTATCCCACGTTCGGTGAGACCGCCGAGCCGGTGGCCGAGGCGGTGCTCGCCGAGATCAACGGCTTCGACGGCAACGGCGAGCCGCTCGCCTCCTACGAGCAGCTGAACGAGGACGGGTCGACCGCCTGCGGGTGCTGGATCTACTGCGGCGTCTACGCCGACGGCATCAACCAGTCGTCGCGCCGCAAGCCGGGCAAGGAGCAGGACTGGATCGCCAACGAGTGGGGCTGGGCCTGGCCCGCCAACCGGCGGATCCTGTACAACCGCGCCTCCGCCGATCCTGACGGCAAGCCGTGGAGCGAGCGTAAGGCCCTGGTCTGGTGGGACGAGGAGACGGCGAAGTGGACCGGCCACGATATCGCCGACTTCTCCGCCGACAAGTCGCCGCACTACCGGCCGCCGGAGGGGGCGACGGCCGCGGAGGCGTTGTCCGGCATCGACCCGTTCGTCATGCAGGCCGACGGCAAGGCGTGGCTGTACGTGCCGTCAGGCCTGCTCGACGGGCCGCTGCCGACGCACTACGAGCCGCAGGACTCGCCGTTTCCCAACCTGCTGTACAAGCAGCAGCGCAACCCGGTCCGGCAGGTGCTGGCGTTCAAGCACCCCAACAACCGCCTCCAGCCGAGCCCCGGCCAGCCGGGTTCTGACGTCTTCCCGTACGTGGCGACCAGCTACCGGCTGACCGAGCACCACACGGCCGGCGGCATGTCCCGGTGGGTGCCCTACCTGGCCGAGCTCCAGCCCGACTTCTTCTGTGAGGTCTCACCGGAGCTCGCCGCCGAGCGGAGCCTCGACCATCTCGGCTGGGCGACGATCATCACCGCGCGGAACGTCATCGAGGCACGGGTGCTCGTCACCGAGCGGATGACCCCGCTGACCGTGCAGGGCCGCACCGTGCACCAGGTCGGGATCCCCTACCACTGGGGATGGGCCGGCTACAGCGCCGGCGACTCGGCCAATGACCTTATCGAGATCAGCCTGGACCCGAACTCGCACATCCAGGAGACCAAGGCGTTCGCGTGCGACATTCGGCCGGGACGGCGCCCGGCCGGCCCGGACCGCCCCGCGCTTGTGCGGGAGTACCAGCGCCGGGCCGGCATCACCGAAGAGACGGGAACGGAGATATGAGTGCGAACGGACAGCGGGCGGTGACGTGGCTGCCGGAGATCCGCACCCGCGGTCTTGACGGCGCGCTCTACGGTGACGCCGACCCGGCCGATCTGAGCGGCTACCCGGATCATCCGCCGCGGATGGGGTTCTTCACCGACACGTCGGTGTGCATCGGCTGCAAGGCCTGCGAGGTCGCGTGCAAGGAGTGGAACCATGTCCCTGAGGACGGGCTGAACCTCCTGGGCATGTCGTACGACAACACCGGCGGCCTCGGCGCCGACACGTGGCGGCACGTCGCGTTCATCGAGCAGCGCAAGCCGGTGGCCATGCAGGACTCCGGCGTCAGCCGCGAGGGCACTGACGTGCTCGCCCTGGCGCCCGACGGGTCGGGCACGCCGCCGGAAGAGGAGGCGATGACGCCCACGACACCCGGCGGTGCGGCCGACCAGCTCCGCTGGCTGATGTCGTCGGACGTGTGCAAGCACTGCACGCACGCCGCCTGCCTGGACGTCTGCCCGACGGGAGCGCTGTTCCGCACCGAATTCGGCACGGTGGTGGTCCAGGAAGACGTCTGCAACGGCTGCGGCTACTGCATCCCGGCCTGCCCGTACGGGGTGATCGACCAGCGCAAGGAGGACGGCCGCGCCTGGAAGTGCACGCTGTGCTACGACCGGGTGGGCGACGGCATGGAGCCGGCCTGCGCGAAGGCCTGCCCGACAAACTCGATCCAGTTCGGCCCGCTCGACGAGCTGCGCGAACGGGCCGACCACCGGGTCACGGAACTCCTCGAGGCCGGCGTCGCGGACGCCCAGTTGTACGGGCACGACCCGAACGACGGCGTGGGCGGCGACGGCGCGTTCTTCCTGCTGCTCGACAAGCCGGAGGTCTACGGCCTGCCGCCGGACCCCGTGGTCACCACCAGGGACATCCCGTCGATGTGGCGGCATGTCGGCGCCGCGGCCGCCGTCATGGCCGCCGGGGCCGCCGCCGCGTTCGCGGCCTCGTTCCTGGGCGGGCAGCGATGAGCCAGACCGATGTCACCAGGCAGGGGCTGCGCGGCAAGCGGCCGGACCGGGAAGCGGTCACCGGCAGCCCGAGACGGTGGCGCGGCAAGCACCGGGCCGAGCGCCCCATGGTGCCCCCGGCCGAGTTCACCTCCTATTACGGCAAGCCCATCCTCAATCCGCCTGTCTGGGAGTCACCGGACATCCCCGGCTACCTCTTCCTCGGTGGCCTGGCCGGCGGCGCGTCGCTGCTCGCCGCCGGCTCCGACCTCACGGGCCGGGGCGTGCTCGCCCGGACCGCCAAGACGGGCGCGTTCGCGGCCGGCGTCCTGTCGGTGGCCGCGCTGATCCACGACCTCGGTCGCCCCGCCCGGTTCCTCAACATGATGCGGATGTTCAAGGTGACCTCGCCGATGAGCGTCGGTTCGTGGCTGCTCACCGGGTACGTCCCGGCGGCGGGGACGGCCGCGCTGACGGCACTCACCGGGCGGCTGCCGCGCCTCGGCGCCGCGGCCACCGCCGGGTCCGCGCTGCTCGGCCCGGGAGTCGCCGCCTACACGGCCGCGCTGATCAGCGACACCGCCGTGCCCGCCTGGCACGACGGCTACCGGGAGATGCCCTTCGTGTTCACCGGCTCTGGCCTGATGGCCGCCGGCGGCCTCGGCCTGCTCACCGCCGTGCTCCCCGGGGCCGGGCCGGGCGAGACCGAGCCCGCTCGCAACCTGGCGCTGCTCGGCACGGCCATGGAGACAGCGGCGTTCGAGCGGATGGAGCGCCGCATCGGTATGGTCGCCGAGCCGTACTCCGCGGGCCGCGGCGGCGCCTACGTGAAGGCCGGGAAGGCACTGGCCGCACTTGGCGCGGCCGGTGCCGCGCTGAGCGGGCGCAGCCGGACGGCGGCCGCCCTGTCCGGCGCCGCGCTCCTCGCCGCCTCCGCCGCCACCCGCTGGGGCATCTATCACGCGGGCATGGCGTCTGCCAGCGACCCCAAGTACACCGTCGTCCCGCAGCGGCAGCGGCTGAAGGAGCGGGCGCAGTCCGGCCAGGCGGACGGGCAGGCCGCGGGCGGGACAGAACGGAGCCTGATGTAGACAAGGAGCAATTGTGGTTGTCAAACCGATGGTCAAGGACCGCAGAACAGACCTGCTGCAGTGCGTGCGGCTGTTCGACGGCAACACCAAGGAAGGACGACTTCCCTGGTGCCACGCCGATTCCCGGCGCGACCGACGTCCATCCCAGTTCTGCGGCTACCTCCCGTTAGGCGGGACTGATAGCTTTGAACCGTGACTTCCGGGTCGGCCGTGTGCCGTGATCGAGGGGTTATCCCGGTGCGCCGGTGACCCCGGCGCGGGCCCGTGGCCCGCCGCGTCTCCGTTCAGTGTTCTGTCAATGACGCCTGAAGGAGATGAGTTCACGCACATGACCGATGTCCGTTTCGATCACACGATCATCCCGGCGCGCGACAAGCGCCGCTCGGCCGAGTTCTTCACCCGGATCTTCGGCCTTGATGACCCCGCCGAGGCGGGGTTCTTCCTGCAGGTCCGGCTGAGCGACGGCCGGGTGCTCGACTTCGCCGAGCCCGGTATCGACTTTCCCGGGCACCACTACGCGTTCCTGGTCGACGACGACACATTCGACGCGATCGTGGAGCGCATCCGGCGGGACGGCATCACCCACTGGGCCGATCCGCAGCAGCGCCTGCCCGGTCAGATCAACACCAATCACGGCGGCCGCGGGATCTACTTCGACGACCCCGGGGGCCACCACCTGGAGGCGATCACGGCCCGCTATGACGGCAGCGCGCTGACCTGACAGCGTGGTGCCCGCACGTCCGTAGCCGTGCGGGCACCACGCCTAAGGGCCTGGCCGGGCGCCGCCTACCCGGCGAGCAAGAGGACGGTGATCACCGCCATGACCAGGGCGGTGGCCCCGTGGATCCCGTACCCGGCCGTCTTCGGGGCCCTTGCTGCGCAGCACGATAAGAGCGTCGCCCACCGGGATGAGCGTGGCCGCCAGCATGAACCAGCCGAGCAGGCGCGCCGATCCGTTGGCCAGCAAGATGGCGACGAACAGGGTCCCTTCCCGGGTAATCCCATTTCCTCGCGTTGCTAGCTTTCGCGTCAACACTGTCCATAGCATCGGCAGGATGTCTAGCAGTGCTAGACTCTTGTCATGACAGCCAGCACCCGACGCGACCGTGAACGTGCCAAGCGTCATCAGCTGATCATCACCGCCGCCCGCGAGCTCGCCGAGGCCGAGGGCTGGGACACGGTGACCACGAGGCGGCTCGCCGACCGGATCGAGTACAGCCAGCCCGTGCTCTACAGCCATTTCGACGGCAAGGACGCGATCGTGCGGGCCGTCGCCATCCAGGGATTCGAGGAACTGGCCGACTGCCTGCGGCGGGCCCGCCTCGGCGCGGAGGACCCGGTACGGGCGCTCTACGGCCTGTGCCGCGCCTACCTGGAGTTCGCGGCCCAGCGGCCCGCCCTCTACCAGGCGATGTTCGTGATGCCGACCGACGTGAAGTTCGCGAGCGACGAGACGCCCGCTCCCCTGCGGGCCTGTTTCGACGAGTTCGTCCAAGCGCTGCCGCCAGACACCGAACAGCCCGCGCTGACCGCGGAGGTCACGTGGAGCGCGCTGCACGGGATGGCAGTGCTCGCGGCCACTAAGCGCATCCCGCCCGAGGGCCAGGCCGAGCGCGTCAAGGTCCTCGCCGCCCGGATCACTGGCCGCTAGGCCCGCCTATGCTGGATCCGTGCCGCGGCAACGGCCGCCGACCACCCCGAGCGGGTCACCGGACGCGCCGGACGCGACGTTACGTCCGCGATCGCGGGGTAGTGGAACCCGGCATGAAGCGTTGGATCGCCACGGCGGGCGCCGTAGCGGGCGCTCTAGCGGGCGCCGCGGCCGTGGTGCCGCTCGCGGCGTGCGCGTCGTCGCCACCCGACCGAAACACCGCGACCCTGGACGCGCCGCACCCCGCGACCCTCGCTGTCAATGAGCGGCCGAGCGCCACGCTTGACGTGCTCAGCGGGACGGCGGCACTCAAGATCGCCGCGGCGGACTTCGGCGCGGGCGGCGCGCTGCTGCGGGTCAGCACGCCGAACGGCGACCCTCCCCCGCATCTGCGCGGAACCGCCAACGGCGCCGCCCAGCCGAGGCAGGGCACCGTGGTCGACCTGTCCGCGCCAGGCGCGTCCGCCGTCACGGTCACGCTGAACGCGGCGGTGCGCTGGCGGCTCGTCCTCGGCGGCGGCACCACGCGCACCGCCATCGACCTGCGCGGCGCTCAGGTGACCGGCGTCGCGTTCACGGCGGGCTCCGACGTCATCAGCCTGACGCTGCCGCGGCCGCGCGGCCGGGTACCGGTCAAGCTCGCGGGCGGCGCCAGCCAGTTCCTGCTCAGCCTGCCCGGCGGGGTCCCCGCCCGGGTGACCGCCGCCGGCGGCGCGGGCGAGGTTTCGCTGGCCGGCCGGGACCACGTCGGCGTCGGCGGCGGGTCGGTGTTCACCACGCTGGGGTGGGCGCCGGACGCGGCGGGCTACGACATCGACGCGACCGCCGGCGCGGCCCGCCTCGCCGTGACGGCGCGGAGCAGTTAGCGGGGTACGCATACAACTTAGTCGTAGTACGATATTTTTCGGCGCTTCCGGTTTATTAGTCGTGCCGCGAGGTAATTTCATAGTAGATCTCACCGGAGGTGTGCCATGAGCCTCGCGCCAGGCGAGCAGCGGACGCTCGCAGAGATCGAGAGCGACCTGTGCGGTTCCGATCCAGCGTTCGCCGCGATGTTCACCGTCCTCGCCGACGTACACACGGGAGAGCCGCCTGCCCGTGAGTGTCTGCCTCGGCACGCGTTCGGCGCGACCGACAGCGCACGGGCGATCATCGTGCTCGCGGTCGGCATGCTATTCCTCATCGCGTGCGTCACCATGGCAGTGGTCGCGACCGCACACGCCACGTCGCCGCAGGACGGTCACGGCCAGCGCGTGAGCCCGGCCAGCGCCTACGTCCCCTAGCACGCCGCGAACGCATTAGAACGCCAGCGGAAACCGCTTCCTCACCGTGGCCGCCGTCTCGTCGGCCGGAGCCGACCAGACCGATTCGTTGAAGATCTCCACCTCGATGTCGCCCTTGTACCCCGCGGCCGCCACCGCGGCGGTGATCGGCGGGAAGTCGATGTGCCCGTCGCCGACGTGGCCGCGGCCGAGCAGCGTGTCGGCGGGCAGCGGCAGGATCCAGTCGCACACCTGATAGCTGACGATCCGCTCCCCCGCCCGCGCGATGTCGGCCGGCAGCGCCGCGTCCCACCACAGGTGGTAGGTGTCCACGACCACGCCGACCGCGTCGGCGGGGAACTGGACCGCCAGGTCCAGGGCCTCGCCGAGGCGGGTGATCACGCAGCGGTCGGCGGCGAACATCGGGTGCAGCGCCTCGACGCCCAGCCGCACGCCGTGCGACTGGGCGACCGGGACGAGTTCGCCGATCGCGTCGGCGATCATCCGCCGGGCCAGGCCGATGTCGCGGCTGCCGGGCACGAGCCCGCCCGCGACCAGGACAAGAGTGCCAGTGCCGAGTGCGGCCGCCTCCGCGATCGCCACCTTGTTGTCCGCGATCGACGCGGCCCGGGCGGCCGGGTCGGCATGAGTGAAGAAGCCGCCCCGGCACAGGCTCGACACCCGCAGCCCGGCCGCCCCCACAAGAGCGGCGGCGGTCGCGAGCCCGGCCTCCGCGACGGGCTCGCGCCACAGCCCGATCGCGCCGATCTCGTGCCGGACGCAGAGGTCGACGGCCTCGGCCACGCCCAGCCGCTTGACCGTCGCCTGGTTCAAAGACAGCCGACCGAGGACACTCACCGGACCTCCCTCAGGAACAACGCCATCCGGCTCACCGCCAGGTCCGGGTCGCGGAGCGCCCCGGCGGCCGCCGCCAGCTCGAAGACCCGGACCAGGTGGCCGGCCGGCCGCTTGCGCTCGAGGCCGTCGAGCATGGAAAAGCGCGGCTGGAGCCCGTTCAGCCAGGCGAGGAAGGCCACGCCCGCCTTGTAGTAGTACGTGGGCGCCTCGAAGATCAGCCGGCTGAGCGGGACCGTCGGCCCGATCGCGGCCTCGTATCCGGCGAGGTCGCCCGCGTCGAGGGCGTGCAGCGCCGCGGCGGCCGGCGCGGTGACCGCGGCGAACGCGCCGAGCAGCGCGTCGCTGTGCCCGTGCTCGTCGCCCTTGATGAGTTCCGCGTAGCCGAAGTCGTCGCCGGTGTAGAGCCGGATCCCGGCCGGCAGCCTGCGCCGCAGCGCGACCTCTTTCGACGCGTCGAGCACCGACAGCTTGATGCCGTCGACCTTGTCGCCGGCCTGGTCGATCAGGTCGAGCACGGTCACCGCGGCGGACTCGAAGTCGGCGCCGCCCCAGTAGCCGCGCAGCGCGGGGTCGAACGCCTCGCCGAGCCAGTGCAGGATGACCGGCCGGCTCGCCTGCTTCAGCAGCGGCCCGTAGACGTCCAGGTAGTCGCGGGGGCCGCGGGCCGCCGCGGCGAGGGCGCGGCTCGCCATGAGGATCACGTTGGCGCCGGTCGACTGCACGAAGTCCAGCTGCGCCGCGTAGGCATCGACGATCGCCGGGAGCGGGTGCCCGCCGTCCGCGGCGAGGTGGTCGGTGCCCGCCCCGCAGGCGATGTCGGCGTAACCGCCCGCGGCGCGGCGGGCGGCCGCGCGCTCGGCCGAGCTGGCGATCAGCTCCCGCGCGAGCCCCCAGGACAGGCCCATGCCGCGCTGCGCGGTGTCCATCGCCTCCGCGACCGCGAACCCGTGCGCCCACAGGTGATCGCGGAAACCGAGGGTGGCGTCCCAGTCGACCAGGTCGCCGCCGTCCGCGGAGGCGACGTGGGCGGCGGCGTACACGCGGCGCGATGCGGGCGGCAGATATTCAGAAGCCCAGCCGGGCGGTGTGATCTCGAGCTGCTCCGCCCGGCCCGGCAGCGTGATGCGCGCGGTCACGTCAGGCCCCGGAACTCAGCGGCGGGTATCTCGACGCGACGGCCCTCATCGGAGGACAGCATCGCGAGCTCGGCCAGCTGGACGCCCCTGGCCCCGGCGAACAGGTCCCATTCGAACGGCCGGCCGCGCGCGGCAGCCCGCAGGAACAGCTCCCACTGCGCCTTGAAACCGTTGCCGTAGTCCATGTTGTCCGGCACGTCGCTCCACATCGCCTGGTAGTCGAGCGGGTCGGGCAGGTCGGGGTTCCAGACCGGCATCGGGGTGGACACCTTGTGCTGCACGGCGCAGTTCCGCAGGCCCGCGACCGCGCTGCCGTGCGTGCCGTCCACTTGCAGCTCAAGCAGCTCGCGGCGGTTGACGCGGACCGCCCACGAGGAGTTCACCGACGCGACGACGCCGCCGCTGAACTCGAGCACCGCGTAGGCCGCGTCGTCGGCGGTCACGTCGTAGGGCTCGCCCGCCTCGTCCCACCGCTTCGGCAGGTGCGTCGCCCGCCGCGCGTAGACCGCGCTGACCGGGCCAAACAGGTCCTCGAGCAGGTACTGCCAGTGCGGGAACATGTCGAGGACGATGCCGCCGCCGTCTTCCGCGCGGTAGTTCCACGAGGGCCGCTGCGCCGGGTACCCGTCGCCTTCGAATACCCAGTAGCCGAACTCGAGCCGGACGGAAAGGACCCGGCCGAAGAAGCCCTCGCGGACCAGCCTGCGCAGCTTGATGATGCCGGGCAGGAACAGCTTGTCCTGTACGACGCCGTGCGTGATGCCCGCCGCCCGCGCGGCCTCGGCCAGCGCGAAGGCGGCGGCGGCCGAGGCCGCCACCGGCTTTTCCGTGTAGACGTGCTTGCCCGCCTCGATGGCGCGGGCCACCGCGGTCTGCCTGGCGCTGGTGACCTGGGTGTCGAAGTAGACACCGACGTCGGGGTCGCCGAGCACCTCATCCAGGCTCGTGGTCCACCGGGAAAGGCCGTGCCGCTCGGCGATCGCGCGCAGCCGCTCCTCGCTGCGCCCGACGAGCACCGGCTCCGGGTACAAAGTCGTGCCGTCGTCGAGCGGTATCCCGCCCTGCTCGCGGATCGCGAGCAGCGACCGCACGAGGTGCTGCCGGTATCCCATCCGGCCGGTGACCCCGTTCAGTGCGACGTGAATGACCTTGCGCGCCATAGAGCGGCCTTCCGCGGTGAGGTGCTTGTTTGGGAAAGGGCTTTCCCGAGAATAGGCTTGGCAGCACGGCCGGTCAAGCCGACGAGGCAGGCGAGAAGGAGGTCCGGTGGCGGACGCACGTCCCAGCGGTCAGCATGCGGCGCAGCGCGTGACGCTGCAGGATGTCGCCGACCGGGCCGGGGTGTCGCTGACCACCGCGTCCCGGGTGGTGAACGACGGCTCGCGGAAGGTCGGCAAGGCCCTCGCGGATCGCGTGCACAAGGCGGTCGCCGAGCTCGGCTACACCGCAAACCTGCAGGCCAGAGCGGTCGCGACCGGGCAGAGCACGATGATCGGCGTGGCGCTGCGCGACATTTCCGACCCGTACTTCTCCTCGATCGCCGCCGGACTCATCGAGGTCGCCGACGGCGAGGTCGTTGGCGGCGGGCGGCTGCTCGTGTGCATGTCGAGCACGGCCGCGGACGAGGACGCCGAGCGCGAGTACGTCGCGCTGATGCGCGCCCAGCGGGCGCGGGCCGTCGTCCTGATCGGCAGCCGGTCGGACAACACCGCCGCCCGGGAAGTGCTGCGCGCCGAACTCCACGCGTTCACCCGCTCGGGCGGCCGGGCCGCCTGCATCGGCCAGGACCTGCTCGGCGTGGACACGGTGCGGCCGGAGAACAAGGCGGGCGCGGAGGCCCTGGCCCGGGCGCTGGCCGCGCTCGGACACCGGCGGTTCGCCGTGCTCGCCGGACCGCGCTCGCTGCTGACCGGACAGGACCGGACCAATGGCTTCAGGGACGGGCTTAACGCCTGGTCGGTCAAGCTCGACCCGGCGCGCGTGGTACACGGCGACCTGTCGCGGGACGGCGGGTACGCGGCCATGAGCGAGATCCTCGCGGCGGGCGAACCGCTGCCCGACTGCGTGTTCGCGGTCAGCGACATCATGGCGGTCGGCGCCCTTGCCCGGCTGCGGGCCGCGGGCATCGACGTGCCCGGCGACATCGCGCTCGCCGGGTTCGACGACATCTCGACCCTGCGCGACGTGTACCCGCCGCTGACCACGGTGCGGCTGCCGCTCAAGCGGCTCGGCGAGATCGCCGCCCGGCTGGTGCTGAGCGACGACGACGCGCCCCGGCGGCCGCGCGTCGTCCCCGTCCCTGGCGAGGTCGTGCTGCGGGAAAGCACCCGCCCCCACCCGCCCCGCTGACGGTCTTGCGCGGCGCTCCCCCGATTGGATAAGTTCACGGCAACCGGAAAGCGCTTGCCAAAGATGACGAGCGAACCGGAAGTGCGAACTCTCCGGGAG
>Ga0207707_10004295_pt1 | contig 12619 bp, 11 predicted proteins | sample KBSC83BmetaG_FD_184336 | JGI IMG/M metagenome (GOLD analysis project Ga0207707, IMG submission 184336) | Corn rhizosphere microbial communities from Kellogg Biological Station, Michigan, USA - KBS C8-3B metaG (SPAdes) (version 2) | ecosystem: Host-associated > Plants > Roots > Rhizosphere ... | reverse complement strand
TACTACGACCTGCCGCACCCGTCCGGCCGGCGTGAATCGCTCTACCGGCATTGCGTGCGCGCGATCGAACACGGGCTGCCACGCGGCACCCATGGCCTGCCCCTGATCGGCAGCGGCGACTGGAACGACGGCATGAATCGCGTCGGCGAACACGGCCGCGGCGAGAGCGTGTGGCTGGGGTTCTTTTCCTGCGAGGTACTTGCGCGCTTTGCCGAGGTCGCGCACCTGCACGACGACGCCGGATTCGCCCAACGCTGCCTGGACGAAGTGGCCAGGCTGCACACCGCGCTGGAACTGCATGGCTGGGACGGCGCGTGGTATCGCCGCGCGTATTTCGACGACGGTACGCCGCTGGGTTCCCACAGCAACCCGGAATGCCGCATCGACTCCATCGCGCAAAGCTGGTCGGTGCTGTCCGGCGCGGCGCCGCTGGCGCGTCAGCAGCAGGCGATGGATTCACTCGACCGGCATCTGGTGCGCCGCGACGCCGGCCTGGTGCAACTGCTCGATCCGCCGTTCGACAAGTCGACGCTCGACCCCGGCTACATCAAGGGCTATGTCCCCGGCGTGCGTGAAAACGGTGGCCAGTACACCCATGCGGCGATCTGGGCGACGATGGCATTTGCCAAGCTTGGCGACAGCGCGCGGGCGTGGGAGTTGCTGCGCATGATCAATCCGGTCAACCACGGCAGCGACCCGGCGCGCATGGGCGTCTACAAGGTCGAACCCTATGTGGTCAGCGCCGACGTCTACGCCGTCGCCCCGCACATCGGCCGCGGCGGCTGGAGCTGGTATACCGGCTCCGCCGGCTGGATGTACCGCCTGATCGTCGAATCCCTGCTTGGCCTGCACCTGGAAGCCGCACACCTGCGCTTTGCCCCGGTGCTGCCGGTCGAGTGGGACGGCTTCGCCATGGACTACCGCTACCGCGACACGCGGTACCGCATCGAGGTGCAGCAGAGCGATCCAGGTACGTCCGGCGCGGTGTGGCTGGATGGCGTGCAGCAGGTGGACGACACCGTCCCGCTGGTCGACGACGGGGTGGAGCACAAGGTGGAAGTGAACTGGCCGCGGGTGAGGTGATGCGGCATTGCAGGTTGGACGTGAACCGGCCGCGCAGGCGCCGACACTGCCCCGCTCAGCGATCCAATGGACTGAGCACGCCATGCCCGCCACGATTCAGCACATGGGTGTAGATCTGTGCAGCACACGGACGTGCCAATGCCGCGAGCGCAGGGATGCGCAGGAGCGGCCGTAGTCGCCACATCCTTGTGGCCGAGCAGCTCCTGGATCGTGCGAGCTCCATAAATAGATGGGGAACATAGCTTGACGCTACCAAATCTGGCTGTGTTCGATGCGACATGCCTCTTGACGTGTCGCCACGACACCAGATTGCCCCCCGTCACGACATTCTGCACAGGGAATCCTGCCGATTTTACGGACACCGAGTTCAGATGCGACGGTGAAGCCGAAGTTGGTTTATGGCGAAAAGGCGGACGCTTAGCAGTGAGTTCAAGCGCGAGACGGTGCGGTTAGTCACGGAGCGCGGTGTATCAGCGGCGCAGGCAGCCCTGCGACTTGGACTGCACGAAGACGTGCTACGCAAATGGGCGCGATGTCCATCCTGCCATTTGCTTATGTTCCGTAAAACTGGATGCCCCTGTGGCAGATATCGGGAAGCGCTTCATCTGGTGTGAAGAGCGCAATACTCAGGGGAAGATCCATTCGCGGTGACTTCGTTTTGAGGGCTAGCGCCACAAGTTGAAGTAGCCGCTCTTTGGCCGCTGAAGCTGCCACAACCCCAAGAAGTATGAATTCCTCCGGGTTGTTGCCTTGGATGTTCACCTCCATCAGATAGGCAGCCTTGACAGTCCCCTCCCGCTCGAACAACTCACGCAGTACCTCATCAACTTCGTTCGTTGAGACGCTGGGCGGACCTGCAAGTACCGCCTCACCGTCGCCAAGTTGGTGCTTCGAGAAGTAGCCCAGATCCCTACCCTCAAGAATCGCCGTGACCTCAGGTGGATACAGTGCCACCGCGTCGATATTTGGGTTGAGCATTAGGGTGGTGCCGCGTGTAAGTTCAAACAGCCGCCGACCCGACATAGCCACAATCGAGACACCATCACGCAACGGCTGCTCTGCCTGGGTACGGTCACTGAAGAACGGAAGCACGGTCTGACCATTGTCCGGGCGTATGAACTGGAAGAAGCGCATACGCCCTTCAGGAGGAGCTTCCGATGGGACGTGCGCGTACACGGTGGCATCGAGAAGGGCTCGAAACACTGCCTCTTGAGCCGTTGACGGATCCATCCCCAGCGGCGTCAACCTTGCCGCAGCAAGGAGATCATCAAGTTTCGTTGCGGTCATTCCGTTCTACTTGACGTGGTGATGGCCAACGTTCCGATGGATTTCCGTCGACGCTGGTGTCGAAGACTGGCTCCAGAACATAGGCTGGGCTAGCCAGTTCATGCCATCCCGCCTGAAACACCTCATAGGCCGATGGGTAGTGGCGCAGAAGCCACTTGGCTTCACTACGCACCGAGGCCGGAACTCGCCGGTTGCCGAGTAGCAGCCTCAAAAACTCTCTCGTTTCGATGACCGCTCGCGAACGTTCGTACGGCAGCGTCATGACCGCTCCACTTGCGCTCTCATCGCATGCTTCTGCTGATGCTCGTGGAACATCGGCGCATGGCGATTCAGGAACTGCTTCATGGTCCCCTTGTATTTCAGCGCCTCGCCTGGAAGCGATATCGCAAGCGCTTTGGCGATGCTGAGAGCGTACGAGACTTGGCTCTTGGTTGGCGGTTGGAGGTCGTCGTCCAGGATGCTGGCCAGACTGGTGATCAACCGCCACTCGAATGGCGCGTTGTTGCCCGTGCTCAGGCACCGTTCCAGCTGAATGCCCAAAGCTTCCCGGGAGTTCCAGCTCATCGCGATGTCCAAAGACAGATCCAAATCATCATCGACCAATCGAAGTGGCATCGTCGTGTCACCTTCCTATACTTATATGTAGACTACATCTAAAGGCGTAGCCCTAAAAGTATCGTCTGCTTACGGTCACCGCATGGACAAGGTGACGTTACAGACCAAATTGGGTACCGCCGTGCGCGAGCGTCGGCAAGCCCTTGAGTACAGCCAGGACACCTTCGCCGATGCCATCGGTATGCACCGCGCCTACTACAGCGCCATCGAGCGCGGCGAACGGAACGTAACGCTGGCCACCCTCGCCAGGGTGGCAGACGGGCTGGACATGCCGATTGCCGCATTGATGGCGCAAGCCAAGCTTTAAGCCCTGCCGCCGGCATACGGGTTGGCTCAGGACTACCGGGAACAACATCATTGAATATCGAGTTGAGAAAGACCTTATGGGCCGCCGCCGACAAGCTGCGTTCCAGCATGGACGCAGCCGAGTACAAGCATCTGGTGCTCGGGCTGATCTTCGTGAAGTACATCTCCGATGCATTCGACGAACTGCGCAGCGGTCTGCGCGTGGCGCTGGCTGACCCGGAATCCGAGTTGTACCTCGACGATCCCGTCGTGCGCGCTGCCGCGGAAGAGGATCGCGACTACTACACCGCCGCCAACGTGTTCTGGGTGCCCGAGCAGGCACGCTGGGAAAATCTTCGCGCGCACGCCAAGCAGGCGAACATCGGCCGCCGCATCGACGCCGCGCTGGACGCGATCGAGGCGGACAACCCGCGTCTGAAGGGCATCCTCGACAAGCGCTTCGGCCGCGCCCAGCTGGAACCGGGCAAACTCGGCGAACTGGTCGACCTGGTTTCCACGATCGGCTTCGGCGCGGGCGACAAGGCCAAGGACGTGCTCGGCGAGGTGTACGAATACTTCCTCGGCCAGTTCGCCAGCGCCGAGGGCAAGAAGGGCGGCCAGTTCTACACGCCCGCCTCGGTGGTCAAGGTATTGGTGGAAATCCTCGGCCCGCACCAGGGCAAGGTATACGACCCGTGCTGCGGTTCCGGCGGCATGTTCGTGCAGTCGGAGAAATTCGTCGAAAGCCATGGCGGCCGCTTCGACGATCTCAGCATCTACGGCCAGGAAGCGAACCCGACCACCTGGCGACTGGTGGCGATGAACCTGGCCATCCGCGGCATGGACTTCAACCTCGGCAAGGAGCCGGCCGACACCTTCCACCGCGACCAGCACCCGGACCTGCGCGCCGACTACGTGCTGGCCAACCCGCCGTTCAACATCAGCGACTGGGGCGGCGAACGCCTCGCCGACGACCGCCGCTGGCAGTTCGGCACGCCGCCCGCCGGCAACGCCAACTACGCCTGGCTGCAGCACATCCTGCACCACCTTTCCGCGCGCGGGCAGGCCGGCGTGGTGCTGGCCAACGGCAGCATGAGCTCCAACCAGAACAGCGAAGGCGCGATCCGCCAGGCGATGGTCGAACGCGACGTGGTCGAGGTGATGGTGGCGCTGCCGCCGCAACTGTTCTTCAACACCCAGATCCCCGCCTGCCTGTGGTTCCTGGCGAAAGACAAGACCAAGAACGGCCGCGACCGCCGCGGCGAAGTGCTGTTCATCGACGCCCGCAAACTCGGCCGCATGGAAGGCCGCGTATTTCGCGTCTTCGACGACGAGGACATCGCGCGCATCGGCGACGCCGTGCATCGCTGGCGGGAAGACGGTTTCGCGCACGCCGGAAGGAACTCCGTTCACGCTGAGCGTAGCCCGCAGGGCGAAATCGAAGCACCGTCCGAACCCTACGCCGACATCCCCGGCTTCTGCCGCAGCGTGCCACTCGCCGAGATCGCCGAATACGGCTACGTGCTCACCCCCGGCCGGTACGTGGGCGCGGAAGATATCGAGGACGACGACGAGGTGTTCAGCGACAAGATGGATCGGCTTACCGCGCAGCTCGCTGAGCAGATGGCGAAGGGTGTGGAGCTGGATGCGCTGATCCGGGAGAAGCTGGGGGCGTTGGGCTATGGCGTCTGAATGGCCAGAGATACAGCTGGGCGAGTTGGTGAAACGTGGCGAAGTCACGTTGCAAACCGGCCCATTCGGCTCACAACTCCACAAGCACGACTACATTGAACATGGCGTGCCCGTGGTACCCACTGAAGCCATAGGCCATGGCCTGATCGTGTCGGAATCGGTGCTTCCCCAAATCACCGAGAAGAAGGCAACTGAACTCAAGCGCCATGCGTTGCAACGTGGCGATATCTTGTTCGCACGCCGAGGTGCGCAAGCAACAGGCTTATCCGCCTATGTGGATGATGCGCATGTAGGCGCACTTTGCGGCACGGGAGCGATCTTGCTGCGGTTGCGATCGGCCGCATTGGATCCAAAATTTATCGCCTCATTCCTGGCGACCAATGAAGCGTTCGAGTGGCTGCGCGCCAATGCTGTTGGCGCTGTCATGCCCAACCTCAATACCGGAATCATTTCCCAACTGGTGGTGCCCGTCCCTCCGCTATGGGTACAGCGCGAAATCGGAATCACCTCGTCAGTCATTGAGAATCGCATTCAGTTGCTGCGAAATCAGAACACGACCCTCGAAGCCATCGCCCAAACCCTGTTCAAGTCATGGTTCGTCGACTTCGATCCGGTGCGCGCGAAAGCCGAAGGCCGCGAGCCCGACAGCATGGACGCCGCCACCGCCGCACTGTTCCCCGACTCCTTCGAAGATTCCCCGCTCGGCCCGATTCCGCAGGGTTGGCACGCATCGAGCCTTACCGATTGCATGGAACTCAATCCAAAACGCGTGTTGCGCAAAGGCAGTTTGGCGTCGTATCTGGACATGGCCAACGCACCGACCCAAGGTCACCGTCCATCTGGAATTGCTCAACGCGAACTGGGATCGGGCAGTAAGTTCATCAACGGTGACACGTTGCTAGCGAAGATCACGCCGTGCCTGGAAAACGGCAAGACCGCGTTCGTGGATTTCCTGGCCGACAACGAAGTTGGCTGGGGTTCGACGGAATTCATCGTGATGCGGCCCAAGGCTCCGCTGTCTCCGTTTTGGGGTTACCTGTTGGCGCGCATGCCGAGCTTCCGTACGTTCGCGATCCAGGCAATGACTGGCACCAGCGGCAGACAACGCGTCGACTTGGGAAGCCTGAAGCAGTTTTCGGTGGTCATGCCCAACGTTGGCGTGGCAAAGGCTTTCGAGAAAATCATCGAGCCTCTGCGTGCGCGCATTGCCGCTGCGTCCAGCCATGCCGATAGCCTTTCCGAACTCCGCGATACCCTGCTCCCCCGCCTGATCTCCGGCAAGCTGCGCCTGCCCGAAGCACAAGCACTGATCGAGGATGCCACGCCATGAAACCCAAGCTCAGCCAACTGCAGCGCATCAACCTCCGCGAGGCGTGGCGGCACGAGCCGCTAGAGTTCACGCTGTAGCCTGTGAATCCTTCTGTGAGTGAGGACGCATCTGAACGCCATGGACAAAACTTCACCTCGAACGGCTATTTTCATCTCGCACGCAACACCAGAAGACAATGCATTCGTACGTTGGCTTGGTGCCAAGTTGTCTGCTTTGGGCTATGAGGTTTGGGCGGATTTGTTCGCACTGCATGGCGGGTCGGACTGGTCTCGAAAACTGGAAGATGCCCTCCGAAACCGAGCACTCAAGATGCTATTGGTCTGCACGCCAGATGGCTTGGAGAAGCAAGGCGTTCGTAACGAGGTCGAAATTGCAACCGCAGTTAGTAAGTCGATTTCCGATCCTGAGTTCATCATCCCGTTGCGGCTGGCTTCCTACGATGCGCCTTTCCGCATCGCCCATCTTCAATACATCGACTTCTCTCATGGATGGGCTAACGGCTTCGTCGAGCTTTCCGAATTACTTTTGGCAAACAAAGCCATCTCGCGAACGGGTGACGGCGACGCCTTGAGTGAGTGGCTAACCGATCAAACGAATGGCGCTGCAAAGCTGATCCAGCGCACAGAGTATCTCGTCTCGAATTGGCTCCGGATCAAGTCGTTTCCCGAGACACTGTACTACTGCGAACCACCCTTCGGCTTCGATGTCCAGCGATTCCAGATGCGCGACATCGAGACTTACCCGCTCATTCCGTTCAAGAACGGAGTCCTCACCTTTGCCTCCCCAAACGCCGCCGGCGAATTGCGCCCCGGAGTTCCGGCACATGTTGTCGGGGAGCTTTCGTTATCGAGATTCCGGTCCGAAGGATGGTCAGAGCAAGGGATCGAGCGATACGTCGCGAGTCGTCACTTCTCTGACCTCGGCAATCAAGCCTTCGATCTACACATGCACCGGCTGGGGATGTCGGCTCTCGCCAATCAAAAAGGCCGACGAACATGGTGGGCTGACATACGCGTCGCCCCGAAGACAAAAGTTTCGTTCAACTGGAAGCACATGAAAGGATTGCGTCAAATTATGGGGCAGTCGGAGAAGCGAAACGTGTTTTGGCACTACGGTCTTAACGCACAGACCCGCGACTACCCGAAGCCTCATATCCGCCTTTCCCCTCGCTTATTGTTCTCCGCGAACGGTATGGACATCATCGATGACCCCAAAAAGGCTCATCGCCTGAGACGATCATTCGCCGCGAGCTGGCGGAACGCGCGTTGGCGCGACATGCTGCTTGCATATCTGTGGTGGGTGTCAGGCGGTACAAATGAAATCGCTTTTCCAGTGTCTCCAACTGAGAATCTCGTCGCCTCGCTTCCGCCCTTTTTACCGGTTGCGAAGTTCGGCGTGCATGAAGCCGGTGATGTGGATGTCGATGAAGATGACCCCGACATCGACTACGGCGAATGGTACGAAGACGAGGGCGAACACGATGAGGAATAAGCGTCCTGCACTCAGCGTATTGCACATTGAGGAACCGGAGCTTGAGTTTCGCTTCGGGCAGCGTGTGACTTATCCCCGGGATGGCCTCTACCTGTTTGGTCCCGTTGATGCTGGCGCGACTCCTCGTTCGATTCGCTATGGGTTCATCGGAACGCCGCAATCCTTCGAGTGCTTTCAAGAGTGGGTATCTCAGGTATCCGGCTACATTCCTATTCCCCCGCGCGGGAAAACGTCCAAAGAGAATACGCCCCATCATGTCCCTTTTCCTGGCTTTGCCGAGACGTTTTTCTCCCATTGGTCCGCAATGCCAGCTTTCGCGATCCGCGACCTGTCCGAAGGTGATCTAAGGCGCAAGGCACATATCGGAAACCGGCACGAGGCTATCAAGGAATTAGTCGATACCTACGTTGATAGGCTCATTGCCGAGATCAAGCGGCTCGAAGACCCGCCCCAGTTCTGGTACGTGGTTATTCCTGAGTTCGTCTACGAGCTTGGTCGTCCTCAGTCCGCGGTCTCAAAGGCAGATCGAGTGCCTGGAAAGATCCTCGTGAGCGAGAAGCAGGCATCGAAGATGACCTATCAAGCGTCGCTTTTCGCACAGGACGAAAGGGATGCTGAGGTCTACCAGTATGAGAGGAACTTTCGTCGCCAGTTAAAAGCGCGCCTGCTCGATCACAAGATCGTGACTCAGATCGTTCGAGAAACGACGCTCGCACCGGGGCGATTTCTCAAGGCTGGAACTGATCAGCCGAAGCGTCGCGTGGAAGATCCCGCGACAATTGCTTGGAAGCTCTCGACTGGTTCCTACTACAAGTCTGGCGGACGCCCTTGGCAACTTGCTGGCGTACGTCCGGGCGTGTGCTACGTCGGACTTGTCTATAAGCAGCAGCCGCAAAACGAGGACCATCGCTACGCATGCTGTGCCGCTCAGATGTTCCTTGCGGATGGCGAGGGGGTGGTCTTCCGTGGAGCACTTGGCCCTTGGTATAACCCCGATACAAAGCAGTATCACTTGGATGCGGACGCGGCCTACCGACTGGCGTCCACGGTCATTGCCGAGTACAAGAACAAGCACGATTGTGAGCCGACTGAGCTTTTCATACACGCGCAATCACGCTTTGACGATGCCGAGTGGGAGGGGTTTCACAGCGCCTGCAGTGGCGCGACGAATCCGGTCGGCGTCCAGATTGGAGATGCTTGGGACGATTTGAAGCTGTTCCGCCCCGGCAACTATCCTGTGATCCGGGGAACCGCTCTCATCGTCAGCGCACGCGCGGGCTACCTCTGGACCTCCGGCTATGTTCCCCGTCTGGACACCTACATGGGGCCGGACACGCCGAACCCGCTGCATATCGTCATACGTCGAGGCGATGCGTCGATTCAAACAGTGATGGCCGATGTGCTCGCGCTGAGCAAGATCAATTTCAATAGTTGTCTTTTCAATGACCGCTTTCCGGTCACGCTTCGGTTCGCGAATGCAATCGGTGAGATTCTTACCGCCGCACCACTTCATTCAGAGCCGATGTTGCCTTTCAAGCATTACATCTAGGTTCTGTCGCCTATCAGCCCAGAGTTGAACGGTGCTGCCGTCGTCATTCATAGAACTGCCCGCGTTAGCGGGGTAGATCCCTAATCAATACCCCTCACGCTTGGCGCAACGTCTGTTCCCAACACTAATTAGACGGCCACTAGGGATTTCCACCTTTGCGCCTTGAATCGACTAACTCATCGAAGCGCGCGAGCTGAAGATTGAGCAGCCGACTAGGCAGCATCAGTGAGTAGATGAACGCAAATGTGGCAAATCCGAGATACAAACTTTCCAAGCATGCCTCGGCTCTACTATCTGGATCACGTTTAGCTATGATGGTCGCTACAAATACGAGCGCCAGCACTAGCAGGTAGGAAACAAATAGCCATTTGTGACGAACGAGCCGCTGATAGACATTGCTGCGTTTGACCGCATCCGAGCGCCACGTGCGTCCACGGTACAGACCGGGCTCGCCTAGAAGGGTCATCACGGTAATAAGGAAGCCCGCGAGGATAGAGAACACGTTGACGATGATGCCGCGAGCCTCGGTATTGCCGTGGACGAAGGGCTGCCCATACCATCCGATTGCCACCGAAATAGCGGCGATCGCGGTAAACAGGCCGATCCGTCTCCAGTCAACATCCAGCCGCTGCACGTCATTGCTCCAGCAGGTTCCCCTGCGCTATCTCGTCGAAGTAGGTTCCCATTTCACCCCACGCGCTGTTGTGGCTAACGGAATTGTCTTTCGTTTCCACTTTGACACTGGTCTGCAGGCGAATTTCCCCAGAGGTAATTTGCTCGTTCTTCTGGGTGATGATTGTGAACTCGCTTACCGGAGAGTCGTTGTCATCAAGAACTGTCTCCGCGAGTTCTTCGATGAAGTCTTGAGAGGTCTGAATGGCACGGGTATTCCCCTCGAGCTTGACCTCCACGTTCACGATGAGATCTTCGAGCGCTTTCTGCTTGGTGAGAGACTGATCCTTGCTTATGAGCGCGCCGAGCTCATCGCCTAGGGTTCCGAACGACCTTGCGACCCAGCCGGTTCGCTGCGCCTTGGGCACACTCAACTTGTAGGCGCTAACAGCAAGCTGGATCGACCGAACGCCGTGGTCCTGGATCAACTGGAGCTTGTCGAGATTGCTAGCTGGAACGAGCTCAAAGGCACTGGATTCGTCGTAAAGATCCGCTTCCCTGAAAAGCTGAGCAAGATACAAAGAGGCCTTGCTTTTGCTGATCCCGTGGCCGCAGTAGAACACATGGTGGTCCTTGATAAGCAGGAAGCAATCGCCGTCCTTGAATTCCTTTCCCGTAGGTGGCGCTTGCGCTCCCTCGTCATCCTCAGCCGTGGTTGCTTTAGGTTGAAGCGTTGACGCCTGTACGCCAGGAATATATCGCGAAAGATGCAGCCGAACGCGCGCGCCCGCGCCACTGTAGTGCTGGATACGCACCACATCTCCGCCCCCGAGCGTAATTTCGGTGGCACCGCAGTTGTTCTTCTTCCTTCGTGCCCTAGCCACGATTGATTGAAGGTCAAAGGGCTTTCCATCCCGACGCGCGCGAAGGTAGTAAAGCGTTTTTGTCGTCGTGTTGCTTTGCATAGTCCATTCCCCTGTGTTGGCCATCCTAAACGGATATTCAGGCACGGACGGGGGCATGTCAAAAAGCTTGCCAGGGCCATGTCGCAAGAGTTAAGACCACAATTCGGTTTAGCTCAGAGTGCACTTTGCGCGTTCCTGGCCGAGAGTGGACAGTCGACTAACGTAATCAGTGTCGTGACGAGTTTGGTCAGTTCCGCTGGCGAAGGTCGGTAGCTTGGCTGGCTTTTTTTGCGCCCACCGCTTGATGCGATCGGCGGCGCTGCTCAACCGAGCACCAGCTCCGTCCGCTTGCGCGACAACCACCGCTCCGTGTAGTTGTCGCGCAAATCACGGCTCAGCCGTGCCTTCAGGTGCGCAGTCATCGCACCAAGCGAAACCAGCCGATCGATCCAGCCGAGGCCATGAGCAAAACGTACAGCGGCCATGTCCGGGCTGTTGAGCAACCAGGCCGGTGCTGCCAGAGTTTCCGCGTAGATCAGCAGATCTCGTTCGCCGGCATCGAGGGTGGGATGGCCATGCGTCATGTTGAACGTCACGCGCTGTATTTCGGTGGTCGATTCGACATGGCTCAGTTGCCTGCGCAGCACGGCCTCGTCGATCCAATGCTCGGGATCGCGGTTCTGGTAGCCGGTCTGGGTTTCCTCGACGACCTTGGCCACCGTGTGCAAGGCAAAATAGTTGGCCAGCGGTATCCAGCAGCCGGTCTGATGCGCTTCGAGTATGACGTTGGTGTCGACCAGTACGATCTGTCGCGGTTGGAAATCCATTCCGTGCCGACCGGTTACAGATCGAACGGCGTTTTCAGGCCGTGCTCGGTAAACAGGACGGCCAGGTCATCCACGCTGGTGCCGATAACATCCGCGGCGCGGCGTACCGACAGATGACCCTGTTCAATGCCCCAGCCCAGTGTTGCCACGAAACGACGACTGAAACGTGGCGGCAGGGCGGCATCGTTTGCATCTGCATCCATGCGCAGCAGGCCGTCATCGATGCGTTGAGCGGCGGCGTTCTTCAACAGCCCAAGCACGACAAGACGCCATTTCATCGCGGGGCCACTGACACCGAGCTGGGCAGCAGCGTCGCGGATCCAGCGGGCCTGGGCCGCGGCATCATTCGAAGGCAAAGCGGCCTTGTCGATCAGGCCAGTCATGACGTGTCGAGGCATCAGTAGGCCGCCGGAGAAGTTGTCCGCCAGCTTCTCGATGCGCTTTTGTTCCCGAGAGAGATTGCCTTCCTCCTCGATGTGCGCCGGTGCCATCTCGCGCCACGTGATGAGGTGGAAAAGCTCGTGGCCCATGTCGAACGCGCGGCGGCCGGACGATTCGCGGCGATTGATGAGGATGGTGTTGAGTGGCCCCAGCTGGCAGGCCGCACCGGACACGCCGACTACGGTATCGACATGCAGGATCAGCGTATCGAGCTTCTGCTCCAGTACGGACGCCAAGCTCGCCGCCGGTACATCACCTAGGCCGAGTGATCGCGAAACGGCGTCACCTTCGTCGGCAGCCTCCTCGAACGAGCTCTTCGGGTTCAAGCCAATCTGGGGCAGCAGGGAGTTCACCGACTCGCCCTTGAGCCGACTCAGGTGTCGATAGGTGGCGATCCAGCCACCGGCGCGCTGTTCGAAGGCACCGAGATCATCTGCCTTGGCGGCTTGGCGCCAGGAGAAGTTGGCTTCGCCAGCGAGCTCAAAGGGGTCGGTGAAATAGC
>Ga0207707_10004294_pt1 | contig 12620 bp, 7 predicted proteins | sample KBSC83BmetaG_FD_184336 | JGI IMG/M metagenome (GOLD analysis project Ga0207707, IMG submission 184336) | Corn rhizosphere microbial communities from Kellogg Biological Station, Michigan, USA - KBS C8-3B metaG (SPAdes) (version 2) | ecosystem: Host-associated > Plants > Roots > Rhizosphere ... | reverse complement strand
AGGGCGATTGTTCCTCGAACGGCTCTTCGTTGAAGAAGCGATGACCGTCAAAGTGATCGCTGCGCGGACCACGATAGCCGGGGAAGGTCGCCACCGCGCACGCCGCCAGCGCCCCCAGTCCGATCGCGAGCGCAACGCTACCACTCCTCACGAGACGAGCAACACGATTTTCCCGACCGTCGCGTTCGACTCGAGCCGGGCGTGCGCATCGCGCACGCTCGCGATCGGATACTCGCGATCGATCGTTGCGCGCAACACACCACGCGCGAACAGCGGCACCACCTGCGTCTCGAACGCGCGCGTCGCGAGAATCTTCTCCTCGAGCGGACGATTTCGAAGTACCGTGCCGCGAATCGTAAGTCGCGACGACAGCACTCGCCCCAGCGGTATCGTCGCCTCCGCTCCCGCTATCGTGCCGATGAGAATCAGGCGGCCGCGAGGCGCGAGCGCAGCGAGGCTCGCGGCCACGTACGCGCCGCCCACGAGATCGAGCACGATGTTCACGCCCCTTCCGCCACTCCAGTCTCTCGCGCGCGCGGCGAGCTGCCCGAGGTCGCCGCTCGCATCCCAACCGTCTTCGAGCCCGTACTCGCGGGCGCGATCCAGCTTCCCCGCGCCGCGCGCCGTGCCGAACGGCACGCCGCCGAGTGCACGCGTGAGCTGGATAGCGGCAAGCCCGACGCCGCTTGCGCAGGCGTGGATGAGCACGAGCTCCGATGCTCGCATCGACGCCTGCTCGACGAGCGCATCGTTCGCCGTTATGAACGCCTCGGGAATTGCCGCCGCATCCACGTAGCCGAGCGAATCCGGAATCTCCGCGAGCAATCGCTCGTGCGTGACGACGTACTCCGCGTACGCTCCCCCGCCCACGATGCCAAACACGCGCTGGCCAACTTTCCAGCGAGCGACTCCCGGCCCCACCTCCGCGATCTCGCCGGCGAGCTCCATGCCCGGAATGTCCGGGGGCGAATCCGCGGGAGGCGGATAGCGACCCTGCCGCTGCATGATGTCTGCACGATTGAGCGCCGCCGCGTGTACGCGCACCAGCACCTGCGCGAACGATGGCGCGGGGCGCGGCACATCGCGAAGCTCCAGCACTTCGATGCCGCCCGGTGCGGAGATCACTACGGCGCGCATGGTCGCAGACATCCGCTAAAATGGCCTTCCGCGCGCGGCCCGACCAGAGGCGTTAGAAGCGCGCCTGCATGTAAAGGTCCGCCCGCCACGCGTGGTTCGGATTGATTCCGTGCGCGACGTCGAAACGAACGAGGCCGTCGAGCACCGACGCACCGATTCCCGCGCCGCTGATCGGCCTTCCGTTTCGCGCGAACTCGTTGCGGCTGCCGGCCCATCCGAGGTCGTAGAATATCGTTGGACGAACCGCCGCGAACGTGCGGCCGAGCTCCACGCGGCCCAGCCAGTACGAGTCTCCTGCGCTCGTGCCGGGCTCCTGTCCGCGTACCGTTGCTACCCCACCGAGAAACCAGAACCGTTGCAGCGGCACCGTTCCCACCGAGCTGCCAACGCTCGCCGTGAGAGCGCCATCGAGATCGGAGAACAGGCCGTGCGTCATCGTCGCCTCCGCGGACCCGCGACCGTAGTCGAAGGTGCCGGTGCCGCCTTCCGCCCGGAGATCGAGTGTCGCACGCAAGCCCTTGGGGTCGAGGCCGTAGCTATCGTGATACGCAGCACCCGCTCCGAACACGGTCGCATCCTGCGCGCGGATGTTCGCGTTGAACCCCGCGCCGCCGAGCAGATGCCAGAGCGAGACGTTGGTGTGCTTCTCCGCGTCATCCTGCCGCTCCGCGAACAGTCGCCAGGTGATCGCGCCATCCCTCGGTGTCGTTGACGTCAGCTCCGCGCCCGCGCTCCGAAAGTAGAATCCCTCGTCGTGCGACCAGAGCAGCGACGAGATCGAGCTTCCAACGCTGAGCGGGTCGCCCCAGTCGTTCGCCGAGTTCAAGCGCCGGTACGCGCCCAGCGAGTAGCTGCGATCTCCGTTGCTCCGCAGCACGTGCCCCTCCACGTTCGGCTGCCAATCCCCGATGCCGATGCGCACGGACGCGTTCGCGGTGTAGCCGCTGCCGAGCGTGCTCTCCACGAGCACGCCCGCGGACAGAGCCTCCACTCGATTGTAGCGCAGCATTCCGCGATCAACGCCGTAGTGCAGCGTCGCCTTCTGCGGGTCCCATCCCGCCTGAAGGCCGAGACCGAGCGACTTGACGAGCTGCTCGCGGTCCTTCGTTCCGAACAGCTGTTCCCCCTCGTCGTAGATCGATTTCGAGAACTCCGGCGAGTGCGTGAGCGCCGCGGTGTCGCAGGGAATCCGAACGAGCGTCGGCAGCGCGCCGTCGTAACGCAGCGATCTTCTCCGGATCGTATCGCCGGGGGTGCAGTCGAGCGTTGCGAAGTCAGGATCGTCCGCTTCGCCATTCGCGCGCCGCTCGCGGCGCCGTTCGCGACGAACTTGCATGCTGTCGCGCCTCGCCTGGCGCACGGAGTCGCGGCTCATCTTCGGCGCGGAATCGGATCTCGCGACGATGAGCGAGTCCGTCTTCGTCGCGAAGATTTGCGGGAGCGAGTCGGTGCCATTCACGCTCGCGTAGCGGTAACTCTGCTCCACAGAGAATGGCGCGCGCATGATCCCCACTCGCATGCGTCCCTCCACCGTCTCGAGGCGCGGCAGCCACCATCGCTGCTCGTGCAGATCGTATTCGACGGTAAGCGCAGTGATGTCGAGGACCATCGGAAAGATCACCGGCTTCATGACCTTCGGCACATCCTCGAACGACTCCTTGTCCGTGGCCTCGACGAATGGCACGATGTCGAATGGCAGCGAGGGGCGATACACCGCGCGCACGAGCTGCGCGGTGCGCACATCGAACCAGAGCGAGCCCACGATCAGATCGAAGCGCGGCATTCTCGCTTCTACCTTCACCTCGCGCAGCCGGCCTTTTGTGCCGTCGGGAAGCAGGAAGGAGACGGAGTCGCCGCTCTGAAATCGATAGTAGGCCTCGGCGCCGATGGTGAGCGGATTGATGAGCAGCTCATCGTTGGTGTCCTTCGTGCTGTTCACTCCCACGATCCGCAAGAGACTCTCGCGCCCCGGATAGTACGGGATCGCATCGATGTGCAGCATGTCCGCCATCACGCCCACGCCCTGCCTGAGCATGGGGAACGCCGATCGTGCTCCGACGACGTCGACCACGGCGCCGCGGCCGCGCTGCCATCGCACGCGCGATGCGGTCTCGTTGCGCAGAAACAATTTCTCACGCCCCACACCGCCGCCGAGGCCGAGCCCGACCGTGAGCCGCTCGTGCGACATCGCGTCGTACGCGAGCAGCGAGGAGTCCTGTGCGAGGCGGGCGCGGCGCGCGCGGAGGATGATGTCACGGGCCACCGGATCCCGATACGCGCTGGCCTCGAGCTCGGGAGTGAGCGCGATGGCCCGCTCCTTCTTCCACTTGGCGAAGCGCACTGAATCATCATCGGTGCGCTGGGCTGCCGCTGAGTCGCGCGCACGCTGCCCGGTGTCGGGCTTGACGGACGGAGTCGCGGCCTGGAGTGCGAGAAGGAGCGGAACGATCGAGAGAATCTGCCGGTGTCCGTTGGAGGGGAGGTCCCCACCCTACGGCAGCGGCGCGCGACTGGTTTCCGGAGAACTGCCTTACCGCTGAGAACGCAGAGAAAACGGAGAGACGCAAAGTTGGGCGAGTTTTCTCTCACATCCCAGGCATCTCGTGCGCCGTACGCATCCGGTCCGGGCGCAGACGAAGAAAGACCGCGTAGCCCTTGGGGAATCGGCTCCCGTAGGTTGACTCGAGCGCACTGGGCACGATGTTCAACGTTCCGAGCACCGAAGCGCCGAGTGTGATCCCTCGCGCGCGCAACACTTCGCGACTGTAGCCGAGCGTGAGCTCACCGACATCGAATCGCTGAGTTTCCAACTCACTGGCCACCAGAAGATCCTGAGCGCTCTTCTGCACGAGCTCCGCCCTGCCAAAAACCGTGTTCTGCCCGTCGATGTCGAAGTTGCTCTCTATGAGTGCGCTGTTAGCGAGTTTTGCACCGCTCACGGCGTTCGCCCCATAGATGAGCGAGCTGCTCCACTCGCCGCGCGCGCCCATGAGCCGCGTGTTCATCACGGAAGCCGAGTAGCGATGCACCGACTCTTCCGGATGCAGGATCTCGGGACTCGCGAGATACGCCGCGGATGCGCTGTAGCTCCAGTTCGGATTCGGGTTGTACGACAATCTTCCGGCGTAGGAATCGAGTTTGCGCATGTCGAAGTTCGTGCGGTGCTCGTCGGGCTCGCGACCGTTGAAGATCGACCCCTCTGCGCGCCACGTCCGGCTGAAAATGCCGAGCGTCAGCACTCCGTAGGTGATGTGAGTGGCGTCCTGCCAGTGATGGCCGAGCGGCGCGAGCGGGTCGCTTGCGGCCGAGCTGCGATGCGGAAAGGCCACCGGTCCGATCGCGGGCTCGCCAACCGGCGCTGCGTAAATCGAAAGCGCGAGATTCTGCGCGACGGCGTGCTCGTAGATCGCCGCCGTCTCCATGAACAGGTCGTGAGGATGCTGCCGGTCGTGAAGCGCCTCGCCGCGATAGCTCTCGCCCGACTGCAGCAGCAGCGGATATCCTGCCGAACCGATCGTCGCTGGCTCGGCGCTCAGCATGCCGTGCAGGTGTAGCATGCCACCCCAGAGCGAATGCATCGCCATCAGCATCCCCCAGTTGATCGATCCCACCTGATCGTCTCCTCGCGCCCCGAGCTGCCGGTCGTACTCGGCGTACGCGATGCCATGTACCATGAGGCTCCATCCGCCGCGCAGGAAGTGCCAGCCGTAGTGCGGCGCGGCTTCCGGCTGCCAGCTCGTTCCGGAACCGAGCCGCGTGTGCGGTATGCCAAGCACGCCGGCCATGTGCGCGGACATGTCCATCCCTGGCATCGAGGCGGTCGTATCGGCAGGTGGATGTCCGGTGTGCTGCGCGCTCGCGGTGAACGGAAGCAGCAGCGCGGCAGCGAGCAGCGCAGCGCGCCACCATCTCGTCATTCCCGGATTCGTCGACACGAGATCGAAGTTAGCCGCTCGCGCGTCGCGCGGCTCAGGGTTCGTCTCCGTTCGCCTTAACGGACTCCGCGAACGCCTTCATCATCTCGGTACGAGTGTTCGCGAGGGTCGCGCGCAGGCCGTCGCGCAATCGCTTCACAGCCTTCCCGCGAATGTTGAACAATCCACCGCTCGGCAGGTCGTCGAACTTCTGCCGTCGCACGATCACGAGGTAGATCTCCGAGTCGCCCGGAGACGGCTCAGCGTCGGCGACGGTGATGTAGTCGATCTGCGATTCGAAGTAGTGCGATGCGTAGAGGAGCTTGGTAGCGAGGAAGCTCTGGTTCGGATGTGTCGACGGAGAATAAATCGAACGCTCTACCACCTCGATCGTAGGCTTGAGTCCCGAGAGCCGGTCCATCTCCCACGAGATGCGAGACGCGACTTCGGGGGGGCGCGCGCTCCGCGGAAGGGCGAGCATCTGCGAGAACGGCTGGCTGTCGATTCCCGCGGGCATCGGCTCGGACAGCAGCTCGCGAAACGCCTCGCTGCTGCGCACGGAGCGCTTCGTGTCGTCGTACACCACTAGCTCCTCGCTGCTGTCCGCGCGATAGGCGTTCACGTACGACACCACCCACTCGCGCATGATCGAGTCGGCTTTCGGAGCCGGATCGTGCGACTTTGCGAGCTCGCTGCGCAGCTTCGCCATCATTTCTGCAGGGAGTTTCACGTCGCACGAGAACGGCTTGCACTTCTCGAGCGACTTGGCATCCGATTGCTCGAGCGCGAGCGACGACACATCGCCCGGTTGCGCCGGGTGGGCGAAGAATCCGGCGGCCGAGCGCGTCTCACTGGCCAGAAATCCCGTGAGATTCTGCACGCGATCGAGGTAGAATGCGCGCCGCACCGGAATCTTCACGACGCCGAGCATCGCGATCTCCGTCTTGTCCGGCGCATCGAGCGTTATCGCCACTGCCGCGCCGCGCTCCGCTTCCGCCGCCCGCTTCGCGCCGAGATCCGTGAGAGTGCCGAGCAGCGGAGCCGGGGTCGCCTGCGCGCGAATCGCCGGAGCGAAGAGCGCAATCGCGACGAGACTCAGGTGAGTACGATCCATCATGCCTGCTGCGAATCCCTCACGCAAATCCCGCCACGGCGTGCGGAACGTACGGCTCCTCCAGAAATTCCACTTCTTCGCGCGAAAGCGTGTGGCCGAGCTTTATGTAATTCATGTCGATCAGATGCGGGTCGGAGTGAGAAGAACGTCCGGTTTCGATCGTTTCTTCCGCCACAATCTATTGGCAACGGGAGCCGATCGGTTGCTCTTGATGCGGTAGAGTCCGTTTCCACTGATGCCTCATGCGGACCGAACCCGTGACTTCGATGCATTCGCGAACCCTAAACGGAGCGAAACAACATGGCGCGCGCAGTTCGATTTGCCCTGGCACTTATTGTCGTCGCAGGCGCGTGTACGGAAGGCACGTCGCCAACATCGAGCGACAGTGGGCGCCACAAGGCCAAGGACCAGCTGCTTCACGCCAATGTCGTTGGCGTGAATCAGGGCGGCAACGACTTCTATCAGGTGTTCGTACTCGATGTCCCGTCGAGTGGCATCGGTCAGTATACGGTGATGACGGGGCCGAATCATCCGGTCACGCTGTCCACCGGATCGCCTAAGAACGTGCTGTTCGGCAACGGCGGCCCTTCGACGTCGTACAACACCATCCATTCGTACACGACGGGAACGAACTACGACAACAACGCGGGCGGAACCCCAGGCTCGACTTCGCTCGATCCGAGCCAGCCGGGAATCACGGCGAGCGTCACCGCGCTCGGCACCACCGGATTCCGCACGACGTACACACTATCCGGACCGCCCAACACGCCCGACGCGCTCACGATCGTTCAGGACGTGAACACGCACGGCACGACCTTCGAGACCTCCACGGTCGAGGTCACGACGACGATCACGAACAACAGCGGCAATCCCGTGTCGCTCGGCCTGCGCTATCTGTGGGACACGCAGATCGGCCAGGACGATGGACCGACGTTCCAGCCGCTGAGCCCCGACGCGCCAGTGCTGCTCACCGAGAAGACTTTCTCTCCGCCGGCGTTCAGCTTCTACCGCATTCAGGACAACAACGGGAACAACCCGTCGCCGCTGTTCAGCGTGTTCGGAACGGTCACGGGCCCGAACACGATTACCCCCGCGCCCACCGCACCGGACCTCCTGCAGAATACCGCCTGGACAAACTCCTACAGCGCGCCATTCGCGTACACGGTGAACCCATCCGCGGACGTGTCCTCGCCAGGCGGATTCGACGACAACGCGGTTTTGTATTTCTGGGGAGCGACGCAGGCGACTGCGTTCACGCTGGCTCCGGGTGCCTCGCGCACCTTTTCGCAATCGCTCGTGTCGGCCGAGGCGAATGCGCCGCCGCCGTTCAACCAGCCGCCGGTCGCGGCGATCACCGCGCCCACCAACAATTCATCGTTCGCGCAGGGCGCATCGGTGAGCTTCGCGGGAACGGGAACTGATCCGGAGGACGGCACGCTCACCGGCGCGTCGCTCGTGTGGACAGATAACGTGAGCGGCCAGATCGGAACGGGAACGTCGTTCTCGACGTCGTCGCTCTCCGTGGGCACGCACACGATCACGCTCACGGCGACGGACAGCCAGGGCGCGAAGGGCACGGCAACGGTCATCGTCATCATCACGGGGCCGACGACAAATCAGCCGCCCACGGCGCACATCACATCGCCGTCGAACAACGCCGTGCTCACTCCCGGCTCGTCGGTGTCGTTCGCCGGCACCGGAAGTGATCCGGAGGATGGCGCGCTAACGGGCGCGTCGCTCGTGTGGACAGATAATGTGAGTGGCCAGATCGGAACAGGCACGTCGTTCTCGCTCGCAACGCTGGCGGCGGGCGTGCACACGATCACCCTCACGGCAAAGGACAGCAAGGGCGCCACCGGCACGGCGACCGTGACGTTCACACTCGCCTACACTCAGTCGATCGGATCCGACGGCGGATCGCTCTGCGTGGAGGCATGCCACCTCTCACTCTTCATTCCCGCCGGTGCGATCAGTTCGACGACCTTGTTCGAGGAGTGGCCGGAAGCGAGTCCACCATCTCCACCGGCAGGCATCGTCGGAAGTGCGCACATGATCGCCCCCGCTGTGACCTTCTCCACCAACGCCGCACTCGGCATTGGCTACGATCCGCTCACGTTGCCAAGCGGAATCTCGGAAAGCTCGCTGCGCATTTACCAGTTTGTGTCGGGCAACTGGCAGCAAGTTGCCGGAAGCGGTGTGAACACGACGTCGCACATCGTATTTGCGAACGTCGGCTCCACTGGACTGTTCGCGATCGTGGGTACGCCATAGCGAGCTCCGTCGCACCGGGAGAAAGGCCGAGGGATTGGGCGCCGCGACTGTGCGGCGCGCCGGTGCCCGGCCTTTTGCTCATCCCGGCGACGCGGCGAGCGGAATGTCGATGACGAAGCGGGTTCCCTCCCCGGGGATCCCGGTTGACGAGACCGTGATCGACCCGCCGTGTCCCTCGACGATCTCCTTCGCGATGACCAGGCCCAGCCCCGTGCCACGAGTGCTTCTCGTGGCCTGTCCAGGAATGCGGTGATATTTCGCGAAGAGAGTGGGAATGAGGGCAGGCTCGATGCCGATACCGGTATCGCTGATCACGAAGCGCGCGCGGTGGGCGGCTGCAGTGAGTGACAGCGTGATGGTTCCCTCATCAGGCGTGTACTTGATGGCGTTCGACAGGAGATTCTCGATCGCCTGCTCGAGCTTCTCGGCGTCCGCATTGGCCGTGATCGTCTCCGCCGACAGGTCTACGATGAGCTGCTGGCGTTTCATCACCGCCTGCGGAGCCACGGTCACGGCAGCACGGCGCGCCGCCACCGCGACGTCCGTCGCTCGCCGGTCCAGGCGCAGATACCCCGCGTCGATCTTTGCGAAATCCAGGTAGTCGCTGATCAATCGCATCAGCTTCTCTCCAGCGTTCGCCGCGATCTCGACGAGCGGGCGCTGGCGCTCCGTGAGCGGCCCCGCCTTGTCCTCCAACAGCATCTTCGTCGCCAGCTGGACATTGCCGGCCGGATTGCGGAGATCGTGGGTGACCATGGAGTAGAAATCCGTTTTCGCCTGCTGGAGCAGCTCGATCTCATCGAGCGCCGCCTGCAGCTCCAGAACTCGCTCCGCGAGCGACCGCTGGCTGGCCCGCAGCGCCGCGCTGATCTGCTTTTTGCGACGCTCGTTGAGACACGCCGCCGAGTGATACCGCACGCGCGCGAGCAGCTCCACGCGATCGGGCAGCTTCACGAGATAGTCGCTCGCACCATTTTCGAACGCGTCCCGCTTCACCCGCGCGTCATCCTTCGTGGACAGCACGATGATCGGCGTCTCGGCGGTGTGCGCGTTGATGCGAAAGCGGCGCAGCATTTCGAGTCCATCCGTACCGGGCATCACGAGGTCGAGCAAAATCACCGTCGGCGCGATCGTGCTCGCGGTCTCGACCGCGGCGAGCGGATCGGAGCAATAGTGGAAGGCGAGATCCTGGGCGTCGACGAGCAGTCGCCGAACCGCCTCGCCGACGAACTGCTGATCGTCGACGAGCAGCACCATTCCGGATGCGGGAATGGAGCCCGGCATCTCCTCGAGCTGCTGCGAATGACTCATGACGGGCACATTAGGAGTTGACGCGCGACTTCTGCGCGCTGGCGGGGCGTTCGAACAGCTCGCAAAGGAGCGGGCCGATTCGGGACAACGGCAGCACGTCGCTCGCGGCATTCGCCTCCACTGCGGCTCGGGGCATGCCATACACGGCGGACGTCGCTTCATCCTGTGCGATCGTTCGCGACCCGGTGCCGCGAAGCTGCTGAAGTCCGATCGCCCCGTCGCGCCCCATTCCGGACAGCACGACGCCCACCGATGCGCCTCGCCAGTTGGACGCGATACTCGACAGGAGCACATCGACGCTGGGCCGGTACGGTGCGTCGCGCGGCTCGTTCTCGTACGCGAGTCGTCCGTCCGGCTGCATGACGAGATGCGCATCCCCCGCCGCGAGATATGCGCAGCCGATGGCGGGCCGCACGCCCGCGCGCGCGACGCGCACCGCGAGCGTACACTGGCTGTCGAACCACTCGGCCATCGAATCGACAAACTCCGCGTCCACGTGCTGCACGACGAGCACGCTCACTGGCAGAGTTGCGGGCAGATCGCGAAGCACTCGCGCGACGGCGGGAGGCCCGCCCGCCGAGGCACCGATCACGATGATTGCGGGTGCGGGAGTTCCATCGGAGCTCGCTACGGATGACGACGCGGCGCGCCGCATTCCCAACTGACCGATCAGGCGAATCTTCGCCAGCAGAGCGCGCGCCGACGCCTCCTTCAATTCCGGCGCCAGCGTAGGCGTGCTCACCACGTCGAGCGCACCGGCTCCCATCGCGGCGAACACCTTGCCCGTATTTCGCGTGACGTCAGCCGTCACGACGAGGATCGGACATGGGGACTCCGACATGATGCGGCGAGTCGCCTCGACCCCGTCCATCACAGGCATGATGAGGTCCATGAGCACGATGTCCGGTGTCTCCAGTGCGCTGCGGCGTACCGCCTCGGCGCCATCGCGAGCAATCCAGGCCACGCTGTACTGCGGCACCGACGTAACCGCACGGCGCAGCGCCTCCACCGCCACCGAATCGTCGTTGACGATCGCGACTCTCATGCGCTCTCTCCGATGAAGTCCTCGATCGCGCGCAGCATCGTCTCGTCGTAGAACGCACCTTTGGTCAGGTAATAGTCGGCTCCCGCATCCAGGCCGCGTCGGCGATCCTCATCGCGATCCTTGTACGAGACGATCATCACCGGTGTCGCACGCAGCGCGCTGTCACGCTTGATCAGCGACACGAGCTCGATGCCGTCCATGCGAGGCATATCGACGTCCGTGACGACGAGGTCGTAGTGGCCGGCGCGCACGGCGTTCCATCCGTCCATGCCGTCCACCGCCACGTCGACCGTGTAGCCCAGACTCTCGATCATTTTGCGCTCGAGCTCGCGCACGGTGATCGAATCGTCCACCACGAGCACCCGCTTGCTCGCCTTCGTCCGGCCGGCTGGAGTGCGCCGCATTGGATCCAGCCGCCCGCCCGCCACGAGTGCGGCCGCGCTGCGCATCAGGTCGTCGACATCGAGCACGAGCAGCGGGGCGCCATCCGCCATGAGCGCCGCTCCTCCGACATCCTGCACCTTGCCAAGCCGGGCATCCATACCGCGCAGCACGAGCTCCTGTTCGCCAACGAATCTGTCGACGACGATCCCCCAGGCGGTTTCGTGCTCGCCTACCACCACCACGCACTCGCCTTCGGTATCGTCCGCCGCTGGAAGCTCCAGAATCTGAGTCGCCCAGAGCAGGCCAACCGAACGACCGTCGAGCGCGAAGTGTTGGCGCCCTTCCACCGATGAGATCTGGGAAGCGTCAACGCGCAGAATCCGATGCACGCGGGCAAGCGGAAATGCGTATGCTTCCCCGCCAATCTGCACGACGAGCGCGCGGATCACGGAGAGCGTGAGCGGGAGCTGCAACTCGAATCGCGTGCCCCCCGAGGGCGCGCGCACGAGGCGAACGTCACCGCCAATCTCGCGCACGCTCATCTGCACCGCGTCGAGCCCGACCCCGCGACCCGAGATCGATGTCACGGAGTCGCGCATCGTGAAACCGGGGAGGAAGAGAAAGTGCGACAGCTCGGACTCGCTCATCTCGGCCACGGCTGCGGCGTCCGCGAGCCCGCGAGCGACGACACGCTCGCCAACCGCGGTGAGATCGATGCCGCGCCCATCGTCCTCTACGCTCACGAGCAGCCTGCCTCCGCCGTGGCGCGCCTCCACCCGAAGCGTTCCACTCGCGGCCTTCCCGGCCGCGAGCCGCTCGCCCGGCGGCTCGATCCCGTGGTCCACGGCGTTCCGAACGAGATGTCCGAGAGGCGCTTCGAGGCGCCGCAGTACTTCGCGATCGACCGGAGTAGTCTCGCCGGCAGTCATGAGCTCCACTTCCCGCCCGAGCTCACGCGCGGTGTCGCGAACCAGGCGCGCGAGCCCGAGAATTCCGTCGCCGAACTGGAGCATGCGCGTGTCGAGGACGCCTTCGTAGAGCTGCGAGATCGCGTTCGTCACGCGCTGACTCACGGAATCGAGAGCGAACGTACGATCACGCTCGCGCGAGAAGGCCGCTCCCACTGCGCGATGCAAGGCACCGAGCGCGGTTGACGATTCGTTGGAGCCGGATCGCGCGAGCGTTGCGCGAAGATGGTCGAACGCTCGTTCCACCTCCTGGCTCGCCCATCGCCCGCGCTCGTCGACCTCCGTGTGCGCGGCGAGCGCCCGCGCCGCGACGAGCGCCTCGCTCGCGAGCGTCAACAGCCGCTCGGAGTCGTCGGACTGCCGTCGCGCCTGGATGTCCGGACGCGGCGCCACGCGAGCGAGCGATGCCTCGGTCGCACTCCAGGCCGGAGCGATCCCCTGTTCGCGCCCGGCAATCGAGCGCAACTCGGCTATTA
>Ga0207707_10004292_pt1 | contig 12620 bp, 9 predicted proteins | sample KBSC83BmetaG_FD_184336 | JGI IMG/M metagenome (GOLD analysis project Ga0207707, IMG submission 184336) | Corn rhizosphere microbial communities from Kellogg Biological Station, Michigan, USA - KBS C8-3B metaG (SPAdes) (version 2) | ecosystem: Host-associated > Plants > Roots > Rhizosphere ... | reverse complement strand
AGAGCGAGCCGGAGTTGACGTGCAGGACCTCATGGGTCGCCGCCTCGATACGCTGGGCGAGGTGGTAGCCGTTCGTCGGTTCGCCGGCGAGCAACTGGAGCACGATCAGGTCGAGCGTGCCGTGGAGCAGCGGTGCTGGATCGGACATGGTCATCACTCGATGGTCTAGTGACTAGATGATCTAGTGGTCAATCAGGTTTCAATGGCGTGTCATGGCTCCCACGGCGGGAAGCGCCTGATCGGCGATCTGTACGGGCGCAAGATGGTGCTCCACGGCGGCATCGTCGCAGCGCTCGGATCACTTCAGCGGCGTTGGCATTCATCGGTGCGGGTGACATGCTATCACCCGAATTCCGCCTCGAGCCGCGCCACTGATTCCATGATGTTCGGCTCGTCCTTGACGGCGGCCAGCGGTTCCAGGCGGTCACGGATGGCGGACCAGTCGAGTTCCGGCCCGCGACGGCGAGCGATTCCCAGGATGTCGGCGCGGTCCTGCAGCCGGTTGGCGAACGCCTTCATGACAAGGAGGTCTTCCGCCGAGCAGATGCGGAGTTTCACGCCCGGCTGGAACTCGACCGGCATCGCACGGTCGATCATCTCTTCCTCGAAGGGGATGCCCGCGAGAGCGATATCGACATCTACAGCGGTCGGCGCGGCCGTCCGCAGCAGAAGCACCCGATACTCGAGCGCGAACCGGCGTGCGTCCTCGATGCGCGGTGGGAAGCTTTCCAGCAGTCGGTCAACGAACGGCGCCTCGCTGCCGAAACCGGTGAACAGCGACAGATCAATATCCCGTGTAGCTCGCGGTTCACCCCAATGCTGGAGGGCCAGGCCGCCGATGAAACAGGCATGCCATCCCTGCGCATCGATGAACGTCTGGATGCCCAGCGCCTGGCGAAAGAGTTCGATCACCGGCGGACCCGGGCGAAGAGGCGCTGCTGCACCACGAGCCCTGAAGTCTCCGTTGGCCGGGCATGGCGAAGGGCGTACTCGAACGCATCTGCGAGCTGTGTCAGTGCGACGCCAGTATCGAGCTCCCGCAACTCCCGGCGCTTGAGCTCCGCGAGAGCTTGGCCGGCCCGCGCCCAGGTCTCGGCCCATCGGCGGCAGCTGGCGGCATCGTCGGCGAGTGACATCGGCGGCACTCCGTACACGGGTGTGGGATGCTGGCGTGAGTTGTCGCGAACTGCGAAGATAACCGTTGCCGCCACGCATCCGCCACGCGTTACTCGATCGCTGATCGGAGCCCGCACATGGCACAAGCCAGCATCTCCGGTATCTCGCCGTTCTTCATTGTGGACGACGTCGCGGCCGCGATCGCGTTCTATCGCGACAGGCTCGGCTTCGCGGTCACCTTTCAAAATGAGCCCGCTGACGATCTGTTTTTCGCAATTGTGTGTCGCGATGCGGCGATGATCATGCTCAAGTCGGTCGGGGTACCGCCGCTTGCCAACTCCGAGCGTGAACCGGGAGCGCGCTGGGATGCATATGTCAGTGTTCCCGATCCGGATTCGTTGGCGGCAGAGTTCTCGTCCCGGGGTGTCACCTTCTCCGTCCCCCTGAAGGACACCGATGACGGCCTGAGGGGCTTCGAGCTCAAGGACGCCGATGGCTACGTGCTGTTCTTCGGGCGTCCTCGAACATAGGTCGTTCGCGGCACGCTTACCGAAGACGCGCGGCACCTCGATGCCCGCATCAGGAGCATGCTTCGGAGGCGACTGTCGCCTCGGGCGCCCTTCTTGACTTCCCCTCCACCGTCTCCCAGAATTTCCGCCGTGCGCATGGGGCGCCCGCGGGTCCGCGCGAAGGACTGAGTCCACCCCTCCTTGTTGGATCACTGCACGGCTGTCTCCGTGCTGGCCGGCTTGCGGACCGCTGGCGTTCAGCATGGAGGATTCATGACAACCCGTCAGTTGCCGCCGCGGCCGAGCGTCGAGCAGCTCAAGCGCCAGGCGAAAGAGCTGCTGCACGCCGCTCAGGCAAAGGACCCTTCCGCACTCGCGCGCTTTCGCGCGCTCCCGGCATTCTCCACCATCTCCGATGCCGAACTCGCGCGACTGTTGCTCGCCCTGCACGACGCGCAATCAGTCATTGCGCGCGAACACGGATTCGATTCGTGGAACGCGCTCCGCGAACGCGTGGACGAGCTCACGCTGGAGTTCGGCGCCGCGGTAACACAGTTCATCGAAGCGGCGACCGACGAACGGGCAGATCGCGCCGAGCGCTTGCTCGTCCTGCACCCGGACATCGCCTCGGCCAACTTCCACACCGCGCTCCTGCTCGGTGACGCGTCAACCATCGAAGAGACGCTCACCGCCAATCCGGCGCTCGCCACACAGCCAGGCGGTCCCCGCGACTGGGAGCCGTTGCTCTACCTCTGTCACGATTCGCTGCGGCATGACACCAGCGCACGACGTGATGGTCTCGTTGTGATTGCACGCCGTCTGATCGCGCTCGGCGCGGATCCGAATGCGCGTTTCCCGTGGCTTCATCACGGCGTGCACCGGCCGGTGCTCTGGGGAGCCACGCGCGTCACGCGATCGCTGCCGCTGGCGGCGCTGCTGCTCGACTCGGGCGCCGACGCGAACGACGGCGTCACGCTGCCGCTCGCGGCGGGAAGCAGCGACCTCGACACGCTCGAGCTCCTGCACGCGCACGGCGCCGACGCGAACCAGCCGTGGGCCACGGACGGATCAGCGACGCTCTACGCGATTCTGCACTGGGCCGCAGGACAGGATGGCGTGCGCTGGCTGCTCGATCATGGGGCCGACCCTGATCCGGTGTTCGCCGCCAACGGCAAGACGCCACTGCACGCCGCGGCCATGGAAGGCTGGCCCGACGCCGTGCGCATTCTGCTGGCGCACGGCGCGTCGCCATCGGCGCGCGACAAGGAGTTCCACGGAACGCCGCTGGTGTGGGCCGCGGAAGGCTCACGCGCGCCAGCGCGCGATGGCCGGGACCATGCGGCCGTCGGCCGGCTGCTGCTCGCTGCCGGTTCGCCGGCGGACTGGCAGAGTGGCGAGGAGCCCGCACAGGCTGTGCTCGACATCCTCGCCGAATGGCAACGCCGGGCCCTGGCCAATCCGGCTGAAACGGCGGGGTGAACCCGGGGCCGCGGCTATCTGGCCGTCCACGTGTTGTTCGACGTATCCGCATCCACCCAGATGCCGCCGTCAATGTCAATGGACTTCACGTCCTTGCGCACGCGCACCTGCTCGGTGGCCAGCTTCGCATTGCGCGACCATGCCGCCGAGGATTCGTGCACCCGGTTTGTGGAGCCATCACGGTAGCGCACAACGATGTCGAATGGCGCCGCCAATCCGCCAACGTTCGCCACCGTGACCGCCAGCGCTCCGCCTGACTTCGTCACGTTCTTCACCGCGAGATCAATGTAGCCGTTGCTGAAAAACCAGTTGCTCCAGAACCAGTCGAGCGGCCGGCCCGCCACGTCGTCGAAGGTATGGAAGAAATCCCAGGGCGTAGGGTGCCTGCCGTGCCACCGCGCCATGTAAGCGTGCAGGCACTTCCTGAACAACTCGTCGCCAAGCATGTCCTTCATGGCGAGGTACCCGAGCGCGGGCTTGCCGTAGGCATTGATGCCATACGCGCCGCCGGTGAGCGCATCGGCGGGCGTGATGATCGGAAGGTCCTGATCGGGCGACGGGTTGCGTGCCCATCGATTGATGCGGAAGCGCTCGAATTGCGCGGATGCGCTGTCGACGCCCACGTCCACCCGGCTGATCAGATACTCGAACGTGGTCGCCCACCCTTCGTCCATGAAGGCGTACCGCGTCTCGTTGGTGCCCATGTAGAAGGGCATGTACGTGTGCGCGATCTCGTGGGCGGCCACGAGCGCCGCGAATGCCTTGCTCGGATAGGACTGGTCGTTCGCCACCATGGGGTACTCCATGCCGGCTCCGCCCTGGAACTCGGTGGTCTTCTCGTAGGGATACGGCACGCCGGGCCACTGGTGCGACAGGAAGTCGAGCGCGTGTCGCCCGAACTGCACCATCTGATGAAAGTCGCTCGCGCTGTCGTTGTACGCGGCCTGCACGCCCGCACGCCGATGCGTCGCGTTGTCCACCATGACGCTGGCAGCGTCCCAGTCGTAGTGGTCGCTCAATCCGAATGCCACGTCGGGCACGCCGGCGGCGGTGAAGTGCCAACTGTTCATCGCATGCGCCGTCGTGATCCTGCCATCGTGAGTCTGGGCGCTCGTGGCGACGTGAATGGTCGAGTCCGATGTGAACGAAGCCTCGAAGCGCGACAGCGCCTCCGGCTGCAGCAGGTCGGCGGCGTTCGTGAGCGTCCCCGTGCCCCAGACGACGTAATCGGCCGGCACGTTCACGGTCACATCATAGTCGTTGAAGTCGCTGTAGAACTCGTGCCCGGCGTGATCCATCGTGTCCCAGCCGTTGTAGTCGTCGTACACGGCCACACGCGGATAGAAATACGCGACAAAAAAGGTCGTGGAGTCTATCACGCCTTCGCGCCCCGGCTGCCTGGAGAGATCGTACCACCAGCGGAACGCGAGGTGCACGGAATCCTTCGGCGCGAGCGCCGACGGGAGCCGCACGGGCTGCCACGTGAAAAGGCGCGGATTGTCCACCCACTTCTGCGGCACGCCATTCACCGAGAACGACCGGATGTGCACGCCGGACGTGAGGAATTCGGGTGCGGCTCCGCCGTCACGCGGCGCGCCGGGCTTGTGATAGTTGGCGAACAGCTTGATCACCAGCGTTCGCAGCGTGTCGGGACTCTCGTTCTGATACGTGATCTCCTCCGTTCCCGAGATTCTCCGGTCGGGCGGCAGGGCGGTGATCGTGATCGCATAGCGGCCGCGGTTCTGCCAGTACTTTGGCCCAACGTTGCCGTCGAGCGCGCGCGTGCCATTGGCGTAGGCCTTCTTGATGGTGCGCGGCATGTAGAGCGCCTGCGCCGCGAGCGAGGGTGGAGCGACGAGTGCAGCGGCAAGCGCGGCGGCAAGCGCGCCAGCGACGCGGCCTGAAACGCGCGCCGCCAACGGGAAACAATTTCGACTGAATATGACGGGGAATCGTGAGGTGAGGTGCAATAGCTGTTGTGGAACCGGCAACGGCGAATGTCGCTGGCGCACCGCGCGACCGGAAGGACGGCTGCTGGCTCCGCCTGCGCTGACGATCTCGGCATTATCGCATGATCGTCTGGCGACCTCGACGCTCAATGCGCATCTTCCCGGTCCGGAGCGCCGCAACGACTCGCCATTCGAGATGGCGATCGTGACACGAGAACGAGGGTGATGCGATGATGCACCGAACACTGAGAACCGTGGTGGTCGCGGCCGTGCTCACGTACGGCGTGGCCGGTACAGTGCCACTGCACGCGCAGGATGCCGGTGACGATTCCGTCCTGGCACGGAGCAAGACCGGCAAGCGCCTGTTCGGCAGCAGTGATGCCCTGCGAGTCGCGCGCGTGTTCTCGCCGCGCCTCTCGCCCGATGGATCACGCGTCGCCTATCTCGTCGCCAGCGTGGAGATGAAGGACGGCGAGGCCGGGAAATCAGTGACCAACCTCTGGATGGTCCCGGCCGGCGGGCCCGCGAACGCGGCCACGCAGTTCACGCGCGGAGACAAGAGCGTCTCGGATCCGGAATGGTCGCCCGACGGGCGGATCATCGCATTCATCAGGGCGGCAGGCGACGAGAAGGATGCGAAGCCGCAGGTGTGGTTCATGTACACCGACGGCGGCGAGCCGTGGCAGGTGACGAAGCACAAGGCCGGTGTACGCGGCTTCGAGTTCTCGCCGGATGGAAAGTCGCTGCTCCTCATTGCCACGAGTCAGCTCGACACCAGCGAGCAAGCGCGCGAGAAGGTCAAGGATGACGCCGTTGTCGTCGATCACGACTTCAGGATGGCCCAGCTCTGGACGTGGTCCATCGCGAGTGGTACCGAGAAGCAGATCACGAGTGGCGACTTTTCGGTCAGCGAAGCGCGCTGGTCTCCCGATGGATCCCGTATCGCCTTCACGGCGGCGCCGACTCCGCGGCTCGATGACACGGATCTCCGCAGCGCGTACGTGCTGGATGTCGCCACCGGCCACGTGCGCAAGCTCGTCGAATCGGCCGGCGCCACGGGAACCGCGCGCTGGTCGCCCGATGGGAAGTGGGTGGCGTACGTGGCGTCGAGAGGTGCCGGACCCTTCCAGACGAGTCTCTACGTTGTGGCGGCGGACGGAGGACAGCCGCGCAAGCTGACCGCGAATTTCGCGCTCGATGCGGGCGAGCCGTTCTGGTCGCCCGATGGCAAGACCATCTACTTCACGAGCGACACGCGGGAATCCAGCGAAGTGTTCGCGGCGAGTGTCGGTGACGCCACGGTGCGCCAGGTGACAACCACGCCCGGGGTCTTCCAGCTCGGTGGCATTGATCGCGATGGGCACACGGCCATCGGCACGTTTACTGACCCATCGCATCCCGCCGACGTGTTCCGGTGGTCCGACGCATTCACGTCCTCCACCGCGATCACGCAGCAGAATGCCTGGCTCGCCGATTACGCGCTCGGCGCCACGGATGTTGCGCAGTGGAAGAGCAGCAAGGATGGACTCGACATCGATGGCATCGTGACCAGGCCCGTGGATTACGACCCATCGCGCAGGTATCCGTTTCTCCTCAATCCGCACGGCGGTCCCACGGGTGCGTCACTGCTGTCGTTCAACCCGACCGAGCAGGTGATGGCCGCCAATGGGTACCTCGTGCTCGAACCCAACTTCCGCGGCTCCACGGGACGTGGCGAACGGTTCGAGTCGGCGAACAGGAACGACTGGGGCGACGGCGATTACAAGGATGACATGAGCGGCGTCGACGCGATGATCGCTCGCGGCTGGGTTGACCCGCGGCGCATGGGGGCGTTCGGCTGGTCGTACGGCGGCTACATGACGTTCTGGATCGACACGCAGACGGACCGGTTCAAGGCCATCTCACCCGGCGCCGGCCTCCCGGACCTGTACTCGATGTACGCCGAGACGGACATCCACCGGTACCTGCGCGAATTCTTCGACCTGAAGGCGCCGTACGACAATTACCAGGAGTACTGGAACCATTCGCCAATGAAGTACGTGGCGAACGTGAAGACGCCGACGATGATTCTGCATGGGCAGGCGGACACCCGCGTGCCAATCCCGCAGGCGGAGGAGTTCTATCGCGCACTGTACGACCACCACGTGCCGGTGGAGTTCGTGACGTATCCGCGCGAGAATCACGGATTCGTGGAGCCACGCCACATCCGGGACCGGCTACAGCGCTATCTCGTGTTTTTCGGCCGGTACCTCGACAACCCGCCGGTCACGGAACCTGCCGACGTGGTCTCCCGGATGACCAGGGACCTGCCGGGCGCCGCGGGAGAGCGCGCCGCGTGGGGGATCAATGGGGTCAGAGTCGATTGAAATCGGGAATGGGCAATCGGGAATGGGCAATCGGGAATGGGGAATCGTGGGAATGGGGAACGGCCGCGGTCGCCCACCGCTCCCACGTTCCACCCACGCTTTCCGCCACGCAGAGCTGCGCGATACCGGCTCCGGTGCAACGAAGAAAAGGGGTGGCCGGGCGGGGGGCGGACTGCCACCCCTATTCCCCATTCCCGATTGCCCATTCCCGATTTCAATCAACTCTGACCCCCATTCATCCGGGAGGGCGACTACTGCCGGCACACGCCGTTGGGATCAGGCTTGGGATGATCCACCACGGGACGGTGATCCAGGTCGGCCACGTGCACGGCGATATCCTCCACGAGGTTCCCCACCTTCGCCATGTGCGGGTAGTCGATGTACTCCGGCTCGTCCGTTACCTGGTGATAGTCGGAATGCAGTCCCGTGGTGAAAAAGGTGATCGGAATGCCGTAGCGGGCGTATTCATAGTGGTCGCTGCGGCAGTAGATGTTCGACGGATGCCCGTCAGCATCCAGCGAGTAGTCGAACTGCATGTCGTGATGGTCGTCCCGGTTGACCTGTTCCACGATGTTGCCCAGCTCCGTGGAGAGGCGGCGCGAGCCGACGAGCTGCAGATAGTTGGGACTCCCATGGATCGGCGTGCCATCCTTCGTGCGCCCGGTCTCGTCGCCCGCATCGCCGCGACCCACCATGTCCATGTTCAACTGCGCGACGATCGAATCGCGCGGCACGGTGGGATGGTCGGTGAACCAGCGCGAGCCCAGCAGCCCCTTCTCCTCCCCCACGTGCCACACGAACAGGATCGAGCGCTTGGGCTTCACCTTCATGGACTGGATCTTCTGCGCGATCTCGAGCACGGTCACCGAGCCCGAGCCATCGTCGTCGGCGCCGTTGTCAATCGAGTCCACGCGCATGGAGTGCGGATACTTCGCGCGGAAGGCCGCGAGCTCGGCGTTCGCCTGCGCCTGCTGCTCCGGTGTGGCCTGCTTGCGTCCATCGTCGGCGCCTTCGGGGCGCACGATGTGGTTCCAGATGCGCAGCGAATCGTGGTCCACGGGGCGCGCGTGATCGCCGAGGTGGTCATTGTGGGCACCAATGGCGACGTACTCCGCCTTGAGCGCCGGATCGCTGCCGGGAATGATCCCCACGACGTTGCGCGCCGGGTCGGCCACCGGCGTGACCGTGTACTCCACGTCCACCGCCGCGCTCCGCCCCGCCGTGCCCGCCGTGAGTCCGTCCAGTGGCGCGTCGAACATGCGCGCGGCGGCGGCCTTGCTGATGATGAACTGCGGCGTCTGCGCCGGATCGGCTGACGCACCGGCGTCCAGGAACTCCCGCGGGCGCTTCACGAACGCGAGCGTCTGCGGCGGAATGTCTTCGAGCGCAATCACGGCAATCGCGGCGGCGCTGGGTACCTCCCGCATCGCGCCGCCCGGCCGGCGCAGGCGCATGCGCGCGGCGTTGGTTGCATAGACCACCAGCTTGCCCTTCGCCTGGTCGTCGGTGATGGTCTGGGACGAATCACCCACGGTGCCACCGAACACGATCGGCACCGATGGGTTGGTGAACGAGTCCGGGCCCAGCGGCACGAAGTCGGTGAACGGCGTGAGCGCCGCACCGTTCACGGCGAAGGTCGGATTGTCCTTGAGGGCGCGTGTCTTGAGCGGAATGGTCTGGAAGTAGCCCCCGTCATCGCCGGCCGGAACGAGACCCATCTTCTGGATCTCGGACGCGATGTAGCTGGTTCCTTTCACGTTCCCCAGCGTGCCCGCCTCGCGACCCATCATGGAATCGTCGGAGAAGATGTAGAGCCGGGTGCGGAGATCCGCCGGCGTGATGTCTGCCGTTGTCGGCTGCGGCGCGTGCACGCGCGCGGCGGGCACGTATGGATCGAATGCGGCGGGCGCGGCGCCCGTTGCCGGTGCGCTGCCGCGCGCGCACGCTGCTCCGAGGAGCGCGAGCGCCACCGCGGAATGCGTCAGGTAAGTGTGCACAGTCCTCTGTCGAATGATGCGGGGAGTGATGGCGCCCGGAGGTGCTCCGGGTGGTGGGAACGGGAAAATATGGTCGTTCAGCCCATGCGGGACCACCCGCGCGGACGCACGCGGCAAACGGACTCTGGCGTGCGCCATCACCGCGCGACCTTCGATGGCTTCACGACCGTGAGCGTCAGCGTTGATGGATAGCGCTTCGAATGATGGATCGCGTTGCGCGCCACGAGCGGTTCCGTTTCGTCGTAGTTGCTGCCGCCCGTATTCAGGTTGCGATCGAATCGCGGAAAATTCGAGCTCGACACCTCGATGCGGATGCGATGGCCCGCCGCGAAGTAGTTGCTCGTGTTCATGGGCTGCAGTTGGACGCGATAGACATTGCCCGGCTGCATGAACTCCACCGGCTTGTCGTATCCATTGCGATAGCGCAGTCGCTGGATGTTCTCGTCGAGATTGTACGCGCGCCCGTCCGGATATACGTCAATGAGCTTCACGGTGATGTCCGTGTCCTTGCGATCCGACGACACGTACACCGTGAACGTGATGGGACCGCTCACCTCGATCCCGTCCTTCAGCGGCTCCGACGAGTACACCAGGATGTCCGGCTGCTCCTCCATCTGGCGCTGATCCATCGCGCCGCCCGTGAGTCCCGGCTGACAGCAGACGTTGCCGCCGTGCGACATCACCGGATGCATGGGGTCATACGTGAACGTGTCCGGCAGATCACGGCCCGGCGCCTTGAGGACAAGCCCGCCGTCGCCATGCAGCGTGTTCGCCTTCCCGCCACTCGACAGGAAGTACGTGACCGGCGTGGCGCCCCTGGGTGGCCACGTGTCCGACGACTGCCATTTGTTGATCCCCATGGTGTAGTAGCGGACGCGGGGCAGCGTATCGAGCAGTCCGTTGTTCTCGCCCTTGAGGAAGTGATCGAACCAGTCGTACGTCAGCGCTTCGTAGTCATAGCGCGCATCGCCCACGCTGCGCTCTCCCACGATCGTGTTCTCCGTGGCCCGCGTGTACGAGCAGTGCAGCGTGGGGGCGATGATCACGTACTGCTCCTTCCCGATGGCCGGGTCGGCGGTTTCCCGCACGCGATTGTACTCGGCGAGGTTCGGGCCAATGGAGACGTCGTACCAGGACATGAAGTACAGCCCCGGCACGTTGATCTTCATGTTGTCGTGCCACAGCCCACCGCGATACCACGCCGGATCGTTCGGCGTGCGCTCGATCATGGCGCCGCCCGTGGCGATCCCCGGCACCGAATCGGCGAAGATGCCGGGCGGCCCATCCACCGACCGGATGATGTCCTTCTCGGGGAGATGCCAGAATGCCTTCATCCAGTCCACGGGTGGCAGGTGCTGCACGAGGTCGAACGAGCGCGACTCGCGAATCAGATCAGCCTGTGACGCCTTTGCGGGGAACATGGGCCGCGTCTCGTTCTGCTCACCGTAGAGCCAGTCGATGAACAGCATCTGCACCGCCCCGCCGCGATACCAGTTTCCCTGTTCGTAGTACGGTCCCACGCGTCCCACGCCGGCGCCGAAGCTCTCGGGGATGATCGTCGCGAGACCGGGCGGCGCGGTGGACGCCACCGCCGACTGCCACTCCGCCGTCGAGGAGCACCCCACCAGTCCGACTTTCCCGTTGGACCATGGACGCGTGGAGATCCACTGGATGGCGTCGTAGCCATCCGTGAGCGGCGGCCCGAGAATGTCGTATGTGCCTTCGGAGAAGAAGTGGCCGCGCTCGTTCTGCTCGACGTACGCGTACCCGCGCTGCACCGCAGCGAGTACCGCCGCCATGTTCGCGGGCACGCCATTCTGGATGTCCCAATAGTTGAAGTTGTACGGCGTGCGCACGAAGATGGCGGGGACTTTGCCGTCGGCATGCTTCGGATAGTACACGTCGGTGGCGAGCTTCACCCCGTCGCGCATGGGTATCATCAGCTTGCGGTCGATCACCGCGAGCGACTCGAGCTGATGCTCCAGATCCCAGCGGACCGCCTTCGCCGAATCACTCAGCGGCCCGCCGCGCTGCGCGACGGCCGGATGGGCCACGACCGCGAGCGCCATCATGACGAGGGTGCCAGAGAGCGTGCGCTGCGAGGTACGCATTCGGACTCCTGATGGATGTTCACTTGCAATACGGAGCATCGCCGCAGGCTGTTGAGTCGGGCGCGCCCGCGACGTTGCCATTCGCGTGACCGCGCGCAACTTTCAGCGCGATACGGCGGACATGCTGCCGCCCATGCTACGTACGGCCCACAGCGGATGTCATACTCCAATCCCGAGCAGAGTCCCTTCCCGCAGCCGGACGCGCTGTCCACGGCCGCGCGCCTGCGCGTCGCCTTCCAGGGCGAGCCGGCCGCGTTCAGCGAAGACGCCATCCATTTGCTATGGGGCCCGGATGTCGAGGCCGTTCCCATGCCGACGTTCGAAGCCGTAATGGATGCCGCCGAATGCGGTGACGTGGATTTCGGCATGCTCCCCATCGAGAGCACGGTGCTGGGCGATGTGCACTCTGCCTACGATCTGCTGGCCCTGCATGACGGGCTCGTGATCTGCGCGGAGGTCGTACTCCCGGTGCGACTCGCGCTGCTCGCCCTGCCCGGCACACGACTTTCGCAGATCCGCTCCGTCGCGAGCCACCCGCTCATCCTCGCACTCTGCACGTATTTTCTCGAGCGGCATCCCGGCATTCGGGCCGTGCCGGCCGACGACACCGCTGGCGCGGCGCGCGAGGTGGCCGAGGCGGGCGATCCCGCGCGCGCGGCACTGAGCAGCCGTCGCGCCGCCGAGCACTACGGGCTGGCGGTCATCGCGGATGGCGTGGAAGATCGCCCCGATTCGCAGTTCCGCTTTCTCGCGGTGGGGCGCGAGCCGGCGCTGCTCGAACGCGGCACGCTCTCACGCACGGCCGTGCTCTGCGTCTTTCCCGACGCGGCGGGGTCGCTCGTGACCGCGCTCAAGCCGCTCGCGGACGCATCATTCCGCATCACGCACATCGGCGCGCGTCCCACCCGGGAACCGTGGACATATCAGTTCTTCCTGGAGTACGAGCATCCGGCAATGGACCCGCACGCCACGGCCGCGCTCTATCTGCTCCAGACCGCGAGTCGCGAGTGCCGCCTGCTGGGTACGTATCCGAGCTGGCTGGGGAAGGACACCGCGCCACAGGGCGCATAGTGCGCGCCCAGGGCACCGTCAA
>Ga0207707_10004291_pt1 | contig 12620 bp, 18 predicted proteins | sample KBSC83BmetaG_FD_184336 | JGI IMG/M metagenome (GOLD analysis project Ga0207707, IMG submission 184336) | Corn rhizosphere microbial communities from Kellogg Biological Station, Michigan, USA - KBS C8-3B metaG (SPAdes) (version 2) | ecosystem: Host-associated > Plants > Roots > Rhizosphere ... | reverse complement strand
AGCTCCGTGGCGTATTCCCTGGGCGGCTCGACCGATCAGACCCTCTCGTTCACCTATGATGGGGGGACGAACGGAAAGGGGCATCTGACAGGGGCATCGGATGCCCATCACTCGATGTCCTGGGGGTACGATGCGCTTGGACGGGTCACCTCCCAGAGCGAGAGCGTGGGCGGCGTGAGCCTTCCGGTGACGTATGGGTACACGAATGCCGATCTCACTTCGATCGTCACGCCCTCGCGCCAGGCCCTCTCCTTTGGCTACAATGCCAATCATCAGATCGTGAGCGTCAGCGTCAATGGGACGACCGTGCTGAATTCGGTAACCTACGAGCCTCTAGGCCCGGTGAATGGCTGGACTTGGGGCAATGCCACGACAGCTTCCCGCACGTACGATGCCGATGGCAAGGTTTCCCAGATCGCCGACTCGGGGACCAAGACTTTTTCGTACGACGATGCGTTCCGGATCACCGGTATCACGGACACGAGTACGGGCGCGTCCAATTGGACGTTCGGGTACGATTTGCTGGACCGGATTACCAGTGGTTCAATCAGCGGAGGGACGACGCGGGGTTGGACGTATGATGCCAGTGGGAATCGGCTCACCGAGACCGGGTCTGCGCCGTCGACGTATTCGATCTCATCGACCAGCAATCAGATCACGGGGATCAGCGGATCGCTCGCCCGGACGTACGCGTATGATGCGACCGGAAACACGCTGTCGTATTCCACGGTGTCGGCCACGTACAACGATGCCGGGCGCTTGGAGACCCTCGCGCAGGGCGGGACGACGGAGACGCTGATTTACAACGCCTTAGGACAGCGGATCGAGACCTCGGGCGGCGCCGCCGGGACGGTACTGTACGCGTACGACGAGGCGGGGCACCTCCTCGGGGAATACGATGGCAGTGGTAACCTCATCGAGGAGACCGTGTGGCTGGGGGATATCCCCGTGGCGACGCTGCGCCCCCATACCGGGGGCGGCATCGATATCTTCTATGTCCATACCGATCAACTGAATACTCCAAGGGCCGTGAGCCGACCCAGCGACAACGCGCTCATGTGGACGTGGTACTCGGATCCGTTCGGCACGGATGCGGCGAATGAGAATCCGGCCGGCGCGGGGACGTTCCAGTACAACCTGCGCTTCGCCGGGCAGATCTTCGACGGGCAGGCGGGACTGCATTACAACTACACCCGCTATTACGATCCTGCTGTCGGTGGCTACACGCAGAGTGACCTCGCCGGGCTCGATGGGGGTGCGAGCACGTATGCCTATGCGGACGGCAACTCAATCAGCGAAGCAGACGCCACTGGATTAGATCCAAGTGGAGGTCCGTACCACCCGAAGCCGGAAGCACAAGTCAAGCTAAAGTGCACGGATGATGACAGCTGCACGATGCTATCAGGAAAAATGTGGGTTCTGATGCGCATGATCAACTCACATCAGATGTGGGATTGGCTGAATCCTCCGCCCGGCGGCGGCAGGAGACACGCGAAGGAGATCGCGGACCTATGGAGGGCATACGCGAGGTGTCAGTCGCTCCACAAGCAGAAGTGTGAGAACTGCCCGCCGAAGCAGGAGAGCGGTGTCCCGTCCCTTTTCTGGGTACCAGGCATGACGCCTGCGCCGGGCATGGTACCGGGCGCACCCTCGCCCGAGTCTGCGCCGCGATTGCCTTTGGAGCCGGCGTTACCCTGAGGTTTGCTATGCAACCCGACAACGCATCAGCTCGAGAACTTATCGCTGCAATGCGGGCTCAGTTCGGGAGTCGTGATCCGGGCGATGCAAGCGAAGTTCCCAAATCGCGAGTTCTTGAGTGGATGCTCTCCACCGATCTGGAGGTACGAGGCGCTTTGTACTCGATGATCACCGACTCCGAGCGTGCCCGCCGTATCAAACCAGCCCTGCAATTCGAAGACTATTACGCTTTCGTCCTCGACTACCTGGAGCAGTGCATCGAGCAGGGACCGGAGGGTGAGTGGGTCGATTCTCGGTACCTCGCGGGACATCAGCTGGTTGCGTGGATCGTCGACTTTTGGAACAACAAAGAGGTTCCGCGATTAAGGCTCGCAGAAATCAAACATCGGTTAGCAGAACTCTACAAGAGAGGCGACGAGGATGTTCGAGACGCGGTCCTCAATGGCGTCCTAGAGCATCTCTTCGAGAATCGCGAACTGGCGAGTTACTTCAAAGATTGGGAGCGCGATCCTGCCCTCGCACGTGTATACGACGATGCGTTGCTGTGGAGGAAGAAGAAGCTGGGAGGCGGGCCCTAGTGAGGCCAAAATCCTCCCCTTAGCCGCTCGATCGCCCCCGAATGGGACGCGGAAGCTCTCGCACCGCCCCGCGAAAGGCACTGTCAATGGTCGCCGAATAGTGTGATCGAATGCGCCCCCGCGGAAGCCGCGGGTCCTGGATGTCGAGTGCACACACCTAATGGCAGGCCAATCAGATGGAAAGAAATACCGGAGTCGAAGGCTCACTACAGAAGTGGTGCGGGAACAGAAGCTGCGATTGAATGCGTTCCCATGAACAGGCTTTGCCATCCGCCTCAGGTGCGCACAGTGCTGGTGTCTATCACAGTTGCGTTTATTGGAGTTTGTCTCTCTCTTGGAGCGCGAGGCGCGGGGCCGCTGGTCAGGACCGTCTGCGAAGTGCTCGAGCATCGCGATTCTTACAATGGCCAGTTGATTCGCGTGAGCGGCACCGCTACCAGCGACGGCCTGGAGAGATCCATCATTCAGGACGCGTCTTGTCCAAAAGTCGGCATTGCTTTGAGATATTCCGCGGCAGGAGCGAAGACTGCCGCGGCCAGGAGACTGAAGGAAGCACTCTTTCCCGGCTTGGGGACTTATGAACAGGTCGAGAAGGTGGAGGCTACGCTCGTAGGAACATTCCTGTTCGACGCGGCGGAACATCAAGTGCCCACATTGGTCATCGACCAGGTTTCCGACCTGTCCGTGATTCTAGCGCCTCAACCTACTCCCAAATAGGCCGCGCGATGGGGGGCGCGTCGGTCGCTGTGCTCGATGGGATGCTGGCTCATGAATCTTGCGGTGCTGCGGAAGACACGTCGCGATCCCAAAGCGGGCGATATCTTCGCCATGTTGCCGCCAGACGGTCAGTTCCTCTATGGGCGCGTCATCAACACGGATGCCAATCCGCTGGGCGTCGGCGGGGTGATTCTCTTGTACATCTATCGAGCACGTTCATCGGAGAAGAGGGCGATACCGGATCTTCGTCGTGGAGAACTGCTGGTCCCCCCATTGATCACGAACAAGCGACCATGGACGATGGGGTATTTCGAGCACCTGAAAGAGGCTCCGTTGACCGCATTAGATCATCTGCCTCAACACTGCTTCAGGGACGTCAGGGGATGGTATTTCGACGAGGCTGGAAAACGGCTCCATGGTCCCGTTGAGCCCGTGGGGCAGTGGGGCCTGCACAGTTTTCGAACGATCGACGACGAGGTTTCCAAGGCGTTGGGTATTGCAGTAGCGCCCGATCCTTCATAGGACCTTCCTCGGGAATGCCGTCGGGTGGGTGCTCCAATGGCTACGCCCTGGATAGGGCGGCTCACGGGCCGGCCGCTCGCGGAAACTGGGTTCGTCACGCGGCGGCCCGGGCGGGGCGCGTGGGCGACGCTGCTCGCAAAGACGCAGTCGCGGCAGGGAAGCCAGGATCTTCGTGGGGAGTCAGACCGCGGCCGGATCGGTTTACGTGGGCAGTCTCTGAGAAGCGCTTGTGGCGATAAGAGGGAGCAGAATGCTTATGAGACATCGGGTACCCTTCGCCTGTTGGATGGCTGCCCTCGCCGTGACCGCGCACGCGGGACAGGCGACGGCGACGGTGAATACGGTGAACGTTAACGAGCCGTGGGGTGGATTCTTCATTCAGCTCAACATCCCTTTGACGCAGGGGTAAGAGTCGGCGTGTCCGGATGGGAACTGGGCGTTCGTGCCGATGACAGACCCTTATTATGCGTCGCTCCTCGCCACGGCGCTGGCGGCCAAGGCGAGCGGCGAAACGGTGACGGTGACTACGAGTGGCTGTGTGGCAGCCAATGGCGGTTCTGTGCCGAAGGTCGCGACGATTGACTACGGTGTGCGCATGGGCTCGTGATCGGCAGAACCTCCGCTCGGGTGCGCCTCAAGGACTTTCCTGTTCGTTGCAAGATGAGGAGTGAGAGCAGATGAAGCCAGGCACGTGGAAGCGCGTTGGCAGGGTCGCGCTGTGGGTCTTCTCGGGCATCCCGCTCGGTGCATTTGCAGGACAAGCCACGGGTACCGTCGAAGCCGTGATGGCGCGTGCATCGGACGGACTCGCACTGGTCTACATCAATGCCACGGCCACAGGGAAACCCAGCTGCGCAACGGCGCCCTACTGGATCATACTCAATGAGAATTCCGAGGCAGGTAAGAAGAAATACGCGATGCTGCTCACCGCAAAAGCGAGCGGCGAGACCGTCACGATTTATGGTCTGAACACCTGCACCCGGTGGAGCGATGGCGAAGCCATCGACTGGATTACCATTAGCTAACGGCTTGTGCTGTATCGGGATCGTTTTGATCGCAGCGAGTCGCGGTAGCCCACTTCGTACACGCGAGTGGTTTAGGTGACGCATGCAAGGAACCGTGATCAGCATGATCGTATCGCTGGCCGATAAACTAAAGCGATCGGGAGGCGCGCAGCGCTACTTACCCCAGTGTCTACCTTGCAGCAACAAGCAAGGTGGTCGTGTCAGCCAAATGGATCCTGCTCCTCCTGCTGTTCCAAAACCGTGGTGGAAGTGCTGGTAATGACAACCATTCAAGTTGATATCGCCTCTGAGTACGGGATGATGTTTTTGTATGATTCGAAAGTACGCCCGGCGTTTCCTACTGAGGCAGGCACGAGCCCGGTTAGTTGGACATCGACATGCCTTGCGTTCAGCGTACTGATCTACGTCGATGGAAACGCAAAGATTCGCTTATGTGATTCTCCAGGAGACCAGAGTTTCACTGAACGGTTTCGCGGGATCATAGAATGCCCGAGCAAGGCGATTTTCGCTCTGCGATCACAACGGATTCGCTTATGCATCCGTTCCGCTTACGGAGACGCATGCTCGTGTCTTGCTTCGGGCCTCCGCGGATCGCAATCCCGATATCGTGGAGTGCGTCGTTCAGAACATGCAGCAGTATTGAGCTTGAGATACGTAGGCAACGGTCCGCTCGGCCGGACCGATCCGTCGGGCAGGACACCGCTGGGTCAGTAGCGACCGACGTGCTAAAGTCGGTGGGCAGTCCGAAGCCGTTGGACGTCAAAGACGTGGCAGTGAATGCCGCTTGATGGAAAGCCCTAATCGGCGACCAGGGTACTGAGAATGAAACCTACGCTTGCTGAACGGTTTGCACGAGACCGAGGGGCGCCTCAAGAAGTCGACGGGCTCGTCGTTCACAACATATATCGTCGCAAAGTGGGTGATCGGGAGCATATACGTATCCGGCGACTTCGTGCGGTATCTGTGCCACCGCAAGGACTGCGGGTGAAGGTCGATCGAGGATCACTTTTGATTAACAAGCAGGAGCTGAAGGAGGCTGTTCTGTGGGCCGAAACCGCGCCTGAAGAAGTGGAGGCAACTTGCAGACTTCGTGGTGCGGCTGGCGAGCTGATGATTTGGAATTGCTGGCAGAATTCCGCTGGCGTCATGCAAGCATGGATCGGCGATGCTGGGATGGTTGTTGAGGACAATGGGGACAGGGTGTTACTCAGGTGCAGTGCTGGTTCTCACCCCTTCGCGCCGACTGACCTAGAGGTGGAATTCGAATTCGCATGAGGACGTCAGGCCGGCGGAGTTGTCGAGTCCTCGCGTGTTGCGGGCGACCTTTCGGAAGTCCATGATTTGCTCATGATGGAGTGGCTACAGTGGCTGGGATGGACCGCTGTCTTCTTTGCTTGCGGCATCCTCGTGGACATGGCATTCAAGTACCGCTTCCAACTCGTTTGGGCAGCCGCTCACGCAGACGTGCCGGGCAGGCCAAAGGTCCTCACGAAACCTTCCATCAGGCACTTTTTCACCCTTCTGATTGTGTGCGCCGCCGAGTATCTGCATCAACAGCGGGTGCGGGACCATCCATTGTCGCCCGGAGTGATTGTCTTGTTTGTGCCGGCAGTCCCTTGCATTGTACTGTTGGGTCGTGATTCGGTACGAGAGCTGAAGGGGCGGTAGCGCGCGGAAGTCTTTCGGCATGATGCGATCGAATGCAATCTCGTTTTCGCCTGACGGATACTTTCTGACCTCAGTGGAGGGTGGCGAACATCCTCCGTTGCACACGATGGGTGGTCCCCAGTCCATTCCAGGGGCGATATCGCCGGATTCGGGAGCGCCGCTGTTGCTCGTGGCGACCCTGAATCTGCGGGATGCGCGACTTCATGTGCCACGAACGGCGGTCGAACGGCTTCACCTCCTGTACTCGTGGACGTGTCCGATCAGCGAGGGACCGTTCAGCTATCGGGAGACGGCTTCCGGTGTGGAGCTGCTGCAAGGGAGGAGGGGCGATGCCTTTGACGACTTTCCGTACGCGGGGTATCCCGCGTTCTTTCCGGAGACGTCTCTCGCGCTCCAGCGTCTCACCGAGGAGGAGCAGCGCGTCATCCTGAAGCTGAATCGGCGGGAGGATGATCCGATAGCGCTCGAATCATCGTTTTCGCATCTCGCGGTGCCGGCCTCTCAGATCGGAGGCGAGCCGCGCCTGCTGCAATGGCCCTTACATCGATTTGAATGTCCGGAATGTCGGCGGATGATGCCGCTGCTGGCCATGATCGGAAACAGGAACGGCTCAGAACGGGGATTCACCGGTAACGACTTTGTGCAAATGCTGTTCTTCTTCTGCGTTGCGTGCTCCGTGGTCACCGCGGAGAATGTGACCGACTGACGACCTGCGGTCAGCATGAGGTGCGGTCAGCACGGGGTTGCCCCGGCACGGGTTGCACCCGGTAGGGGTTGCACCCCGGCATGGGGCCGCCGCCGTTAGTGAGCGACGGCGCGTGCAGAAGGGTCCGCGGGCAGATTGCGCATCCACTCATCAGGGTTCGCGGGTAGGGGCGCGTGGTGTGATGCGGACGTCATCGCCAATACAGAGCGTTTCGTTCGGGCGGCGGGCTCTTCGAGAAGCTGAGCTCGAGTGTCGAAGGGGTGGTGTACCGCCACACCATCCGCGCGGGGGACAAGACGATGGCGGTCCGGCTGATCGCCACAGGCGTGGATCATACCTACTACTTCCACGACGACCACCTGGGAAGCACGGGCGCTCTGACCGACGAGACCGGCGCGGTCAAAATCCAGGAGTCCTTTGATGCCTGGGGCAAGCGGCGCGGGAGTGCGTGGACGGGCGCGCCGAGCGCGGCCGACTTGGCGGCGATCACGAAGACCACGCATCGCGGGTTCACCTCCCAAGAGGAACTGGACAACCTGTCGCTAGTGGATTTGAACGGTCGGGTCTACGACCCGACGGTCGCGCGATTCATGTCGGCAGACCCGGTCGTGCAGGCGCCGCTCGATTCGCAGTCGCTCAACCGCTACAGCTACACGTTCGATAACCCGCTGAACGCGACGGATCCCACGGGGTTTGACGCCTGCACGACGGGAACGCACATAGACCGGCCCGCTGGTGTGGGGTGTGAAGCTCAGACGGTTTATCGTTCGAATGGCGACGGAGGCGGCGCGCAGCAGCAGTCAGCTGCCGGACAGCCGGGTGCCAGCGGGTCTGCAAGATCTCCCGACGCTGGGCAGCAGAGTGGTCAGGTGGATCCGAGTAAGCTGCCGCGGGAGCGGACAACAGCCGATCAGAACGGAGCGACTGCTCCAGTTACGGTCTCTGGGGCGCGGCAAGGTTTCGGCGACCTCGGGAGCATTGTCGGCGGACTTATGATCCCGAATGTCATGGCGTTTGAACAGAGAGGCACTCCTGGGACGTGGTTGAGCAACGCCATCGGGTTTGGGAAGTCGCTTTTCAACTTTGCAAACGGAATGTCGAGCGCCGCCAACCCGCTCTCAGGGGTCCTTGATGTCATGGGACTGGGCACGCCTGATCTGCCAATTGATGATGACCAATTGGGAGGAGCGGCAGGACTTGATATTCTGTCCGCCGGTGTGGGCTTCGTTTCGTTGGAGGAGGGTGCGGCAAGGGCAGCCGGAACTTTGTCGCGCAGCGCGGCATTCCGACTCTCGAAAGAACTGGGAGGAATACCGCGATCGGCGCAGCCTTTAAGAACATTTACGGAACGGCTTCGCGATCAGGTAGGTAACGTCCGAAGCCGAGTCTACGAGTACGGTCGAGGAGACGGGAGTACGGTTACCATCAGAGAGCATTCCCTTGGACACGTCGAGGGGAATTTGGGCCCCCACTTCAACGTCGAGGTTCGTCCACCGGGTGGTGGACCACGCCAACCACTTGCCGGGGGAGCGGACAATCATGTCTTCTTTGGACAGCCATAGCGCGGACAGAATATTCGTCGTGCAGTCGGGGATCTCCGGGTGGGAGGATCCCGAACCGATCGCCGACTGGAAGAGGAAGACAATTAGTGTTGTCACCAGAAAGCTAGAGGTCGCGACGGAACTGCTATGGCTCATCGTTGCGTCTCGGCCACAGCGTTTCAGTCGGGTCTTACGGCTCTTTCTCGCTCCGCTCTTGCCCTCGATGACCAACGCTCAAAAACGCCGCTTGGTGACGCAACTGAAGGCCGATCCTCCGGGTTTCTCGGAAACGACTCTAACGATTGCAGATACACACGCGTGTGTCACTTCAGTACTCCGTGATCCATCGGTCGTGGACACAGGCTTTCTCACAGCGTATCGACGTTGCGCTCTCGTGGAGATGGACGACGCCACCCAGCACAACACTGGCCTCCTGAGGGATGGTTGCCCAACCATCAGTGACTTGGGTAACTCCGGCATTGCGACGCTACTTGATGAGAATGACGGCTTAGCGATTCTGCGGCTTCTTGACTTCGAGTCGTATTCCGTGGTTCAGCTAATCGGTCCGCCTGCGGTTGAGGACCCGGCGACTCAGTGTCTACTCCGACAAGGCGTCCGCCAGTTCCACGATATTGGAACACTGTCGCAAGAGATTGCCGGACTGCGCGAATGAATGCGGAAAGGGTAGTCGAGGAACTCACTCATCTCTATTCAGAACGTCGGAGCGGCCGGAGAGCACGTAAGTTCGGCGTCACGAAGAGCCCTGCGACGCGCTACACGCAGGAACAGCTCGTGGATGGGTCGGTTGCGTATCATTGCCAGGGGATCACCCAATAGGACCCGAAGAGTGGCAATCGTTCTACATTCAGAAGCAGATTGAAAAGGGGCTCAAGCCGCCCCCATACGAACCATGAAGTACCAATTAGTAGTGCAATGGCCGGCAGAGTCGCTGGGTGACTATGACCGGATGATCGCAATCGAGACCCGGATCATTGATAACCTGGGTGAAGATGGTGACGTCGATGGTCACGACGCAGGATCTGGCGAGATGAACATCTTTGTTCACACTGACTTGCCGGAGCGGACCTTCGAGAGAATCCGAGCGATTTTGGCAACGGATAACGCCTTGGTCGGTGCCCGGGTTGCCTACCGGGAAACGACCGCCGATGACTACACTGTTCTGTGGCCCAGGGGCCTGACGACGTTTAAAGTTGCTTGACGCGCAGCCGGAGTCACCGGAGAGCCCCGCTCTGGAGGTTGAGCGGGGCGCAAGCGCGTATGTCGATGCCGTCCCCGATCCAACAGCACCTGCAAAAACGCGCGATGGAGACGCTGATCTATAACGCCCTAGGCCAGCGGATCGAGACCTCGGGCGGCGCCGCGGGGGCGGTGCTGTACGCGTACGACGAAGCGGGGCACTTACTCGGGGAATACGACGGCGCGGGCGCGCTGATTGAGGAGACGGTGTGGCTGGGGGACATCCCGGTCGCGACCTTGCGTCCCCATACGGGCGGCGGGGTCGACATTTACTATGTCCACACCGACCAGTTGAATACGCCAAGGTCCGTGACTCGGCCGAGTGACAACTTGGCTGTCTGGAGCTGGTACTCCGATCCGTTTGGGACGGATGCGGCAAACGAGAATCCGGCCGGGGCGGGTGCGTTCAAGTACGACCTGCGCTTCGCGGGACAGATCTTCGATGGGCTGCACGCCAACGGGTTCCGCGACTGCTATGACCCGGCGATCGGGCGCTACTGCGAGCCGGATCCCATCGGGGTCGACGCGACTATCAGAAATCCGGCCTTGCAGGTCGGCGTGGGCATGCTCGACGATTTCGACGACAACGCGTTAGGAGGTCTGAACGCTCTCTACCCGTATGCGAATAACGACCCGCTTGAAACCTTCGATTCCACGGGTTTGGCAGGCCAGCGCGGGCGCGGAGTTTCTGGGGGTTCGTCTGGCAAGGGAACGGCGAAGCCGTACAAGCACTGTGTGGAAGATCCGACAGATCCGAATTTCATAATCTGTAAGGACAAGACGACAGGCAAGAAAATTAGAAAGCCAAAGCCTGCCGACTGGCCGAAGGCGAAAATGGAGGCGTGCTCGACGTGTCAGACTGCCGCCGATGTTGTGGTAGTCGGCGGCGTTGGGTACATCGTGTACCGCTGCGTCCGAATGCTGCCATCCTTGGCACCGCCGCTGTGGTGGACTATCCCGGAAAACGCTCTACTTCCATGAGCAGATGGAGTGGCCGCAAGTCATGACGACGCAAACGAAATCCCGTGGGAAAAAAGCCGAGGAGTTGTTCGCAAGGGCGAACGCCGTCTGGGACGCCGGCGACCCGAAAAGTGCCTTGAAGCTATTCCGACAGGCAGCCGCGGCCGGACACAGCTCAGCCAAGAACAGCATCGGATATTTTCTAGACCACGGCATCGGGACCCGCAAGAACGGCAGCCAAGCAATGCTGTGGTACAGGAAGGCGGCCAGGCAGGGCGATCTGAGTGCTTACTCGAACATCGCAATCAATTACCGAAATGCCGGAAGGCCAAGACAAGCCCGGCTTTGGTTCACCAAGGCGGCTGGCAAAGGCGACGGAGGCGCGGCAGTGGCACTGGCCAAGCTGTTGCTCGAAACCAGACGCAAACCCGACAGGACGGAGGCACATCGACGGCTACGGGGCGCGCTGAAATCCAAATACATCAACGAAGACGATCGCGAGGAAGCGGCGGCTTTGCTCAAGAGGCTCGAATAAGGAATCCCAGCGACGCCCGGGACCGCCGCGTGTGTGACGTTCCGGGCCGCGATCGAGGGCGTGCAGGATAGGCAGCGAGCGCCTCAGAGGGCCAAAGGTGGGGATCGAGGCCGGAGCGCAATAACCCAATGACGATGAACGTGCGCGGGTGGGCGGCCATGGTGCCCATGATGAAGTGCAGGTTGCGCGTCGGAATCGTCTCCCCGTACATGCGCTTGAGGTGATCGAGCGCCTCATCGCCATAGCGGCGCTTGTACTGGCGGTGGGCTGCCTGGACTTCCCAGTCGTGGATCTGGTTCGTGTGCGGCTGGTTGGCTGAGGTGTAGCGGTAGAGGAAGGCGAACTCGGGCTTCTCCAGGGGCGTCAGTGGCGCTTCGAACAATGAGCTTTGCTGCACCTGCAGCACCTGATCGGCGATCTGCCGATCCTCGGCATCGGCGTCCTTGGCGGGCTTGACGATGAACTTCAGGCTCCCGGGGTCGGGCCGGATGATGCCCAAGCTGCGGTTGTTCGCCCGGTTCTCGGCGTGCAGCTGCGTCAGCGAGGGCGCGATGAAGGGCTGCCAGAGGTGAACCTTGGCCGCATCGGAGAGTTGATCCCCCGCTCGATCAGACGGATGGAGCCTTCATCGACACGGAAGCTCTCCGGGCGTGGGTCGCTCGCTTTAGTCGCCGTCATCTCGACCAGGTCGAACCGATCGAACTGGTGTTCCGGGGGGAGCCGGCGAAAGCGGATCGGATACAGACGCAGCATCTGCTAGCCGTCCTCGGTGCGTGAGATTCGTAGGATTCATCTCAGGCGTCGTCCTCTTTCTTGTCGTCACGTGGCTCGGCATGGTCGCGGATTCCGGCACACGGTTCGGTCCCAGGACGATGGGGGGAGCCTTTGCGGCGATCTTCTTTGGCTCCCCGTGGCACTCAATTTGGCCACTTCTGCGGCCGCACCTTTGCCGACATCGTCGGTGAGGAACCGGATTCGACACTCGAGATCGGGGAGCCGCCCACCCTCACCTGAAGTGGATGCCCGTGACCGCTCTTGCTCGACGGGCCCGCAATACCGCGGGGGAATCGGAGAGATGGAGCGGGAGGGGGCCGTGCTGAATGCGTCACGCGCGCGGTGCCGCTATCATTCAGCTGCGAACGAATTCACGTTTGATGTCCGCTGAGGCCAGCCGCTTGATGATCCAGGCGAAAAGCACGGCCAGGGCCACGGCGACCAGAGCCGAGAAGCCGAACATCAGCTTCGGTAGGAGACTGAATTGCGCTCGGAGATCGGGCGGTACGGTCCCCGGGAGCTGTGTGAATGACCGGAAGAAAAAGGGCATCACGGCGAGACTGCCGAGTTCCCAGGCGATTCCGATGCCCATGACTGCGATGAAGGCGAGGCGGCCCCAATTGCGTCGCCTCAGGAGGG
>Ga0207707_10004290_pt1 | contig 12622 bp, 9 predicted proteins | sample KBSC83BmetaG_FD_184336 | JGI IMG/M metagenome (GOLD analysis project Ga0207707, IMG submission 184336) | Corn rhizosphere microbial communities from Kellogg Biological Station, Michigan, USA - KBS C8-3B metaG (SPAdes) (version 2) | ecosystem: Host-associated > Plants > Roots > Rhizosphere ... | reverse complement strand
TTCATCTTTCGAAGCACTACGGCCCTATCGAAGCTGTTCGCGGTATCGATCTGGATGTTCGGGAGGATGAAATTTTCGGCTTGATCGGTCCCGATGGAGCAGGCAAGACGACCACGTTCCAGATCTTGGCGGGCGTCATGGAGGCCAGCGGCGGCGTTGCCGAAGTTCTTGGCCGCCCGGCACGGCAGGCGCGCTCCGAAACCGGTTATCTCACGCAGGCGTTCAGCCTCTACCCGGATCTGACAGTCATCGAGAATATCCGCTACGTGGGAGACTTGCGCCGCGTGCCCCCGCGCGAGATCGCGGAGCGCGGACATCGCTATTTACGGATGTTCGACCTGGACCGCTTTGAGAATCGGCTGGCCGGCAAGCTGAGCGGCGGGATGAAGCAGAAACTTGCTCTGGCTTGCGCTCTGGTGCCACAGCCGCGCGTATTATTGCTCGACGAGCCGACTACCGGTGTCGATCCTGTCTCGCGCCGCGAATTTTGGGACGCGCTGGCTCATCTTGTAGCCGGAGGGTTGACGATCCTGATCGCCACTCCCTACCTGGACGAGGCCGAGCGGTGTCACCGCGTCGCACTCATGCATGAGGGCGTGTTTCACCAGGTTGGCACCCCGGCGGAGTTACGAGCCAGCGTGGGCGCCAAACGGCTGGAATTGCAAACTGAAAATCTGTCTGCGGCCGAGCGGGCCCTTTCAGACGCCGCCGGTTCTCAGCGGGAGATTCTCGATGTGCAGCGCTTCGGCGACCGCCTTGACCTGCTGGTACGCGAACCAGAAGAGGGAAAGCGCATTTTGAAGGCGAAGCTGGCTGCGGCGGGAATTCCGATCGGCGAGGTGGTTGAAGATGAGCCCACCCTCGAGAATGCGTTTGTCGCCAAACTGAGGAGCCTCGGACAAACTGCCCACGAAGCGCCTTTCCCCGGCCATCACTCCCATGTGAACTTGCGCGGCCAGGACGCGATCGGCGCTACCAGCCTCACACGGCATTTTGGAGAATTTACGGCTGTAAAGAACGTGAACTTGCAGGTTCGATATGGAGAGATTTACGGCCTGCTCGGCGCCAACGGAGCGGGAAAGACGACAACCATAAAAATGCTCTGCGGCTTACTCGATCCGAGCGCGGGCGAAGTGCACCTGGCGGGTGAACGGGATCCAAGGGCGGGAAACGTTCGACAAAGGGTTGGCTATATGTCGCAGAAATTCTCTCTGTACGATGACCTCTCGATCGCCGACAACCTCGATTTCTTCGCGGGCGTTTATGGCGTTCCCCCAAACGAACGCCCGGAAAAAAAACAATGGGTGCTGTCGTTTTCAGGGCTCGAAGGCAAGCAGGACCAGATCACAGGCAGCTTGCCCGGAGGATGGAAACAGCGCGTCGCCTTTGGCGCGGCTATCATGCACGAACCGGGTGTGCTGTTTCTGGATGAGCCTACATCCGGAGTGGATCCACTGGCTCGCCGCGCGCTATGGACCATGATCAACAGGCTCGCCGATGCCGGCACCGCAATTCTGGTGACAACCCACTACCTCGAAGAATCGGAGCAATGTAACCGGCTTGGCTTGATGGTTGCCGGTGAATTGATTGTTGAGGGAACTCCCAGCAGCATCAAGAGCGCCGAGACCGGCCATCTGTTGGAGTTCATCGTCGACCAGCCGCAGAGCGCGGCGGATTTGCTCAAGCAGGACATGGAACGGTGGAGAGTGTCGTTGTTTGGCGACCGCCTCCACGTCATCACTCCCGGCGACCCAGCCTCCGGCGAGCGCTCCACCAGGGAGAAGCTGAAAGCAGCAGGCATTCACGTCATCCAAGTGCGGGAAAAGCGGTTCTCCATGGAGGATGTTTTCATCAGCATTGTCGAAAAGGCGCGCCGGCAAGGGAAAGTCGCCCGCGCGGAGGATTAGGACGATTCAAATGAGACGAATTTTCGCACAGACCCGCAAGGAGCTCACCCAGATTGTTCGGGACTGGAGAACGCTGGCGCTCGCACTGTTGCTTCCGATGATTCTCCTCCTGCTTATGTCCACGGCAATCTCGCTCACTGCCAGCCATTTACCCATCGTGGTGCAGGATTTGGATGACTCGCCGGCCTCGCGCGACTTCATCAATTCGTTCCGCGCATCCATCACGTTCCACGTCGTAGCGTGGCCGCCGGATAAGCAGCCGGAGGAGGCGCTCACCTCCAATGCCGCTCGCGCAGCGCTGATCATACCCGAACATTTCGGGCGGGATCTGGCGCGTGGAGCTATATCGTCCTTGCAGCTGCTTGTCGATGGTTCCGATGCCAATACCGCCAAATTGATGTCCGGCTATGCTGCCCAAGTGACGCGAGCTTTCAATCAACGCAAAGCGGTCTCGTCGCAATCCGGGCCTGTGCAGGCAGCCATTCGCCTCTGGTACAACCCCGGCCGCTCCTCCAAAAAATTCTTCGGCCCCGGCATTTTCGTGCTGGGGCTCTCCATGTTCCCCCCGCTGCTCGCGTCGTTGGCAATGGCCAAAGAGGGGGAACAGAAGACCATTCTTCAGGTCTACGTCTCCAGCATCTCGGCGCATGAATTTCTCCTGGGAAAAATCTTTGCATTTATGATCGTGGCCTTAGCAGAGTGCTTACTCATGCTGATCCTGCTATTCACATATTTCGGGCTGGGCATGCCTGGCGATCCCACTCCATTCGTGGTGGCAACCGTACTCTACGCTTTCTGCGTTGCCTCATTCGGAACCATGGTGGGAGCGGCGATCCCGAGCCAGGTCGCCGCCATTCAAGCCGTATCTTTTGGCGGTTTCCTGCTGGTGTTCCTGCTTTCCGGCCTTATATTCCCAATCGACAACATCCCCGCGGGAATTCGCTGGATTTCGAATTTCATCTGGGGCAGGTACTACATCGAGATCGTGCGCGACGCATTACTCGAAGGCGGCGGCTGGCCTGCCACCGGGTTCAAAGTCGCAGTGCTCAGCCTCTTCGGCCCCATCTTCTACCTGATCGCGTGGCGCAAAATGCGGCGCATGCAACTCGAAGTCTAAGTCATGATCGGCTCATTCGAACCCATTTTCAACCACCGCGTCCGCGCGCTTATCCGCAAGGAGTTTGCACAGATCAGACGTGACCGGCGTCTGGCCGTCTCTCTGATCCTCCCCCCTACGCTGCAGTTATTGCTGCTGGGCTTTGCCTTAAGCGCAACGGTTTCCAATATCAAACTCGGGGCCGTGGATGATAGCCGCACGCCGCAAAGCCGCGAGCTGGTCGCTACGCTCAGCGAAAGCAAGAGTTTTCACCTGCTCGCCTACTACGCTTCTGTTAACCAGCTTGGCGACGCCATCAGCCGCAACCAGGTCGACGCGGGCGTCGTCATTCCATACGACTTCGCCCGCGACCTAGAGCGCGGCCGGACAACTACCGTGCAGTTTCTATTGAACGCCATGAACGCCAACACGGCAGCCATCAGCCAAGGCTATGCAGAGGGTGTGATTCAGGCCTACAACGCCGGCCTTCGGACCGCAGGACTTCAGCCGGTTTTTCAGCAGATTGGATCGCAAGAACTCGGCCGCCAGGGGCAAGCGCAACTGCACCCCGCTTATCTTTACAATCCCGGCCTGAAGGATTCCTGGTTCATCGTGACAGGTGTTTTCGGGTTGTTGTTGATCCTGAACAGCTCGCTCGTGGCCGCCGGCGCCATGGTCAAGGAACGCGAGGCCGGCACCATCGAGCAATTGCTTATGTCCCCGGCAACCACGTCTGAAATCATCCTCGCGAAAACCGCACCCCTCTTTGTCTTGCTTTTCCTGATGTCGATAATAGCCGTCGCCGTCATGAAACTCGCGTTTGGCGTACCGTTTCACGGCCATCTTTCGCTGGTGCTCTCGGGCGCCGCCCTGTGTATCTTATCGGGCATCAGCATCGGCACCGTAAACGCCACGTTCGCAAAGTCGGCACAGCAGGCGCAGCTCATGGCATTCTTCATCAACCCCCCGCTAAATTCGACCGCCGGCGCACTAAATCCGGTGGAAGCCATGCCGGCATGGTTGCAGCCGTTGACCATAATCAACCCGATTCATCACTTTGCAGTCATTGCCCGCGCGAGCATGCTCAAAGGCAGCGGCTTTGCCGACCTGTGGCCCAATTTTCTGGGCCTGTTCGCGATTACGCTCGTCCTGGGTTCGTTGAGCGTGTGGCGTTTTCGCAAACAGCTCAGCTAGAGCGAAAGGCACTCTTAGGGACATGCCCATACAAAAACGATTGACCACTACCATCGCTGCACCTGGCGCAATTTTTTTCGCTCTGACGGTTGCATTCGGGCAATTCGGACCGCCCGCCAGCCAGGGGCTAAGCACACGGGCCAACCAACTGCCGCTCTCCGGCCGCACCGGACAGACCGGGTCGGTCACTTCGACGGAATCGCCTGTAGCGGGTGCGACAACCAGCGTCAATACCATCAACCCCACCGTTCAGGTGCAGGGGCCATATGCCGGAAGCTTCGCGGGTAAGCCTTTTACCGGCAAGCTCACATTGCGCGAGGCGATTGCGCGCGGTCTACAGTACAATCTCGGCACCGTGGCCATGTCTCAAGCCATGCGCCAGGCCCATGGTCAAACGAGAGTCGCTCGAAGCGCTTTACTTCCGAATGTGAACGGGAACCTATCCGAAACTGTCGAACAATTGAATTTGCAGGCGAGCGGCCTGCGCTTCAACACTTCTGCGTTTCGTGGCTTTTCGATCCCCTCGGTCGTCGGCCCCTTCAATTTCTTCGATCTCAGAGCGGCGCTTTCGCAGACGGTGGCGGACTTCACGGCATGGAACAACTACCGTTCGGCGGCGGAGAACGTCCGGGCAAGCGAGCTCGCGGGCAAAGACGCGCGGGACCTGGTAGTTCTGGCGGTGGGCGGCGCGTATCTGCAGGTAACCGCGGCGGCGGCCAGGGTTCAATCGGCACGCGCTCAGCTCGATGTATCCAATGCCCTGTATGGACAAGTGTCGCAGCAGCGTGCCGTCGGCCTGGTCGCGCAGATCGACGTTAACCGCAGCCGTGTCCAGATGCTGACGCAGCGGCAGCGGCTGGTGTCACTGCAAAATGATCTCGCGAAACAGAAGATCAACCTGGCGCGAATGGTCGGCTTGCCTCCAAACGATGGATACGAAATCGCCGATGACGTCCCGTTCGCGCCCGCTCCGGCCATTACCGTCGAAGAAGCGCTGCGGCAGGCTTTCGAACAACGATCCGATTTGAAAGCGGCGCAAGCACAGGTCCGCGCGGCTGAGCGTGCGCGGTCGGCGGCGCGCGCCGAACGTCTCCCCTCGCTTTCGTTGACCGCCGATTACGGTGTCATCGGAACAAATCCGGCGCACGCGCATGGGACGTTCGCGGTTGTCGGAAGCTTGAAATTTCCTATCTGGAATGGGGGCCGGATCGAGGGCGACGTCGAACAGGCCGACGCGGCACTCACGCAGCGCCACGCGGAGATGGACGACGTTCGCGGCCAGATAGAGACCGACGTCCGAAAGGCGTACCTGGACCTTGAAGCCGCCAGGAGCCAGGTGGAAGTAGCCACCGAAAATCTTCAGGTCACGAAGGAAAATCTCAAGCTGACCCGCCAACGATATGATGCCGGAGTCACGGACAATGTCGAGGTGGTGCAATCCCAGGACTCCGTCGCGGGCGCGGATCTGGACTATATCAACAGCGTCTTCGCCCATAACCTGGCGAAGCTCGCGCTAGCCCGTGCCGTGGGCCAGGCCGCCGGCAATCTGGCCGAATTTATCAAATACCAATGAGCGCGCCTCATCGGATCTCATACATTTGTCCCTGCTGCAGCCTGTGGTAGCGCTTCTGCAGGTCTTGCGAGAGCCGCATCTTCAACTCATCGGGGTAGCCGTGCCTCCAGAATGCCTGCGCCTCGACGTCCTGGTACGTTCCGAAGTGCTGCGGGAAAATATAACCGGGCTGCAACCGGTTGATCAGAATCATCGCTCGATCGATATACATGTTGTGAACCGTCGGCGAGACGAACAAAACGTCGATATTTTTCAGGTTGAGATGCTCTTCTGTCAGGACCGAATCACCCGGGTGCAAAAAGCGCTTTCCCTGAATATTCAAAACGTACCCGCAATTATGAGCAATTTTTTCTACAAAGTCGGGTTCACGCGTGAGCACCGTGAAGTCCTGGTTACCATGAATGGCGTGGATCGGCTCCACGTGGACGCTCTTGACGTCGAACGGCTGCAGCGGTTCGGGCACAATGATCCGATCGGCCGGTATCGCCAACGACGAAACCTCTTTGACACAGGGACTCGGCAGGACAAACATGCATTTCCCCCGCTGCGCCAGCGTTCTGATCGTAGGAACGTTGCAGTGATCGCCATGATGATGCGACACAAATGCGATGTCGATTTCAGAGGCCAGGTCGCTAGCGGTAATCGGCGGAGGCTGAATTTTTTCTTCCGGGCTCAAATCCAGATCGGTCCCGATCAAAAGGTCGCCGGATTTGATGAGCCAGCCTGCATTGCCCATCCACCACACCGCAATGCCTTTACGATGGGACCGAATTTCCTCGAGAAGTGCGTGACTCGGCCGGCTGGCTTGCGCTTGGGCGCGGACGGCGCTGCCGCATGCGGCGATTAGCACGCAACCAAAAATCCCGATAGCTCGCCGGAATACTGTCTCTCGCATGATCCTAGATTCTACTCCGCAGCCTTCAGATATACTGAAACCAAAATGCTCGCCGTTCACCTCGCAAACGGGCGTGTCGAAGTCAAGCGCATCGCGCGTCCGCGGCGTGCCGATGGTTTCGCGCTGATTCGCCTGCTATGTGGCGGCATCTGCAACACCGATCTCGAGCTGCAACGCGGCTATTACGGATTTTCAGGCATTCCGGGACACGAGTTTGTCGGGGAAGTCGTGGAAACAGACGACCGCTCCCTGATCGGACGCCGCGTCGTGGGCGAGATCAATCTGAACTGCAATTGCTGCTCCTGGTGCCGCCGAGGCATGGGACGGCATTGTCCCAAGCGCAGCGTGCTCGGCATCGTGAAGTATCCCGGCGCATTTCGCGAATTTCTGACCCTGCCCGAGCGCAACCTGCACGTCATTCCCGATTCGGTGCCAACTGAGTACGCCGTTTTCACCGAGCCTCTGGCCGCAGCATGCGAGATTCTGGATCAGGTGCACATTCCCTGCAGCTCACAAGTCGCGGTTCTGGGCGACGGAAAGCTGGGTCTGTTAATCGCCCAGGTCTTGCAGGCATACGGCTTTCGTGTGCACCAGTTTGGCCACCATAAAGAGAAACTGCGCATCGCTTCGCGCGCCGGTGTCTCGACCGAGGTGGTTCGCGCGCGCATTCCGGCAGCTGCATACGATTGGGTGGTGGATGCTACCGGATCCCCAAAAGGTCTCGCCGATGCGGTCCGCATAGCGCGGCCGCGGGGCACTCTCATCCTGAAGTCTACACTCCACGGTCGAATCGGCATCGATACGGCATCCGTTATCGTCAATGAAATTACCCTGGTGGGCTCGCGCTGCGGCCGTTTTGAGCCGGCGCTCGAATTACTCCGCAACGGGACCATCAATGTGTCGGAGATGATCGCCGACCGATTGCCCCTCGCGAACGCGCCCGCGGCATTTCGCCGCGCCGCAAAGAGTGGCGTCTTGAAAGTGTTGCTCACATGAGACGGATCTTTTTTGTATTCGCTTCGGTATTGATGGCTGTAGGCGCGGAACAACCCACTCGTCCCCGTATTTTGGGCCTGGCACACGTGGCTTTCCGCGTAGGCAACGTCGACACCGCGCGTGAATTCTATGAAAAGTTCCTCGGTTTTGCGGAACCATTTTCGCTTACCAATCCCGATGGCTCCTTAGCCCTGACCTTCGTCAAGATCAATGACCGTCAATATCTCGAGCTCTTCCCCGGCCTCGATCCCACCGCCGACCGGCTGCATCATGTGGCTCTCGAAACGGACGATGCCGAACGCATGCGCGCGTATCTTGCATCCCACGGCGTAAAGGTGCCGGATCGTGTACCCAAGGGCCGGATCGGCAATTTGAATTTCAATATCACAGATCCCGACGGCCACACCGTCGAGATTGTCGAATACGCGTCCGACGGGTGGAGTCTGCGCGAGAAAGGCAATTTCATGCCGGAGAGCCGTATCTCGCGGCACCTCCTGCACGCGGGAGTTCTGGTCGGGAACCTGGACGCCGCCTTGCACTTTTACGGTGACGTGCTCGGCTTTCACGAAATCTGGCGTGGATCAAGCGACGGTAAAACGCTTTCCTGGGTGAATATGAGAGTTCCGGACGGCGGCGATTACATCGAATTCATGTTGTTCCGCGACCTGCCTGCGCCGGACCACAGGGGGGTAGTTCACCACATCGCGCTCGAGACCCAGAGTGTGGCGGAGGCGAACGCTGTGCTCGAAACCAGGCCCTACCGCAAAACCTATACCCGCACCCTGGAACCGCGGACAGGCATCAACCGGCGCCGGCAACTCAACTTATTCGATCCCGATGGCACCCGCACGGAGCTCATGGAGCCTACGACAGTGGATGGCAAACCCGCTCCGGCATCCACCGCACTCCCTCCACGCCAACCGTAAAACATCGCGCTTCTTCCGGTAAATTCCTGACTGTAAAGCCCCATACGTCCGTTATAATGGTTAGCAATCCACGTACAGCTGGGGACCTTCGTATGCCCTCCGAGGAATTCACCGCCGCTCAACCTACTCCCGGAACCGATTTTTATACGTGGACATTCCCCGGGGCGCCCGTTCGCATTCATTTGCACCTCAACGTGGTCGAGCGCCTTAACCGCGAGGTCCGGCGCGCCTTCGAGTCGGTTCCGTCGCATAGTGTCGAGATTGGCGGTTTCCTGCTGGGGACGGCGGATTTTTTCGCCAGCCCGATTATCGAGATCAAAGATTTCGAGCCATTCCTTAGCGAGTACCGCGGCGATCACAAATTTATTCTCTCCGAGCCCGACCGGCGCAAACTCGAGAAATTACTTGGGGCGGACCGTCCGGTGCGGGCCGACGGCCTTACGGTAGTCGGGTATTATCGCAGCCACATCGGCGAAGGCCTCGGTCTCAGACCGGAAGACCTAGCGGTCGCTCAGACGCATTTCCTCGACCCGGCCAGTGTTTTTCTGCTGATCAAACCTGCCATCGACGGTTCCGTAAATGCCGGATTCTTTTTTTGGGACAACGGACACATCGATGCCGATTTCACCTTTTTGGAATTTCCCTTCGACGAGCGCCAACTGTCCGGCGCGCGGGTGAGGCCGACGCGTCCGCTGCCGCAAGAGACGAAGGCTCCCGCCGAACTGCCTGAGCCTGAGATTCCCCCATTCTCCGATCCGCTTGCGCCAGGGGACCCAGCGCGCGACTCTCATCGCAGAAACCCCCTGCGCGGGTTGTGGTATACACTGTTCACGCTGTTGATGATCGCCCTTGGCGCGATCGGCTATCAGGCGTACAACAGATGGTCCACTGCGGCTCCCGTCCCGGTTGTATCCGATGCGCCGCAACTGGCGCTGCAGGTGGAACGGCGCGGGAACGATCTGCGTGTCAGCTGGAACCGGACCGCACCCACTATTTTGCAAGCCAGACAGGCGGTGCTGTCGATTCGCGATGGAGAATCGCAGCGCCAGGAGCTGCGCTTGGATCTGGATCAGCTGCGTAATGGCAGCGTTCTCTACACGCCAAGCAATAGTAACGTGCAGTTCGGTCTTGAAGTAACGGGCCCCGACAATGCCAAAACCACCGAGACCGTACTGGCACTCACGGCCGCCAAGCCAAGCGCATTGCCCTCAGCACCCATTCCGAATGCTCGCGCGCCCTATGGCGCTGTCCAACAGGCTCCTCCGCCTTCCATGCGCGATCGCAAGGTATTTTCACCGCCCGATGCCCGGAAGAATTTCGGCGAGCCCGTTCGCGTCGTGCTCGTCGACCCACCGGCCCAGCTCCCCGCCAGCGCAGCGCCAGAAGGAGCTCTATTGCCTGATGTTCCGGCCCGGACTGCGCCCGCGCCTCCAATAACGCCCACTCCGGAGCCGGCCCGCAATCGGGTCCCTGAGCCCACCGCCCTGCCGTATACACCTCCGCAGCCTTTACGTCAGGTGCAACCAGTTCTTTCCGCGAACAGCCGGGCCATGGTCGTGTCTATGGTGGAAGTAGAGGTCAAGGTCCATATCGACGAGTCCGGTCGAGTGGTCAGCGCAGATCCCCTGCCGAACGCCATACCGGTCAGAAGTTTTCTCGTGAGTGCGGCGCGCAATGCCGCATTAGCATGGCGTTTTGAGCCCGCGCGGCGCGGCGATCAACAGGTCTCAAGTGAGATGGTTCTGAAATTCCAGTACCGTCCCACCGGTCATTAACGTGGCACAGGCATTCTTGCCTGTGCTTTTACTGCCCCACCACTCCCTCGATCGCCGTTACAATCGCGTCTGCCTGCTCGCGCGCCAGCGTCAGCGGAGGTGACAGAATCAGGACGTTGCAGTAACCAGGAACCGAATCGTTATTCCGTCCCACCAGCACGCCCTTCTCCCGAATTTCACGCTGCAACTGTACCATTCGGCCTTCCGGTAGAGGTGTCTTGTTCGCATCGCTCACCATCTCGAGCCCAATCAGCAGACCACAACCGCGGACCTCACCAATCGCTCGCGACCGGATCGCCCGTAGCTTCTGAATGAGGTAAGCGCCCACAGCTGCCGAGTTCTCCCATAACCGTTCGCGCGTCAGGATGTCGAGGTTCGCGAGACCCGCCGCGCATGAGCTGGGATGCCCACCGAATGTGCTCACCTGCGTGAACTTGGCATCGCTGTCCGCATCGCCCTCGAAGGCTTCAAACACGTGTTCAGACGCCACCGTAGCGCCCAGCGGCAGATACGCGGATGTGAGGCCCTTGGCGAACGTCAGAATATCGGGCCTGATGCCTGCCTGTTCGAAGCCGAACAGCTTCCCTGTACGTCCGAAGCCGGTGATCACTTCGTCCATAATCAGCAGCACGCCATAGCGGTCGCAGGTCGCGCGCAGCCGCTCGAGATAGCCTTCAGGCGCCGGAAAAATTCCGCCGCCGCCGATCACCGGCTCGGCAATGATCGCCGCCACCGTTTCCGGCCCTTCCATGCGAATCACGCGTTCGAACTCATCCGCGCATCCGAGCGTGCAGCCCGGTTGCGAGGAGCAAAATGAGCAGCGGTAATGATCCGGCGGAGGCACGTGCAGAAAGCCAGGAACCAGCGGTTCGAAGGCAGCCCTTCGCGGACTCTGTCCGGTGGCCGAAAGAGCGCCCATCGTGAATCCGTGATACCCGCGGTGCCGTGCAATGACTTTGTACCGGTTTTGTCCGGGATGTAGACGCCGCGCGCATTGCCGCGCCATTTTCAACGCGGTCTCGACCGCCTCGGAACCGCTGTTGGAGAAAAAGACGCGATCCAAACCTCGCGGCAGCAAACCCGCCAGCCTCCCCGCCAGTTGGGCGGCAGGGCCGTGTGATTGAGTTAGCGGGTAGTACGCCAGACGCGTCATTTGGGCCGTCACCGCGTCCACGATCTCGCGGCGGCCGTACCCCACATTGACGCAAAACAATCCGGCCATGGCGTCGAGATATTGGTGGCCGTCCGCATCGAAGACGTAGCAGCCGTCAGCACCTGCAATCTCGAGCGGCGGCCGCGCTTCGAGGCCGCGGTGTTGCAAATTGCCATGCCAGAGATGTTTCAGATCAAGATCGCGCGTTGTGGATGTGACAGCTTGGGCCATAGTCTGTCATTTTACTCAAAAGCGGTGGGGCAGGTATTATCCGCGAAGGAATATTAATATTAAGGACCAATCGCTCGCCTACTAATTAGAGATTTGAAACCCGCCGATATAACCTTTGTAGCCTGTATGCGTGTATCCAGCAGCCCCGCCAACATGCCACTGCACGACGTAACGCGATTCTCAATGGCCGACATGGCCATCTGTAGCTCCGTCCTTCGCCGCAGCGGCCAGAACACATCCAGTATGGAGCAGGCGGCCGGGAACATCGTGGACTATCTCTACACGCATCTTTCCGACGGTCTCGGCGGCGTCGAATCACTGGCGCTGGTCAGGCTGTTCAAAACACCGCCCTACGCGAGCTCGAAGAGGACCTCCAGAATTTTGCGCGCCGGCTGCTGGGGCATGAACCGCACGCTCCATGAAATGCCTGACGCTGCTTGCCACCAACTGCGCTCAAACAATGGCTGGCGCCAGCACGCTAAAGCGGAGTGATCCCGGGTTCTTCAATTTTGCTTCGGTTGAGAAATCGTCGCCGCCTTCAGCGCATTGAAAAGCTTTCGCGGATGAAGCGGCTTTGTCAGAAATTCATCCATCCCTGCCGCCATACACTCGTCGCGAAAATTCGGCCCGGCGTGCGCCGTCAGCGCAATAATCGGCGTGCGTTTGCCGGATTTCAACTCCCTCTGCCGAATGGACGCAGCCGTTTCGAGACCGTCCATTTCCGGCATTTGCAGATCGAGCAAAAAGACGTCGAAATTTTGCTGGTCGAACAATCCCAGTGCCTCTCGCCCATCCACGGCGATCGTCACACGCTGGCCCCAGCTTTCCAACATCCGGGTTACCAGTTTTAGGTTGCTGAAGTTGTCTTCCGCGACG
>Ga0207707_10004284_pt1 | contig 12626 bp, 9 predicted proteins | sample KBSC83BmetaG_FD_184336 | JGI IMG/M metagenome (GOLD analysis project Ga0207707, IMG submission 184336) | Corn rhizosphere microbial communities from Kellogg Biological Station, Michigan, USA - KBS C8-3B metaG (SPAdes) (version 2) | ecosystem: Host-associated > Plants > Roots > Rhizosphere ... | reverse complement strand
CAGGCGGCAGGAAAGGGAAAGGTCACGAACCGGCGCGGACGATAACTCAACCCCCATGACGCGCACAAGCCGGACTGTTCCAACTGCGACACGCGCCGGGTCGCCTACAGGCTGTGGGTCGTCGGACGCCGTACCCAGGTACACCATGGCCAGTGCCACGCCCAGTCCGGCGGCCACGGCCCGCAACGGGCGCTCGAAGATGAACATGCTCGCAGCCTTCCTATCAGGGGTGCCGGCGCACCGCCGGCAGGGACCAATGTAGGACCGCGGGCTGCTCATAAAAACAGGCTAATCGCGAACTTATTGTTCTGAAATTCAATACAATACGATTGCATGGACCAACTGGTGTGCATGCGCAGCTTCGTGCGGGTCGCGGACCTGCGCTCCTTCACGCGCGCGGCGGATGCGCTGGGGGTGTCGCGCGCCGTGGTCAGCACGCACGTGGCGGAGCTCGAGCGGCATCTCAAGTGCCAGCTGTTCCACCGCACCACGCGCCGCGTCGGCCTGACCAGCGACGGCGCGGAGTACCTGCCGCGCTGCCAGCGCATCCTCGCGGAGCTCGAGGCAGCGGACGAGGCGCTGCGGCGCACGCGCCTGGCACCCCAGGGCCGCCTGCGCGTCGACGTGCCGGTGGCCTTCGGCCGCTCGCTGCTGATCCCGGCGCTGCCGAAGTTCACCGCACGTTACCCGGAGCTGCAGCTGGAAGTGCAGTTCAATGACCGCGTCATCGACCTCATCGCGGAGGAGGTCGATCTCGCGGTGCGCGTCGGCACCCTGCGCACGCCGCACCTGGTGGCGCGCCGCGTCGTGACCACGCGCACCCTCACCTGTGCCTCCCCCGAGTATCTGCGCCAGCACGGCGCGCCGCAGCAGCCGGAGGAGCTGCGCCGGCATCGCCTGGTGGGGCACCTCGGCAGCGGCGACCGCCGCCCGCGCCGCTGGCGCTTCCAGAAGGGCGCGGTGCGCAGGCAGCTCGCCCTGCCCTTCAGCGTCGCCTTCAATTCCGTGGAGGCGCAGATCATGGCCGCGATCCGCGGCGCCGGCATCGTGCATGCCATGGACCTGCTGGTAGCGGAGGCGCTGGCGGTGGGCAAGCTCGAGGTGGTGCTGCCGGAGTGGTCGGCGCCGGGTGCGCCGATTTCCATCGTGTGCCGCGCGGCGCTGCGCGATTCTCCCAAGATCCGGGTGTTCGCCGACTTCGCCGCCGAGCTGCTGCTGCAGTACCGGCAGCGCGTGGACGCGCTGTTCGATTTTGCCCCGCCCGGGTGAAGCAGGAGGCGCGGCCACCGCCCCCCGAAGGTCCTTCAGCGCCGCGTGCGCCCGGCGAGCTGGTCGAGTGCGCGCAGCTGCAGCGCGGTGGAGTCGGACGCCGGCAGCAGCTGGTTGGCCTGGCGCACGAACGCCGGCACCTGCGGCGCGGCCAGCGGAGTGCTGATCAGGAAGCCCTGCGCAAAATCGCAGCCGAGCCGGCGCAGCAGGTTCCAGGCGCTGACTTCCTCGACCCCCTCGGCGACCACCTTCAGACCCATGCGGTGGCCGAGCTCGATGGTCGAGGCAACGATCGTGACCGCGCCGCTCGCCGCCTGGGCGATGAACGAGCGGTCGATCTTCAGCTCATCCACCGGCAGCACCGCGAGCTGCGACAGCGTCGAGTGCCCGGTGCCGAAGTCGTCGATGGCGAAGCGCAGCCCGGCGAGGCGCAGCAGCTGCATGTTGCGCACGGCCACCTGCGGATCGCGCATCACGGCGCTCTCGGTGATCTCCAGCATGAGTGAGCCCGGCTCGACGCGCTCGGCGCGCAGCAGCCGCAGCAGCGCATCGCCCAGGTCGGGATCGAGGATGTCCGCGGCGGACAGGTTCACCGCCAGCTGCAGCTCGAGCCCCTGGCGGCGCCACTCGCCCACCTGGCGCACGGCCGCGGCCAGCACCCAGTTGGTGAGGCGCCGCGAGCCGCCGGTACTCTCGGCCAGCGGCACGAATTCCGCCGGCGATACCTCGCCGAGCTGCGGATGCTTCCAGCGCACCAGCGCCTCGAGACTCGACACCGAGCGGTCCGCCATCGTCACCTTCGGCTGATACACGAGCGTCAGGTGGTTCTCGTCGATGGCGGCGCGCAGATCGGTGACCAGTGCGAGACGGCGGCGGTGCTCCTCATCCTGGCCGAGGCGGTACATGGCGATGCGGGTGCGCACCTCGTCGGCGTCGTCGAGCGCCACCTGCGCGCGCTGCAGCAGCTCGCTGGCGCTGCGCCCGTGGCTGGGGAATAGGCACACGCCGCAGGCCACGCGCAGGTCGAGGCTGACGCCGGCCAGGTGGAAGCCGGTGCGGATCACCGCGGCGAGCTGCTCGGCGTACAGCACGGCGCGCTCGGCAGAGCAGCCCGGGGCGACCACCAGGAACTGCGTTTCACCGAGGCGCGCGAGCGTGTCGGCGGCGGCTACATTCTGCTGCAGCCGGCGCGCCGCCTCGCGCAGCACGTCATCGCCCACCTGGTGGCCGAGGGAGGTGTTGATGTCGCGCAGGTTGCGCAGCTCGATGAGCACCAGGGCTGAGCTCGCCGCGCGCGCCACGCCGCTCACCAGACTGTCCAGCCCGCGCACCACCAGCGCGCGGTTCGGCAGCTGGGTGAGCGGATCGTGGTAGGCCTGGTAGGTGATGTCGGCCTCGCGCGCCGCGATGTTGCTCTGCATGGTGTTGAAAGTCGCCGCCAGGCGCCGGAACTCGTCGCCGCCGGCGACGCTCACCGCGGTCTCGTACTGGCCCTGCTCGATGCGCCGCGCGGCGCGCATCAGTTCGCCGAGCGGGCGCGTGGCGCTGCGGCCCAGCACCGCGCCGACCACGGCGGCGAGCAGCAGTGCGATGCCGTCGATGAGCAGCATGTCGTCGCGCAGCTCGCGATAGGGCGCGAGCACGTCCGGCAGCGGTCGCAGCAGGATCAGATCGACCGCATCGCCGCCCGCGCCCAGGCGACGCGCGAAGCTCAGGTAGTCGCCCTTGCCGAGGTGCGCGATGCGTGCACCGTCCGAGGCGAGGGGGAACGCCGTCGCGGCGATGGCCCCGGGCGTGAGCGTGGAGGCGACGCGCAGCCCGTCGCGGCCATGGGTGACGATCGCCACCTGCGAGGCCACCAGGTCGCGGATCTTCTGCGCCAGCGCGTCGTCGGCCACGAAGCCCATCGCCACCCAGGCGAGGGCGTTCGGCGCGCGCACCGGCGCCAGGAAGAACTGGTAGGACTGCGCGCCGAACACCCGGAAGTTCGGCTCATCGCGCTCGGTGGCGGCATCCGCGAGCAGGCCCGCGAGCGAGCTGCCGGCCTCCAGCGCGCCACCCGCGGAGGAGGCGAGCACGCGCCCGTGCGTGTCCAGCACCAACACCATGTCGGCGCCGATGCGCTGCGCGTTGTTGCGCGCCGCGGACAGGATGGTGGGTACGTGGCCGCTCGCCACCGCCTCGCGGAAGCCGAAGTCGCCGGCCAGCACGGCCACGCCGGTGGCGAGCTGCTCGGCGCGGAAGCGCACCAGGTGCTCGGCGAGCGCCGCGCCCGAGCGCAGCTGCTCCGCGGCGCGCGCCTCGACGGTGCGCCGGGTGCCGAGGAGCACTGCGGCCAGCGTCACAGTTTGAGTGACGACGCTCAAGCCGATGATCAGCGCGAGAACCCGTTTGCGGAAACTGCTCATGAGGCTGCCTGAATATGCCCGTCCCATCCTACGAGTCCCGCGGCCGTTCCCGCGAGGATCGGAGTCAGGGAATGAGACCTCCGGCACGAGCGCGTCGCAGGCAGGCCCGCATCCGGCTCGCCGCCGGGGTGCTGGCGCTGCTCGGGGTCGGCGGGCTCGCCGTTCCCGCCGGCGCCGCCACGCTGGTGATCAACGTGCGCGCCGCCGACGGCCGCCCGCTGCCGGGAGCGGTGGTCACGATCCGCCCGCTCGACGGCATGCCGCACAAGGTCGCGCCGCTGCACGCGATCATGGACCAGGTGAACCGCGCCTTCGCGCCCGACCTGCTCGTGATCCCGGTCGGCTCGACCGTGCAGTTCCCCAACAGCGACGTGGTCAGTCACCAGATCTACTCGTTCTCGCCGGCGAAGCGCTTCCAGCTGCCGCTGTACCGGGGCACTCCGTATCCTCCCGTGCACTTCGACCAGGCGGGCGTCGTGACCCTGGGCTGCAACATCCACGACGAGATGCTCGCGTACCTGGTGGTCACGGATGCCGCCTACTTCGGCCGCACCGACCACGACGGCGCCTTCACCGTGGAGGTGCCGCACGGACGCTACAACGTCGGCATCTGGCATCCGCGCCTGCGTGACGCCGAGACCGACCTGGAGCGCGAGCTGTCCGTCGGCGACACCGACCGCGCGGACCTCACGCTGCGGCTCGCCAAGTCCCTCGAGCCGGAGCCGCTGATCGACCGGCCGCGCTCCTGGGACTACTAGGGCGCCGCGATGCCCACATCCCGCAGCAGCGCATCCGGTTTCTGGCACTCACGCCGCCAGCGGACGCGGCGCGCCACCGACATCACCCTCACACTGCTCGCCCTCGGCGCGCTGCTCGCCTTCAGCGCCGCCAGCCGCGCCACCGACTGGCAGGCGAGCCTGGATACGCGCCTGGTGGGCTCGGACGCCCAGCACTCGCTGATGGACGGCGGCCCCGGCACCGTGCGCTTCGGCCGCCACGACGAGGGCCTGCAGCTCGGGCGGCTGCGCTTCGCGCTCACGCAGCACTTCCTCGAGCTGTGGAGCGTGCACCTCGATGTCTCCGCCTGGGACGACAAGGGCCGCAGTCCCGCGGGCGTGACCGAGGCCTACCTGCAGTTCCGCCCCTACCCACGCGACGGCCTGCGCTTGCGCCTCCGGGCGGGTGCCCTCTATCCCACCCTGTCGCTGGAGAACCGCGCCGCGGGCTGGGAGTCGCCCTACACGCTGTCGTTCTCAGCGATCGACAGCTGGCTGGCGGTGGAACTGCGCACCATCGGCATCGAGGGCCAGCTCGACTGGCTCGGCAGGCGCCTGGGCCACGACTTCGACCTGTCGGCCACCGGCGGGGTATTCGGCTGGAACGAGAACGCGGGTGCCGAGCTCGCCAGCGCGGGCTTCACGTTCACCGACCGGCAGACGCCGCTGTTCGAGCGCCTCGGCAGGCCGGGCCCGGCCCCGGCGTACAGCGAGCAGCCGTTCGTCGAGTACGACGGCCACGCCGGCGCGTACGCGGGGCTGGAGGCACGCTACCTGGACCGCGTGGTGCTGCGCGTGCTGCGCTACGACAACCACGCCGATCCGACGGCCCAGGACTTCGTCTCCAACACCATCGCCTGGCACACGCGCTTCACCAGCGCCGGCGTGCGCGTCGAGCTCGATGACGGCTGGACCGCCATTGCGCAGTGGCTCGGCGGCGAGACCACCATCGCCCCGCCGGGCCTGCAGCTCGACTGGCCGTTCCGCGCCGATTTCGCCCTGCTCTCGAAGCGCTTCGGGCGCCACACCCTCAGCGCCCGCTACGACCGCTTCACGGTGCGCACCAACAACGAGGAGATCGGCGCTGGCTCGCAGGACGGCCACGCCTGGACCGCCGCCTACGTCTTCAACGCCAGCGCGCACTGGCGCTTCACGCTCGAGTGGCTGCGTGTCACCAGCAGCTCCTTCAACCGCGCCGCGGCCGCCGGGCCGCCGCTGCTCAGCGAAACGCAGGTGCAGCTGGCGATCCGCTACGCCATCGGGTCGGCCGTGCGCTAGGCGCGCCACGGCGCTTTGCCCCGCAGGGCCGGGACGGGCGGCGGGACTCTCGCTGCGCCGACCACGGCTCACGCATGCCGCGGCGCAGACCCGCGGCGGCGCGGCAGCGCTAGCGGTAGCGCGCCAGCGCCTTCTTCAGCCCCTGCGACCCGGGCGAGAGCGCCTCGTAAGGAATGCTGTTGAGCGGCTCGTCGGGCGTGTTGTTCACGAAGTGGAAGGCGCCCTTCTGCGGCTCGACGTCCACGTACAGGAGCCCGGTGAGGTATTCCCCCGCCTTCATGCGCTCCTGGATCTGCGCCGCGGCCGAGGTGCGGTTGGTCGGGTCGTAGGCCGCATCCAGCTTGCGCAGCACGATGCGGCTGCCGTCGTGCATGACCACCGGCACCGTCTCACCTTCCTTGTAGTCCACGCTGATCTCGCGCTCGAGCGGCACGAAGTCGGCGTGCACCGCGGGCTCGTAGTGCTCGCGCGTGTAGGCGTAGCTCTTGGTCGAGCCCTCGTGATCGTTGAAGGTCACGCACGGGGACAGCACGTCGATGAGCGCGAAGCCCTGGTGCATGAGTCCCGCCTGGATCAGCGGCACCAGCTGCTGCTTGTCGCCGGAGAAGCTGCGCGCCACGAACGTGGCTCCCAGGGTCATGGCCAGCAGCACCGGATCGATGGGCGGCTGGAAGTTGGTCTCGCCCTTCTTCGCCTTGGTGCCGACGTCGGCCGAGGCCGAGAACTGCCCCTTGGTGAGCCCGTACACGCCGTTGTTCTCGATGATGTACAGCATGTTGAGATTGCGGCGGATGGCGTGGCAGAACTGCCCGAGCCCGATCGACAGCGTATCGCCGTCGCCCGACACCCCGATGTAGGAGAGCTGGCGGTTGGCGGCGTTGGCACCCATGGCGATCGAGGGCATGCGGCCGTGCACCGAGTTGAAGCCATGTCCGCCGGAGACGAAGTAGGCGGTGGTCTTGGACGAGCAGCCGATGCCCGACAGCTTCACCATGTTCTGCGGCTCGATGTCGAGCCCCCAGCTCGCTTCCACGATGGCGGCGGTGATCGAGTCGTGACCGCAGCCGGCGCACAAGGTCGAGAGCGCGCCCTCGTAGTCGCGCCGCGTGAAGCCGAGCGCGTTCTTCGGCAGCGACGGATGCTGCACCTTCGGTTTAGCGATGAAAGTCATGTCGCATTTCTCCGGTGCGCCACGTGGCGCGCCCTGTCGGGTCCGCGGCTAGCCATGCGCGGCCCCGGTCGGCTGCGCCCGCTCGCCGGGGGCCAGCTCGGCCAGCACCCCCTCGACGATGAACGAGGAGGAGATGGACAGGCCGCTGTAGTGCAGGAGCGAGCGCAGCTTGGACTTGTCGACCGCGGTCTCCAGGGTGAGGAGCGAGCGCAGCTGCGCGTCGCGGTTCTGCTCCACCACGAACAGCAGCTCGTGCGCGGCCAGGAACTTCTCGACGTCCTCGGTGAAGGGGAAGGCGCGGATGCGCATGTAGTCGAGCGCCACGCCGCGCTCCCTGAGCACGTCCATCGCCTCGCGGATCGCGCCATCGCCGCTGCCCACCGACACGATGCCGACCTGGCTGCCGGCGGTCGCGTCGATCACGGCGCGCGGCAGGTAGCGCCTGGCGCTGGCCCACTTCTTCATGAGGCGATCGAGCACCGCCTGGTAGTCGGCCGAGTCCTCGGTGTAGGCGCCGTACTGGTTGTGGCCCGAGCCGCGCGTGAAGTACGAGGCCTTGGGGTGCACGCCCGGCAGGGTACGGTAGGTGATGCCGTCACCGTCCTTGTCGATGAAGCGATAGAACTTCTCGAGCTTCAGCACCTCTTCCTTGCCGAGCAGCTTGCCGCGGTCGGGGCGATAGCTGTCGTCCCACTTCAGATCGCGGCACATCCAGTCGTTCATGCCGATGTCGAGATCGGACAGCACCATCACCGGGGTCTGCAGGCGCTCGGCGAGGTCGAAGGCCTGCACCGCCATGTAGAAGCATTCCTCGGGGTCGGACGGGTACAGGCACACGTGGCGCGTGTCGCCGTGCGAGGCATAGGCGCACAGCATGATGTCGCCCTGTTGGGTGCGTGTCGGCATGCCGGTCGAGGGCCCGACGCGCTGGATGTCGAAGATCACCGCCGGCACCTCGGCGTAGTAGGCGAGCCCGAGGAACTCGTTCATGAGCGAGATGCCGGGGCCGGAGGTGGCGGTGAAGGCGCGCGCGCCGTTCCACATCGCGCCGATCACCATGCCGATCGCCGCCAGCTCGTCCTCGGCCTGGATGAAGGCGAAGTTCTTGCGTCCCGTCGCCGGGTCGACCCGCATGCGGTCGGCAAACATCTTGAACGCGTCCATGAGCGAGGTGGAGGGGGTGATCGGGTACCAGGCGGCCACGGTGGCGCCGGCGAAGATGCACCCCAGGGCGGCGGCCGTGTTGCCGTCGATCATGATGTGGCCGGCGGTGCGATCCATCTTCTCCACGCGCAGCGGCAGCGGGCACTGGAAGTGCGTGCGCGCGTGGTCGTAGCCGAGCTGGATGGCCTTCATGTTGCTCTCGACCAGCTGCGGCTTCTTGGCGTAGGTCTCGGCCAGCAGCGTGCGGATGTGCTCGAGGTCCAGATCGAGCAGCGCCGCCAGCACCCCGGCGTAGCAGATGTTCTTCATCAGGATGCGGGTGCGCACCCCGTTGAAGTTCTCATTGCACAGCTGTGCGAGCGGCACGCCGAGCACGGTGATGTCCTCGCGCTTCAGCAGCGCCGGACGCGGCCAGGTGGAGTCGTACAGCAGGTAACCGCCCGGCTCGACCTCCTTGACGTCGCGCGCATAGGTCTCCGGGTTCATGGCGACCATGAGCTCGATCTTGCCGGAGCGCGCCACGTGCCCGTCCCGGGTGACGCGGATCTCGTACCAGGTGGGCAGGCCCTGGATGTTGGACGGGAAGTAGTTCTTGCCCATCACGGGGATGCCGCTGCGGAAGATCGACTTCATCAGCAGCGTGTTGGCACTCGCCGAGCCGGTGCCGTTGACCGTGGCGATCTTGATGGAGAAGTCGTTGACGCGCGCGGGACTGACTGGGGGCATAGGCTTCAGGCGATCTTGGGTTTACGCGCATCGAGCGCGCCGGCTTCGTCCCGGGCTTGCGGCCAGAGCAGCTCGGACTTCTGCATGTCCCAGGCGGCGGTCGGGCAGCGCTCGGCGCACAGCCCGCAGTGCACGCACAGGTCCTCGTCCTTGACCATGACGCGCCCGGTCTGCGGCAGCCCCGCCGAGACGTACAGTGGCTGGGTCAGGTTCTTCGCCGGCGCCTTGAGGCGCGTGCGCAGCTCCGCCTCGGCGCCGTTGTGGGTGATGGTGAGGCAGTCGACCGGGCAGATGTCGAGGCAGGCGTCGCACTCGATGCACAGCTTGGCGCTGAACACCGTCTGCACGTCGCAGTTGAGGCAGCGCTGCACCTCCTGCGCCACCTGCTCGGCGGTGAAGCCGAGCTCGACCTCGATGTTGAGCTTCTTGAAGCGCTCCTTGAGCGACACGTGCGGCATCAGCCGCCGCTCCACCGGGGTGTAGTCGTTGGCGTAGCTCCACTCGTGCATGCCCATCTTGCGGCTCTGCAGGTTGATGCCCGGCGCCAGCCGCTCGCTCACCGCCTCGCCCTGGCAGTGACGGTGGATGGAAATGGCGGCCTGGTGGCCGTGCTCGACCGCCCAGATGATGTTCTTGGGGCCGAAGGCCGCGTCGCCACCGAAGAACAACCCGGGCCGCGTCGACTGGAACGTGACCTTGTCGATAACCGGCACGTCCCACTTGTCGAACTCGATGCCGAGGTCGCGCTCCACCCAGGGGAAGGCGTTCTCCTGGCCGATGGCGAGGATGACGTCGTCGGCCGGCAGGAACTCCTCGCCGGTGACGCGCTCGGCGGTGATGCGGCCGGCGGCGTCGAGGTCGTATTCCATGAGGTCGAACGTCATGCCGGTCAGCCGGCCGTTCTCGGTGACGAAGGCCTTGGGCGAGCGGTTGATGACGATCTGGACGCTCTCTTCCTCGGCATCCTCGAGCTCCCATACCGAGGCCTTGAAGAAGCCGCGCGGCTTGCGTGCCATGACCTTGACGCTCTCGGCACCGAGCCTGAGGCTGGTGCGGCAGCAGTCCATGGCGGTGTTGCCGACACCGATGATGAGCACGCGCTTGCCGATCTTGTCGATGTGGCCGAAGGCCACCGACTCGAGCCAGGCGATGCCGATGTGCACGTTGGCGGCGGCCGCCTCGCGCCCGGGAAGCGTGAGCTCCTTGCCCTTGGGTGCGCCGGAGCCGACGAACACCGCGTCGAACCCCTGCCCGAGGAGCGAGCGCATGCTGCGCACCGGCGAGTTGAGGCGCAGGTCGACCCCCATGTCGGTGATCATGGCGATCTCCTCGTTCAGCACCGTGTGCGGCAGGCGGAACGAGGGGATGTTGGTGCGCATCAGGCCGCCGGGCTCGCCGTACTGCTCGAAGATGGTTACCTGGTAGCCGAGCGGCATGAGGTCATTGGCCACCGTCAGCGAGGCACAGCCGGCGCCGATGCAGGCGATGCGCTTGCCGTTCTTGGCCTTGGGGATCTTCGGCAGCCTGGCAGTGACGTCGTCGCGGTTATCGGCTGCCACGCGCTTCAGGCGGCAGATGGCCACCGGCTTCTGCTCGATGCGACCGCGGCGGCAGGCGGGCTCGCACGGGCGGTCGCATACGCGGCCGAGGATTCCCGGAAACACGTTGGAATGCCGGTTCACCATGTAGGCATCGGTGAAGCGGCCCTGCGCGATCAGTCGGATGTATTCGGGGACATCGGTGTGGGCCGGGCAGGCCCACTGGCAATCCACAACTCGATGGTAGTAGTCCGGATTTGCGGTATCAGTGGGTTCCATTCATTGCTGGGGCTTCACCGCCCCGGCCCTCGTGGCGTAGGAGGACGTGCAGTATAGAGGTGCGCGGCGGATTGTCATCGTGGCGGCGGGCGGCCTGGGACGCATTCCGCACGAGCATATATTGCACCGCAGCAATCCGTGCGTCCAGCCTATACTTGGCTGATGCCCACGCCCACCCCGATCGAGATCCGCCTGCGCCGCGCCTCGCGGCTGCTCGAGGTCAGCTTCGATGACGGTAGCCGCTTCGAGCTGCCGTTCGAGTACCTGCGCGTGAACTCCCCGTCCGCCGAGGTCAAGGGTCACGGGCCGGGACAGGAAGTGCTGGTGACCGGCAAGGAGCAGGTCGGCATCCGCGCGGTCGAGCCGGTCGGGCAGTACGCGGTGAAGCTGGTGTTCGACGACGGCCACGATACCGGCCTGTACACCTGGAAGTACCTGCACGAGCTCGGGCGCGATCACGCCACGCGCTGGGCACGCTACTTGGAGCGCTGCGCGGCGGCGCGCGCGCACCCGGCCGCGGACGGGGCGTACAAATGAAAACGGGCCGGGCATCGCTGCCCGGCCCGCCTCGTGCGCAAGACCCCCCTTAACGGCGGCGATTCTGCGCACCCCTGCCGCAAAAAAGCAACCAATAAAACCATGAACGTGAGCGCGCGGCGCGCGCGGCACGATCGACTAGAATGCGTCCACATGGCGGCCGGCCCTCCCACCGACTTCGGCTATCAGCGTGTGTCGCCCGAAGACAAGACCCGCCGCGTGCGGCGCGTCTTCGATTCCGTGGCGGACCGCTACGACCTCATGAACGACCTGATGTCCGCCGGCGCGCACCGCCTGTGGAAGCGTGTCACGCTGTCGTGCGCCAACCTGCGCCCCGGGCAGCGCGCCCTCGACGTGGCCGGCGGCACCGGCGACCTGGCGGCGGGACTGGCGCGCCAGGTTGGCGGCGGCGGCCTGGTGGTGCTCAGCGACATCAACGCCGCCATGCTCGCGCGCGGCCGCGACCGGCTCATCGACCTGGGCCTCGCCGCCAGCGTTGCCTGCGTGCAGGCCAATGCCGAGCGGCTGCCGTTTCCCGACGGCTGCTTCGACTGCATCACCATCGGCTTCGGACTGCGCAACGTCACCGACAAGATGGCCGCGCTCAAGTCCATGCACCGCGCGCTGCGCCCCGGCGGCCAGCTGCTGGTGCTGGAGTTCTCGCACCCGACGCTGCCGGCGCTCAAGCCGCTCTACGACGCCTACTCGTTCCGCGTGCTGCCGCTGCTGGGGCGGCTGGTGGCCGGGGATGAGGCGAGCTACCGCTACCTGGCCGAGTCGATCCGCATGCATCCGGACCAGGAAACGCTGCTGGCGATGATGCGCGCCGCCGGGCTCGAGGGCTGCAGCTACCACAACCTCTCCGGCGGTATCGTCGCCCTCCACCGCGGTTACAAGTACTAAGGGCTGCGATGCTGAGCGCAACCCTCGAGAGGCTGCTGAACCGTGCCCTGCCGCGCTCGCTGCGCGCACGCGAACTGTGTGCCCGGCTCGCCGGCCGCAGCCTGGGGCTCGAGATCCGCGACTTCGCGCGCCTGCGCATCACCTGCGACGGCACGGCGCTCGCGGTGGCGCCGAGCGATGCGCCCGCGGACGCGACCCTGTCCGGCGGCCCGGTGGCGCTGCTCGGCCTTGCCGGCCGCGCTCCCGAGGCGCTCGTGCAGCGGGGCGACGTGGCGATTACCGGCGACGCGGAGCTGGCGCAGCAGTTCCGCGAACTGCTCGGCCTGCTCCGGCCCGACCCCGAAGAGGACCTCGCCGGCCTGCTCGGCGACGTGCCCGCGCACCAGCTGGCGCGCCTGGTGCGTGCCGGCGCCGGCTGGAGCGCGCAGGCGGCCGCCACCACGCTGCGCAACCTCGCCGAGTACCTCGCTCACGAGCGCGCTCACCTGGTGCCGCGCCACGAGGGCGAGCAGTTCCTGCGCGGCGTCGATCAGGTGCGCGAGGGCGTGGACCGCGCCGCGGCGCGTCTCGAGCGGCT
>Ga0207707_10004281_pt1 | contig 12630 bp, 11 predicted proteins | sample KBSC83BmetaG_FD_184336 | JGI IMG/M metagenome (GOLD analysis project Ga0207707, IMG submission 184336) | Corn rhizosphere microbial communities from Kellogg Biological Station, Michigan, USA - KBS C8-3B metaG (SPAdes) (version 2) | ecosystem: Host-associated > Plants > Roots > Rhizosphere ... | reverse complement strand
GAAGTTCGAGCCCCCGCCGGAATTCACCCGCGCAGCCGTCGCCGCTTCGCCGGGCATTTACGAAGAAGCTGCACGTGACCCCGAGAAATTCTGGGCCGATCAGGCGCGCGAGCTCGACTGGATAAAACCGTGGAGCAAAGTGCTGGAATGGACGCCACCTCACGCGAAGTGGTTCGTCGGAGGAAAGCTCAACATTGCGGCGAATTGCATCGATCGCCACGTCGCCGGTCCGCGAAGAAACAAAGCTGCGCTGATATGGGAAGGCGAGCCGGGAGATCAGCGCACGCTCACCTATTGGGATCTCTATCGTGAGGTCTCCAGATTCTCGAACGTCCTCAAGAAGCTCGGCGCCAGGAAAGGCGATCGAATCGCGATCTATCTCCCGCTCATTCCGGAAGCCGCGATCGCGATGCTGGCGTGCGCGCGGATCGGTGCGATTCACTCGGTCGTGTTCGGTGGTTTTTCACCCGAGTCGCTACGCGACCGGATCAATGACGCCAAGGCGAAGATTCTCATCACCGCCGACGGGGGGTACCGTCGCGGACAGGTCATTCCGCTCAAGCGCAACGCCGACAAAGCCGTCGAAGAAACTCCGACGATAGAGCATGTCGTAGTCGTGCAGCGCCGCCCGGGAGGCGCCGGCGACGAGGCGTTCGCCGACATGAAGGAAGGCCGCGACCACTGGTATCACCGGCTCATGAAGGACAGCCCGATCGAGTGCAAGCCGGAGGTGATGGACGCGGAAGACGTTCTGTACATCCTCTACACCTCGGGCACCACCGGCAAGCCGAAGGGGATCGTACACACCACCGGCGGATACCTCGCCGGCGTTACGACGACCACGAAGATGGTGTTCGACCTGAAGGAGAACGATGTCTTCTGGTGCACGGCAGACATCGGCTGGGTGACCGGTCACTCGTATCTCGTGTACGGACCGCTGGCAAATGGCGCGACGTGCGTGATGTACGAGGGCGCTCCTGACTGGCCGGAACGCGATCGGTTCTGGGACATCATCGAGCGACGCGGCGTCACGATCCTCTACACCGCGCCGACGGCCATCCGCGCGTTCATGAAATGGGGTGACGACCATCCCGCGAAACACGACCTCTCCAGCCTGCGTCTGCTCGGCTCCGTTGGCGAGCCGATCAACCCCGAAGCGTGGATGTGGTACCGCGAGCACATCGGTGGCGATCGCTGTCCCATCGTCGACACGTGGTGGCAGACGGAGACTGGCGCGATAGTGATCTCGCCGCTTCCGGGAATCACGCCGACCAAACCGGGCAGCGCGACGAAGGCGCTTCCCGGCTACACCGCCGAGCTACTCGATTCGCTCGGAAAACGGATCGATGTCGGAGGAGGACTGCTCGCTCTTACCAAGCCGTGGCCATCGATGCTGCGCACCATCTGGGGAGACGACGCGCGGTACGTCGAAACGTATTTCTCGAAGTGGCCCGGACGTCCGGATCTGTATTTCCCGGGAGATGGAGCGAAGCGCGACAGCGATGAGTACTTCTGGATTCTCGGACGCGTCGACGATGTGCTCAACGTTGCGGGGCACCGCATCGGAACGATGGAGATCGAATCTGCGCTCGTCGAGCATCCGGCGGTCGCGGAAGCGGCAGTGGTTGGCAAGGCGCACGAGCTGAAAGGACAGGCAATCGCGGCTTTCGTGACGTTGCGCGACAAGAGCAAACAGAGCCCGGCGCTGCGCGATGAGCTGCGCGAATTCGTCGCAAAAAAGATCGGCGCGCTGGCGCGTCCGGACGACATTTTGTTCTCCGCCGACCTACCGAAAACGCGCTCCGGAAAAATCATGCGGCGACTGCTCCGCGACATCGCCGAAGGACGCGCGTTGGGCGATACAACGACCCTCGCCGACCCCAACGTCGTCGCCAGCCTCAAAGATCAGTACGAAGACAAGGAGGGGTGATTTCGTATCACCCAATGTGGGCTGGGCCTCATAAGTGCATGTATAGTCCTTACAAGAGTTTAACGGGCAAAACCGAACAGACGCCGACGCAGTTCGGCGCTGGCCCGAAAGGTCAAAATCATTTCGCTTGACTAGTTAAACATTTGCCGTAGATTGTGGCCTCCGCTGGGCCCAAAGGCTCCGGATTGTACGACAGGCTTGGGCGCGAAAGTATCGCGCAAAACGAGACGAAAATCTCTTCGAAATCAGGGTGAAAAACCCGTTACAGAAGAGCCCCGTTTTCGTCCTTTATACAGAACTAATCAATCGCTTTGAACGGACCGGCTTCCAGCCTTTGCGGGGGGTGTCGGCACCATCAAAAACTCCTTGGAGAAATAACGACAATGAAAGCGACCCGTACAATTCTGGCCGCGATGGTGCTTGGAACCGTGATCGGCGCCAGCCAGGCCAATGCGCAGTGCACAGGCAACGCAGGCACGTGTAACACCACGAACACCGCTTCAGTAACCGTTGGCGCGCTGGTCAAGCTCGGCATGAGCTCGGCGACCACGACCCTGACGAACCCGACCGCCGACGATGTCGATGCCGGCAACGTGATTGCGGATGCAGGCCCGAGCTTCACGATCAAGGCGAACAGAAGCTGGACGCTGAAGATCAAGTCGCAGAATGCGGCGAGCTGGACGTACGTGGGCAGCAACTCTGGTGTCAAGCCGATTTCTGACTTGACCTGGTCGACCTCGGCGGGTGGAACTTACGCCGCGATCACCAATACCGACGCGACGTTCACGTCTGGCGCAAGCGCGAGCAACGGCCTCGCAGCGCAGGCTTTCTTCAAGACGAGCTGGTTGAACGACTTTACGAGCGCAAGCAATGCTCCTGGTACGTACAGCCTGCCGATCGTGTTCACCCTTACGGCTCCGTAACTGATGCTTAATTCTCGCTCGCGCTCGTCCGAAAGGGCGGGCGCAGAGCGTAGAGGGCGAGTGCGGGGAACCGTACTCGCCCTTTGCGCTGTAGGAGTGGTGGTCTCGCAGCGCGCCTCGGCGCAGCTTCTCGTAGATCCGCTCGAAGTTTCGCTGACCAGCGCTGGCACCAGCCGCGTTTCGGGGAGCTTCTCGCTCACCAACACGACTGACGCAGCCGTGCAGGCCACGATCACACGCCAGGACTGGGATCGCGTAGAGAATGGCGACAATCGCTTTCTCCCCGCGGGCAGCACCGGCACCTCATGCGGTGCCATGCTCAGCGCGTCGCCGGTCTCGATCCGCCTCGAGCCGCATTCGTCGCGCATCATCCGCCTCGGCGTCCAGACAACTTCCGCGCCCACAAAGGAATGCTGGGACATCTTCTTCGTCGAAGAGGTCGCACAGCACGCGGCGGTCAAGGGCAATTCACTCCAGTACATCTTCCGCACCGGCGTGAAAGTCTACGTCGCGCCGCCAGGACTTGCCCGCGATGGCGCGGTCGAGAACATGGCTGTCGAAGACGTTCCCGTGAAGCCATCGACTGCTTCCACCAAGTTGGCGAACTCCACTGGGGCCTCACCGCAGACCACCAAGCGGCAGATCGCGATCACCTTCCACAACACCGGCGGCATGCACGTGCTCGCCAAAGGACGGCTCGAGTTCCGGCGTCTCGACAACAGCCTCGCGATGCAGGTTCCGATCGAAGAGTTCCCCACCCTGCCGGGCGCAACCCGGAAGGTCATGGTCGATGCTCCGAGCGGCCTCGCCGCTGGCGATTATGTGGTTCTCGCACTGATTGATTTCGGCGGTGCCGAGATCGTTGCGGGCCAGATTGACTACCAGGCCAAGTAGGAAAAGTGACTACCCTGGGGCGGAAACTCTGTGGCGTTAGCACCCGCATCGCGGTCGCGTTTGCGATCGCGATGGCGCTGTTTGCGTCTCCGCTCGCGGCACAGAAAACAACTCTGACGCTGACCGGCGGAACGATAACGTTCCCCGCCCCGACCGCGGCTGACTACATCAACGGGTATGTCAATTCTACGACTGGCGTCCTTTACACGGTCAACTCTATCAATGGCATCAACCGCACGACGACCATTTCAATCCGCACTACTTCGGCGAATCTTGGTGGCACCAAGTCGATCGCAGACCTGATGTGGCGCCGATCCGATCTTGCTACGTGGACCAGCATCTCGCTGACCGACGCGCAGGTCGAACAGAAGCCGGTCATCAACAAAGTGCTCAACGATCCCTGGAGCAACACGATCTTCTTCCGGATGAATCTCAACTGGGCGACGGACGCTCCGGCGACCTACTCCGCCAACTACACCATCACGCTCTCGCAGACCGTCCCCTGATGCGGCTCCATTCGCGTGTTCTGTCGCTGGCCCTCGCCATCTGCGCCGCAGGCGCATCGGCAGGCGCGCAGGCACCGGTGAATGCCGCGCCCAGCGGAGCGATCGTCCCGTCCCGCGGTACGTTTGGCCCGCGGCCCGACTCGTCCAGCGACATCGAGATCACCCTGCCATCGGTGACGGTGAGCGGCGCTCCACGGAGCTACCAGGTGGTTTCAGTCCCGGTGCCCGACGCGCTCGCGAATGCGTCCAACGTCGAGGTCGAGATCGTCCCTCGTGGCGACTTCGTGGTTCTCGGCGCCCGCAATCGGTCTTTCTCCGCGTCCGCAACGAAACGCGTGGGAATAACGATCGGCATTCCTGCGAGCGCGCTGGCCGGCCGGCTGATCGCAGCCGAAGCACGATTCTCTTCGGGCGGCTCCGCCAAGCTCGTGGTTCCAGTCGAGATTGTCGTGAGTCTCGTTCGCCGCATTGTCCTCCGTCCCGGAACCGTTCCCATCAATGGCCAGGCGGGGAGCGAAGTGATCGTGCCATTCGAGATAATGAATTCCGGGAATGCCCGGGAGAACGTGAGCGCCGAGCTTACTCTCCCCGATGGCTGGTCTTCGCGGGAGATGCGGCAGATGTCCGTGGCACTCGAGCCGGGTGAAACGGTCAAGAAGCGCGTCCGTCTTTCAATTCCGCCGCTGTCGAGCACTGGTTCGTCCTTCGTGCACATTGTTCTCAGAGCGGAAGACGAGCTGCTAGGCCAGCTGAAGCCTGGCGACGAGATCCTCGGAGATGAGACCATGACGGTCGAAGTCTTCAACTCCAGCTCCATCGGAAGTCAGGCGGGCCCGATGATCACCACATCGATCGCGCACGCCAACGACGAGACCGGGCGCCCGAACAGCCTCGTGTCACTCAGCGCCACCGGCGCGCTCTTCGACTCGGTGCGTGTTGACGCACGAATGTCGCGCGGATCGGCGCTTGGCGGCGCCGCGAGCAATGCATTCGCGCACCTCGGCTCCTTTCAGTCGTCAGCCTCGCTCGCGCTATCGTCTCCATCGGGACAGCTGAATCTCGGGAGCACCGGCACTTCGTTCTCGGACCTGACGGGTCTCTATCCGTACGGCGAGGGAGCATTGGTTCACGTGCAGCACCCCGAGTGGTCGTTTACGGGCCTCGGCGCGCTGTCGGTAACTCAGCCGGGACTCGGAAAACGGAAGCCAATGATCGGCATCAAGGGCGGCCGGCAGTTCGGAGATGTCCAGCTCTCATCGTCCATCACGCACCTCGCCGACGCGGGCGCTTCGCCGCGCCAGCTCGATGCCTTTGGCGTCGGCGCAGCTGTGCCCTCGCTCTTCGGAAGCACCTTCAAGGCAGAGATCGCCGAGCGCCGCTTCCAGGACGGCAGCGGACTGGGATGGTCCACCGGCCTCTTTCGGACCGCCGCGGAGAGCAGCGAAGAGTTTCGGGTCACGCACGCGCCCGGCGGAAGCGACGCATTTGCGCGCGCGACGAACGAGATCGTGGGCAACGTCTCCGAGCGACTCACTACACGCGCCTCAGTTAGTGCGAGCGCGTGGAGGACGACCGATGCGACTTCCGTTTTCAGTGGGCTCACGGCGAATGGATTGTCGCTGCGGCCTCAGTACGCACTTCTTCCGTCGACGACGGTCGCGATCGAAGCTCGGTCGTACGTGTTCGACGCGACGTCGCGTCCGACCGCGAGCAACGCGGGCGGAGGATTTGGAAATCGTGAACAGCAGCTCGGGATCAGTCTCAGCACTTACCTGCACCAGTATTACCTGAACAGCTCCGCGTATCTCGGCAACGTGACGCGCACGGTGACCCCCGTTGGCCAGAGCGTCATCACCGATCGGACTCCGCGAAACTACTGGACGACGAATGCTGGCTGGTCGGGCGTTGGCGGCGTTCTCGAGGTGCAAACCCGGATCGAGCAGACGCGCGACCGCGGCGGGTTTGTCAATCAGCAGTCCATGGTCGGGATCCGCGGGGAGCAGGTCGTTCTCCCGTGGTTCGGCGGACTTCGCGCTGAAGGCGAGCTCCAGCGCGTGAACGGATTCGGCGACGAGAAGTCGTCGATCGTTCGGGCAGGGTTGGCAGTGCCGATCGTAAATGGGCTCGCGTTCAAGATCGACGCCGAACGGAATTCGATCTTCCATTCACTGAGCGGACACGTGCCGTGGATAGTCGGCGTTCGCTTCGAGCATGCCTTGACGGTGCCGATGCTCCGCCAGCCGGGGACATCGGGATACGTCTACGAAGACATGAATGGAAACGAGCACCGCGATCCAGGCGAGCCCGGGGTTGCAGGTGCGATGGTTCGCCGCGGCGGCGTTACGGCAGTTGCCGACGCAAGCGGTAAGTATCGGGTTGGGGGAGATGCGAGGCAGCCGGTAACCATCGACGAAGCGTCGCTGCCAGACGGATGGACGGCGAGCGGAGCAACGCGCGGTGATCTCAGTGTCTCGCTCTCAACGTCAGCGGAAGTCGAGCTCGTCGTCGCTCCGCGTTCGGGAATCTCAAATGTCCAGATCGATCTGGGCAAGGCGCGCGTGCTGGCACGGGACAGCGTTGGCCGCGAATGGGTCGCGAGAATGACGGGGCCGACAACGGCTACGTTCGAAGCGCTTCCGGTGGGCGCCTACGCTCTGGAATTCGATCTCTCCGATCTGACCGAGCCCCTGGTGCCGAGAGCGCCCGTCTCGGTTCTCAGAGTGACCGGAAAGGACTCGAAGTCGATCACCGTCACGCTGGATCCACGACCGATTCGGATGTGGAACGGCTCGGCGCCGAAGGGAAGCAGCCCGAAGAAGAGCGCTCCATCGGCCGGCGATAAGGGCACCACTCCACCCGCGGGAGTACCGCAGCCATGAGCCATAAACGGATTTCGCGCGCCCGGAAAGCCATTCAGATGCTGGCGATCGCATCGGCCCTTCTTGCCGCCGGCTGCCTGCGCTCAACCGCGCCTCAGCCATCTGTGATCCAGCTCAACGGCACATGGAAATACACCGGTGTTCAGACGCAGCCAGTGCGAGAGAATCTCACGGGCACTCTCACGATCTCGCGCGAATCGGGGGCCAGCTTTCAGGGTCAGCTCCTACTTCTTGCCACCAACGAGCAAAGTGGCCAGAGCACCTCGCTGAATGGGCTGGTAAGCGGTACCGAGAGCGATGGCAATGTGATCGATTTCGACGCCGATCTTGAGACGGTTCGGCGCCACGTCGGACAAATAGTTGCAGACACAATCACCGGAACCTGGATCGGCTCTGCATCCAATGGGATCATGTCTTCCGGAACCTTTCGAGTTGAGCGGGAGACACAATGAACAAGACCAACCTTTGGACGGCGCTGGCGGCGATAGCCCTTCTCGCGTGGACCAATCCGTCGGCCGTAGCGGCGCAGTGCACTGCGAACGGCGCTCCTGCCAATTGCGGGGACCCGGGCAGTGTATCGATGATCGCTGGGAGAGTCGTCAGATTGCAGGTGAGCGCGGGGTCCACGCCTCTCACCGCCCCGACTCCGGCTGATTTCGACGCTGGCTTCAATGCTACGGCCGGCCCGACTTTCACGGTCAGCGCGAACGCCCCGTGGACGCTCTCGCTCCGGGCGTCGACCCCTCTTTGGACCGCCGCCAACACGTCGCCCGGAGCGCCGGCCCGAATCACCAAGCCCGCCGGCGACCTGAAGTGGAGCACCGCCTCGAACGGAACCTTTACCGCCATGAGTATCACCGACGCGACACTAATGAGCGGTGCGGCGACAGCGAGCAGCGCCACCAACCTGTTCTTTCAGACGCTCTACGACTGGACTCTGGATACGCCCGGCATTTATAGTCTCACGGTGGTTTTGACGCTCACCGCGCCATAACCCGAGAGCGAGGATTGTGACGTGGGCATGCCGCTCCGCAGTCATTTAATCATGAGCGAGCAGTCCGACGCCCAGCTCATCGCTGAAATACTCGACGGGGATGTCGAATCCTTTCGTGTGCTGGTCCACCGCCATCGCGATACGTGCACGAGATTCGCGGTCCGGATGCTCGGCTCACAAGCGGATGCGGACGATGTGCTTCAGTCGGCTTTCATGCGCGCTTACCGTGGCCTGGCCAAGTGTCGCGACCGGGAGCGGTTCGGAGGGTGGCTGTACCGGATCGTAGTGAACGAGTGCAGGACCTTTGCATCACGACAGCGCCAGCGCGAACTGCGATTCGTCAACGATGCAGAGGTCATAGATCGGGCAGAGGCGAAGAAGGACGACGCTTCGGCAGAAGACATGAGCGAGCGGATCGACTTCGCTCTCGCGAAGCTGCCGGTGGAACAGCGTGAGGCGTTTCTGCTCAAGTACGTGGAAGAGATGAGCTACGAGGATATGTCCGCGGCCACTGGGGTCAGTGTCCCGGCGCTCAAAATGAGAGTGAAGCGGGCGTCCGATACGCTTCGCAGACTGCTGGAGGATGCGCTGAATGATTGAAAATCGAGACGACCTTCCGACGGAGACCTCCGCTTTCGCGGAGCGCGTTGCCGGGCCTCTCCGGCGTCCGGAGCGGCTCGATCCATCGTTCGACGATCGACTGATGCGTCGGGTGGAGATCGAGGCGCCCGCGCTCTATGCGCGCAGCCGGCCCAACACCGCGCGGTGGTGGAAGACAGAGAGAGTGATTCGCCTCTCTCCCCTCGGCGCAGTCGCCCTCGCGGCAGGAATTTCGATGTTCGTCGCGCTCTCCACGCTCGCGGTCGGCACCCGTGCCTGGAAACGTGGCGCCACGCCAGACGCGACGGCGTCGGCGGGATCTGCGGCGATTCGCAGCGACACCGTGAATCTGGTTCGCTTCGTGTTCGTCGATTCGAATGCGCGCCGAGTCGAGCTCGTTGGAGACTTCAACGAATGGGCAAAAGGCACGACCCAGCTCAAGCCCTCCGGGGCACCGGGAGTTTGGACAGTTTCGGTTCCCCTCTCGCCAGGGCGCCACGAATATGCTTTCATTATCAACGGCTCACGCTGGGTAACCGACCCGCTCGCCGTAAAGAGCTCTGATGACTTTGGAACAGAGAGCTCGGTGATTCGTGTCGGGGCTTCGGCGAAGAGCACGACCTAGGGTTCCACCGAGGCGCGCCAACCGAAACTCGCTCCTATTTGACGGCTGCACCACTTTCACCCGCGGTAATCCTGAGAGGAGTGCTGACAGCGCTCCTCTGCTTGTCACAGGCCAGTCTGGCACAGACGGTCGAAAGCAGTCTCGATGTTGGAGGGGCCGCGCTCAAATACGCAGACACTCTCAGTACCGGCGCCGGCGCGATCACTCCGCACGTTTCGATCGACTGGCAATCCGGGTTCGTTGATGCCACCGGAACCTATTCGCAGTTCACGGTCGGAGGTTGGAGCACTCAGGGGGCCTTGTCAGGCTCACGTTTCATCCCGGCCGGAACCCGCTCCGTCATCGAGCTCGCTGGACTCGCGGGCGGCAGCACTCACAGCGATGGTACGCGAACTGGTGAGGGGCTCTTGAACGCGCGCTTTCATTTGGGACGCTCGCGTCGCGAGTTTTTCGTCGGTGCAGGCGGCGGTCGCGCGTGGGACGGCGATGCATGGCGGAGTGTATTGCTGGGCGAAGTTGGTGCGTCGCTTCCGCTCGGGCCCGGACAAGCGGTCGTCACCGTCAGTCCGGCGATGGTAAACGACTCGCTGAAGTACGCCGATTCGCAGGCATCACTTTACTGGAAGCGGGAGCGTCTGGATCTCAGTGCGGTGGTCGGATTCCGTGTCGGCGACCAGGCGATCACGACCAACCCGAATGCGCGATCGTGGGCGAGCGTGACGGCAGTGGCGTGGATGACTCCTCGCGTTGGACTTGTGGCGAGCGGAGGGACTTACCCGATCGATCCGACGCAGGGTTTCCCTGGAGGGCGCTTTGTTTCACTGGCCCTGCGCCTCGCGACTAACGGTGTGAGAAGTCAACCGTCTGTCCCGAGCACCGATGAGGATGTCGGGACCGCACGGCCGGCGGCGGCCGTAACGGGATTCAGCGCGCGGCGGGAGAGTCCCGGCGCGGTGACGCTCACAGCTGCTGCCCCTGGAGCTCAGTCAGTCGAGATTACGGGTGATTTTACGAACTGGATCCCGGTGCGGCTGACGCCCGGCAATGGAGCACCTGAATCGTGGTCGGTGACGCTGCCGATCAGCAGCGGAAAATATGAGATGAACATTCGAATTAACGGTGGGCCGTGGATCGTTCCGCCGGGCCTCCTTTCAATGCTCGACGAATTCGGTGGAAGTGTCGGGCTCCTGGTGGTTCAATGAGCGAGTGTGACTTTGGCAGTCGTTTCTGGAGTCTATCAGGTATAAGCGCCTTAAATTCGTGGCGCACGCTAGTTGAAATACAGAAATCACTCCCTCGTGGAGATGCAGTCTATGAATAAGATTCGAGTTTTTGCCCTGACGCTAGTCGCGATCGCATCGGTCGCCCAGGTATCGATTGGTCAGACCCCGGCGAAGGATCCTTCCGCCCGACTCAGGGAAGTCCTTCCGGCCGACGTCGCTCAGCGCGTTCTCGCGCGGATTGCCGACGCCCGCGCGCACCAGCTTCCGGCTCAAGCGTTGGAAAATCGCGCTCTGAAGTTTGCCGCCAAGGGCGTCGATCCGAAGAGCATCGAGCGGTCGGTGAACGAGCAGGCGGATCGAATGGAGAGTGCGAGAGCCGCACTGGCGAGCGGACGCCGCGCGCGGCCTGCCAGCGATGAGATCGAGGCGGGCGCGGAAGCCATGCGCAAAGGCGTCGATGGCGCTTCAGTTTCCTTTCTCGCGAAGAGCGCCCCGTCGGGTCGCTCGCTGGCGGTTCCGCTATTCGTGATTGGGAGTCTTGCCGATCGGGGTCTCCCATCCGATCAGGCGCTGCAGCGTGTGCTCCAGCGTCTGAAGGACCATGCGTCCGACTCCGATCTCGAGAGCATGCCTGGCCTCCTTCCACCCCAGTCAGCTGCCGGGCAGGCTAATCGGCCGACCTCGACTGGCCGGGATTTCGGACAGAGCCACCGGCCGGCATCCGCAGGGCGTCCAGCAACAGCAGGCCCACCCGCGGGAGTTCCCGGCAACGGTGGCTCCAAATCGAATCCTGGACAAAGTCATCGCCCTCCACCGAACAAATAGCTTCAGGATCGACACGAAACCGGGACGGCAACTCGCCGTCCCGGTTTTTCTTCTGGGGCGTCGTATCGAGGATCAGTCGCACTTTCTGCGGATGAGCTGTGACCCGCGGTCGGGAAGGCATAGTCAAGCAAAATGAGGACGCGTTTTGCACGCGCCTCGGATCACCAAAAGAGTACGCGCTCTGCACGCGGCCTCGGCTCGAAACTGAAAATCAGGAACTCACCAGACTCAATGCAGGAGAGAAGACAATGAGCAGGATATTTCGCCTTTGCAGCGCCCTTTTTATCGGCACACTTACGCTCGCTGGATGCAGCGATTCCTCGGGCACGAACTCGGGAGTCCTCACCGTGCGTCTGACCGATGCGCCCTTTCCATTCTCTGACGTCGCACGAGTTGATGTCTATGTTGTTCGGGTAGATGCGAGAAATAGCGCGCCCACTGACGCTGAAGCGAGCGACGAGACCAATCAGCAAGGCTGGACCACCGTTGCGACCCCTAATACCTCGATCAACCTGCTAGACCTCGGCGCGGGACGCACCACGAATCTCGGCGCGACCACTCTCGCGACTGGCACGTACAACGGCTTCCGCCTGATAATCGACCCGAGCAAGTCGTCGATCACCCTCAAAGATGGATCGACGCCGGCGATCATGTTTCCGAGCGCTGCACAGTCGGGGATCAAGGTGAACCTGGACAAGCCGATCGCTCTCACAGAGAACGGATCGGTGATGACTCTCGACTTCGATGTCGGTAGCAGCTTCGTCATGCGCGGGAACGCTGCCAGAAACGGATTCATCTTCAAGCCCGTCGTGCGCGCAGTGGCCGAGGATATCACCAGCAGCGTGAGTGGCTCGGTTCGCGCCAACAGCGCCACCGGCGCCGCGGTTCCAAACGCAACGGTTGAGGTACTCACCGCCGGGTCGCTTGTCACCGACACCGATCCCACCCACGTCGTCGCCAGCACCAGTACGGACGCGAACGGCGATTTCACCTTTGCCTTTCTGCTTCCGGGCACCTACGTGCTCAGGGCAACTCCACCGACAGCGAGCGGGTTCAAGCCGGCCCTGCTGGCGAATGGATTAACCGTCACGACAGCGACTGATCTGACCAACCAGATCATCGTCGTAGCCCCCTAAACACCCAGTTTCCGCTCAGAGTTCGCGGTCAATTGCCGCGGACTCTGAGCGAGCAGTATTCCCGCTTTTGCAAGGGCTATCCATTGGTACGCTCC
>Ga0207707_10004279_pt1 | contig 12632 bp, 14 predicted proteins | sample KBSC83BmetaG_FD_184336 | JGI IMG/M metagenome (GOLD analysis project Ga0207707, IMG submission 184336) | Corn rhizosphere microbial communities from Kellogg Biological Station, Michigan, USA - KBS C8-3B metaG (SPAdes) (version 2) | ecosystem: Host-associated > Plants > Roots > Rhizosphere ... | reverse complement strand
CCGGACTCGGCGTGCTGGTTTCGCTGTCCAAGAAAATCCGTGAACAGGGCGGCGAGCTGCGCCTTGCGAATCTCAATGACGATCTCAAGACGCTGTTCGAGCTCACGAAGCTCGACACGCTCTTCCAGATCTCGGACACGAAGGAACGGGCGCTGGAGACCTTCTGATCGGACGCACCGGCGAGCCTCGCGTGGCCGCGATCAGCTCTGCTATGTCGTTCGCTCCCGGGCGCGTGCACATCGCGCTCGAGCTCGAGATTCCCAGCGACGTGCGCTACATCGAACGCGTCGTGGAGATCGTGGCGAAACAATGTGCGCAGTTCTCGTATCCGCAGCGCCAGACGTGCCTGAACATTCCGGTGGCATTGAGCGAAGCGCTGTCCAACGCGATCCTGCGCGGCAACGGGGACGGGAGCGACAAGCACGTACAGGTGAAGGTCGACGTGACTCAGGACAGGCTGATCCTCGAAGTCCTCGACGAGGGGCTCGGATTCGACTTCGAGGATTGTCTGCAGGATCCCACCGAACCCGACAACATCGAGCGCGAGGATGGTCGGGGATTGTTTCTCATGACGAGGTTGATGGACCGGATAGAGCGCTTCTCGAACCACGGCAACGTGGTTCGGATGACGCTCCGGCGCCATGATTGACCTGATCGCGCTGCTCTCCGCATTTCGCGATGGCACCGGAGCGGCGGCCTCCGTATGGCTCGGCGATGATGCGCGTCCGCCTACGCGCATCGCCTCCAGCGTGCCCGCGCTCGGCATCCTCGGCTGGACCCCTCCGCTCGAGAACGTGCCGCAGCAGATCGTGGAGTCGCCCACCGGTCCCGTGATCGTCGCCCAGATTCCAGGACCGCGCAAAGCCTGGATCGTCGCCGGCCCGTCGCCGGTGCCGCACGCGCCGCTCGAGAGCTATGCGCGATTTCTGCGCGCCATCGTGGGGCAGTATCTGCAGTCGTCGCTCGAGGTGGAGCACGCGGCGAACGAGCTCGCCGAGCGCTACGAGGAGATCAACCTCCTCTACACGATCACGGAGATTCTCGGACGCACCGTGTCGCTCGAGGAAGCGGCCGCAACGATCCTCAAGGAGATCTCGGAGACCGTAGGCGCGCGTCGCGGCTCGATCCTCGTGCACGACCGCGTGACCGACACGCTGCAGTCCGTCGCCGCGATCGGAGGCGCCGTGCTCGAGATTCCTCCCATCGCGCTCAACGACGCGACGAGCGTCTCCGCGCGCGTCTTCCGCGAGCAACACGCGATCGTCGCCGAGGGGAGCGACATGCCGTGCGAAGCGGAGTCGGCGTACCGGCGCGGTACCATGCTGTCCGTGCCGATCATGTGGACGCTTCCGCACGGCGGCATGGAGCCGCTAGGCGTCGTAAATCTTTCGGATCGATACTCGGATCAGCCGTTCAGCGCGGGCGATCAGAAGCTGATCGCGGCGATCGCGACGCAGATCGGCACCGCGATTCAGAACACGCGGCTCGTGCGCGCGTCGCTCAGCCAGCAGCGCCTCGTACAGGAGCTCGCGCTCGCGCACGACCTGCAGATGAAGCTCCTGCCGCGAACGGAGATCGTGGCGCCGGAGGCACAGGTCGCCGCGCGCGTCGTGCCCGCGGAAAGCGTGGGCGGCGATTTCTACAATCTCTTCCGGCTCTCCACGAATCGCACCGGAATCATGATCGGCGATGTGTCCAGCCATGGCTACCGCGCGGCACTGATCATGGCGCTCGCCATGAGCGCGTCCGCTATTCACGCGCAATCGTCCCCCGATCCGGAAGCGGTGCTCGCTTCGCTCGAGGGCACGCTGCGCGAGGAGCTCGCGACTACGGAGATGTTCATCACCGCGTTCTACGGCATCATCGATCGGAAGTCGAAGAGGCTGCGCTACGCGAACACCGGGCATCCGCACGCGTTTCACATCATGGCGAATGGAAGCGTCGAGCGGCTTCCGGCAATCGATCCGCCCATCGGTATGGTCGAGGGAATCCCGCACGCGCGCTCACGCCACTGGGCGCCCGGAAACGATCTGCTCGTGCTTTTCACCGACGGCGTGAGCGATGCGCGCAACCGCTTCGGCGTTCGGCTGGGCGAGCAGCCGGTGCTCGACATCGTTCAGCGGTATCGCACCGAGACGCCCGATGCGATCGTGCAGCGCGTGTTCGAGGAGCTGAACGAGCACACTGGTGAGGCCGTCCAGCGGGACGATCTCGCTGTCGTGATCGTGCGCAGCTGAGGGCGGCGCGCATGCGGCCGCCGCCAATCCGAAAGAGTCTCGGCCAGCACTTTCTCACCGATCCTCGCATTCTCGCACGCATCGCGGACGCGGTGGCGCTCGCGCCCGGCGAGACCGTGGTGGAGATAGGACCGGGGCGCGGTTCACTCACCGACGCGCTTCTCGCGCGCGCCGCGCGCGTGGTCGCGGTGGAGGTCGACCGAAAGCTCGCCGAGCTGCTGCGCGAGAAATATGCGAACGAGCCGCGGCTCACGATCATCGAAGCCGACGTGCTCACTGTGAGTCTCGGCGAGATCGCCGGCGGTCCGTACGCGCTCGCCGGCAACGTGCCGTATTACATCACGACGCCAATTCTCTTTCAGGCGCTCAGGCCCCCGCGCGCGTCGCGCTCCGTGTTCCTCGTGCAGCGCGAAGTGGCCGCGCGCATGGCGGCGCCGCCCGGCGATGACGATTACGGCGCGTTGTCGGTGAACATTCAGGCGCTCGCGGATGTCGAGCTGCTATTTCGCATTCCCTCCGGCGCCTTCAATCCGCCGCCGCGCGTCGACAGCGCCGTCGTACGCGTAACTCCGCGCGAGCGGCCCGTCGTCGCGCATGGAACGGAAGAACGGTTTCGCACCTTCGTGCAGGCAGCGTTCGCGCTGCGGCGAAAACAGATGCGGCGAGTGGTGCGCACGATCGCTGAGCGCAGCGCTCAGGAGGCCGAGGCGGCGCTCGCGGCGTGTGGAATCGATCCGGATGCACGCCCCGAAACGCTGAGCGCCGAGCAATTCCACGCGCTCGGCGCCGCGCTCTCGCTCTGGAGCTAGAGAATCACTCGCGGTTAGACAGCGCGAACGACAACCGCTCGAGCTCCATCGCCATGTTCACGGTGTTTATCGTCACCTCGGGCGGCACGTGGAGCTGGATGGGCGCGAAGCTCATGATGCCCGTCACACCGGCCGCGATGACCCGATCGACCACGCGCTGCGCGGCGTCCGCGGGCACGGCGATCACCGCGATGTCCACCGGACGCTCGCGATTGTCTTCGGCGAGATCGTCGATTGCGCGAACCGTGAGCCCGTAGATCGCACGCCCGATCTTCGCCGGGTCGGAATCATAGAGCCCGACTACCTTGAACCCGCGTTCCTGAAATCCCTCGTACTGCGTGAGCGCCGCGCCGATCTTCCCGACGCCGACGATGATGATGCGCCAGTCGCGCTCGAGGCCGAGGATGCCGCGCATGCGCCGCGTGAGCTCATCAACGGGATATCCGAGTCCGCGCTTGCCGAACGATCCGAAGAACGAGAGATCCTTACGCACCTGCGCCGACGTGGTGCCGCCTCGCGCGGCCAGCTCGTCGCTCGACACGGTGGTGAGTCCGGCCTGCTCGAACTCCTCGAGAAAGCGGAGGTAGAGAGAGAGGCGTCGGACGGTAGAGTCGGCGATACGCTTCAATGGCATGGGGGCTTGTGAATTGATTCACAAGATAGGGCAGCGCTCGGAAACAGTAAAGCAGAACGCTGGCTCGCCCAGCCCCGCAGCCGTTATCTTCTGTTCACACATGCCAGTACACGTTTCTTCAGAGATCGGCCGGTTGCGCTCGGTGCTCGTTCACCTGCCCGGACCGGAGCTTCTCGCCGTCACGCCGGACACGCGCGAGGACTACCTCTACGACGACATTATCGACCTGGAGAACGCGCAAAAGGAGCATCGCCGCCTCGTGGCGATCCTCGAACGTTTCACCACCGTGCTGTCGGTGCGCGATCTGCTCGCTGACGTCGTCTCGATTCCCGCCGCCCGCGACCTTCTCGTCCGCGAGACGCTGGACATCGTCCCGTCCGGCCCACTCGCCAGCCGCATCGAAGTCCGCAGCGCCCAGGAGCTCGTGGAGATGCTCATCGAGGGCGAAGAGGAAGAGCCCGGGCCGCTCGCTCGCTCGTTGAACGAAGGCGGCTACCTCTTGCCGCCGCTCCCGAATCTTTTCTTCACGCGCGACACCGCGATGGTCGTGGGCGACCACGTGATGATCGGCTCCATGCGCTACGCCGTGCGCTGGTCCGAAGAGCTGATCATGAAGCTGCTCTTTCTCCACCACCCGCTGCTGGAAAACAAGGGCATACTGTACGACGGCGCCGCGGAGCGGCGGCACAACTACACGCTGGAGGGGGGCGACGTCCATCCTCTGCGCCACGACACCGTCATCATGGGTTTCAGCGAGCGCTCGAGCCCCGCGGCAATCGACTACCTCACCGAGAAGCTCTTCGAGCAGACTGCGATCTCGCACGTCATCGTCGTCGTGATGCCGAAGGAGAACACGGCGATTCATCTCGACATGATCTTCACGCAGCTCGATCGCGATCTGTGTGCGGTGTATCCGCCGCACTTCATCGGACCGGAACGGCTGCCGATTCTCTATCGCAAGAAGGGGAATGAGCACATGCAGGAGATGCCGAACGTGTTCGCGGCGCTCGAGCACGTGGGGCTCAAAATGACGCCGGTGTTCTGCGGCGGAACGCGACGCTCCGTACAGGAGCGCGAGCAGTGGGCGAGTGGGTGCAATTTCGTCGCGATGCGACCGGGTGTGATCCTCTCGTACTCGCGTAACGAGGCTACGATCGAGGAGATGGGGAAGCAGGGCTTTCGGGTCGTCTCGTCCGTCGACTTCCTCACTGGCGACGAGCGGGTGAAGGACGGCGAGCGCGCGGTGATCACCTTTGAGGGATCGGAGCTCGTGCGCGCCGGCGGAGGACCGCGATGCATGACGCTCCCGGTCCATCGCGAGGATCCGTGGGACTGAGCAGTCACGGCATCGCTGCGCGTCCGGCGGAGACGCGACTCACCGAGCGTGCGCTGGCCTTTCTCGCCATTGGACCCTCCGACGCAACCGCGCTGATCGAGCACGTATGCCAAATGCCCGGAGCCCCGCGCGTGGTCGCGGAGCAGATGGCGCTGGCGTTGTTCGCGGAGCGTCCGGAGTTCCTGCGCTCCGCCGACGGACGCTGGTCGCTCTCGCCGGATCCCGCGCCGGCTGCGACGACCGTCGCCGAGCCGCACCCGGTGTACGACGCGTCCGCGGGGCGCGACGAGCTCGCGTCGTTGTCGTACGTCGTCGTCGACGTCGAAACCACGGGAACGAGTCCGTGGAGCGGCGATCGGATCACCGAGATCGCGGCCATCGTCGTTCGAGATGGCGTGGTTGCCGAGCGCTTCGAGACGCTCGTGAATCCCGAGCGGCCGATCCCGCCGATGATCACGGCGCTCACGCAGATCAACTGGGAAATGGTGAAGGATGCGCCGCCATTCCGCGAGATTTGCGAGAAGCTTCTCGGCGTCCTGTCCGGCCACGTGTTCGTGGCGCACAACGCGGACTTCGACTGGCGCTTCGTGAGCTCCGAGGTGCAGCGCGCCACCGGGCAACGGTTGTCGGGGCGAAAGCTCTGTACCGTTCGGCTCGCGCGTCGCGTGCTCCCGCAGCTGCGGAGCCGTCGCCTGGACAGCGTCGCCAACTACTACGGCGTCGAGATCCTCGCGCGCCATCGCGCCGCGGGCGACGCGGTGGCAACAGCGCACGTGCTGCTCCGATTGCTCGACGAGGCGCGCGACCGCGACTGCCGCTGCTGGAACGACCTTCAACGCCTGCTTGGCGCGCGCGGGGATCGGGGACCACGGCCGCGTCGACCGAGCGCGATGCCGCGTCCTGTGGACAAGGACACGACGGCATGAGCGCTCCGCAGCCGTTGGTGGAATCGCGCATGCTGGGCGGATGGAAGATTCACGCGCTGCAAGCCGGCGGGCAGAAGCTCGACGGCGGCGCGATGTTCGGCGTCGTGCCCAAGCCGCTCTGGGAGCGCCGCATTCCGGCGGACGAGCGCAACCGCATCCCGCTCGGCATGCGCTGCATTTTGATCGAGCACGACAGCGGACTGGTGCTCATCGACTGCGGCGCGGGGAACAAGGAGAACGCGCGCTTCATCGATATTTACGGCATCCAGAATCAGGGCGCGGCGGGGCGCACGGCACTCGAGGACGCGCTGGCGCAGCTTGGACATCGGCCGGAAGACATCAGCATGGTGATCGACTCGCATTTGCACTTCGATCACGGCGGAGGCAACACCTTTCGGAACGAGGGCGGGGAGATCGTGCCGACCTTTCCGAACGCGCGATACATCATGCAGCGCGGCGAGTTCGACTACGCGTCGCACACGAACGAGCGCACGGCCGCGAGCTACTTCCCGCACAACTTCGCGCCGGTCGCTGCGGCGTCGCTGATCGATTTCGTTGAGGGCGAGAAGGATGTCGCCTCAGGCATCCGTGTGGTGCCGACGCCGGGGCACGTACCCTTTCATCAGAGCGTCCTGCTCGAGTCGAAGGGGGAGAAGGCCTTCTATCTCGCGGACCTCGTGCCGACGGCGGCGCACTTGCCGCTGCCCTGGATCATGGGTTACGACGTGGAGCCGCTGGTGACGCTGGAAACGAAGCGGCGGGTGCTGGCGCGGGCGCTCGAGGAAGAGTGGCTGCTGATCTTCGAGCACGACGCGACCCACGCGTGGGGGAGGGTGGCGCACGACGGGAAGTCGTACTCGCTGGCGCCGTGAATCACGGTAAAAAATTGCGGCATCTTGACTTGCGTATCCAGTCCACTAAGTTAAGCCCTGACAATAAGGTAAGTAGAGCGAGTACTTCGCTCTCACCCTCCGGCCCTCGCGCTCGCGCAAGGTGTGCTGCAGGAGTTGCAGTGTTCGATTGGCGCCCGGCAAGCGGGTGCTCGTCGTGCGTCGCGGACTCCGGAGTGGTGTCCGCGATTTTTTTTGTCCTTGTCGGAGGCATCGCCCATTCAGGATAGCACCAAGCGCGTCCGCGTGAACCGCCAGATTCGCATTAGCCCATTGCGCGTAATCGCGCCCGACGGCAGTCAGCTGGGAATCCTCGAGCTGGATACGGCGCTCGCGCAGGCAGAAGCACAGGGGTTGGATCTGGTGGAGGTCGCACCACTCGCTCGGCCGCCCGTCGTCCGCATCATGGATTACGGCAAGTTCAAGTTCGAGCAGGCCAAGATGGCGCGGGTCGCGAAGAAGAAGCAGCACGTCATTCACCTGAAAGAGGTGAAGTACCGTCCGGGCATCGACGATCACGACTTCGACACGAAGACGCGGCACGCTCGACGATTTCTGGAAGAGGGGAACAAGGTGAAGGTGACCATGATGTTCCGCGGCCGTCAGGTCGCGCATCCGGAGCTGGGCAAGGACGTGCTCGACCGGGTTTCCAGCGATCTGTCCGACATCGGCAAGGTCGAGACGGACGCAAAGCTGGAAGGGAAGAACATGACAATGATCCTGGCGCCGAAGTAGGCTGCCATACCGAAAGGGATTTCAATGCCGAAAATGAAGACGCACAAGGGCGCTGCAAAGCGCTTCAAAATGACAGCGAGTGGCAAGGTGCGCCGCTTCAAGGCGTACAAGAGCCACATCCTGACCAAGAAGTCGCCCAAGCGGAAACGCAACCTGCGTCGCGCGAGCGTCATCGCGACCAAGGGCGACACGAAGCGCATGAAGCGTCTGCTTCAAGCGTAAGGAGACTACTATGCCACGCGTAAAGTCCAACGTCGCGCGACTGAAGCGAAAGAAGCAGATCATGAAGGCGGCGCGCGGTGGGTTCGGCGCCCGCTCCAAGCTCTGGAAGGCCGCGAAGGAAAACGTCGAGCGCGGATGGGTCTATGCCTATCGCGATCGGAAGAACAAGAAGCGCGATTTCCGGAAGCTCTGGATCGTGCGTATCAACGCTGCCGCACATCAGCACGACATGAGCTACAGCGTCTTCATGCACGGGCTCAAGAAGGCGGGCGTCGAGGTGGATCGCAAGATTCTCGCGGACCTTGCCGTCCGCGATCCCGGTGCCTTCACGGTTCTGGCGGAAAAGGCGCGCGCTGCCCTCACCGCCGCCTGAGTCGGTCGCGCTTCGCTTCCGGCTCGGAGCACTGGCGGCAGCGCGACCTCGTCGCCGCTGCCGCCGTTTCGTTTTCACCCCTCGCACGACTCACGTAATGTCCACCACCTCAGCGGATCTGCTCGCGCGGCTCGATGCGTTTCGCGACGCGACGCTCGCTCAACTCGAGGCCGCGAGCTCGCTCGACGCGCTCGAGGCGGTGCGTGCCGCGTCGGTTGGCCGCACGCGCGGCGCGCTGAACGACTTCAAGACGCAGCTCCCGCAGCTCCCCGCTCCGGAGCGCCCCGCGTTCGGCGCGAAGTTCAATGCCGTGAAGGTCGAGCTCGAGCTCGCGATGGAGCAGCGCCTCGCCGCCCTCGCCGCATCGAAACCCACAGCCGCCGCGCTCGACCTCTCCATGCCCGCGCGTCGACAGTGGCGTGGCGCCAAACATCCGGTAACGCTCGTGATGGAGGAGATCGAGTCGATCTTTCGCGATCTCGGCTTCACGATCGCCACGGGCCCAGAAGCCGAGCACGAGTGGTACAACTTCGGCGCGCTGAACTTTCCGCCGGACCATCCGGCAATGGACATGCACGACACGCTCTACCTCGAGGGCGGCGGGCTCCTGCGCACGCACACGTCGCCCGTGCAGATCCGCACGCTTCAGTCCCATCCGCCGCCAATTCGCATCATCGCGCCGGGAAACGTATTTCGCCGCGACTTCTTCGACGCTTCGCACGCGCCGATGTTTGCCCAGATCGAAGGGATGGCCGTCGACGAAGGGATCTCCTTCGTCGACCTGAAGGCGACGCTGGCAGTCTTCGCCAATCGATTCTTCGGTGAGACCGCCACGCGTTTTCGACCGAGCTACTTTCCATTCACCGAGCCGTCCGCCGAGATGGATGTCGCCTGCCGCATCTGCAGCGGCGCCGGCTGCGCCACCTGCAAGCAGACGGGATGGGTCGAGATCCTCGGTTGCGGCATGATGCATCCCAACGTGCTCGAAGCCGCAGGCGTGGACTCGGAGCGCTACTCGGGGTGGGCGTTCGGCATGGGCCCAGGGCGAATGGCGCTGCAGCGTTTCGGCATACCGGACATCCGGCTCGAGTACGATTCCGACATCGCCTTCCTGGAGCAGTTCGCACCGTGAACGCCTCCTACGAATGGCTGCGCGCAATCGTTCCCTTCGACTACACGCCGGCCGAGCTCCGCGATCTGATCACGGCGCGCTGCTGTCCGGTGGACGAGCTCGTGCCGCTGCGCTCCGATCTTTCCGCCGTGGTCGTTGGACTCGTGGTCGAGGCATCGCGGCATCCCGATTCGGATCATCTCTGGGTGACGAAGGTCGACGCGGGCAATGGCGAGCTGCTCGACGTCGTCTGTGGCGCGCCGAACGTTCAGGCGGGGCACAAGTATCCATTCGCGCCCGCTGGCTCGACGATTCCGGGCGGCCTCAAACTCGAGAAGAGAAAAATCCGCGGCGCGACATCCAACGGGATGCTCCTCTCCGCTCGAGAGCTCGCACTTGGCGAAGACCACGAGGGGATCCTCGAGCTTCACACGGATCTCCCTCCCGGCACGCCGTTCATGCGCGCGATGCCGGTTGGCGACACGCGCATCGTCATCGACGTCACGCCGAATCGGCCCGACCTCCTCTCGCACCTCGGCATCGCACGCGAAATCGCGGCAGCGAATGGCGGGCGCGTCGAGCTTCCGGCGTTGCGCGATGCCAACGCACAGATTCCAACGATCGTGCGCGGTGTCAACGAAGGCTCCGCGGGCGGAATTCGCGTTCGACTCGAAGATCCGGAGGGATGCCCGCGCTACGCCGGCGTGCTGATTCGCGGCGTGACCGTGGGGCCGAGCCCGCGCTGGCTAGCCGAGCGCATGCTGGCAGTCGGCAGTCGGTCGATCAACAATGTCGTCGACGTCACCAACCACATGCTGCACGAAGTCGGACAGCCGATGCACGCCTTCGACGCGGCGCTACTGGCCGGTTCGACGGTCATCGTGCGGCGCGCTCTCGCGGGCGAATCGATTCGCACGCTCGACGGCGTGGACCGGAAGCTCGACGCATCGATGACGGTGATCGCGGACGGTGATCGCGCGCAGGCCGTGGCCGGCGTGATGGGCGGCAGCACGAGTGAGGTGAGCGACGCGACACGCGACATCTTTCTCGAGGTTGCTTACTTCGAACCCACCACCGTGCGCCGCACGCGTCGCGCGCTTCAGCTTTCCACGGACGCGAGCTATCGCTACGAGCGCGGGATCGACGTCGACAACGTGCCGGCAGCGCTCGCGCGAGCAGCCCGGCTGCTGATCGCGATTGCGGGCGGCAGCGTGGATGGCGCGCCCATCGACCTGTATCCAGCGCCAAAGGCCGCGCTTTCGATTCCGCTGTCCACCTCCAGGGTTTCGCAGCTGCTCGGCGAGCCGATCGCAGAGGCCGAGACCGCTCGACTGCTGCGTTCCGTTGGCTTCGCCGTCACCGAGTCCGGCAGCGGCTTCTCAGCGGTCACTGTTCCGTCGTGGCGCCCCGACGTGTCGCAGTCAGTGGATTTGATCGAGGAGATAGCGCGGCTGCGCGGCTACGACTCGTTCTCGAACGAGCTGCGCCCCTTCCGCAGCGGCACCGTGCCGGATTCGCCGCTCGCAATGCAGATGCGACGCGTGCGCGAGACGTGCGTGAGCGCGGGACTGCTGGAAGCGCTCTCGATGCCTTTCGTGAAGGGCGCTGGTGCGCCGCACGTGCGCGTGGCAAATCCGCTGGCCGACGACGAGGCATATCTTCGGCGCGATCTGCTCGAGACGCTCGCCCGCCGCGTAGAGCACAACCTCGCGCAGCGGCATCGCGACGTTCGACTGTTCGAGATCGGGAGCGTGTTCGAGCCGGCTGCGGGCGGGCTGCCGCGTGAAGAGATGCGCGTGGCGGCGATAATCATGGGGCACCGGCGCCCGCCGCACTGGTCGGAGTCCGCGACCCCCGACATGGACGAGTGGGACGCGAAGGGGTTTGCGGAAGTCATGGCGGCCAGCGTGCAGGCTGGCGGCGCGTCGCCCGAGCTACACCCGGCGAGCGGCGACGTCCTCTGGGAGATCAGAGCCGGCGGCGAGTGGCTCGGACACGTGCGGCGCCTCGCGCTCGACGCGCCCGTGTGGGCTCCCCCCGCGTACGGTATCGAGCTGCGCCTGGCCACGATCTCTTCGGAGCCAATCGCGCTGCCCGGCAGGAGCAATCATGCTCGCGTTCGCACATCGCCGGTCGTGTCGTCACTCAGCTTCCGTCCGTTTCCATCCACGCCGTCCACGTTTTTCGATGTCGCGCTGCTCGTGCCCAACGACCTGCCTGCCTCGCGGGTGGAGAGCACGCTTCGAAGCGCGAGCGGCGAGCTCCTCGAGTCGCTCACTCTCCTCAGCGAGTTTCGGGGCGCCGGGATTGCAGATGGATTCCGCAGTGTCGCATGGCGATTGACGTTCCGCCATCCGGAGCGCACTCTACGTGAGAAAGAGGTTTCCGGCCGGCGCGACAAGGTGCTCAAGACCCTCGAGGGAGAGCTAGGTGTCATACAGCGAACGACCTGACCTGGTCGCATTCCAGGAGCTAGAACACCTGATTCTCGTGCTCGCCGACGAGATGGCGGGGTGGCGCCGTCGCGCGCAGGAAGCCGAGGCGAAGCTCAAGGCGCCGCCGTCAACTGGCGGGCGCGCCGCATCTGCCGCGCTCGAAAAGGAGAACCGCGAGCTCCGGGAACGACTCGAGGCCGCTCGCGGTCGCACGAAGCAGCTAATGGACAAGCTGCGATTCCTTCGCCAGCAGCAAGAGAGCGAGGCCCATCGATGAGCCGCAAGTCCTCGGTCAAGGTGACCATCGTCGGCGAGGAGTACACCATCCGCAGCGATGAGGACGCCGAGCACACCCGGGCCGTCGCGAAATACGTCGACGAGGCGATTCGTGGCGTGATGAACGCCGGCGCAACAGTGGAGTCGCACAAGGCTGCGATTCTGGCGGCGCTGGAAATAACGGACGAGCTCTTCAAGGTGCGAGATGGTCAGGCGGAGCTCGCCAATCACATGCGGGGAATTTCGGGCGAGCTGCGCCGGCTCCTGCCGCCCGGTAAACGGGGCGTGTAACGGGCTTCCGTGGCGGCTGGGTCTGGCCTTTTTCCCGGACTTCACGTAGTTTCTCCGCAGTAGCGCCGCATCGCGTACTCTCAAGCGGTCATTGCGGTTAGCCTCATTGGTCTCACGCCGTTTGACGAAGCTGGGCTGGGTTGTGCCTCCCGCGCTGACTGTGCGCGCGCGTAGCTGTGTTTCCCCCGGGAATCGCGACGATGCCGTCGTGTGGAGCATAGATACATATGAACGTACTTGTGATCTACGCCGCGCTGGCATTGGGCATCGTTCTCGCCGGCGTGGCGTTCTTTTTTGTGGGTCGATCAGTTGGAAAGAATGCCGAGCACGCGGCGCAGGTGGCCGCGAAGGCGACCG
>Ga0207707_10004278_pt1 | contig 12632 bp, 9 predicted proteins | sample KBSC83BmetaG_FD_184336 | JGI IMG/M metagenome (GOLD analysis project Ga0207707, IMG submission 184336) | Corn rhizosphere microbial communities from Kellogg Biological Station, Michigan, USA - KBS C8-3B metaG (SPAdes) (version 2) | ecosystem: Host-associated > Plants > Roots > Rhizosphere ... | reverse complement strand
GCGCGGGTATATAACCTTTGCCCCCTGCAACCTGTACCGCGGAGAGGATAAGTTCCGGGTGTTGCAGCGCAAGGCAAACCCACTGGGCCTGTCGTTGTTTTCGGTGATGACGGGTCAGCATCAGCGGATCGTGGAGTGGCTGAAGGAACAGACCTTTGTTGATCCGCAGCGTATTGGATTTTACGGGCTGTCCTATGGCGGCAAATCAGCTATGCGCATTCCGGCATTAATAGAAGATTATACATTCTCCATTTGCTCGGGAGATTTTAATGAATGGATTCGTAAGTGCAGCAGCACCGATTATAGTTTCAGCTACCTGTTCACGGGAGAATACGAGATGCCGGAATGGGATCTGGCCCATACCTTCAGTTATGCGGAGATGGCCGCGTTGATTGCGCCGCGCCCATTCATGGTGGAACGGGGTCATTACGATAACGTTGCTACCGATGAATGGGTGGGATATGAATTTGAAAAAGTGCGCCGGCACTACGATCTGCTGGGATTGCCCCAATCCGTTCGCATAGAATATTTTCCGGGACCGCACACCATCAATGGAATTGGCAGTTTTGAATTTATTGACCGGCTGATGAAGTAAGGATGCGGAAGCGGGTTGCCCGGAAAGGAGGGACAAAATCTGAGGACAGCAAAATAATGAGCTTAAAATATAATGAAATGGAATTAACGAACAAGGTAGCGCTGATTACCGGCGGCACCCATGGCATAGGAGCGGAAACGGCGCTCAGTCTGGCAACACAAGGCGCCAAAATATGCCTGGTAGCGAGAAACATAGATGATGTGCAATTTTTGCCGAAGCTGGAAGAAATGGGAACGGAATATTTGCTGATATCTGCTGATCTGAGTAAGGAAGAAGAATGCAAGCGGGTTGTGGATGAAACGCATCGCAGATTTGATGCCATTGATATCCTCGTTCATAGCGCCGGATCGGCGGCGTCGGGAAGTCTTTTAAATGGGGCAAGGGAGGTTTGGTATCAGGCTTTTGATATTCATATACATGCTATTCTCCATCTTTGTGCGGCAGCGGTCCCCTATATGAAAGACCTGGGAGGTTCAATCATCTTAATTTCTTCCGCTGCGGGAATACGCGGCGTGAAAAATGCACTCCCGTATGCAGTTGTCAAAGGAGCTATACCGCAATTCACGAGGGCGATGGCCCTGGAGCTTTCTGCGGCCAATATCCGGGTGAATTGTGTTTCACCCGGTGTTATCCGGACCCGGTTTCAGGATTACCTTACAGCAGAGCAGGTAAAGAACAATATTGAAAACCGGATCCCTTTGGGGCGGGAAGGTACTTCGGTGGATGTTGCGGAGGCAATCTGCATGTTGATAAAGAATGATTTTATTACCGGGGAAAATGTGGTAATTGACGGGGGAATGACCATGCGCATTGTGTAACGAGCAATTGAACCGAGTTAAAAATGAAGATAAAAAACTTAGAATTATTTAAGGTACCGCCCCGCTGGCTTTTCCTGAAAATAACGACGGATAACGGCGTGGAAGGGTGGGGCGAACCCGTGGTGGAAGGGAAGGCGGACACGGTAAAAGCGGCAGTGGAAGAAATGGCTGGTTATATAATCGGAAAAGAAGCCGGGAAAATTGAAGATATCTGGCAATTGCTGTACAGGGGCGGATTCTACCGGGGAGGCGCTGTTCTCATGAGTGCTATTGCCGGCATTGACCAGGCTTTATGGGATATCAAGGGAAAGGCCCTGGGTGTGCCGGTGTACGAACTTTTGGGCGGGCCGGTTCGCGATAAGATGAAGGTTTATAGCTGGATCGGAGGCGATAAGCCATCGGGCGTTGCCGGCGAAGCAAAAAAAAGAATTGCCGCAGGATATAAGGCAGTAAAGATGAATGCCTGTGCGGACATGGAGTGGATCGACACGCCAAAAAAAGTTCGGGACGCAATTGCATGCATTCAATCCGTACGGGAAGCGATCGGGTATGAAAACGGTCTCGGCATAGACTTTCACGGACGTGTCCACAAGGGGATGGCAAAGGGCTTTATGAAAGACCTGGAATATCTCAAGCCCATGTTTATTGAAGAGCCGGTTTTATCTGATAACAAAGAAGCTTTGGTTCAGCTGGCGCAATATACCAGCACACCTGTCGCTGCCGGTGAAAGACTTTACAGTCGCTGGGATTTTAAGTCATTGTTTGCACAGGGGGCTATTGATATCGCCCAGCCGGACCTGAGCCATGCGGGTGGAATTTCAGAAGTGCGGCGGATTGCCTCCATGGCCGAAGCCTACGATATCGCCCTCGCACCCCATTGCCCGCTCGGTCCTATTTCTTTCGCCGCCGCACTACAAATCGATTTCAGCAGTATCAACGCGATCATTCAGGAAACCAGCCTGGGGATCCATTATAATAAAGACGCAGACCTGCTGGATTATCTTCTGAACCCGGAAGTATTTCAAGTGCGGGACGGGTATGTCGAACGCCCGCTGCTGCCAGGGTTAGGTATTCAGATCAATGAAAAAAAGGTCCGGGAGATGGCGTTACAAGGGCATGACTGGAAGAATCCCGTTTGGAGAAATGAAGATAACAGTATTACGGAATGGTAGCCGGAGATTCCATTTTGAGTTGTGACTGGGGAACTTCTTCCTTTCGGTTAAAACTGGTGAACCGGACCAGCCATGCTGTATTGGGGGCAGTGCATTCCGGAGAAGGCATCGCTGCCATCCACGACAGGTGGAAAAGTGGAGGTAGCGTTGAGGGAGCCGGCAGGGAAGCATTTTATCTTAAGCAGCTGCAAAAAAATATTGAATCCCTGTCGAAAAAATTAATGCGCCCCCTGAGCGGAATCCCCATTGTGTTGTCCGGCATGGCCAGTTCGTCAATAGGTATCAAAGAACTTTCCTATGCTCCTTTGCCGTTCTCAACGGATGGCAGTAGCGCGTTCATACAGGAAGTTCCTGCCGGAAAAGATTTTCCGCATGCCGTTTGGATGATATCGGGAGTTAGCAGCGACCGGGATATTATGCGGGGGGAAGAAACGCAATTGGTGGGACTGGCTGCACTGGATAATAAAATATTCACAGATGAAGCGATGGTGTGCATCTTCCCCGGCACGCATTCAAAACATATAACGGTGGAAAAGGGGAAGGTCGTTGATTTTAAGACGTACATGACCGGGGAGCTCTTTCAATTAATGATCCATCACAGCATATTAAAAGATGCGATTGCCGAAGATAACAAACAGGGATCGCTGGGCGGGTCAGAAATCGATGCATTTTGCCTGGGCATGAAAGAATCCGGAACATCTAATCTCCTGCACAACTTTTTCTCCATACGGGTAAATCATTTGTTTGGCAGAGCAACCAAATGGGAAAACCTGTTTCATTTGAGCGGATTACTGATCGGATCTGAGTTAAGAGACCTCGCAGATGAGGAAAGGGTCCGCATTTTGTTATGCAGCGGTAGTAATATGTATCATCTCTATAAGCTGGGCGTGGAAGTCTTGCATTTGCAGGAGCGGACGGTTTTTATTGGCCCCGGAATGATGGATAATGCTGCAGCGGAAGGGCAGCTTACAATTTTTCAAAACAAAATGACTTGATCCGGTGAAAGATATAACGGGAAGCGATTTGTTTTCATGGAAAAAGTTTTTAAAACTTCCGGTCGTTGGAATTGTAAGAAATATTACAATCGAAGATCTGGGTAGTATCCTTCCCTTGTACCAGGAAGCCGGTATGTCTACCATGGAAATTACAATGAACACACCCGGCGCTGAGCAAATGATTCGCTATGCGACAGAGCAATACGGTTTTGAATTGAATATAGGTGCAGGAACGGTTTGCAACCAGCGGGAACTGGAAAAGGCATTGCGGGCCGGTGCGAGATTTATTGTTACACCCATAACGGATGAGCACGTAATTCGTATCTGCAGGCAGGAAGCTGTTCCTGTATTTGCCGGTGCGTTTACACCCGCTGAAATATATAAAGCGTGGGAGGCCGGAGCGGACATGGTAAAAATATTTCCGGCCACTTCTTTGGGAACCCAATACATACAGGATTTGAAAGGCCCGTTCCGGGAGATAAAATTGATGCCTACCGGTGGTGTCAACATGGGAAATTGCCTGGATTTTCTTAATGCGGGAGCTGAAGGTTTGGGAATGGGGGGACAGCTATTTGATAAGGGCAGGATCAGGAATAAAGACTGGATGGCCTTGTCGATAGCTTTTAAATGTCTGGTAAGAAAAATAAATAACTGGCAAACGGCAGCGGTAAATTGATTAATTCCGTCCAGGATTTGAATGAGGATGTATTTTTTCATGCTGTAAAATATACGTAATGAACCGACGCAGATTTTTGATCAATGGATCCGGATTAACTGCCGGAGCATTATTTAATTTCCCAGCCCGGGCTTGTCCGGCGTTGGTGAATGCTATGGGGTTTGCTGGTAAATCGAAATTCTCTCACCGTTTGCCGGAAATGGATGGCCATTACCTGCGCACCTGCAGTTATGTGGAAGATGTTCCGGTGGCTGAATACAGCTGGGCGCCGGATGCTGCCTATGAAGACTTCCTGGATATGAAGTTCGGTGTCCGCGTTCATTGGGGCTTATATTCCATCCTGCAGTTTCAGAACGAATCCTGGCCTTTTCTTACGGCTTCCTTCAGGGAACGACAGGCCTACCAGGAGTTGTACAGGTCCTGGGATCCTGCCGGATTTGATGCTGATCAATGGGTGGGCTTCTTTAAAGAGAGCGGAGCAAAAATGTTTTCTTTCACAACGAAGCACCACGATGGATTTTCGATGTACGATACGAAGACCCGGGTGAAGCAAAGGGTCAACTGGCTTTCGCCGGGAGGGCCTTCGCTGGAAGATTGTGATCAGGCTTACAGCATGATGGAAACACCGTTCAGGCGCGATGTGGTCAAAGAGCTCTCGGAGGCTGCGCACAAAGAGAATATGAAAATCGATTTGTACTTCTCGCATCCCGACTGGTACGATGCGGATTTCAGGCCGTATACCTATCATCCGCTGCAGGTGCCGGATGCAGCGACCCTTTCCGTAACGGGTAAAAACAGGACGCCGATGCTGGAGCATCCCGAAAAAAGGTATGGTAAATCGGGACTTGTGATTATGCCCGATGCGGACACCGAATCGGTGAAGCGGATGATGCAGCGCCACCGCAGTCAACTGGAAGAACTCATTACACGCTATGGGAAGATCGATATGGTTTGCCTGGATATGTTTTTGGGCCCGGCCGTCTGGCCGGCACTCCGGGAAACGATGCTGTACCTGCGTAAGCTCCGGCCGGACGTCATGTACCGGGCGCGGGGCATCGGCAACTACGGAGACTATTATACACCGGAAGGTTTTGTGCCGGGGAGCAAGGAAAACACCGATGTTCCGTGGTTTGTGATTTATCCGCTGGGAGGTACTTTTTCTTATGAACCGGCAGCTGAGAAATATAAAGGAACCAAATGGGTGCTGCATAATCTGATAGATGCGGTTGCCAAGGGAGGGAATTTTATGGCAGGCATCGGCCCTGACGGGAGCGGGAGATTTCATCCGGAAGCGATCGCACAGCTCAGGCAAACCGGCGCCTGGCTGAAGATCAACGGGGAAGGGATCTATGCCACACGTGCACGGGAAGGCGACCTGTGGAAACAGGGCGATCAGATCCGGTACACACGGTCAAAAGACAACAAAGTGATTTATGCATTTTCATTCGAGTGGCCGGGAGAACAGCTTATTCTTCAGACGGTGAAACCGGGCCGCAAAGCGAAGATATTCCTGATGGGCAATGACAGCGAGCTTCAGTGGAAACATGATGGTTCCCGCGGACTGATCATCGAACTGCCGGCAGCGCTGAGGGAAAACCTTTCACCGGCGGCACAGATCGCTTACGGATTTAAAATAGAAATATGATTTGCATTCAACTTCATTAAAATGAAAAGAGATCCGTTGCATGGTAAGGGCAAACAAGCATCCCGGATGCGTTGGGTTATGCTGTCCTTTGCCCTGATAGCGACCATTCTTAATTATGTGGATCGTCTCGCCTTTAATTATTTAAGCGCAGAAGGGGCACTTCGTAAACTAATCCCTGACGATGCATTTGGTTATATCGGAACCGCATTTTTCGTAGGTTATCTGATTTCAAATCTCGCTTCGGGATTTATCATTGATAAACTGGGAACCCGGATCGGGTACTCCCTGTGTATGGCATTCTGGACTACGGCGTCTCTTTTACAGGCATTGGCTACGTTGCCTTTTCACTTTGGAATATTCCGGGCTTTACTGGGAATCGGAGAGGCAGGAAACTGGCCTGCAGCCATTAAATTAACCACAGAATGGTTTCCTCCGGAAGAGCGCTCCACAGCAACCGGTATATTTAACAGCGGTGCTGCTGTGGGTGCGATCATTACGCCTCCCTTAATCGTTTGGCTTGGAAAAGCCTATGGGTGGCAGGCGGCTTTCATTATCATCGGCGCACTGGGGTACATTTGGCTTGCTATCTTTTGGTTTGTCTATTACACTCCGGAGCGGTCGTTGAAGGAATCCAAGGCAAGGATTGTTCCACCGTTGAAGTTAATAAAAATCCGTTTTGTTTCCTGGTTTACCCTTTCTAAAGTGTTTATGGATCCAATATGGTATTTCATCACGTTCTGGATTGGCCGCTACCTGGTAGAAGTGCATGGATGGGGGTTGGAAAAGATTGGTTGGTTTGTGATGCTCCCATTTATTGTTGCTGACCTGGGAAACATTATCGGAGGTCTGTTCACCCAATTCATCATCAGGAAAGGTGTTGTTGTTGCGAGGGCGCGGAAAATATCCGTGGCAATATTCGGAATGATCATGGCGCTGAGTTTGATCCTGGGACCCTTTGTAATTGTTTCTCCTGCTTCGGCCTTAATTGTTTTAAGTCTGGCTGGATTCGGCTATGCAGCCTATACTTCCAATAGTATGGCATTCCCGGGAGATGTAGTGCCGCAAAGCGCAACCGCTTCCGTATGGGGAGTTGCCAGTGTAGGAGCCGGCTTGGGCGGGGTGATATTTCAATCACTTTCGGGGATCACCGTAAAGAATCTTTCTGCAGCTTTTGATTATGCAACAGCGTACAATGCAGTTTTTGTGGGGTATGGAATTATGGCGTTGATCGGACTTTCCATTGTATTGTTTCTGATGGGTCCGCTGGTTAAAGATAAAGCACTGCAGGACTATGTGGACGCGGGTCCAACGGATCCTTCTTCACTAACGGCAACCGTTCATTAAGTTATGTTAAAAATAAATCTCCTGCATCCCGATATCCTGGCGGTATTAAGCAGCAATGGTCACGGCGCCAGAATCCTGATAGCAGATGCCAATTTCCCGTTCAGCACCTGCACGCCGGCGGCATGCAAAAAAGTTTTTTTGAATTTATCACCCGGCGTATTGACTGTAACACAGGTTTTAGAAGTAATTCAACAGTATATGCCTGTCGAAGCGGCTATCATCATGTCTCCTCCCGACGAAAGCCAACAACCAATACATAGTGAGTTCAGAGAGATATTGGGCGATGGGATTATTTTTAAGCTTGAAAAGAGAGCAGGCTTTTACAGGGAAACCAAATCTGAGGAAACCTGTCTTCTGATTGCAACGGGCGACACCAGGCGATTTGCCAATATCCTGATTGTAATGGGAAGCAGATAAGCGCCAGTATCCATGCGAAAATCCGCAATACCGGAGTTATCCGGTTTGCAGAGGGTTTAAAAATTGATAATATAACTGATCCCCAAAACATCCGGCCTCGATGCTACCATCATTTTCATATAAGAAACCCTGAATTCGATATTATGAATCCGGTATTTTTTTAACGAAAGCCGGATACCGGCATTGACCACCGGCCCAAAACCATTCACCTGTTGGACAATGCTTTCATAAGCATTGACGGCTGTGTAGTAGTGGTAATGATAGGCAATCCCTCCGCCTGCAAAATAACCGAACCTGCTGCCTCCCTCTTTTAGTGAGCCCAGTTCAACGTGGTAATTTAAAACCAACGGCAAATTGACCATAATGCCCAGTTTTAAATCAATGCTGATCGAATCATTCAAGGGGGAAAACCCGGTTGTCAGCGGCATTCCCAGCGATAACCAGGATTTATCTTTTCGGTCGAAAATATATTCCGGCGAAAACACGAAACCAAAAGAGCCGACTACTCTGTAACCCGGTATCGGCTGAAGCATCACAGCAATACCGGTGCCGATCTTAAATCTCCGTTTTATGGCCTTATCGTAATAGACTGAGTCGAAATAATTCAGATTGAATCGCTTCTCCCTGAAATACCAGGTTCTGAACAGTGGATTTTTTTTACCCATGTAAATAGAAGGTATTTTGGCTTTCATAAGATTTCCCTCCCTGTCCATCAGGAAGAACTTGTTCCTGTAAAAACACAATCTGTCCGGCATCGGATGCGCATTTTGGCGGATCAGCAGGATCTCATCACTGTCAGGCATTTCAGTTATTACCCGGGGCTCCGGAAACCGGGCCGGGACCAGGGAGTCCGCTAAGGCGTTGTTCGGCCCGGCAAATCGCAGCGTATCGTAGACGGGCATGCTTCTAAAGTAAAAAGTGTCCTTTTTCCTTGTCCATTTCCCTGTCGTCCAGCTTCCCTTCCAATCGTAACCCCAGGAATATTGGAAGGTCGAATCTGCATTGATTTTTAAATAGGATGAAAAATAGTCGGCCCAGGTTCCGTAGAAAGGAACTCTTCCTGATTTGATCATGGGTTCCTGCCTTTCAAAATAAGAGGACTTATCCTTTTTTGAAGTGTCGTCGGCTGCTTTATATCGTAAACCCGTTTTATTTTGACTGCATTCCAGGACAGACAAGTCTGATTTTTTGACTCGGTTATTTATGGTGCTACGGGGCTCGCCGGCGCTGGGTATGGAAGATATCAACAGGATTGAACCCAATAATATCATCGTCGACAATATTTTGCAAAACGCTTTCTGTAAGATCATCCCGCAGGGTTTTCTCTAAGCAATTAATTCAAATCAAAGCAAAGATTTTTTGGTCTGAAAAAGGGTGCAAAAGAAGATCTTTGTATTTATTATAACATTCAATGGCATTGCGGTAGCTGAATATTTTCACAATTTCATTGAGCTGGCTGTCGATATCCGGTTGTTTATGTAAAAGGCTGACGACCAACCGGCATGATATAATCAGCATGTCATGCTAAAAGGCTAACACGATAGTTCCCGTAGATTGGTTATCGAACGGCCTGCAGCTCTCAGGAAAAATCTTTCGCAGATCGCATACGTTCGTATAAAATGCTGGCTACTTCAGCTGTTTCCTGCTGAATCCTGTAAAAAGCAGTGGGGAATTTGACTTTTGAATCGAATGGGATCATTTGGCTGAAGCCGACCGGCCCGCTTTGCTTTCCGCGTCTGTCAATTCAGCTGTCTTTTGAAACTGCAAAACAGAAAATTCTGTGTTGTGTTAAAGGGAGTTATGTGATCTTCTGTTATGCAGCGTATTTTGTCAAAACCATTTTGTAGTTCCGCCGTTAATTTCTCTTCGTTATATTGTTTCACAGGTAGTCCGCTGCATTTTTCGGGACCGCTGTCTGAAAATGTTCCGATGGCCAGAAAGCCGGAAACAGCGCTTCTTGCCGTGCTCATATACTTTGAAACCTGTTCGTTTGTTGTTAAGAAATGAAAAGTGGCCCTGTCATGCCAGACATCATATGTGGTGCTCGGTTGAAATGTTGTGATGTCGCTGACTACCCAGTTTATTTTTTGCGCTTTGTCGCCCAAACGTTTTTTTGCTTTATCCAGCGCTTTGGCTGAAATATCGAGCACGGTGATATTTTCAAACCCTTCGGCGAGCAAATAATCCACCAGTTTGCTGTCGCCACCACCCACATCTATAATTTTTGCCGTCTTATTCAGGCCAAAGGAATGGATAAAGTCTAAAGATGTTTTTGGAATTTCCTGAGTCCAGCTTATTTCATTGGGTTGCTTACTTGCATAGATCCTGTTCCAATAGTTGCTGCTGCTCCTGGTAAGCGCCTCAATGGTATGACGGATCAGTTCCAAGGCATCCAGGCTGCCCATTTCCTCTCCTTTCTCAAAATCTCCTTCCTTTTGAGCCATGGTATTGGTAAGATGTGCAAAGCAGACTATATTTTTGTTTTTTGCCCTGGCAAACGCGTACAGTGCGGCCGCCTCCATTTCCACGCATACTGCCTGTAATTTCTTTGCTTCGGAAATGGCAGATTGCGTTTCGCGGTAGGGAGCATCGGTAGTCCAGCTAATGCCTGCTTTTACGGATAAACCCGTGCTTCGGTAATAAGAGATCAGGTTGGCAAATAAAGCCGGGTTTAGATTACTTGTTTCGGAAGGTGGCAGATAATGATAGCTTGTACCCTCATCGCGCAGCGCCCGTTCGATCAAAACAAATTTGAATTTATTTTCTTCGGGACTGATAACGCCGGCAGAAGTTATACTGATGAGGATATTACAGCCGGATACAAATAATTGTTCTGCTATCAATACGGCAAAGGAGGAACCTACGGCGCTGCCCAGCACTGCAAATTCAGCATCACGCAGTTTTACATTGTATAGTTTCGTGTGGTAACAGGCCCAGCAGGTGTTAAGTGTTGCCTGATTTGTTCTGATCAAATAGTCCACTAAATCGCCGTCGGGGTCAAGCACGCAAACAGCAGGCACTTTACAGTCATTCATATTTTTCTGCCGCCTCGCCTCCCGGAGCAGGTTTTCGGGCGTGAAAACGGAAGGTTCCTGATAATTTTTGCTGTCTGTGACCAATTTCATTAACAACCTCGTTATCGGACGGGTCATTGGCTATAGATAAGCCGGCCTGCCCGTTATTTATTTCAAAGTTCGTTTTTTTAAAATAAATAAGGGATGGAGGGATATTGCAGCAGACTTCAGGCCAAATCAAACCTGTCCAGGTTCATCACTTTATTCCAGGCTGCGACAAAGTCCTGCACAAATTTATCCTGCGCATCTGCGCTTGCATATACTTCGGCAACAGCTCTCAGTTCAGAGTTCGAGCCAAAGACCAGGTCTGCCCGCGTGCCGGTCCATTTTACTTTGCCGGTGGCGCGGTCGCTGCCTTCAAATAGTTCGTTGTCACCGGACACTGCTTTCCACGCCGTGCGCATGTCCAGCAGATTCAAAAAGAAATCGTTGGTAAGCACGCCCGGGCGTGAAGTGAACACACCATCTTTAGAACCGTCAAAGTTCGTATTCAATACACGCATACCCCCAACCAATACAGTTAGCTCAGGCGCGGTGAGTGTGAGCAGGTGCGCCTTGTCTATCAGCAGCTCTTCAGTAGATACAGGGAATTTTGCTTTGCGGTAGTTGCGGAAACCGTCGGCTGCAGTCTCCAGGTAGCCGATGGATTCCACATCGGTTTGTTCCTGAGCAGCATCCGTGCGGCCCGGAGTGAAAGGAACGGTGATCGCATGTCCTGCATCTTTCGCTGCTTTTTCAACCCCTGCGCAACCGGCGAGTACGATGAGATCTGCGGTCGAAACTTTTTTACCACCTGCCTGTGCACTGTTGAATTCTTTTTGAATATTCTCTAACACATTCAATACTTTCTGCAACTGCGCCGGATTGTTTACCTGCCAGTATTTCTGAGGCGCCAGACGAATACGCGCGCCATTGGCGCCGCCGCGTTTGTCGGACCCACGGAAAGTGGAAGCTGAAGCCCATGCGGTGGAGACCAGTTCAGATACGCTCAACCCGGATTGCAACACTTTTGACTTCAGCGCGGCAATATCCTTTTCATCTATCAATGGATGGTCAACCGCAGGAACAGGATCCTGCCAAAGCAGTTCTTCTTCCGGCACATCGGGGCCCAGGTAGCGTGCACGGGGTCCCATGTCGCGATGCGTTAATTTAAACCATGCCCGGGCAAAAGCATCTGCAAATGCTTCGGGATTTTCCAGAAAGCGCCTGGATATTTTTTCGTAGACCGGATCAACGCGGAAAGCGATGTCGGTCGTCAGCATCGTTGGGCGATGTTTTTTTGAAATATCATGCGCATCAGGAATGATGTCTGGTGCATCCTTAGCAACCCACTGATGCGCACCAGCCGGACTTTTAGTAAGCTCCCATTCAAAGCCAAACAGGTTTTCGAAATAACTATTGCTCCATTGGGTTGGCGTTTTCGACCAGGTTACTTCAAGCCCGCTGGTGATAGTGTCTCCACCCTTACCGGAACGAAAATCGTTGTGCCAGCCCAGGCCCTGCATTTCCATGCCGGCAGATTCCGGTTCCTTCCCTACATGGGTGGCCGGCGCAGCGCCATGGGTTTTGCCAAAGGTATGGCCGCCTGCTATGAGGGCAACTGTTTCTTCATCGTTCATGGCCATGCGGCCAAAAGTATCGCGGATGTCTTTGGCCGAAACAATGGGGTCGGGGTTTCCATCCGGACCTTCGGGATTCACGTAGATCAGACCCATCTGCACGGCAGCCAGCGGTTTTTCCAGGTTGCGGGAATGGAGTTCACCGTCAGCGTCGTCGTCCGACACCAGCACGCCATGATCTTCTTCCACGCCCGGTGACCCATGCGCATACCGCAGGTCGCCGCCGAGCCAGGTAGTTTCCGCGCCCCAGTACACGGCTTCATCCGGTTCCCAGGCA
>Ga0207707_10004269_pt1 | contig 12654 bp, 14 predicted proteins | sample KBSC83BmetaG_FD_184336 | JGI IMG/M metagenome (GOLD analysis project Ga0207707, IMG submission 184336) | Corn rhizosphere microbial communities from Kellogg Biological Station, Michigan, USA - KBS C8-3B metaG (SPAdes) (version 2) | ecosystem: Host-associated > Plants > Roots > Rhizosphere ... | reverse complement strand
GACTTTGTCGATGCGCGGCGAGTGAATCGGGAAGATACGTTCCACGCCGACGCCGTAGGAGATTTTGCGCACGGTGAACATGGCGCGGCTGCCGCTGCCGGACATGCCGATCACGATGCCTTCGAAGATCTGGGTGCGTTCTTTCTCGCCTTCGACGACTTTGACGTGAACACGCACGGTCTCGCCGGGTCGAAGCACGGGCGGTTCCTGCTTTACTTGCTGGGCCTCCAGTCGGCCGACAGTATTCATGGTGGACTCCTATTTTATCACGGGCATCCTAGCAAACGGTCCAGGATAATGGCCGCTGCCGAGCGCACCGAAAGGTGGTTGAAATCGGCGCTCCCTTCAATGGATTCCAGCGTGTAGTCTGCTTGTGAAAGTATGGTTTCCGTCAGGCCCCATCCCGTACCGAAGACAATGAGAAAGGGCCGAGTTTGTCTTTGTAACATGTCTTTCACGGCGGTAAAAGAGGCGCGGTTGGACCCCGGGCGGGCCGTCGTGGCGACGAGGACCGGCTTCTCGCCGGTTTCCCGCTCGATCGCAATGATCGCGTCGTCCAGGGAGTCGCAAATCCGCGCCAGTGCCAACGCCTCTTTGCGCGTGGCGTTGTACTGGCTGCCGTAGCCGCTTTCCCAGTGCTCGATGATCTTGAGCGCGAGCTTCTGCAGCGGCTTGACCGGCGTGGCCACGAAGAAACCGCGCACGCCGTAGGTGCGGCCGGCGCGGGAAATATCGTGGATGTCCATGTTGGTGACCGCCGTGGTGACGACCTGGCCGTTTTTGTCGTAGACCGGATAATGCAGCAGCGCGAGGTAGACGGGCGCGCGCAGCTCCGATCGCTCGGCCTCCTCAATATCAGTGCCGGCTTTCGCCAACAGATCCGGCCGGCGCGCACGGGTCACTTCGAGACTCTTTTGGCGGCGCCATTTTCTAATGCGCTCGTGATCGCCGGATAGCAAAACCTCCGGCACTTTCATGCCGCGAAAATCCTCAGGGCGAGTGTACTGCGGATATTCGAGCGCTCCGTCGGTGAAAGATTCTTCGGCCGCGGAATTCTCGTTGCCCAACACTCCCGGCAGCAAGCGCGCCACTGCGTCGATGACGACCACCGCGGCGGGCTCGCCGCCGCTCAGCGTGTAATCGCCAATCGAGGTTTCTTCATCGACAAAGGCGCTCACCCGTTCGTCGATGCCTTCGTAACGCCCGCAAACAAGAATGAGATTTTTTTCTTGGGAAAATTCTTTTGCGGTACGCTGGTCGAAGACTTGGCCGCGCGGCGTAAGCAGAATCACGCGGGCCGACGGATTTTTACTACGCGCGTGCTCGATGGCTGCCACCAGCGGCTCGGGTTTCATCACCATGCCCTGGCCGCCGCCGTAGGGAGTATCGTCGGTGGTGTGGTGGCGATCGCTCGTGTAGTCGCGCAGATCGACGACATCGACCTGGATCAGTCCGTTCTCCTGAGCTTTTTTGAGAATGCTGTGGCCGAGCGGCGAGGCCAGCATCTGCGGAAAAATCGTAATGACAGTAAAATGAAGCATCGCCAAAAATCACGCTGTGAAGAATCGCCGCCCTAAAGATCCAGCAGCCCGGGCGGCGGGTCGATGATCACGGTGCCGGCGTCGAAATCGACTTTATCGATGAGCTCCTTGACCGCCGGAATCAGGTGTTCCTTTTCCGCTCCCTGGACTACGTAAAGGTCACCGCCGGGAGTGGACAAGGTCGACGAGATCGTGCCGATCCGCTCGCCGCTCGACGAAAAAACCTCGAAACCGACGACCTGATAGTGATAATACTCGCCGGGCACGAGCGCTTCGAGCGCGGTTTCCGCCACGCCCAGAGTCGTGCCGACATAGCGTGCGGCGGCGTCGATGCCATCGAGACCGCGCAGCTTTATCAACCATTGGCGCTTGTGCGGGTGCGCCGCTTCGATTTCGTGAATCGACTGCTCGCCGGCCCGATCGATGATCACTTCGGCTTGCGGCACTAACGCGGTCGTGGCGGGATTGAGCGGATTGAGCTTGAGCCAGCCCTTCAGGCCGTGCGTGGCGACGATCTCACCGAGAGGTATGAACGGGTCAGCCATCGGCGCCGGCACCGCGGCTACTTTTCCTCGACGATCTCCAGAACGACCTTGCGATTGCTGACCGCGGCGGCGGCGTTGAGCAATGTGCGAATCGATTTCACCGTGTGCCCCTGCTTGCCGATGATGCGCCCCAAATCTTCCTTGGCGACTTTAACTTCGAAAACTGAAGTGTCGTTATCGACTGTTTCCTTGATCTCGACCGACTCGGGATGGCTGACCAGAGATTTGGCGAGATATTGGAGCAGGTCTTTCATCTATAAATCATTCAGCTCGCCGGCTTCTGCTTCTTGATCAATTCGGACACCGTCTGCGACGGCTTCGCGCCTTTCTTGATCCAGGTTTCGATCTTTTCCCGATTGAGATTGACGCCGCCCACTTTGGCTCTCGGATCATAGGTGCCCACCTGCTCGATGTAGCGCCCGTCGCGCGGAAAGCGCTGGTCGCTGACGACGATGCGGTAAAAAGGTTTTTTCTTCGCGCCGTGGCGGCTCATGCGAATGGTTACGCTCATGCTCTTTTCCTTCTCCTTTAGTTGAACGGGTTAGGCATGCGGCTCAACAACGAGCGCACGCCCATCTTGCTCACTCGCTGCATCATTTTTTTCATTTCCAAAAATTGCTTCATCAAACGATTCACGTCGGTTACCGTGGTGCCGCTGCCCTGGGCGATGCGCCGGCGCCGGCTGCCGTTCAAGATCGCCGGATTGCGCCGTTCCTTCAAAGTCATCGAATTGATAATCGCTTCGACCCGCTTCAGCTCGCTTTCGGCTTTCTCGGCATCCACCTGGGAGGCGAGCTTTTTGCCGCCCGGAATCATTTCCAGAAGCCCGCCGACCGGTCCCATTCGTTTGATCTGCTGGAGCTGGAGCTGAAACTCTTCCAGGGTAAATTGCTGCTTCTGAAAGGCCTGCTGGAGCCGCGCCGCTTCCTTTTGCTCGACGTTCTGCTGGACCTTGTCGATCAGCGACAGCACATCCCCCATGCCGAGAATGCGCGATGCCAGCCGGTCCGGATAAAATGGCTCCAGCGCGTCGAGCTTCTCGCCGATGCCGGAGAAAAGGATCGGCTTGCCGACCATCTGGCGAATCGACAGCGCGGCGCCGCCGCGGGCGTCGCCGTCGAGCTTGGTCAGAATGATTCCCGATAAATCGAGCTTGCCGTCGAAGCCCAGCGCTTGATTAACAGCGTCCTGTCCGGTCATGGAATCGGCGACGAACAAAATCTGATGCGGTCGCACGGCGTCTTTGATCGACGCCAGTTCCTGCATGAGCTCGTCGTCGATATGGAGGCGGCCGGCGGTGTCGATCAACAACACGTCGTAGAATTTTTTTCTGGCCTCATCCAGAGCCTGGCGGCAAATCGCTACGGGCGAATGCTCCGGATTCGAATCATAAACCGGCAGCTCCAACTCCTTGCCGAGAATTTTCAACTGCTCGATCGCAGCGGGGCGATAAATATCCGCTGGGACCAGGTAAGGAGCGCGCTTTTTGTCTTTTTTAAGGTGGCGCGCCAGCTTTGCCACTGTGGTGGTTTTGCCGGAGCCCTGCAACCCGACGAGCATGATCACTACCGGCGGCGCGGCCTTCAAGTCGAGCTCGCGAAAATCGCCGCCAAGCAGCTCGACCATCTCGTCGCGGACGATCTTGATGAATTGCTGCTCGGGAGTAAGGCTTTGCAAGACCTCCTCGCCCATGGATTTGGCCTTGACCGAGTCGAGAAAGTTTTTGACGACCTTGATATGAACGTCGGCTTCGAGCAGAGCCAGGCGCACGTCGCGGAGCGCATCATCGATGTTTTTCTCGGTGATCTTGCCCTGGCCGCGCAGCCGCTTGAAGGTCAGCTCGAGCTTATCGGTTAAGGATTCGAACATGAATAGGGTGCTAAATTGCGATATTTCCAGAGAAAAGTTTCAAGGCAAAGTAATATGAAATATCTCCAGAGTCAAGTTTGGAACAAACAGAAAGGCCCGCTGTGTGACTCATAGGCGCACGCAGCGGGCCTTCCGGCTAGCCTGGAGAGAGCAACCCTTACATCATGCCGCCCATTCCACCCATGCCGCCCATTCCACCCATGCCGCCTGGAGGCATAGCCGGCATGGACGGCTTGTCTTCCGGCTTTTCGGCGACCATGGCTTCGGTCGTGAGCAGCATGCTCGCTACCGATGCGGCGTTTTGCAACGCGGTCCGGACGACCTTCGTGGCGTCGATAATGCCAGCCTTCATAAGATCTTCATACTCTTCGTCGGCGGCATTAAAGCCGAAGGCGCCCTTGCCTTCTTTCACTTTCTGCAACGCGATAGAACCTTCAACGCCCGCGTTGGTGGCGATGCGGCGAATCGGCTCTTCGGAGGCGCGCCGGATGATGTTGACGCCCCAGCGCTCATCCTCGGAGACCCGGATCTTTTCCAGGACTGCCGCCGATCTCAACAGCGCAACACCGCCGCCGGGGACGATGCCTTCCTCGACCGCGGCGCGAGTGGCGTGGAGCGCGTCTTCAACGCGCGCTTTCTTTTCTTTCATTTCCACTTCGGTCGCCGCGCCGACATTGATGACGGCCACGCCGCCGATCAATTTGGCCAAGCGTTCCTGCAGCTTTTCGCGGTCATAGTCGGATGTCGTTTCGTCAATTTGCGCCCGGATCTGTTTGATGCGGCCTTCGAGATCGGATTTTTTGCCGGCGCCGTCGACGATCGTCGTATTGTCCTTATCGACGACGATTCTCTTGGCGCGGCCGAGATCCTGCAGGCCGATGTTATCGAGCTTGATGCCCAACTCTTCGGCGATGAGCTTGCCGCCGGTGAGGATCGCGATGTCCTCAAGCATCGCCTTGCGCCGGTCGCCGAAGCCCGGGGCCTTAACGGCGATGCAGCGCAACGTGCCGCGAATCTTGTTCACGACCAAGGTCGCGAGCGCCTCGCCTTCGACCTCTTCGGCGACGATGATGAAGGGCTTACCGGATTTGGCGATCTGCTCGAGGATCGGCAGGATTTCCTTCATGTTGCTGATCTTTTTCTCGTGGATCAGCAGGTAAGCATCTTCGAGTACGCATTCCATCCGTTCCGGGTCGGTGACGAAATAGGGCGAAAGATAGCCGCGGTCGAACTGCATGCCTTCGACGACGTCGAGCGTGGTTTCGAGCCCTTTGGCTTCTTCGACGGTGATGACGCCTTCTTTGCCGACCTTGTTCATGGCCTCGGCGATGACGTCGCCGATGGTCGAATCGTTGTTGGCGGCGATGGTGCCGACCTGGGCGATCTCCTTCGGATCCTTGGTGGCTTTGGAAAGAGTTTTGAGCTCCCCGATAATTGCTGCCACGGCTTTGTCGATGCCGCGCTTGAGAGTCATCGGATCATGGCCGGCGGCCACGAGTTTTGTGCCTTCGGCGAAGATCTGCCGCGCCAACACGGTGGCGGTGGTGGTGCCGTCGCCGGCAACATCGGAGGTTTTGCTCGCGACTTCCTTCACCATCTGCGCGCCCATGTTCTCGAACTTGTCTTCCAGTTCGACTTCCTTGGCGACGGTGACGCCGTCTTTTGTGACGTTGGGCGCGCCGAAAGATTTGTCGAGCACCACGTTTCTGCCTTTGGGACCGAGCGTGACGGTCACGGCGTCGGCTAGGATATTGACGCCTTTGAGCATCGCATCGCGCGCATCCCGATTGAACTTGACGATTTTCGCTGCCATCTGTTCCTCCTGAATTTCTTGAAAGTTGCTACTCGATCACGCCGAGGATGTCTTCCTCGCGCATGATCAGGTGCTCTGCGCCGTCAATATTGATTTCCGTGCCGGAATATTTGCCGAACAGGATGCGGTCGTTGACTTTGATATCGAGCGGAGTGATCTTGCCCTCATCGTTTACTTTTCCCTTACCCACCGCGATGACTTTTCCTTCCTGCGGCTTTTCCTTGGCGGTGTCGGGAATGATGATCCCACCCTTGCTCTTTTCCTCTTCCTCGATGCGCTTCACGATGACTCGGTCTTGCAAAGGCCTAATTTTCACTTTCTGCCTCCTTTCAGATTTTGAAATTTAACTAGCTAATTTTTAAGGGGTTTGCCCCAGGCCGGCGCCCGCCATAGCGAACGCGTGGAATAGTCCGGGGCAAAGCGAATCTAAGCACCCAATCGATGAAGTCAAGGCTTTTTTGTGAAAATTCGTTTTGCGTTGCGATTTTTCACCGCCTCAGCGTCGCTGCTTGCGCGCCTCCTCCTCGAAATATTTGCGGTACAATACATCCCATTCCCGGCTGCCGGGAGGCACGCGACGCGAGAGCGAATCGATTTTTTGCCGGACGGCGTCGTCGATCTCGTCCTCGCGCTGAAAGAAACCGTGCAAGGCCTGTTTGGTGTGCGTGAGGGCGCGGCCCTCGTTTTGAAAATCCGCCAGGCCCGCTTTGCGCAGACCGTCCATCACCAGATGAGCGAGGTGAGAAATCCGGCTCTCGGAAAGTCGATTCATAAAATGAAGCCCCGTTTGGCGGCCAGCTTCTGCTTCGCCAAAAGAAACATTTTGTATGGGTCCAAATCGCGCGCGCCGGCGCCGTGGGTCGCGAGCATCTTGCGCGCTTCTTCTTCGATCGCTTCCTCTTCGGCGAAATTTTTCCCGAGGACTTCGACGATCTTGGCCTTGAGCGCGGCGTCGTCCGCTTTTGCGGCGATCAGATCCTGCTGTCGATAAATTGCCAGGATCTGGCTGGCGACCCGCTCGATCTGCTCCGGTTTAATTTTCATGCGCTGTTGAAAAGCTGTGGGTAACCTTTTGAGAACCAGTGCAAAGGCCGGCAGAAATTGTGGGCTCCCGGTGAATTCTCTATCCGGGTAGGGGTGCGAAGTCAAACCACGATGGCGCGCATCTCAGCGCTCCTTGCGGCGCCTCGTGTGCGTTAAATTTCTTGTACGTAGGCGGCTTTTTTGTCAATATAGCGACTTCAAACAACGCCGATTCAGCCTTGCACTGGGGAGTTATCCACAAGCTGAATCGCCGGCCGGCTGGGTTGGATTTGCGATACCGGAAAAATAGTCCCTTGTCTGTGCATAAGCCGCCTCGACTCAAGCCGGGCGGGCGCATTGGCGTGATCGCGCCGGCCGGCAACGTCGATCGGCAAGCGCTGGAAGCCGGCATCGCGGCCATTCGCGCCGAAGACTTCGAGGTGGAGGCGGCCGGCAATATATTTCAGAGCAACGGCTACCTCGCCGGCGCCGCCGAGCTGCGGGCGCGCGATCTGCTGGAATTTTTCGAGCGCCCGGACATCGACGCGATCTTCTGCGCGCGCGGCGGTTTCGGCTCGATTCAATTGCTGCCTTTTTTGAAGCCCGCGCAGTTGAAAGAACCGAAGATTTTTGTCGGCTACAGCGACATCACGATTCTCCTCAACTGGTTGCGGCAGTTTTGCGGCCTGTTGACGTTCCACGCGCCGATGGTGGCGATGGATCTGGCGCGTGGCTTGAGCGCGCAGGCAAAAAAACATTTCTGGAGCGTGCTGCGCGGCGAAACACTCGAGTGGAAGCTTGCGCTGGGACAAGCCATCAAACCGGGCCGGGCCGAAGGCGAGATCGTCGGCGGCTGTCTGTCGCTGCTGGTCACGACTCTGGGTACGCCCTACGAGATCGATACCCGTGGGAAAATACTATTCCTGGAAGATGTCGGCGAGAAGCCTTACCGGATCGAGCGCATGCTCACTCAGCTTCAGATGGCCGGCAAACTTGCGCATCCGGCGGGAGTCTTGCTCGGCGATTTTACCCATTGCGAGGGCGAGGGGCCGCGCGGCTTGAGGGAGATCATCGACGACACATTCGCTGCGGCGGAATATCCGGTGGTCATGGGGATGAGGGCCGGGCATGGGCAGGAAAATCTTGCTTTGCCGTTCGGCACGATGATGGCGCTCGATGGAGATAACGCGACGTTGAATATGCTCGAGTCGCCGGTCGTTTGACATCGCCGACACAGATATAAATTGGCGCTGATGGATTTTCACGCGGTAGAAAAATCGTTCGAAGAAGCGGTAGCGGAAGGCGTTTTCCCCGGCGCAGTCGTGCTGGTTGGAAAAGGTGACGAGGTCGTTTACGAACACGCCTTCGGCCATCGTTCGCTGCTGCCGAACCAGACGCCGATGCGTCTGGACACGATTTTCGACCTGGCGTCTTTGACCAAACCGCTCGCCACCAGCGTGGCGATCATGCTGCTGGTGCGCGAGCGCAAATTGCGTCTGGACGATCAGCTCACCCGCGTCATTCCCATGTACGGCGTGTTCGGCAAAAGTGTCACGACCTTTCGGCATCTGCTCAGCCACTCGGCCGGTCTGCCGGCCTGGAAACCGTTTTTCGAAGACATCATCAAGAGCGAAAAATCGGGCCGCATCAATTTCGTCGCCAGCCGCGCGGCAAAAAATTACGTCTATGAGCAGATTCATCGCGAGAAGGCGGCCGCCGCGCCCGGCGCTCAAAGCGTCTACAGCGATCTGGGCTTTATCCTCCTCGCCGAGGCGGTGGAGATTCTCACCGGCAGTAATTTCGACCGGTTTTGTCAGGATAGAATTTTTAAGCCGCTGGGCTTGCGCTCGACCGGGTTTGTCGATCTGACGCAGCTTCGCACCAAACGATTACAGCCGGTCGAGGAATTGATTGCGCCGACCGAGGCATGTCCGTGGCGAAAGAAAATTCTCTGCGGCGAAGTGCACGACGACAACGCCTACGCAATGGGCGGGGTGGCGGGCCACGCCGGACTTTTTTCCTCGGCGCGCGACATGCATGCTTTTTTGCTGCGCCTGAGTCGGTGCCTGAGTGGGAAAGACAGTTTTCTATCGCAGGCGCTGGTACAGGAGTTTCTCACGCGCAACAGTCCGTCAGATTCCAATTTCGCGCTCGGCTGGGACACGCCGACTCCGGGAAAATCCGCCAGCGGCAATCTGTTCTCGCCGCGCTCGGTGGGCCACCTCGGCTTCACCGGCTGCTCGATCTGGTGGGATTTGGAAAAAAATTGCCATATCGTGCTCCTGTCGAACCGGGTTCATCCGTCGCGCAAAAACGACAAGATCAAAAATTTCCGGCCGCATATTCACGACCAGATCATGAAAGCGCTTTTTCCATGAGCGATCTGCCGCCGGCGGGCAGCCATATTCATTTGATTGCGGTTTGCGGCGTCGGCATGGCCTCGCTTGCCGGGCTTTTGAAAGCGCGCGGCTATCGGGTCACCGGCTCCGATCAGAACATTTATCCGCCGATGAGCACTTACCTTGCGCAAATCGGCATCGATGTTCTCTCGGGCTATCGCGCGGAGCACGTCGCATCGCGCCCCGATCTGGTCGTGATCGGCAACGCGGTTTCGCGCGGTAATCCCGAAGCGCAGGCTGTGCTCGCGGGGAATATTCCTTACATATCTTTTCCGCAGGCGCTTGGCCGGTTTCTGATCGGTGCGCGAACTTCTCTGGTGGTCGCCGGAACCCATGGGAAAACCACCACGACTGCTCTGGCTGCGTGGGTGCTGACTTCCGCCGGGCTCGATCCGGGATTTTTCGTTGGTGGCGTGCCGCTCAATTTCGGCAGCGGTTGGAAGGTCGGATCCGGCGACAACATCGTTATCGAAGGAGATGAATACGATACGGCGTTTTTCGACAAGGGACCGAAGTTTTTACACTACCGGCCGCGCCACGTGATCCTCACGGGCGTCGAGTTCGACCACGCCGATATCTATCGCGATCTTGAGCACGTGAAATCGGCGTTTGCCCGGCTGATCGAAATTATTCCCGCGGATGGCACGCTCGCCGTGTGCGCTGATTATCCTGCGGCCTTGGAAATTTCCCGGAGCGCGCGCTGCGAGCGCGCGACTTACAGCGGCGACGGCGATTGGACGGCGGGCGATATTCGGTTCGATCGCGGCCGGACTTTCTTCGAGGCGCGCTACCGCGGTAAATCCGAAGGAACCGTCGAGGTCGGTCTGATCGGCCGGCACAACGTGAACAATGCGCTGGCGGTTTATGCGCTGGGTCGGATGATCGGCTTGGAGCGAAATCAGTTGCTCGAGGGATTTCGCACCTTTTGCGGCGTGAAGCGGCGGCAGGAGGTTCTCGGCGAACGGCGCGGCGTTCTGGTGATGGATGACTTCGCCCATCATCCCACCGCGGTGCGCGAGACCATCGAGGCGGTGAAAGCGGCCTATCAAGAACGCCGGCTCTGGGCGATTTTCGAGCCGCGCAGCAACACCAGCAAACGAAACATCTTCGAAAAAGAGTTTGCCGACGCTCTGACTCTTGCCGATCGGATCGTGATCGCCGGCATTTACCAACCGGAGAAAATTCCTGAAGGCGAGCGGATTTCGGTTGAAAGCGTCGCGCGCTCGATCAACCAACGCTTTCCCGACCCGCGCGCCTATGTCATCGCCGGCGCTGCCGATATCGCCCTGCGCGTTTCCCGTGAAGCGCGCGCCGGCGATTTGATTTTAGTCATGTCCAACGGCGGCTTTGACGGCGTTCAACAAAAAATTTTGGAAGCCTTAGCGCGATAGGTAAATCCGCGCGCACTCCTGACTGCAAAAATATTGCCCCGATTTTTCGATCGCGTCGGATTTCGGCACGTAGCTCCGACACTGCGGATCGAATACCATTTCTTCTTCGCTCGGGTCGGTGGATTCCGCCCGGCGCGACGGTTTAGCGGGGACGCTCCGAATCAAAGATTTCAGCGCCGACAGGACGACGTAGGCGATAATGAAAATGACGATGAGGCGGAGCAACAAATTTCGCTCCCAGAAACCGCGGCTCCGCTAGGCGTGGTAGAGATGAATTTTCTTCGAGTCCTTCACGTTGATCAGAAGCTCGGATATGGTCACGCCGAGCTCGGGGTGAATGACTTGCGGCGCGATTTCGCTCAGCGGAATCAGCACGAATTTTCGATGCGGCATCTCCGGATGCGGTATCTTGAGATTCTTCTTTTTTAGCACCGCCGAGTCGTAAAGCAAGATATCCAGATCGATGATGCGCGAGCCCCAGCGCTTTTTGACTTTCTTCCGACCCATGGCGCGCTCGATGTTCTTGAATTTATTGAGCAGCATGTCGGGCTTGAATTTGGTCTCGATCTCCACCGCGCCGTTGACGTACCACTCCTTGGCGTCGCCTAGAGGCTCGCTTTCGTAGAGAGAAGATTCCTTGAGGACTTTGGTGTCAGGCAGCTTGGCGAGGCGGTTGATCGCTTCCAGAAAGTTTTCTTTCTTGTTGCCGACGTTGGAGCCGATGCCGACATAGACTTGGTGCGCGATCGCGTTCGCCATGCTGCCGTTTGATGGAAAGAGCTTTAGAGTTTGACTCGTCGAATCCTTTCCGCTACCTCCCGCAGTCGTTCTTTGTCGACGCACACGGTAAAGCGAACATAGCCCTCGCCGGCCTCGCCGAAACCATTGCCGGGCGTAGTGACTACGCCCGCCTCGTCCAGCAGTTTGGTGGTGAAATCGGCCGAGGAGAGTCCCTTAGGGCAGGAAACCCAGACGTAAAACGTGGCGCGTGGTTTCTCGCATTCGAGCCCCACCGCGCGCAGCCCATCCACCAGAATGTCGCGCCGCTCCTGATAAATTTTGCGCGATGGCTCGACGATGGCATCGCCCAGGCGAAGCGCCTCGATGCCGGCTTCCTGCACGGCCTGGAAAATGCCTGAGTCTAAATTTGACTTGGCTTGAGCCAAGCCGCCGACGATCTCGGGATTGCCGACGGCCATACCAACGCGCCAGCCGGTCATGTTGAAAGTCTTCGACAGGGAGTGAAACTCAATACCCACTTCCCGAGCGCCCTCGACTTCCAGAAAGCTCATCGGTCTGTAACCGTCGTAACCCATCTCCGTGTAGGCCGCATCGTGGCAGACAATCACGTTGTATTTGTTCGCGAACTCGACGACCCGCTGAAAGAAACTTTTGTCGGCCACGGCCGCCGTTGGATTGTTTGGATAGTTGATCCACAGCAGCTTGGCTTGTTTCGCGATGTCCGCCGGGACGGCGTCCAGATCCGGTAGAAAGTTATTTTCCTTTTTCAGAGGCAGAAAATAATTTTTGCCGCCGCTGAACGCGGTGCCGATGTGATAGACGGGATAGCAGGGGCTCGACACCAGGACGACGTCGCCGGGGTCGACAAAGGCCACGGCCATGTTGCCGATGCCTTCCTTGGAGCCGATCAATGAAACGACTTCCTGGGCGGGGTCGAGTTTCACGTTGAACCGGTTCTTGTACCAATGCGCCACACCTTCTCGGAACTCCGCCATGCCCGAGCTGTTCGGATAACGATGATTGACGGGTTTGCTGGCACTTTCCTGAAGTTTTTCAATGATAGCGGACGGGGTCGGAATATCTGGATCACCGATGCCCAGATCGATCAGGTCCACTCCGCGGGCCAGAGCGGCACGCTTTCTGCGGTCGATCTCGGCGAATAAATAGGGCGGCAAATCGTTGATTCGTTTGGCTTTTTTTATGGTGAGGGACAACTCCGTGATACCTCCTCAGAAAATCGCAACGGTTGTACCTGTTTTTTTGATTTTTGACAACCGGCAGTGAAAACCCCATTGTGAATAGGAAAGCGAGTTTAAAGGATGGACGTGGTTA
>Ga0207707_10004268_pt1 | contig 12654 bp, 8 predicted proteins | sample KBSC83BmetaG_FD_184336 | JGI IMG/M metagenome (GOLD analysis project Ga0207707, IMG submission 184336) | Corn rhizosphere microbial communities from Kellogg Biological Station, Michigan, USA - KBS C8-3B metaG (SPAdes) (version 2) | ecosystem: Host-associated > Plants > Roots > Rhizosphere ... | reverse complement strand
AGACCTGGCGCGCGTTCAACAACCTGCCGATCGAGGAGTTCTACACCGTCGCGATTTCCAACACGGTGCCGTTCGGCGTGTGCGGCGGCATCCAGGACGACAATGCCGCGTGCGGCCCGTCCAACAGCCTTTCACGCGATGGCATCTGGGGCGCCGACTGGTGGAATCCGTCCGGCGGCGACGGCACCTACGTGGTGCCCGCGCCTTCGGATCCGACGATTGTCTATGCCGCGTCGCAGACGGGTTTCACCTCGCGCATCGATATGAAGAACTGGACGCGCAAGTTCATCCGTCCGGTCATGACGAGCATGGGCGACACGCCGATTTCGCAATTGCAATACCGCTTCAACTGGGCGGCGCCGATCGCGGTGTCAGCGACCGATGCGAACACCGTCTACATCGGCGGCAACGTGGTGTTCAAATCCACCGACGGCGGTGCGAACTGGCAGCCGATCTCGAAGGATCTAACCCGCAACATCAAGGAACACCAGCCGGTTGCCGGCGGCCCGGTGTTCCATGACATCTCCAGCGCGGAAAACACCGACACCATCATCTCGATCTCGCTCGCGCCCACCGATGGCAAGGTCATCTGGGTCGGCACCGATGATGGCCTGGTGTGGGTCAGCAAGGACGACGGTACGAACTGGACCAACGTCTCGGCCGGTCTGCCGCAGGCGGTGAAACTGGGCCGCATCTACCAGATCGGCGTGTCGCCGTTCGACGCCGGCACCGCGTACATCGCGGTGGATGGCCACATGCTGGGCGACGAACACCCGTACGTCCTGAAGACCACGGATTACGGCGCGCACTGGCAGAGCATCGCCAGCGGCCTGCCGGACAACTATGCCGCGGTCGTGGTCCGTGAGGATCCGAATCGCAAGGGCCTGCTCGCACTCGGCACCATGCGCGGCCTGTACCTGTCGTTCGACGATGGCGCGCACTGGGAACCAATGACCGGCAACCTGCCGACGATGGCGGTGTGGGACATCAAGTTCACCAAGTCGCCGCATGACCTGGTGATGGCCACGCATGGCCGCGGGCTGTGGATCCTCGACAACATCGAGGCGTTGGAGCAGTGGCAGCCGAAGTTGGCCGACGCTGCGTTCCATCTGTTCCCGAGCGCACAGGGCACCGAGTGGATCGAGTTCGGCGGCCGCCACATCGGCCCCGCGCCGGGCGAGTTCACGACGCCGAATCCGCCGAGCGGACCGACGATCGTCTATTCGCTGGCGAAGGCGGTCAATGTGCCGAAGGCCTGCGCGAAGGAAGAAGAAAAGAAAAAGAATGGCGACGAGACGGCGCAGACGAGCGCCCATTCGAAGCAGCGCGGCGACAAGGAGCAGAAAGGCGCAAAGAAGGCTGCCGGGAAGAAGGAGCACAAGCCTTCGTTCGAGCAGTGCAACCCGGTCGTCGTCACCGTGACGGATAGTGCGGGCAAACCGGTGGCGAGCTTCCATGCTCCCGGCAAGGCCGGCATCAACGTTGCGTCCTGGAACATGCGCTACGCCGGCGTCGAGATGCCGAAGGCGTTGCGTGCGGAAGAGCGTCCGGATGAAAGCGACGCGCCCAAGGGGCCACTCGCCTTGCCGGGGTCGTATCAGGTGAAGGTCGAAGCGAACGGCCGCGGCGCGACGCAAACCGTGCAGGTGGTCGCCGATCCGCGCATCAATCCACCGATGGATGTGCAGCGCGCAGCATTCGACACCGCGATGCGGCTGCGCGGCGAAGCTGCCGCGGACGTCGCGATGATCGGGCGTACGTACGACATGATGCAGACGCTCGACAAGGTGCTGGATTCCACCAAGGACGCCGCGGCGGGCAGCGCGAAAGCGAACATGCATGCCAGTGCGCAAACGATGAAGCAGCAGCTCGGCGAATTCTCCAAGGACTTCTGGGTCTCGAACATCCAGTACAAGGTGCCTGAAGACGACCTGCATGAACTCTCGCCTTGGGGCATGAGCTTCTTCGGCCTGTATCGCGAGATGTCGCGCATGGGGCCGGATCAGGCGCCCAACGCGAGCCAGCGCGAATATATCGCCAAGCAGGAGGCGGGACTGCAACCGAAGCTCGACACCTTCAATGGTTCGCTGCGCCAGGCCGTACTCGACTTCAACAAGCAGGCGAAGTCGGCGGGTGTGCAGACGTTACCGATCGGAGATCCGGTCAAGGTCGGCGATCCGAAGCTGCTGGCGGCGGGCAGTTGATGCCGCGTTCTCTTTCAATCGTCATTCCGGAGCGGGCCGCAGGCCCGAATCCGACTGCGTTGGCAGGACAGCCAACGCGAACGCCGGAGGCGGCCCGAAGGCGGAGCGAAGCGAACGCGCCCGAAGGGCGAGCGCCAGGGATGGCGCGAGTCAATCGGTTTGAGCCAGGCACCACGATACCGATTCCGGGTTCTGCCCGCGACCAGCGGGCAGCCCCGGAATGACGACGATCTTCCCGTGCAATGCCTCCAGTACGGATCAGTGTTGAACAGATCCAGCAATAACCAGGCCGATCGATGCCCGCGAACGTGCGGGTTATCATGCAGACAGTAAGGAGTAAGTGACATGCAAGGTTTTCGCGTGCCCGTGATCGCGGCTTCGATCGTGTTGGCGTTGTCGGCCGGAGCGCTCGCGATACCTCCCGCCGTGGCGGCACTGCATGCCGAATCGTCCGCACAGGCATCGCCATTCGGTGCCTTGCACTGGCGCCTGATCGGCCCGTTCCGCGCCGGCCGCACCCTGGCGGTCACCGGCGTTCCGGGCCAGCCGACGCATTTCTACATGGGCTCGGTCGATGGCGGCGTGTGGGAAACGCATGACACCGGCCGCACCTGGCAGCCGCTATTCGACGACCAACCGGTGCAGTCGATCGGCGCAATCGCGGTGGCGCCGTCCAACCCGAATGTCATCTACGTCGGCACCGGCGAATCCGACATGCGCTCGGACATCGTGCAGGGCGACGGCATGTACAAGTCCGTCGATGCCGGCAAGAGCTGGACGCACATCGGATTGAAGGACTCGCAGCAGATCGCGATGATCCGGATCGATCCGCACAACCCGAACCGCGTGTTCGTCGCGGCGCTCGGGCATCCGTACGGCCCGAACGCCGAACGCGGCGTGTTCCGTTCGCTCGACGGCGGCAAGACCTGGAAGAAGGTGCTGGGTCCGAACGCCGACACCGGCGCGATCGACATCATCTTCAAGCCGGGCGACGCCAACGTGATCTACGCGTCGCTGTGGCAGACGCGGCGTCCGCCGTGGAATATCTATCCGCCGTCGAACGGGCCGGGCTCGGGTCTGTACAAATCCACCGACGGCGGCAACACCTGGACCCACATCGAAGGCCACGGATTCCCGTCGAAAAACCTCGGCCGCATCGGCATCGCGATTTCCGCCGCGGCGCCGAACCGCGTCTATGCGATCGCCGATGCGGAAGCGGGCGGCCTGTACCGCTCCGACGACGCCGGCAAGACCTGGAAGAAAACGAGTGGCGATCCGCGCATCTGGCAGCGCGGCTGGTATTTCGGGCAGATCACCGCCGATCCGAAAAACCCCGACCGCATCTACGCGATGAACACCATCGAGCTGCGCTCGAACGACGGCGGCAAGACCTTCCTGCCGGTGAAGGGCGACCCGACCGGCGACGATTACCACGAGTTGTGGATCGACCCGAACGATCCGGACCGCCAGATCATGGGCGTGGATCAGGGCGCGATCATCACCGAGAACGGCGGCAAGACCTGGTCGAGCTGGTACAACCAGCCGACCGCGCAGATGTACCACGTCAGCACCGACAACCGTTTCCCGTACCGCGTCTATGGCGCGCAGCAGGATTCCGGCGCGGCCGCCGTGCCCAGCCGCTCGACCTACTACGCCACGATCAACATGATGCAGTTCCACGAGGTCACCGCGGGCGGCGAGAGCGGCATGATCGCGCCCGATCCGAAAGACCCCGACATCGTGTACGGCGACAAGGTCGACAAACTCGACCTCAAGACCAAGCAGACGCGCAGCGTCGATCCGACGCTGGCCGATCCCGATATCTATCGCAGTACGTGGACATTGCCGCTGGTCTTCAACGCGTCCGACAAGACAACGTTGTATTTCGGCAACCAGCGGCTGTGGCAGACCCGCGACGGTGGCGAACACTGGACCGCGATCAGCCCGGATCTGTCGCGTCCCGATCCGGCGGTGCCTTCCAATCTCGATGCGCCGACGGTTGCCAACAACCTGCACCAGGGCCCGCGCCGCGGCGTGGTGTATTCGATCGGTTCGTCACCCTTGAACGCGAAGCTGCTGTGGGTCGGTACCGATGACGGCCTGATCTGGCGCACCGACGATGCCGGCGCGCACTGGAGCAACGTCACGCCGAAACAGCTCGGTGCATGGTCCAAGGTCGGCAGCCTTTCGCCCTCGCATTTCGATCAGAACACCGCGTTCGCGTCAGTCGATCGCCACCGGCTGGACGACCGCAAGCCGTACATCTATCGCACCACCGATGGCGGCAAGACCTGGACCGCGATCGTCGATGGCATTCCCGACGGCGATTTCGTCGACGTGGTGCGCGAGGATCCGGTGAAGCGCGGGCTGCTCTACGCCGGCACCGATTTCGGCATCTTCGTTTCGTTCGACAACGGCGACCATTGGCATTCGCTGCAGCAGAACCTGCCGGCGGTGTCGGTGCGCGACATCGACGTCAAGAACGATGATCTGGTGATCGCCACGCATGGTCGCGGCTTCTGGATCATGGACGACGTTTCGGCGCTGCGGCAGTTGGCGACGTATCCGGCAGGCTGGGCCACGCGCCTGTACAAACCCGCGGTCGCCTACCGCGTGCGCATGCCGAGGTTCACCGGCACGCCACTGCCCAAGGACGAGCCCATCGCCGAGAGCCCGCCGTGGGGTGCGTACATCGATTACTCGCTGGCCACGACGCCCGCGAAGCCGATCGAACTTTCGATCTACGACGCGAACGGCAAACTGGTGCGGCATTATTCCAGCGCGGACAAGGCACCCAAGCCCGATCTTGCCAAGATCAACATGACGCCCGACTGGTTCCGTGCGCCGGTGGTGCTGGAAACCACGCCGGGCCTGCACCGCTTCGTGTGGCCGCTGCAATACGCGCCACCTGCGGCGCTGGCGCACGGCGATGCGTATGAGGACGGCGTGTGGGCGCCGCCCGGGCAATACACCGTGAAACTCACTGTCAATGGCAAGACCTACAGCGAGCCGCTGACCGTCGCGCACGATCCGCGCGTCACCATTCCGGAAACGGCCTACCAGCAGCAGTTCGATCTGGCACGCAAGGTCGAAGCCGAAGAGGCGAAACTCGCGACCGCAACGGGCGAGGCGAACAAGTTGCATGCGGCGTTGCAAAAGGCGGGCAAGGACGCCGACGGCGACCTCAAGCAATCCATCGACGCGCTGGATGCAAAAGTGGTTGCCGCGGCCGACATCACCGAGGCGCCCAACCCCTACAACGCCTGGACCTTCCCCCCCAACAACGTCCAGAACTTCCGCTACCTCGGTGGCGCCTTCCGTTCGCTGATGCAGGCCGTCGATGGCGGCGCCGACGCCGCGCCATCACCCGATGCGCAAGCCGGCTACACCAAGCTGAGCAGCATGCTCGATGCGTCGCTGCAGAAGTGGAGTGCGCTCAAGACGACGGACCTTTCGGCGTTGAATACGAAGCTGAAAGCTGTGGGCAAGAAGCCGATCAGTCTGGAGTCTAAGTAAGCGAATTCCTGAGTCCTGCGCGGGCATCGACCCAAAGCGGATCCTTCGAAGGACCCGTAGGCCGGAAATAGGGAGAAGGGTCTCGCTGGCGGCGGATATAGGAGCCGGATCGCGTCGGCCCGAGAGCGAGTTGTGGCGATCCTTATCCTTCGTTACTCGGTAGTCTTCCGCCCAGCGTGCTAGGAACGACCGACTTTATAGGGGGTATCTTTGTGAGCGAGTTCGTTGCGAAACTTCACCGATGTGTTGCTACTGGGATAATTGACTTCTCGTCATTTTGTAACTGTTCGGCCGACTTTCGGGCCGTAAATGAATGCGAGGTTTTGGATTTCAAACAGCAATTACCAGAAAATGATTATGAGTACGCAAAAACTGTTCGCGACGTAGTCGCTCTGCATAATTCTTATGGCGGATTCCTGATTTTTGGCGTCCGAGAGATTCAAAAAGATCGTGAGTTTGAAGTGGCGGGTGTGCGACCCAATGGTATTAACCAAGCCAAGCTTAGAGATATGGCCAGAGCATATCTGAATACCGATATTCGTATTTCTGCGTGCTCGCAAGTTGTCAATGACAAGAACATTGAGGTGCTGTGGGTAGCCAAGCGTTCTGTAGGCGACAGCCCTGTCAAGTTTGCCAAAAACGGCCCAGAGGGGAAACCAGGCAAGCTATGTTTTAAAAGAGGCGATGTCGTTTTTCGTCGATTAGAGAGCAACGCGGTCGCCCAAACGTCTGACGATTACGACTTCCTCTATTCTTCTCGCCGTCCACCTTCCATTGAGTTAGGCCAAACTGACGTCGCCTCGCGTGAGCCGCTTGAGCACAATCTTCCGGATCGGACCTTGGTCTGTTCGCGTTTCGTCGGAAGACGTGCTGATTTAGGGAATCTTTGGCAGTGGCTGGCAGATGATTTTTCGCGGGTTCGTCTTATCGCAGGCGAAGGCGGTCTTGGGAAGACTAGCTTGGCATATCGGTTTGCTGAAGAGATGGTGTCTCGAAGGGTGAAGCCCTTTGAACAGATTGTTTGGCTAACCGCGAAAAGCCGACAATTTATTCCTTCTGAGGACACCCATATCGATGGTCGTCACACCGACTTTCACGATGCGAATTCTTTGTTCATTGCTATTGCAAGTTCGCACGGATGTGTAGAGTCCGACTTTGTTGGGTTAGATCCCCGCGAGTTACTGCAGCTCGCTTTGGGGGCATGCGCGCAAGTACCGAGCTTTATTGTGGTTGATGACGTTGACTCGCTAAGTCCGGCAGATCAGCAGCGCGCGCTTGAAATGGGGATGCGTATTCCCGCTAAGACAAAGATGATTCTTACCACGCGGGTGAATTTTTCGTACTCTCCGGATAATGTTCTAAAGCTCGATGGACTAGCAGAGGAAGAATTCAAAGAATATGTGAAAGTGATTAGAAGTAGATATGGACTCCCGGCTATAAAGGACTCGAAAATTGATCACCTTCGTGAGATAACAGGGGGTTCCCCTCTCTTTACTGACTCATTACTACGTCTTGAGCGAGGCGGCTTGGCGCTCGATAAATCAATTCATCAGTGGAAGGGCGAAAAGGGGCTTGAGGCTCGTAAGGCCGCTCTTCAAAGGGAAGTCCAGCAACTGAGCCGCGAAGCAAAGCGCACTTTGTACGTTATTTGCCACATCAAAAGCGCAAGTTATGTGGAGATGTTACAAATTCTTGGCTATGCGGAACAAACGCTTAGCGATGCGCTTCAGGAGCTTACGGGCTTATTTCTAGTTAGTTCGCCCTCTATTGGTAGAGAGGCTCGATATACTGTAGATCCGAACACCGGGCTACTAGTTCTTGAACTTGGCAAGGCGCTAGGGATCGATCATTCAGCTTTGGTTGCCTCTGCTAAACGTGCTCGCACCGATGCAGTTGGAATTAGCTTGCAAAAACGCTCTGGTATCGTTGGACAGGCAATCGCACAGGCTATTGCCTTTATAAAAAACGACGATGCCAAAGCTGCACTGGAGACAGTAACCGCAGCCGCGAAGAAACTCTCGAAACCGAATGCCGATTTACTTCTGGCGATTGGTCGATTTAGCTTAAAACTGGATCCGCCAAACCGAGACCAAGCGAGTAAGTTTTTTTCGGAAGCTTACGCACTCGGCCAGCGCAAGCGGTTATTGTTTGATCTTTGGTTCGAAACAGAATGTGGGCGAGGTGCTTTTCAATCTGCGCTGAACGTCAAAGATAACGCGCTTGATCAGCAGGTTGGTGACACTCGACATTGGCTCGAGCGAAGCGCTCAGGTGCACATCGCACTTGCAACGAGAACGGGAACCGGTGTTTCACAAGACTCCGCCATCCGCGAAGTGGATCTTGCAATCTCCGATCTTCGACAAGCTAAGGAACTCTGTAGTGGTGATGTCGAATATAGGCATACGGAAATGCAGCTCTCGCAAGCGCAGAGGTTGCGAGATCAGCTGCGGGCCACCTCGGATCACCCTCGTGGAGTGCGCGTCTAAAGGAATATAATTTGCAGTGAAGTGCTACAAGCGGAAAAAAAGGGGGGGACGGAGGTAATTAAGCAGCGGAAAAAGGGGACGGAGGTAATTAAGCCGTTGCCTAATGGCCGCGCGGGGTAGATGCCGCATCGCCGTTATGGCCATGCCAACAAGGCGGCACACGGCTTGCTCCGACCCTGCATCTGCGCAGCGCCGCGCAAGCTATCCTGAAGGTTCTTGAAGGAAGCTCTCCATGGCGAAGCTCGTATTCGAATTGAACCAGTCCCTGGATGGCTACGTCGACCACCAGGCATTCGGGCCTCCTGTTCCGGCACTGTTTCGTCACTTCACGGAGCGGGTGCGCGGCCTGACGGGCATGCTGTACGGCCGCGGCATGTACGAGGTCATGCGTTATTGGGACGAAGACTCTCCCGATTGGGACGCGGACGAACGCGAGTACGCGGCGGTGTGACGGAGCCAACCGAAGTGGGTCGTGTCGCGCTCGCTGAAGTCGGTCGGTCCGAACGCGAGCCTTGTTGCCGATGACGTCGAGGCGGCGGTGCGGGGACTGAAGACGGAACTCGCCGGGGAGATCGAAGTCGCCGGACCCGGCCTGGCGCAAAGCCTCACTGACCTTGGTCTCATCGATGAGTATCGAATCTACCTGCACCCCGTCGTGCTGGGTCGCGGCAAGCCATTCTTCGCCGGCCCCCGGCCGCGGCTCCGCCTCGTGGCGAGCGATGTGATCGTCGAGGACGTGACCAGGTTGACGTACGTTCCTGCTTGATGGCGTGCTGTTGCCGAACGGCTAAAGGAGTTTACCGCAGGGTTCCCTTCAAGCGCTCGCGCCAATAGCCGGCGTTGCAGATGCGAGAAAAGGAACGGAGGTAATTACGACCTCACGGTTTTCAGACGAAACTGGGAATGGGTCCGCGTTGGGGCGTCATGCGATCGGACAAATCCAACGTGACTTCGTCCACATAGCACCACCCCCATCCTTCAGGAGGATCATAGCCCTCGATGATGGGGTGGCCGGTCGCGTGGAAATGCCCGGTAGCGTGGCGATGCGGCGAGGAATCGCAGCAACCCACGTGGCCACAGGTCCGGCACAACCTCAGGTGAACCCAACGCGAACCGATCTTGAGGCACTCTTCGCAGCCCTTTGCGCTGGGCACCACATCGCGGATCGTGCCGAGGTGCGAACACTCGTCACCCATCGAAGCTCTCCTCTCATTTGTTTCAACAAACGGGATCAGATTCAGTTTCTTCGGCAGGCGTCCTGCGGTCTCTCGACTGAATCCGGGCCTGTACGACGCGATGTGCTCTCTGGGCTGTACATCGCTTCGCGGCGAGGTCGAAGTTATTGCTTCGAAGGCGCCTGCGCAACCACAAGAATCCCGAAGCTGCCGGGCTTGATCGTCGGCCGCGGGTGCGGTTCGGCGCTGGTGGGCGCGGGGCGTGGACCAAGCTCTGCGGCGGAGAGATACACGCGGCCTGTGGCGTCGTCGAGCGCCATGGTGCGCGCGCTCTTCTGGGTGGGAACGTTGGCGATCACTTGATAATGGTCGGGCGTTTCCTCGCGCACCACTGTCAGGGTGCCGCTGCGTCCGTTGGAACTGAACACCAGGCCGCGTTGCGCGTCATAACGCGCGGCGTCCGGTCCGTCGCCGATCGGTACACTCGCGACGGGCTTGCCATTTTCGGAATCGGTAACGGCCATGATGTTGTTCTGGCACACCGAGAACAGGCGATGGTGGGCGACGTCGATGGCGAGGCCCGAAGGGTGGCGGCAATCCTTCAGTGGCCACGTGGCGGTGACTTTCATATTCACCGGATCGATCACGGAAAGCTCGCCCTTGTCGGTGATGTTGGCGAACACGCGTCCGTGGCCATCGCTGACCGGAAATTCCGGCTGGCCTGGCAGCGCGATGCGCCCCAGCAGCTTTCCGCTCGTCGCATCGATCACGCTGGCGTCGTCGCTGTCGCCGTTGAACGTGAAAACGCGCTTTGAATACGGGTCGTACACGATGCCGTCCGGGTCCTTGCCGCCGACCGCTACGGTTTGTTCGACCTTCAGCGTGGCGGGATCGAAGACCGTCACGGTATTCGCATGCCCGTTGCTGATGAACCCGCGATGCAGGTCGTCGGCCACCACGGCGCCGTGCACGCCGGAAAGGCCATCGATTTCGCCGACGCGCTTGTTGTCGCGCACGTCCAGCACGATCACGCGATCGGAGTGGCTGACGTACAAGTGCTGCGTGGACTGGTCGAGCGAGAGGTAATCCCAGAAGCCCGTGCCGCCGAGCGGCACGCGCTGCACGACTTTCCAGCCGCTGCCGGACGCCGCCAGTGCAAAGGCTGGCGTCAGAACCAGGCAAAGGGCGATCGCGGATCGTTTCATCGAACTCTCCAGTGGGCTGGGTCAACCCACTGAGTGTAATCCTCTGGGCTCGGTGCGCACGCACATTGTCCAGCTACCGTCGATTGCGCCGACGCTCGCCTGACGCACACGTTTACTTAGGCCGCATCAACCTCGATCAGCGTACGAGGGTGTGGATCGTTGTACCGGAATACCAGGCTTTCTTGATGCTGATGATCCCGCCAAGAAGGAGGTCGCCATGATTCGCCCCAGAAGAGAGTTCCTGAAGACGGCAGCGGCGACGGCGATTGCCGCCACGCTTCCGACGCAAGCGCTGAACGCCGCGATGCCATTGGGCTCGACCCGTGGCGTCGCAAGGCTCTTTGATGGCCTGCCGGGCGATCTTGGATTCAAGATCGAGGCTCCGGCCCAGCGGGGCAGGCCCGGGTTCAGCGTGCAGATGAATCCGGGAAAGGTGCTGTTCGCGGCAAGTGCGATCAAGATGTTTGCGCTTTGCGAAGCGCTGCGGCAGGCAGAGCAGCAGGCGGACGCGCCGGATGACGCCGACCACGTACTGGAAGCAAAGGAACTGCACCTGGATGCGAGTGTCCGGTCGCTCGGCAGTCCCATCTTCAATCCGCCCGACGTGAGTGGTGTCGTTTCCGAGCGGACGGCGCTGGAAGCGATGATCCTGCGGAGTGACAACACTGCCACGGACATGATCTTCAACCTGGTCGGTGCGGACAACATTCGCAAATTGATCGCGTCGGCCGAACTTCGGCAGACGTGGGTGCCGGACAACACCCGAATATTCGCCGGCTATCTGTTTGGCGCGAAAAATTACATGACGATCACTTGGGACGAGCTGCTGCAGCTCGCCAGCGAAGGGCAGATCGTGCATCCCTTCCTCAACGACGTGGAGACGCTTGCATCCACGGCGGAAGATTTCGTCACGTACTACTCGCAAGCCTTGCAGGGCCGCTTCTTCCAGCACCGCGAAACGCTGCAGGAGTTCCGCCGAATCCTCACGCTGTGCGACTTCATCTACCTCATCCCGGTTCCGCTCGGGGTCAGTGCCTACGCCAAAAGCGGCAATGCGGATGCGCCCGGATTCCACGCGCGTGCTTTTGCCGGGGGAATGTTCTTTGCCGATCGCTGGGTGTACTTCGCTTTCATCTTGAACTGGTACGCGAAGGAGGCGGATGACCCGGTGGCGGTGAAGAGGTTCTACGCCGCCATCAACGAAGCACTCACGCGCGTAAGGAATGCCCTGTCATGACTACAACGGGTGTGTCCATGTCAGGGTGCGCGCTGGCAGCGACTTTGATCATCGCTGCGGGCCCACCGTGGTTCATTCCAGGGCGTCAACGGCAGCCTTTATGACGCGCAGCGCTTCGCGATCGACTGGATGCGAGTGAACACGAGGGGCGAATTGGCGCAAGGCGATCCCGCCGACGTGAACCACTACGTGGATTACGGGGCGAAGGTGTACGCAGTGGCCGACGGCACGGTCGTGGATGTCTCGGACGATCTTCCCGACCAGCCGCCAGGCAAACTTCCCGATCCGACGACGATCACGCTGCGGACGGTCGACGGCAATCATGTAACCATTGACATGGGACACGGGCTGTACGTGTTCTACGCGCATCTCAGGAAAGGCACGGTCCGGGTGCACAGGGGCGATCGCGTCAAAGTCGGTGAAGTGGTCGGCGAACTCGTCAACTCCGGCAACACGTCGGCGCCGCACCTGCATATCCACGTGATGGGCAGCCCGTCGGCACTCGCATTGGATGGCTTGCCCTACGTGATCGACCACTTCGGCCTGGCCGGACAGATCGATGTACAAGCTTTCGACAAGTCGGATGTGCTGACGGGGCAGTGGGGAAAGCGCTGGGCGAAGCCCGTCGTGGAAAACGATCGTTTTCCACTGAATCTCAATATCGTGGATTTCGCGCCGAAGTAGCAGCTCCGGGCCGGCGTCATATCTTCAACTCGACCCCCGCGTACCACGTGCGACCGTAGGCGGGTTCGAGACCGGTCTGCCACACGCGGTTGTAGTACTGGCGATCGGTGAGGTTGCTGATGCCGGCGAGCAGTTTCAGCCACGGCG
>Ga0207707_10004266_pt1 | contig 12655 bp, 14 predicted proteins | sample KBSC83BmetaG_FD_184336 | JGI IMG/M metagenome (GOLD analysis project Ga0207707, IMG submission 184336) | Corn rhizosphere microbial communities from Kellogg Biological Station, Michigan, USA - KBS C8-3B metaG (SPAdes) (version 2) | ecosystem: Host-associated > Plants > Roots > Rhizosphere ... | reverse complement strand
TCCTCGCGGCCCAGGGTGAGCCGGTAGAGCTCGTTGACCTGCTCCGGCGCACCCTGAAACCGGCGCCGGTCCCCCGGCGGGGGCAGGAAGAACCAGACCAGCGGCAGGTCGAACCCGCAGGCGAACGCGAGGATCTCCTGCGCGTCGAACTCCCGCCGCCGCTCCCCGCCGTAGGCGGCCTCGATCGCCGATACCCCGGCCTGGCGCAGCCGCACCCCGACGAAGCGCTCGAGCCGCTCGGCGGTCTCCTGCTGCGTCCAGCCGCGCAGCTCCCGGGCCCGGCGGAAGTTGTAGGCGACGATCTCGTTCAGATCCGCCACCGGCTCGTCGCCGTCCGGTGCCGGCTGCTGCCGGCCACTGCTCCTGCGTGGGACCACGCCGCACACCGTACATGGTCCCGACGCAGTACGACCACTTGCTGCGCACCTTGTCGATGGTATGTTCCGGGAAGCGTTTCACTACTGCTTCCCCGCAGTACCCGCTCTTCGGCAGACAGGAGCCGCCCATGTCCCTACTCACCGTCGACCGGGCCGCCGCCCGACTGTCCACCGGCACCCGGTTCATCCGCCGGCTCATCGCCGAACGCCGCATCCCCTACGTCAAACTCGGCGCCCACGTCCGCATCGACGACGCCGACCTCGACGCCTTCATCGACGCCGGCCGGGTAGGTCCGACGGCGCGCCAGTTGCCGCTCGGTTATCCACAAGGTGCGGCAGCGACCGTCCGCCCACGCGCCGAACAGCGGAGGGTGTGACTGCAGCCCGCTCTTGTCCCACCTTCGCTGTGGAGGTGCCATGGCCGGACGTTCAGGTCGGCGACGCGGCACGGTCAAGCAAGAGGCCAACGGCGCGTGGTACTTCGTCGTCGATATCGCCGACGAGCACGGCCGGCGCCGGCAGACCCGCCGCCGCGGATTCCCATCCCAGCGCGCAGCCCAGGCCGAGCTGAACAAGATCCTGCGAGACCTGGCGCAGCAGACCTACGTCCCGCCCTCACGCCAGACGCTTGGCCGGTTCCTGACCGACGAATGGCTGCCTGCGATCTGGGCCACGATCCGGCCGAGCACCTTCGACAGCCACGCGCGCAACATCCGCCTCCACGTCGCGGCGCATCCGGTCGGCGACTGGCCGCTGCAGAAGGTCGATGCCGGGGCCCTCAACCGGCTCTACGCCGACCTCCTCGCGGGCCGGACCTCGCGGCGGCCACTCGCACCGCGCTCCGTCGCCTACGTGCACGTGATCCTGCACCGGGCGTTCCGCGACGCGGTGCGCTGGGACCGGCTGGTGCGCAACCCGAGCGACGCTGCCGACCCGCCGAAGCCGGGACGCACCCATCGGTCGACCATGCGCACCTGGTCGGCCGAGCAAGTCGCAGCCTTCCTCTCAGCGACAGCCACACATCGGCTGAGCGCGGCCTGGTGGACGCTCGCGACCACCGGAATGCGTCGTGGCGAGCTACTCGGCCTCGTGTAGGACGCGGTGGACCTCGACGGCGGCCTCGTCTCTATCCGCCGCACCCTGGTAACAACGCAGGCGCGCCGAGCGGGCGAGCCGGGGATGTCCTGGAGCGAGCCCAAGACCAACAAGGGCTGGCGCACGGTGGCCCTGGACCCGGCAACCGTCGCGGCGCTGCGCGCGCACCGGACGAGGCAGCTCGAGGAACGGCTCCTCGCCGGTGGCGAGTACGACGACCAGAGCCTCATCTTCTGCCGCGTTCTCGGCGCTCCCATCCACCCGAAGACGCTGTCCTGGTACTTCGATCAGGCGGTCAGGCGAGCCGAACTGCCGAAGATCCGGCTTCACGACCTCCGGCACACCCACGCGACGCTGGCGCTCAAGGCCGGCGTCCACCCGCGCGTGGTCCAGGAGCGCCTCGGCCACGCGAACGTGGGCGTGACCCTGGACACCTACTCGCACGTCACCATGCCCATGCAGGCCGAGGCGGCCAACCTGGTCGCCGGACTCATCACGAGCAAGATCACAAACATTCCGTGACCAGTTCCGTGACCACGGGCACTCTTTGATCTTGATATTCAGGTAAACCTGCAGGTCAGCGCGCTGTGCTTTGGCGGTGGAGGTGGGATTTGAACCCACGGAGGAGTTGCCCCCTCACACGCTTTCGAGGCGTGCTCCTTCGGCCGCTCGGACACTCCACCGCCGACCAGGCTACCGGACCGGCCAAGGTCATCGCCGGTCAGCGACGCGGTAACGCTGCTACCTCGCGATGATCATGGGCGTGGCCGGCGTACGCCGAAGAACTCCCGCAGCAACGCCGCACTGTCCTCCTCCAGGACGCCGGCGAGCACCTCGGGCCGGTGGTTGAGCCGGCGATCGCGGACGACGTCCCAGACCGATCCGGCGGCGCCGGCCTTCGGGTCGGCTGCCGCGTAGACGATGCGGTCGACGCGGGCCAGCACGGCGGCGCCGGCGCACATCGTGCAGGGCTCCAGCGTGACCACGAGCGTGCACCCGTCGAGCCGCCAGCGCCCGAGCCGTCCGGCAGCCGCGCGCAGCGCCACCATCTCGGCGTGGCCGGTGGGGTCCTGAGCGGCCTCCCGGACGTTGCGGCCGGCGCCGACGACCTCACCCGCGGCGTCGACCACGACCGCACCGACCGGCACGTCGTCGGTGGCCAGGGCGTCACGGGCTTCGGCGAGTGCCTGCCGCATCGCGCCGGCCCAGCGGTCGGCCGTCGCCGTCACGACCTCAGGTGCCGCGCAGCTGGTCGAGCTCGTCGAGGCAACCGGCGCGCTCGCAGATGGCCGTGATGATGTCGGCCGGCAGCTGACCCTCCTCGGCACACAGCTCGAGCAGGCGGGCCGACGAGGTGCCGAGGTCGGCGACGAGCTCGGCGTCTCCGGCCGGCTCCGCCGCCGGGCGCATCGACTCCTCGTCGTCGTCGTCCTCGCTCTCCTCCGCCTCGACGACCGGCTGGGCGGCGGCCTCTTCGTAGAGGATCCCCGCGACGCGGCTCTGCTCGACCACCCGGGAGTCGGAGACGAACACCCGCGGGTCGTTGTCACCGTCGACCCGGACGACGCCGAACCACTCGTCGTCCTCCTCCACGAACAGCAGCGCCGGGCCCTCGGAGTCGTCGCCGGCGAGCTCGCGCAGCATGTCGACGACCTGGTCGAGGTCCTCCACGTCGTCGAGGTCGAACTCGCTGCCGACCCAGGCTCCGTCGCTGCGCGCCAGTGCGGCGGCGAAGTACGCCACTGTCTCGTCCTCTCCGGTCGCGATCAGCCGATCGCGGCGTCTACTGCCCGCTGGAACGCGTCACCGAACCCGAGCCGCTCGGCGATCGCGGTCAGCATCTCGTCGGCGTAGGCCTCCCCGTCGGCCAGCACCGCGCCGAGCTCCATCTCGTCCAGTCCCAGGTCGGCGAAGATCGACAGGTCCCCCGCCGGCCACACGTCGTCGAGGTCGTCCTCGCCGGGGACGTCGAGGTCGAGGCGCTCGACGACCTCGCGAGCGAGATCCCAGGCGACGGCGGCGGTCACGTCGGAAAGCAGGATACGGACCTCACCGCCTCGCAGCCGCAGCGCGACGAAGAACTCGTCGGCGACGTCGACGAAGGCGATGCTGCCGATGTCGCTCGCCTGCTGGCGCAGCGCCGCGATCAGCCCGTCGAGGTCGTCGACGAGCCGTTCGGGAAGTACGCCGACCTCCCAGGCTCCCTCCTCGCGGGAGACGACGACGGCGAAGCTGGTGTCGTCTTCGACGCGGACAGCCATCTCGCTCCTCCCGGCCGGTGTGGTCGCCGCGCCGGATCGTGACAGATTCCGCGCGGCAACGCGATCCCGGCGGTCAACGAGTCAGGACGGTGAATCGTCACCCGGCCCGGAGCAGGCCGTGCTCGGCGATCGCGTCGAGGGACAGGGTCTTGTAACCCTCGCGGTCGAACAGCACGGTGATGCGGTCGCCGTCGTGGCTCATCACGGTGCCGTTGCCCCAGCGTGGATGCGTCACCCGGGAGGTGACGGCGTAGGGCGAGTCCGGCCCGTCGGCGGTCTCGACCGGCAGCCCGGCGTCGCAGGTGTCGCAGTTGCCACAGGGGTCGTCGAGCGTCTCGCCGAAGTAGGCCAGCAGGAACTGCCGGCGACAGCCGGTCGTGTCGGCGTAGCCGCGCATCATCTCCACGCGGGAGCGGTCCATCCGCTCACGGGCGTCGGCGACCGCGACCGCGGCTTGCGCGGCCTCGGCCGGATCGGGCGCGGCGCCGGGCACCGCGACCTGGCCCTCGTCGGTGCGGACCAGCGCATCGACCTGCTCGAGCAGGTTGACCACGGCGGTCAGGCGGGTCTGCGACAGGTTGGCCTCGTCGGCGAGCGCCGAGGGGTCGACCGGGCGACCGGCGAGTCGCACCAGCTTCGCGACCCGTTCGAGGATGATCGGGTCCGGCGCCGACGAGGCGAAGAACCGCCGCAGCCCGAGATCCTCCGGGCGGTAGAAGAGCACCGCCACCGCGGGCTCGCCGTCACGACCGGCGCGGCCGAGCTCCTGGTAGTAGCTGTCGAGCGAGTCGGCGACGTCGGCGTGCAGCACGAACCGGACGTTGGGCTTGTCGATGCCCATGCCGAAGGCGGTCGTGGCGACGACCACGTCGAGCTCGTCGTCGATGAACCGCTGATGCACCTGCTCGCGGTCGGCCGCGCGCATCCCCGCGTGGTAGGGGGAGGCGCGCAGGCCGATCTCGGCCAGCGCCTGTGCGTAGGCCTCGGTGTCCTTCCGCGTCGCGACGTAGACCAGTCCCGGCTTCGCCTCGGCCGCCGCCCGCAGCACGACCGCCTCCCGCTTGGCGTCGGCCTCGCGGAAGCTCTCGACGTCGAGGTGGATGTTGGGCCGGTCGAAGCCGCACACGACGACCTCGGGGGTGCGCAGCCCGAGCCGCGCGACGATCTCCTCGCGGACCGGCGGCGCGGCGGTCGCCGTCAGTGCGACGACGGTCGGGTGGCCGAGGCGCTCGATGACCGCCCCGAGTCGCAGGTAGTCGGGTCGGAAGTCGTGTCCCCACGCCGAGACGCAGTGCGCCTCGTCGACCACGAAGAGCGACGGGCGGGCCGCCTCCAGCCGCTCCAGCACGTCGGGCTTGGTCAGCTGCTCGGGCGCGAGGAACACGAACTCCGCCGCCCCCGATCCGACCGCTTCCCAGGCCGCGTCGACCGCGCGGCGCGACTGCGCGGAGTTGGCCGCCACGGCGTGCAGTCGATTGCCGTCCCCCTCGGCTCCGGCGCGGGCGAGCAGGCCGGCCACCTGGTCGCGCTGCAGCGCGATCAACGGCGAGACGACGACGGTCGGCCCGTCGCGCAGCACCCCCGCCACCTGGTAGACCGCCGACTTGCCGGCGCCGGTCGGCATCACGACCAGCGTGTCGCGCCCCTCGTAGGCGGCCTGCATGGCGGGCAGCTGACCGGGTCGCAGCCGCGACCAGCCGAAGACCTCTTTCGCCGTACGACGAAGGGCAGCGGCGGGCGACGAAGGTCGGGACAGCGCAGGCTCCTCGGACACCAGAGTCGGTGAAGGACGCGGTGGTCCCTACCCCGGCGTGACGCCGTGGACGCCTGCTCCCGACGGGGACTGTGGATCCGGCCCCGGCCGGATCAGGTGCCCGGGCGGACGGCTCCGGCGTAGTCGGACCGGTAGTAGGGGGAGATCCGCACGTTGGCACCGGTGTGCGGCGCCTCGATCATGTCGCCGTTGCCGATGTAGATGCCGACGTGGTGCAGGTCGCTGCCGAAGAACACCAGGTCGCCCGGCTGCAGCTGGCTACGCGAGACGTGCCGGCCTTCGTTCCACTGGGAGCCGGTGTAGTGGTCGAGGTAGACGCCGGCCTTGCCCCAGACGTACTGCGTGAGCCCGGAGCAGTCGAACGAGTCGGGGCCGGCCGCGCCCCACTGGTAGGGCTTGCCGAGCTCCTTGTAGGCCCAGCGGACCGCGGTCGACGCGCCGCCGGAGCCACCGGGGGCGGGCGAGCTGGGCGTGTCGGACTGGCCGGCGAGGGAGTTGGAGGCGTCCTCGAACGCCTGCGCCTGCTGTGCGGCCGCCGCCGCCCGTGCCGCGGCCGCCGCCGCCTCGCGCAGCGCCGCCTGCCGCTCGGCCGCCTTGCGAGCCCGCTCCGCGGCAAGGCGCGCCTGGCGCTCGATCTCGGCTTCCTTGGCCTGAAGCGTCGACAGCAACGCACGCTGCCGGCCCACCGTCGACTGGATCTCCTGCCGGTCGCTGGCGATCTTCTCGGTGACGGCCTTCTGCGCACCGAGAGCGCGGTCGGCGTCGGCCTGGGCGTCCTCGAGCTGGTGGCGAGCGCTGGAGACCTGGACCAGCGCCTGCTGCTGGCTGCGGGCGATCTGGTCGAGCGCGTTGGCGCGACCGATGAACGTCTGCGGGGACGAGTCGGTGATCACCTCGAGCTCGGCCAGACCGTGCGAGCGGTAGGCCGCGGCCGCGAAGCTGCCGATGCGGTCGCGCAGGGCGGCGACCTGGTCCTTGGCCCGCTTCACGCGGTCGGACGCCGTCAGGTAGCGCTGCTGTGCTGCTGCCAGATCGATCCGGGCGGCGTTGTAGCGCTCGGCGACCATCTCGGCGTGCGCGTTGAGCGCATCGAGCTGGTGCTGCGCCGCAGCGATCTGCTGCTGCACGTCGCTCGCCGGTGTGGCGCCCGCGCTGCCGGCCGGCAGGACGACGACCGAAGCAGCAACGACGCCGGCGACGCCGGCGGAGGACACGATCGAGACCAGACGGGTCCGCAGACCACGGGGGCTCGCCACAGGCTGGACGGCTCCTCTTCCACAAGCCCGCCTACCGGGTTAGCTGTCGGGTTCGGGCGGGGAAGAGCGCCCTACGGGAGCAAGCTCCCGACTCACCCCAAGGGGACGTGCGTCACCGCACCCGCATCATGCGAGCACGTGGGTCCCCGGTTCCTGCTTGCACAGGATTCGGCGGTGACCTCAACGCCGCCGGCCCCACTGACCGGCAGGTCACGGAGAGGTCACGGCGAAACTAGCAGAGGGGCACGGCCGGTCAACGGACGTTCGCCCCCTACGGTGTCCGACGTGTCGCGCTACGCCCTGGTTCGTGGTGGCACGGCGGGCGCACTACCTACTGACCGGCAGGACTCCCTGATCCGAACGGGGTAACAAGGCAACCGTGGTCTTCATCCTCGGACTCGGCGCCGCACTGGCGCTGGCGGTCGGCTTCGTGCTCCAGCAGCGCGCGGCCTCTCAGGAGCCGCCCGAGGAGATCCTCTCCCCGATCCTGCTGCTGCGCCTCATGCAGCGCCCGATGTGGCTGGCCGGCATCGGCGCGATGGTCGTCGGACAGCTGCTCGGCGCCGGGGCGCTCGACCTGGGCAGCGTCTCGCTGGTGGAGCCGCTGCTCGCCGCCAACCTTCTGTTCGCCCTACCGATGTCGGCGGCCTGGCAACGCCGCCGTCTCGGGCTGCGCGAGTGGGCCGGCGCCTTCATGCTCAGCGGCGGGCTGGCCGGCTTCGTCGTCGTCGGCCATCCGCACGGCGGCACAGCCGCGCATCTCGCCTGGCCCAACTGGATCATCGCCGCCGGTGGCATCGCGATCGTGGTCAGCATCTTCGTGACGATCGGCAAGCGGCTGCCCTTCGGCGAGGAGGCCACGATGCTCGCGCTGGCTGCGGGCGTGCTCTACGGCCTGCAGGACGCGTTGACCCGCCGGATGCTTGCGCCGAAGGAGTTCCACTTCCTCCACCTGCTCACCGGCTGGCCGCTCTACGCGCTGGCGGCGGTGGCGGTGCTCGGCCTGCTGCTCGCCCAGTCGGCGTTCGAGGCTGCGCCGCTGGCCGCGTCGCTGCCGGCGATCACGGTGGCAGAGCCGGTGACCGGCATCGCCTTCGGCGTCGGCGTCTACGGCGAGCGCATCACGCTGTCGCCGGTGGAGCTGGCGATGGAGCTGCTGGCGATCACCTGCATGGTGGTGGGGGTGCTGCTCGTCGCGAGATCACCGCTCGTCAGCGGGGCGGTGCCCCTCGAGGGGGATCCCGGCGCCGTCGAGCTGGCCAACCGCGAGCGGGAGAACGTCTGACGGCACAGCCGTGGCGGCCGCCCGCTCCGCCAACCGGCAGAACGCGCACACCTCGGCGGTGCTCGGTGACCCGCAGCGGCTGCACTCCCCGACCAGACCACGCTCCGTCTCGGCGACCCCGTCGAGCAGGGGCAGCACCCGCTCGATGAAGCCGAGGTAGAAGTCGGCCTTGATCCCGGGCGAGGACTCCTCCATCTGCCCGAGGGTCTCCTTGTAGCGCAGGTGCCGGTTGCCGGCCGCCATCGGGCACTCCTCGACGACGTAGTCGATGCCCTTCAGGACGCAGTAGGCCGCGGTCTCGCGCTCGCTCATCCGGATCAGCGGCTTCACCCGGCGGACGAAGCCGTCGGTCGACGGCAGCACCGGACGCTGCCGCGCCAGGTAGTCGACCTGCCAGTGCAGGACGTTGCCGAACAGCACCGCGGCCTCGTCGTCGAGGTTGTGACCGGTGACCAGTACGTCGTAGCCGCGGTCGCGCGCCGCCCGGTTGAGCAGGTGCCGCTTCGACAACCCGCAGGCGGAGCAGGGCGAGCGGCGTACGGCTTGCGACGCCTCCGGGATGCCGAAGCCCGCCTCGGCGCGGACGTCGACCTCGACCAGCGCCACGCCACGGGCGACCGCGAAGTCTCGGGCGTAGACCGCCGAGTGCTCGCTGTAGTCGCCGATGCCCAGGCCCAGGTAGACGCCGTCGGCCTCGTGGCCGAGATCGAGAAGCAGGTCCCAGACGGCGAGGGAGTCCTTGCCGCCGGAGACGGCCACGAGCGCGCGCTCGCCCGGGGAGATCATCTTGTGCTTCTCGACGGTGCGCCGGACCTGCTCGCGGCAGTGGTGCAGGAAGCAGTCGCGGCAGAAGGCCGCGCGGTGCCGGCGTACGTCGATGACCGCGGGCTCCCGGCAGCGGCGGCACTTCACCACGCGCCCCCGGAGATCACCGGGCGGATCTCGATCTCGTCGTCCGCGGCGAGAAGGGCGTCGCCGGTGACCAGGCTGTCGCCGCGGATCACGAGCACGGCCTCACGGCGCAGGCCGAGCTGCCGGAGCAGCTTGTCGACGCGCACCGGCCCGTCGACGTCGACGGTGCGCTTGGGGTTGTGCAGCCGGACCTGCATGGCCCCACTGTAGGAGCGGGCGGCGCAGGAGCTCAGCGGTCGCCGAGCACCTCGTCGCGGCGCTGCTGGACATCGGCGTCGTCGAACTGCGTGTCGACGTCCTCCAGCGGCGTGTAGCGCTGCTCCTCGGCGTAGGCCTCGAAGGCACGGAAGTCGGCGTCGGTCTGCGGCCGGTCGAGCAGGGCACGCGGCCACAGCCGGTCGCTGAGCACGACGTTGAGCTCGGCACCGAGCAGCACCAGCTGAGCGGCCAGGTAGAACCACGACAGCAGCACGATGACGATCGCGAACTGGCCGTAGGTGCCCTGGGCACCGTGCAGCTTGTGGGTGACGACGGCGGTCGACCCGAGCTGCAGGGCATACCACGCGACTGCCGAGAACGTGGCGCCCGGCAGCGCCTCGCGCCACGTGATGTCGCGCACGGTCAGCCAGTTGAACGCGACCGCGAAGATGCCGATGTTGATGGCGATCGCGACGATCGCGCTGCCGATCTTCGCGGCGATGCCGAGCGTCGAGCTGGTACCGGTCACGACGCCGGACAGGCCGGTCGAGACGATGAGGCCGATGCCCACGACGAGCATCAGCACGACGGCCCGTTTCGTCTTCTCGACCACGTTGGGGCGGTCGGCCATCGGGATGTTGTAGACGGAGTTGAACGCGGTCTGTGCCGTGCGCGCGACCGCGAGGCCGCTCCAGAGCGCCAGCACGAGCCCGACGATCAGGGCCGCGGCGTTGCCGGTCAGCGACTGATTCTTGCCGAGGCTCGAGCCGATCAGCGGGATCTGCGAAAGCCAGGAGTGCTGGACGTTCTTCTGCAGGTCGGGGTGACCGGTCAGCACGTAGCCCAGGATCGTCGTCGCCGCCAGGATCAAGGGGAAGATCGAGAAGAACGCGTAGTAGGAGATCAGGGCGGCGAGGTTGGAGGCCCGGTCCTCGCTGAACTTGCGGATCACGGCGTAGGGCAGGCCGAGCCAGTCCCGCCGCCGCTGGTAGCCGTCGGCGCGGCGCACGGCCGCGAGCAGGCGCTCCTTCATGACCCTCCTCTACCCCGCAGCGACCTTCGCCCGACCCAAGCCGGGTCCTAGAGTGCGGGAATGCTGCGTTGCAGCTCTCAGCCTCCGGAGGTCCCCGCATGAGCGATCTCGTGCTGTACGACGTGCGCGACGGCGTCGCAGTCCTCACCCTCAACCGGCCCGACCGGCTCAACGCCTGGTCGCTCGACATGGAAGCCGTCTACGCAGAGTGCCTCGACCGCGCGGCGGCCGACCCCGACGTACGCGTCGTCGTGGTCACCGGCGCCGGCCGCGGGTTCTGCGCCGGCGCCGACATGGACCTGCTCCAGGGCATCGGCGGCGGCAACGCGAGCCAGCCCCGCCACGAGAAGGCCCACTACGAGTTCGAGCCGGCGGTGCCCAAGCCGGTGATCGCGGCGATCAACGGCGCGTGCGCCGGGCTCGGCCTGGTCCACGCGCTGCTGTGCGACATCCGGTTCGCCGCGGCCGGCGCGAAGTTCACGACCGCGTTCGTCCGGCGGGGCCTCATTGCCGAGCACGGGTCGGGCTGGCTGCTGCCGCGCGTCGTCGGCCTGTCCCGATCGCTCGACATCCTCATGTCCGGTCGGGTCTTCCTCGCCGAGGAGGCCGAGCGCATGGGCTTGGTCGACCGGGTCGTCGCGCCCGAGGCGCTGCTCGACGAGACGCTGGCCTACGCCCGCGAGATGGCGACCTGGTGCTCGCCCGCGTCGATGCGGGAGATCAAGACGCAACTCTGGCACCAGGCCTGGGGCTCGCTCGAGGACAACGTGCACGACGCCAACCAACGCATGGTCGCGTCGTTCGGCCGGCCCGACTTCAAGGAAGGCGTGCAGAGCTACCTCGAGAAGCGCGAGCCGCGGTTCACCGGCGTCACCGAGTAGGGGCCGGCCTCAGCGCAGGTGCATGCCGCCGTCGGAGATCCACACCTCGCCGGTCGTGTAGCGCGAGCGGAGCAGGGCCAGCACGACCTCGGCCATGTCGTCGGGCTCACCGGAGCGTCGTAGCGGCGCCATGGCCTGCACCGCCGCGTGCGTGTCGTCCCAGTCGGCGGTCCAGGGCGTGGAGATGAGGCCGGGGGCCACGGCGTTGACGCGCACCTCCGGCCCGACCACGGCAGCGAGCAGCCGGGTCAGGTGGTTGAGGGCGGCCTTGCTCGCGGCGTACGGAATCGAGGAGCCGGTCGGGCGCACGCCCGCCAGCGACGTGACGTTGATGACCGATCCGTCGCCCGAGGCCTTGAGGTGCGGCATCGCCGCGACCGTGAGCTGCCAGGTGCCGATGACGTTGACGTCGAAGATCCGCCGCCAGATGTCCGGGCTCGCGGCCTCGAGATCGGCGTGCGGGATGCGCACCGTCGTACCCGCGTTGTTGACGAGCACGTCGAGCCCACCCATGCGGTCGACAGTGCGCTGCACGAGGTCGACGGCCTGCGCCTGGTCGGCGACGTCGGCCTGCAGGTAGGTGGCCCCCTCGAGCTCGGCGGCGAGCGACTCGCCCTCGTCGACGGAGCGCACGGAGTTGACGACCACCCGCATGCCTTCGGCGGCGAGGCGGCGCGCGACGCCCGCCCCGATGCCCGACGACGAACCGGTAACGAGTGCGACCTTGCCGGCCAGATCGGCCACTTATGCCTCCTCGGGTGAGAGCCGGACAACCATCTTGCCCAGGTGGTGGCCGCCTTCGAGCACGTCGAGCAGCGCCTGCACGGCGCCCTCGATGCCGTCGACGACGGTCTCGCGGTAGCGGACCGCGCCGGAGCGCAGCAGCCCGCCGACGTGCTCCAGGAACGCCGGTGCGCGATCGGCATGGTCGCTGACGATGAAGCCCTGCAGGCGGATTCGCTTGCCGACGACCAGGGGCAGGTTCGCCGGGCCGCCGGTGCGCTCGTTGTACTGCGAGATCATCCCGCAGGCGGCGATCCGGCCGAACGGGTTCATGCACTCGATCGCGGCGCCGAGCTGCTCGCCGCCGACGTTGTCGAAGTAGACGTCGACCCCGTCCGGCGCGGCGTCGCGCAGCTTGTCCAGCACGCCGCCGCCGTGGTAGTCGAACGCCGCGTCGAAGCCGAGCTCGCCGGTCAACCACTCGACTTTCTCAGCGTTGCCGGCACTTCCGACCACCCGGCAGCCGTGCTGCCGGGCGAGCTGGCCCACCAGGCTGCCGACCGCCCCGGATGCCGCCGAGACGAAGACCGTCTCGCCCGGCTTCGGCTGGCCGATGTCGAACAGGCCGACGTAGGCCGTCATCCCGGGCATGCCGAGGACGCCGAGGTAGGCCGCCATGCCCACCCCCGCAGGGTCGACGACCTCGCACCGGGACGCGGGCACCACGGCGTACTCCTGCCACGCGGTGTTGGTGCGCACGCAGGCGCCTTCCGGCAGCGTGTCGGTGGTGGAGGACTCGACGACCCCGACCGCGCCGCCGTGCATCGGCTTGCCGAGCTGGTAGGGCGGGGCGTACGACG
>Ga0207707_10004264_pt1 | contig 12656 bp, 14 predicted proteins | sample KBSC83BmetaG_FD_184336 | JGI IMG/M metagenome (GOLD analysis project Ga0207707, IMG submission 184336) | Corn rhizosphere microbial communities from Kellogg Biological Station, Michigan, USA - KBS C8-3B metaG (SPAdes) (version 2) | ecosystem: Host-associated > Plants > Roots > Rhizosphere ... | reverse complement strand
TACGCCCAAGACCTGTTCGCGACGCGTTTCGGCTTCGAGCTGTATGACGCGCGCGGCAAGCAGATTATTTAGCGAGATCGAACCGACGATATGACGCGGGGCCTTGCGATTTACAACCGGAAATCGCGTAAGACCGGTCGCGGCCATGGTTTCGACGACCAGGCGCAGCGGTTCATCCTCATAAACGACCTTTGGCTGAAAGCGCGTTATGTCTGAAAGATGCCGGTCTGACGGCTTCTTGCTCTCCTCCTGAATGGCACGCCTCATGTCGCGACGTGTCACGACGCCGACAAGACAGTCTTCATCGTCAACGACCGGATACATATGCTGAACGCGCTGGCCCAGGTCTGTCGGGATCAGCTTTGCCAGCTCATTGATCGTCAATGACGCCGGCAGAGCGATGATGTCGGTCCTCATTACCTCACGAGCAAACGTGATCTCGAGCGGGTCAATCGAGTATTCCCGGCTCATATGAAAACCTCGCCGTGAGATCTTTTCGGTCAGGATCGAGCGGCCAAGCGTGAGAACCGTAAATCCGTGAGCGATCGTCACAGCAACCAGTAACGGGAGCAGCATATTAATGTCGTGAGTCAGCTCGAAAGCGAAAATGATACCGGTCAAGGGAGACCTCATCGTGCCGCCAAGGATCGCGCCCATGCTGACAAGCGGCCAGAAACCGAGGCCTTCGGCAGGTAGAAACAGGGCGTCAAGGCCGCCTAACGCGCCGCCCATCATCAATAGCGGAGCGAGTACGCCGCCAGATGTGCCGGAGCCAAGCGAAATAGCCCATATCGCCGATTTTACAAGCAGAATTCCGATGATCATCTTGATCGCGACATTTCCCTGGAGCAATGTGCCGATCGTGTCGTAACCAACGCCCAGGGCCTGTGGAAATATGAAACCGCCGATGCCGATAGCGATCCCGCCGATGGCCGGCCACCACATCCAATGGATCGGTAGCTTGGCAAATAGATCTTCGGCTGCGTACACGCCGCGCGTCAGTAACATCGAGAGAATTCCGGCGAGAAGACCAGCGACGACGCAAGCGAGCAAAGCTTCAAGACCGACGTTCGATGGGTGTTCCGGTACCGGAAACAATGGTCCGGGATCGAGCAGAAATTTTCTTGCGGCCGCTGCAGCCGCGCTCGCCAGCGCAACCGGGATCAAACTCCGTGGTTTCCATTCAAAGAGCAATAATTCGACCGCGAGCAATACCGCCGCGACCGGGGCGGCAAATGTTGCCGACATACCGGCCGCCGCGCCCGCGACAAGCAACGTCTTGCGTTCGTTGTTCGTCAAGTGAAAAAACTGCGCGATCATCGAGCCGAACGCGCCGCCTGTCATAATGATCGGCCCCTCAGCACCGAACGGTCCGCCCGACCCGATCGAGATCGCCGAAGAAATAGGTTTTAGCAGCGCGATCTTTGGCTGAACGCGGCTTCCGCCCAGCAAAATCGCCTCGATCGCCTCTGGAATTCCGTGTCCACGAATACGTTCCGACCCGTATTTCGCCATAAACCCAATGATCAAACCGCCGATCACCGGTATGATGACTATGAAGATTCCTAGATGATTGTCGGCAGGCGAAGCGGGAGCGAAGCTCAGCTTTTGAAAGAAAAAGATGTTCGTAAAGAACGTGATCAACCGCAACAGCGCCCAGGCAATATATGCCGCGACGATCCCGATTCCGATCGCCAGCACCGATATCCGCAAAACTCGACGTGATGTCGTAAAATCGCCCAGCTCGCTATGATTTGTATTTTCGAATTTGTTTAGAAGTTTAAAGACGCCGGATAATGTTGCCATTTGAGTAAAAAGACCAAACTTAAAGATTAGCACCTTGCGTTCTGAATTTCAGGTCTGACAATAGACAACGGCTCACTTTTCGATTTTTGAGCGGGATCCTTTCGAAGCGGTTGGTATTCCGAACAGCTAGAGTTCCACCATATCGCGGTTACATGGATCGGTAAGAGAAAAGAGTCTTGGGAATTTCTGTCGCAAACGAAAAGAAATCTAACTACCAATCGGTACACCATTCGGCGGCTGCCATTTTCACCGTCTGTGTCGACTGCTCGCAGATCTTTGTGAGCTTCTTTCTATTTCCGGGTTTCGAGGCGGCCACCTTAAAGGCGTTTCGCTGTGCCTCAAAAGCCTGGTTCAAGGAGGGCATAGCCTGTGGCGCACTTAGGGCAATCTCTTTTAAACAGGCCTCATACTTTAAAATGTAGCGATCACAGACTGCGATTCCAGTGATCGGTTCAATCGTGCTTCCATTTACCGCCGCATTCTCGACCGTTCGCGAAGAACGCCTTCCGTCAATCGAGTTTACGTTGGATATAATTGAGTTATCATTTGATGGCGTTGGAGTTGGTTTAGACGCGATCGAGGACGATTCGCCGCGGACACCAATACCATGACACAAAAGTGCACCAACAATTGTAACTGTGATTAATAGGGTCGTAGTCAACGCTACCGGTTTCATGATTTCAAGGCCCTCACAATCAGGTAAAAAATCAATCTCAACGTTTCTCTTCTACGCCTAAGAGTATGAACTATTTTAGCCGAATTGTTATTGTTTTGATCTCATTCCTATGTTCCTGCTTGTCATTTTTTGGCCAGACCAACCTTCAACCGAAAACCGGCGATTTTGTTTTAGAGAACTATAGGTTTGATAGCGGCGAAACATTGCCTGAGCTTAAGATCCACTACGTCACGCTCGGCCAACCCCGCAAAGACGCTAATGGCCGTGTTACAAATGCGGTCCTGATCCTGCACGGCACGGGCGGCTCGCATACACAGTTTCTCGGGCGCACGTTTGGCGGTGTGCTGTTTGGCAAGGGGCAGCTTCTGGATGCCGATAAGTATTTCATCGTCATACCGGATAATGTCGGTCACAGCGGGTCGAACAAACCGAGCGACGCGCTGCATGCAAAATTTCCACACTATGACTATCACGACATGGTTGTGCTGCAATATCGTCTATTGACCGAGAAACTGGGCGTCGACCACTTGCGGCTGGTCATGGGCACGTCAATGGGCGGCATGCATTCGTGGATGTGGGCCGAAATGTATCCCGATTTTATGGATGCCGCGATGCCGCTTGCGAGCCTGCCGATCGAGATCTCGGGCCGAAACCGGTTCTTTCGCCGAATGGTTATCGACCCGATCAAAAACGATCCGGACTGGCAAAATGGTGAGTACAAGACTGAGCCAGTGCGGGGGCTGACCGCCGCACTCTACACCTTACTGATGATGACCAGTTCGCCGCTGCAGATGCAGAAACAAATGCCGACAAAGGCAGCGGCTGATTCGGCGTTCGACGCGCGGATCAAGCAAATGCTCGCGAGTTACGACGCCAACGACATGCTTTATCAATTTGACGCATCGCGTGACTACAACCCCGAGCCGAATCTTGAAAAGATCACGACGCATCTGCTCGCTGTGAATTCAGCGGACGATCAGGTCAATCCGCCCGAGATTGGAGTTATGGAACGAGAGATAAAGCGCGTGAAAAACGGCCGATTTGTCCTGCTCCCAATAACAGACGAAACTCGCGGTCATGGCACACACAAGATAGCGTCGATATGGCAGAAATATTTGGCTGAGCTGCTTTCAGAAAGTGAGAAACGGTGACCTCGGTTCGTACACTCTGGTACACGCTGGGACACCCGCGAAAAAAAATGAGGCCGCCTCAGTTGGCGGCCTTTTCTTGTTGCCGGCTTAGTAGCGGCGAACTTTACGATAGTGGCGTTTTTTCTTCTTGAGCTTGTAAGTGTAGAGCGCCGAGCCGGCCAGCCCGGTTCCGGCGCCGATCAACATACCTTTGCGGCCGCCTATCAACCCGCCGACCAAGGCGCCCCCAGCCGTGCCAAGGGCCATATTGATGCGGTTTCTATGGCGTCGATAGTAGCTTGGCTTTCGCACCCGGACCCAACGCGTGCGTCCGTTTCGACGTACTCGCTGGTAATAGACCGATCTCTGGGCGATTGAGGTTTGCGGCGCCGCAAAAAACATCGTGCCGCACAGGAGAGCCATTATTGCAAACAGAATTACCGATTTCTTCATAGTCTTCCCTCTATCTTTGTTTGGTACGTGTCTTCAAAAAATAAGTAGACGCAGAAATATTCAGCAAATCGAGTGCCAATTCCGCAACAATCGGCCAAATATAGCAGGTTTCCATGGGAGCTGTATCATTACCGGACATTGCGCAGGCTATTCCATTTATGTGCGCAAATAAGCTAGAATTCTGTTAAATGCCGAATATATTTGAACTTACCTCACGGCCAAGGGCAGAGGTCATCTTCAAGCGGAACGATCCGAACGATCCACGGCTTGGCGAGATCGTCTCGCACGACCCGAACGACTATCCACAGGCCGATATCGTCATTTTGGGGTGTCCGCAAGACGACGGCGTGCGCCGCAATCACGGTCGCGAGGGCGCAGCGAAGGCTCCTGACGCCATACGGGCCCAGTTTTATAAGCTCACGCCGTACAACATCCGAAAACGACTGTTTGATATCGGCAACACGAACGTCACGGGTTCGCTCGAGGAGGTGCATGATCGCCAGATCGAGATCGTAAAAAAGGTGCTGTCAGATGGCAAGCGGATCATCATTCTCGGTGGCGGAAACGACATTTCATACCCAGACGGCCGCTCGATGGCTGAGGTTTTTGGCCCTGAGGCTTGGATCGGTGTAAATATCGACTCGCATCTCGATGTTCGCGCGGATCAGCCGCGCAACAGCGGCACGCCCTATCGACAACTTCTGGAAGAGCATTGTCTTCGGCCGGACTACTTTTACGAGGCGGGATATCAGTCTCACTTTTGCTCGCCCATATATTTCAAATATATCCGCGATCTTGGGGTCAACCGGATCAGTCTCGAGCTGCTGCGTTCGAGGCACGAAGCCGATCTCGAGCTAAAGGAAAGCATTAAGTTGAAATTCACGGCACATAGTACGTCGATGAACACCTTTTTTGGATTTGACATGGACGCGGTCCGAATGGCCGACGCGCCGGGCACGTCTGCCCCGTCACCGCTTGGGTTAAAAGCCGGCGAATTTATTCAGCTTGTAAAATACGCGGCGTCGCTCGCGAACACAAAGATCATCGAGTTTACAGAGGTAAATCCAAATTTTGACATCGACGATCGGACGACAAGGCTCGTAGCCATTGCCATGCACCGGTTTTGTTCGGGTGTAGCTTAAATTCTTCGTTATCAGCCGAACTAAAGACATGATCATCTACGAGGTAACAGTCAAGGTTGGCGAACACATTGCCGATGAATTTGAGCGTTACATGCGCGAACAGCATATTCCTGAGGTAATGCGGACCGGAGCTTTCATAAGCGCCGGATTTCTTTATGCCGATGGCGGACTCTATCAAACAAGGTACGGCGCGAAAACGCGGGCCGATCTTGAACGATATTTTAACGATCACGCCGATCTCTTGCGGCAGGACGTATTAAAGCGATTTCCGAGCGGCCTTGAGTTTACGCGACACGAATGGAATTCGATCCAAACCTGGAAGAGCTAGCGTCAAACAATGGATAAGCGGACGTATTCCGGCGTGACCCGGGCAGATGTAGATAAGATCCGAGGCGGGATCGGGAAATTCGGCATTAAAATGCCTGAGGGCGACGACGTTGAGGTAAAGGGACCGCTAGGCGTAAAAATGAGACTTGAATTCAATGAGCCGGACCAAACGCTCAGGCTATCGATATTGAATAAGCCCGGTTTCATCTCGGCCTCGCAGATCTGGTCCGTAATCGAAATGACAGCCGGGAAAGAGATGAGAAAGGGTAAATAGTTCGCAACCGCTCCCCCAGATTCACCAGCGGTATGACCAAACAGGGGTCTCGTATGACCGATTCGTCGTAAAATTTGAAGCCGATTACCACTACCCACTCCGACAAAGGCCGACCGGTCGACAGAAAGGCCGACAGGACCGATGACCGCATCATCGATGGGCTCTTTCATTCTTTCTCCTTTGTCCCAAATCAACGCCGATCTCGTCACCGACAAACGCACCATTCGCCCCGTCAGGAAATGTTCTAAGTAGGACAAATCCGGACGATGTCTTGAGGGCCGGAATCATTTCGGGTACTTTTTCGAGAATGTACGATAAGGCCGAAGGCAGCGAAAGAGTGATCTCGGGCGTGGAGCAGGTAACGGCCGAGTGGCTCACCGGTGTTTTGCGAAGGCACGATCCGGTTCAGCCGGTCACAGTTGGGGCCGTAAGAATTGTTCTTCAAAAGAGGCTGCCCTACTCAACGATCATTCGTCTTTCGGCAAAGTACGACGATCCGCCGGCGAATCTGCCTCACGATTTTGTTCTGAAGTTGGCGCCGGGAAAGATCACTGATCCAACGACCGTGGACGTTGGTCGTGCCGAGGTCGAGTTCTATCAATCGGTTGCTCCCGGTTTGCCATGTCCGCCCTTGATCGAATGTTTCGACACGGGCTATTCGGCGGATTCTGGACGCTCGCACATTTTGATGCGGGACCTCTCGGATACACATTCACAGCCGGAACAAAATCAAGCGCCTTCGCCGGAAATGAGTCGTCTCGCGGTCGAGGCCCTTGCACGCGTGCATGCGGCATGGTGGAACAGCCCCGAACTTGGAAACAGCATTGGAAAGTTATTTGACGAAGCCGCGCTTGCCTCGTTTATCGATGATCTTGAAAGCAGCGTTACCGACTTTATCGACCGGTCCGGCGTTTTGTTAACCCGTGAACAGTTGGATGCATATGACTTGGTGCTAAAGAACGCCGCGCAAATATGGGGACGGTTGATGCACCGCGAAGGCCTGACAGTAACGCATGGGGATTGTCATTGGTGGAATTATCTGTATCCCCGCGACCCGCAGACCGACACTGTCCGCATTTTCGACTGGCATTTGTGGCACGTCGACCTTGGCGCGCGAGACCTTGCGTTTTTGCTTGCTCTTGGAGGGTTCGCAGAATCGCGACCTGCCCTTGAAAATGGGTTGCTTCGCGCATATCGCAACAAACTTAGCGAGTGCGGAGTGTCCGATTATGGCTGGGAACAGCTCTTAGAGGACTATCGCTGGTCGGCCATACGAAACATGAACCTACCGGTAATATTTTGGACGCAGGGTAAGCATGAGAGTACTGTGAGATCAGCGCTCGAGCGGGCCTTCGCAAGTTATCAACGGCTGCAAGGTGAAGACCTAATTGCTTGACAGTGTTTTAGCCGTTTGGCATCCTAGTGGTTCGCTTTTGAGGCGAAACGTAGGCACTTAGCTCAGTGGTAGAGCACTACCTTGACACGGTAGGGGTCAGCAGTTCAACTCTGCTAGTGCCTACCATTTTTTTGTTCAGATCTCCTGGAATTCGTCCCGATTCGCACGACCGCGTCATATCTCTCGATGAGCCATATTGAATGACACTCTGAAGATAAAGATCTGCAGGGCCAACGGGACCCTCAAAGACAGGTCGATGTCAGCGCCGAAATTGTTGTCATGAAGAATGGCACCGATCTCGTCTCGGCCCTCCGTGACAGAATACTCGCTGCCGCGCATGTTGCTAGTGGCGCACCTGACCGTCAGATCAGCCATCGGCGGTTCGAACGCCGACGTGATCTTGCAGCTGACGTCAAAAAGTCGACTCGCGTATTTGCCCGTTGCGATCGTCTGCGAGTCTCGCTCCAACATGTAATATTGCGTAAAGAAAACCACGAACTTTTTTCGCCTGAATAAATAGTGTCCGCTCTTGACCTCGATGCGCGACGGCCCCGACATGTAGTTATACATTCCACCGACCTGAATTCCGTCCCGGTAGAACGCGTGGCTTGTAGACAGCGGATTCTCATCGGGACTGAGAGCTCTTGCCAATCTTCGTCCGACTGACAGGTGATTTGTGTAGACAGCGGTTAGCATCTCTGTAGAAAAAGCTGCGCTCTCGGCTGCTCATCGACCGGCCGGCAGTTGTTTTGATTTGCGATACCGCCGCTCGCCCGATCGGTTATGTTTGTAAGCTAGCCGTTCGTGTGTGTTGACCTGATCTTCTTTACGATCGTGTCAATACTAGGAACGTAGTGTCCATCAGTCAAAACCTCGATCGTTGGCATGTCGAATTTTGGAGGTACATACGGAGCATAAGGCAGCAGTTCGCCGGTTTTCCGATAATGGACCACCATGTTATCGCCGTGAAAATACTCGCGGTCAGGCTCCGCTAAGCCGCGTTCCAGATAGCGTCGCGCGGCCACCGCATCGTCAATGGAGCATCGGATCATGACCGGCTGCGCTGCTTTGACGATCCTTGGCATACTTAGCTCCCAAACCTGATGCTGAAACGCAGCCTCAATGACAATTGAGACGTCGCTTTCTAAATATCGGTTTACGAGCGCAAAAAATATCTCGGTGGCGCGCAGGTTTGCGTCCGACGGGAGCTCGTCATGTTTAACGCCGAAGGTGTTTACGTAACCTTCTTTGATCTCGTCGCGGCTGACCAGCGGCATCCATAACGCCTTTGCGAGCTTTTGCGCGAGCGTGTTTTTACCTGAGCCTGGACGGCCGGTAACGATAATGCATTTCGGTTGTGGGCTCATAAACTAACGCCATCAAGGGGCGCTTATTCGTGCCGAATCTGTTTCGGTTTATCAATGAATGTTTGAGCCAAATGCCAAATTACCCCTTCGGCAGAGACGGTGGCAACCGGCGTTTCTTCGACCAACTGCCGGCGGCCCGAAGTGTTGACCTCGTATTTCTTGATCACATATTCGCGCTGACATTTGCGCCAGTTCGTGCACGGTGGACAATTGGGTTCAACACCAAAGGGAACGTCGACGAAGCGTTGAACTTCCTGGAGAGCCGACTCGTAGCTCCGATGAGTGTCGCCGATCCGCTCATCGTGAAATTCATCGTCGATTTGATAGACGAAAGCTGTCATTTTAGCGAGCGACTTTGTCGACATGCCGGTACGGGAAGGATTTCGCTCGCAATTAACTACGCGGCGATATCGATGTAAGAAGAATAAGAGGAGGGTTTAGGTATCTTATACCCTTCTTCGCGAAGCCCTTCAAGATGTAATTCTATCGCCTCTTGTATATTGCGCTCTACTTCCTCTTTAGTGTCGCCGACTGAACCGCACCCTGGGATTTCAGGTGCAAAGGCTGAGTATCCCGTGTCGGTTTTTTCGATAACGATCAGATACTTTTTCATGGTTTTACAGCAAAGATCTTGGCGCCAAATACTGGATCGAGTTTTCTTGCTGCTGAAATAAAAATGAAACGGCGACCGTTAAACGCGGCCGCCATTTTTTAACTAAGCCGCTTTGAGCCTTACAGAGACGCCTGTTCGAAGGTATCGGCGAGCGCCTGAAGCCTGGCCGTGTTGGCTTGGTTTTTCGAGTCGGCGATGCTCTTTTCGAGCATCGGAACGAGAGTTTTCAATTTAGCGGTCTCGTTCTTCGAACCCTCGGCCTTTTGGATAGCCTGTCGCAGCTCGGCGATCTGCGCGGCCGGCAGACCGTTCGCGCGTTCGAGCTGATCGACATAAGCCTTTGCCACGGCCATCTTCTTCGGCCAGACGATCTTCTGCTGGTTTTGGACGTTCAGCTCGGCTACCTTAACGGACTTTGCCGCGTCGATCTCATTCTGCGTGAGATATTTCGACGGCGTCAGCTCGAACACGTCTAATCCACGCGCGATCTCCGAGGCGAAAATGTGACCGTTGTACCAATAGGCCGACCAGTCGCCGCCCAGCACGAGCATGTTCGGATCGATCGGGCCGCGGTCAAAGTAGGCGATCTCGAACGGATGTGCCGGATCGGTGAAGTCCATAACCGACACACCGCCCTGATACCATGCCTGTACAAGAATATCGCGTCCGGGAACCGGAATGAGCGAGCCATTATGTGCGACGCAGTTTTCCGTGTCGCCCTGAGCTGCCGGCATCTTGTAGTAGCCAGCGAATTTTAGCTTGTCATCGACAAGGTTAAAAACGGAGTCCGCACCCCAAACATTCGGGTCGGTCGCTCGGCAGCGGGCACCGAGGCCGCCGCCCCATTCGTCGGTAAAGACGACCTTTTTGCCGTCATTAGAGAACGAGGCCGAGTGCCAATATGAGTAATTCGGGTCATTAACGGCATCGATGCGTTTCGGGTTCGCCGGGTCCTTGATATCGAGCAAAATGCCGTTGCCTTCGCATGCACCCGCCGCAAGTCCGAGAGCCGAGTAAACGGTAATGTCGTGACACTGGTCCGTCGGGGTTGGTTTGTCGAGAGCGCCGTGCGTGCCGCCGTTGGTCAGACCTGCGATGGCGCCCGAACGGGCATCCATAAAGATACGCGGGCTGTTAACGATCTTGGCATCCTGTGGCGCTTTGAGCGGGACCTTTATGATGTCGATCCTAAATAGCGCCGTATTCGGGTTTTTATCCGGAGCTCCGCCAGAGCAGCCTGTGAGCTCACCCTCGGGTCTGACAAACGAGGTTCCAGATACATAAATGTAAACGTTATTCTTGTCCTTTGGATCGACGACCAGCGTGTGCGTGTGCGAGCCGCGGCAGGTCTGAACGTCGGCAACCTGCTTGGGATGCTGTATGTCGCTGATATCGAAGATGCGAACGCCGCGAAAACGGTCTTTCTCAGCCACCGGCGCGGCCTGTGTGCCGGGAGCAGGCGCAGGTGGCGGAGCAAAGCCCTGCTCGCTGCAGTCGAGACGTCCGTTCGGCATCTCGTCCGACATAAATAAAAGATTTCCATAGACCGAGACGTCGCCTTGACCACCCGGACAGATGATCGAGGTCAACAATCTCGTATTTGCCGGGTCGGCGATGTCCCAAACATTAACTCCGTAGAAATTGCCCTGGAAAAGGTGATTTCCCTGAAAGGCCAGATCCGAATTTGCAAACGCAAGCCCGGCGATCACGAGTTTCATTGGAGCAGGAATCGCCGCCGGATTACCGGTGATGATGCTTACACCCTTGTCTACTTTAGGATCGGTCGGATCGTTCGGAAGCAAGAAGGTGTCCGGTTTTTTCAGCGACGTGAGGAGTCTGAGGCCGGACGCGGTTTCACCGGCGTCAAACATGCCGGGTTTCAGTTTGGCGCGCGGGTCGTTTACATCCGCACCCGTCATGCCTGCCGGGAGCGGCGGCGCGGGTTGGGGCGCAAAAGGATTTTGCTGTCCCATGCCTGCGACCGCAAAACATAACAGCGAAAATAGCGTAGCTATCAGCGATCTCATGATGTGTGCTCTTGTCATTGTTTTCCTCTAGGATCGGATTTCTAAAGTGCAAATTAGTTATTTCGAAGTTGGCAGCGTGCTGAGCATTTCCTGCATTATTCTGATCTCCGCTCGTTGACCGGTGTCGACATCGGTCGCGAAATTGAATAAATCCGCGTCCTGCCCGGCGCCCGCGGTGTCGAAGAGATCTTTTACCATTACCAATGCGCCCGTGTGATGCTGGATCATTCCAGTCAAGAACAGCCGGTCGAATTCAGTGCCTTTGGCCGTTCGCAAGGCGTCCATTTGCTCGGGCGTAAGCATACCGGGCATAAGCATTGGTTTTACTGCAGAACCGGAAGCGCTCCGAGTGTTACTCATTCCCGGCATCAACATGCCAGAGTTACTCGACGGCGAAACGGGTTCGCCGCGGGCCTCGAGCCAGCGTTTCATGAAATTCATCTCGTCCGACTGCGATTTACTGATACGTGCGCCAAGAAGACGAAGTTCTTTATTTTCGCTACGTGAGTCAATGAGCGCGGTCATCTCGACCGCTTGACCGTGATGCATGATCATGCCCTGCATGAATTCCACATCTTTTGCAGATCGTATCGGCAGCGTCGGCCGCGTCGATGACGGAAGAACAACGGTCGGTTGGCCCGGAGCACCAGGCTTTACGACAACGGGTCCTTGCGACGCACTCTGCGAGAAGCCGGCAATTGACAGGAAGCACAAAAGTGCGGCGAGTGCGGTAAACAAGCGGCAAAAAGGCATCGCACGCGCCCTTGCCAGCTTAATTTTTCCGGCGCTCAAATAAAAAAGAAACATTGCCCGTTGAGTGAAGATATAATTATCGATACATTATCACAAAAAAGTAGTGTCCTCTAACGGAAAATGGCCAATTCTCGAGTCTACAGAGCAACTGCAGCGTACGTCATGTTAGTCAGTGTTTCGGCTTATGCGTTCCTTCAAATAGCCGACGCAAACGGTTTTACACGAGAGGAGACTTTCATATCCGGCGTCTTGACGCTTGTTCTGCTTGTCGGTGTCGGACTCTACTTCCTGCCCCGCCGATAGGGCTGACGCTTCCCGCCGCGCTCATATTCCGAACTTCCTTTTTAGAAAAATCGTAATCAAACTAAAGGAAACATTTGCGCAATTTAGCGCGCAGCGGGAGGAAAAACATGATCGAAATACTTGAATCACCAAAACATCTGGTAGCAATGAAGATCTCAGGCAAAATAACGGCCGAAGACATTGAGAAAGCCTACAAGGCCGGAAATGAAGCTCTTAAGGTGAGCGAGAGAGTCTCATTCTTTGCGGAGATCACGGACTCGCTCGCCTTCACGGCCGAGGGTCTTGCCAAAGATCTGACGGCCGCGATAAAGAACTTTGGCAATATGTCGAAATATTATCGGGCCGCTATCGTGACCGATAAGGGATGGCTGGGCGCTCTTGTTCGAGTC
>Ga0207707_10004263_pt1 | contig 12657 bp, 9 predicted proteins | sample KBSC83BmetaG_FD_184336 | JGI IMG/M metagenome (GOLD analysis project Ga0207707, IMG submission 184336) | Corn rhizosphere microbial communities from Kellogg Biological Station, Michigan, USA - KBS C8-3B metaG (SPAdes) (version 2) | ecosystem: Host-associated > Plants > Roots > Rhizosphere ... | reverse complement strand
ACTTCATCCCGGCTCTCGCTCATGGTCGATGCGAGCGTGACATTGATCCCGTTGAGTTGCAGCGTCTCGCCTCCGGACGCACCCCCGCCCTGCCGCAAGGCCTCCGCCAGCCGCTCTTCCAACCGGGCACGCTCCTCGGCGAGCTGTTCCAGGCGGCGAAGCAGCTGATCCGGCTGCACCCGGACCGTCTCTGCCGCGCGGTGCAACTGGTCCTCGAGCCCCCGGACCGCCTGCAACGCCGCCAGGCCGGTGATCGCCTCGATGCGCCGGACGCCGGCGGCCACACCGCCCTGGGCGGCAACCCGGAAGCTGCCGATCTGCCCGGTGGTGCGCACATGCGTGCCGCCGCAGAGCTCAATACTGGGCCCCATGCGTACGACGCGCACCTGATCACCGTACTTGTCGGCAAAGAATGCCATGGCCCCAAGAGCGAGGGCATCGGGATAGGCCATCTCATCGGTGCGGACATCGGCGTTGCCGAGCACCAGCTCATTCACTTCGGCCTCGATGTCGCGGAGCTGGGCCGCATCAATGGGTCCGTGATGCGAGAAATCGAAGCGAAGCCGGCCCGGCTCGACCAGCGACCCCTGCTGCCGCACATGGGTGCCCAGTTGGTGCCGCAGCGCGTAGTGCACCAGGTGGGTGGCGCTGTGGTTGCGTTCGATGTCACGACGGCGCGCCTCGTCAATCGCCGCGCGCACCCGGGTAGACTCGAAAGGCGCGCTGGCGGTGCCCGAGACAACCGTCCCCAGCGCGCTCCTGAAGACCCGATCCACCTCCAGGCGCCAGCCATCAGCCGTGATGACACCGGTATCACTGACCTGCCCGCCGGATTCCACGTAGAACGGATTCTCGCGCAGCACCAGCTCGGTCCGGCCATCCTGCTCCCGGACGGCCAGAGCGTCGGTCTCCGCCTCGGTCGTCGCGTATCCCACAAACGTCTGAGCACCGCCCCGCAGGGTGGAAAACCCATCGCTGGACGCGGTCGCACGGCTGCCGATGCCCTTCCGGGTGTTGCGATCGTCGCGGGACCGCTGACGCTGCTCTTCCAGGGCGCGCTCGAAGCCCTCGACATCCACCGCCACACCCCGCTCACGTGCCAGCAGTTCGGTCAGGTCAATCGGGAAGCCAAAGGTGTCGTACAACCGGAAGGCTTCATCTCCTGCGATGCGGGTGGCACCTCCCCCGAGCAGCTCGTCGAGGCGGGTGAGACCACCTTCGATGGTCTCGAGGAACCGCTCCTCCTCATTGCGGGTGACCTCACCGATGAAACCGGCCTTGGCCACTAGCTCGGGATAGTCGGCACCCATCTGCGCGACGACCACAGCCACGAGCGGTGCGAGCGTCGGTTCCCGCCGGCTGAGCAGCCAGGCGTGGCGCACCGCCCGGCGCAGGATACGGCGCAGCACGTAGCCGCGCCCCTCGTTGCCGGGATAGACACCATCGGCGAGGAGAAACGCCACCGCTCGCGCGTGGTCGGCCAGCACGCGATAGGAGGCCCGGTCCGGCGCATCTTCCCGGTAGGGCCGGCCGACCAATTCTCCCACCCGGTCCAGCAGCGGCTGGAACAGGTCGGTATGAAAGTTGTCATCGGTGCCCTGCATGACGGCGGCAATGCGCTCCAGCCCCGCTCCGGTGTCCACACTGGGCCGGGGCAGCGGCGTCAGGGTGCCGTCAGCGCTGCGGTCGAACTGCATGAACACCAGATTCCAGATCTCCAGGAACCGGCCCGACTCCGCCTCCACCTCGAACTGCTCCTGCGACATGACTGCCGGACTGGCGCCCGGTACCCAGTCGAGATCAACAAAGATCTCGCTGCAGGGGCCGCAGGGACCGGTGTCACCCATCTGCCAGAAATTGTCCTTGTCGCCCAGCCCGTAGATCCGGTCGGGCGGCAGGCCCGAGATCTCCGCCCAGAGCGCTCGCGCTTCAGCATCAGTGTGATGGACTGTGACGCGGAGCCGCTCCGGTGGCAGCGCCAGCCAATCGGCACCGGTCACCCACTCCCAGGCATAGGCGATGGCGTCGCGCTTGAAGTAGTCGCCAAAGGAGAAGTTGCCCAGCATCTCGAAGAAGGTGTGGTGCCGCCGGGTCAGTCCGACCTGTTCGAGATCGTTGTGCTTGCCGCCGGCGCGTACACACTTCTGGCAGGTGGTTGCACGGCGGTAGGGACGCTGTTCCTGCCCCTGGAAGACCCGCTTGAACTGCACCATTCCGGCGTTGGTGAACAGCAGCGTCGGGTCGTCGGCCGGGACCAGCGACGACGACGGCACCTGTTCATGACCCCGAGAGGCGAAGAATTCCAGGAAGAGGCGGCGAATCTGGTGTGATTCCATGGGCGGAATATACGATGCCCCGGGCCGCTGGCGGGACGGTCCCCGCCGAATCAGCTGGACTGGTACTCGGTAGCAAGCGCGCGGGTCACGGCCTCGCGTGCATTCTGGCCGGTGAAGCCGCGTCGAGCGAGAAAGGCCAGCAGCCGGCGGCGCTTGGTGGGCCGAGGGAGAGCGCCAAGCTGGCGCGCACGCCGGAGCGCCAGCGCCTGAGGCACGTCGGGCTCCACGTCGCCGGAGGGCCAGCGCGCGGCGATGGCTTCATCTACAACGGCATCCTGTACGCCCAGCGCCTGCAGGTCCCGCCTGAGGCGAGCCGGCCCCCGGCCGCGCTCAGCCCGGGTATCCACGAAGTCGCACGCAAAACGGAGATCGTCAAGCAGCCCCAGGTGCTCCAGCCGTTCGAGCGCGGACTGAATGGCCGGCCGAGGATGCCCACGGCGGCGCAACCGGCGCCCCAGGTCGGTGCGCGCGAACGCCCGCCGGCCGATGGCCGCCAGTCCCGCCCGGAGCGCAGCCTCTTCGTCCGCCGCTCCACTCAGGCCCGCCACCCGCGCTTCGTCCAGGCGTACGCCGTGTTCCAGCCCCAGACTCACGACCTGATCAGCCGGGATGGTGTATACCATGCCGGTGCTGGTCGTGACGCGGGCACTCGCCGCCCGGCGCGGATCGGGCTCGATGGCCGTCACCACGCCGTGCAGCAGCTGGTCAATCACCATCCTCCTCACCTTCATCACCATTCTCGGCGCCCGCCACCGCCATGGCCACGGCATCCTTGAGGCCCAGTGACTGCTTGACCTTCTCCTCGATTTCCACCAGCAGCTGCGGATTGTCACGCAGGAAGAGCTTGGCGTTCTCCCGGCCCTGGCCTACCCGCTGATCGCCGTACGAGTACCAGGCGCCGGACTTCTGGATGATGCCGGCCTCGGCGGCGAGGTCCACCAGCAAGGCCGTATGGCTGATGCCCTCGTCAAAGAGCACATCGAACTCGGCCTGGCGGAACGGCGGCGCCACCTTGTTCTTCACCACCTTGACCCGCACGTGGTTGCCGATGACCACCTCGCGCTCCTTGACCGGCCCGATGCGGCGGATATCCAGCCGGAGCGAGGCGTAGAACTTGAGCGCCTTGCCACCAGTGGTGGTCTCCGGATTGCCGAACATGACGCCGATCTTTTCGCGCAGCTGATTGATGAACACCACCGAACAGTTGGACCGGTTGATGGCGCCAGCCAGCTTGCGGAGCGCCTGGCTCATGAGACGGGCCTGCAGGCCGACGTGGCTATCGCCCATCTCGCCCTCGATTTCCGCCTTGGGGACCAGGGCCGCCACCGAGTCAATGACGACAAGATCCACCGCGCCGGAGCGGACCAGGATCTCGACGATTTCCAGTCCCTGCTCGCCGGTGTCGGGCTGGGAGACCAGCAGGTCTTCCACGTTGACGCCCAGCTTCCGGGCGTATTCCACGTCCAGGGCGTGCTCGGCATCCACATACGCCGCCACGCCGCCCGCCTTCTGGACATTGGCCACGAGGTGGAGCGAGAGGGTGGTCTTGCCGGATGACTCCGGGCCGTAGATCTCGGTGATCCGGCCGCGGGGGACGCCGCCGATCCCGATGGCCGCGTCCAGGTTGATGGCCCCGGTGGGAATGCAGCCAACCCTCACGCGGGGGGTATCGGCACCCATGCGCATGATGGAGCCCTTGCCGAGCTGCTTCTCAATCTGGGAAATGGCGAGGGTCAGCGCCTTGCGGCGTTCAGCGACAACTCGGCTCTCATCAGCCATGGCGACCTCAGCTAGTGGTGTGACTCGTTTTGCTACACCGGTAAACCCTTTCCCAACCTAACACCGAATACATCCCGAATCAATAGGCGCAATGTGTATCATTTCCGGTCACTCGATGGACCCGAGACTCGGGACTCGGGACACCCCTTCTCCACGGTCCACGACTCGCGTCTCGAGTCCCGCGTCCCGCGTCTCAAATCAGACTCTCCCGCGGCCGGAACGCGTCCTCGATGTGCTCGATCACCCATCTCCCCTCCTGCCAGAGCAGCTGTACCACATCGAAGCGGTACTCGTCGCCGGCCCGTCCGTGGCGCAATGCCCAGAGAGACGCCGTCCTGGCAATGCTCCGCTGCTTGCGCCAGCCGATCGCTTCGAGCCCGGAGCCGAATTCGGTGGAACGGCGCGCCTTGACCTCGACGAATGCCACGGTGTGGCCCCGGCGCACGATCAGATCCACATCGTGCCGTCCCAGCCGGAAGCGATGGGCCTCGACCTGCCAACCGCAGGAAGTGAGATAGGCCATCGCCTCGTGTTCGCCCTCGAGGCCCTGCCGGTGGCGCGGGTCCTGCCATTCGTCGGTGGGAATGAACTTTCGTGTCATGGAGACAAGATCGTCAGAAGTTGGCGGAATCCAGCACCCTTGCAACGCGCCCCTGTGCGCGATTATGCGAACAGCATTCTCACACGAAAACACGAAAGCACGAAAGCCCACAGGACGTCAGCCGTACACCACTCTGCGTATGGTCAATGCTGGTGAGTTGAAATTCAGGAGCAATCCGACCCTCTGCCCAGAGCCCTTGAGATAGGCGCGAACTTGGGCAAAATGGGTACTGTGCAATGATTCGACTGCCTTGAGTTCGACGACCAATGCATTTTCAATAAGGAAGTCAATTCTTCCGACACCAACATCCACGCCCTCGAACCGCACGGTGATTGATCGTTCGGCCTCAAACCGCAGAGAACGGTGCGCCAGTGCCACCTTGAACGCACTCCCATAGGTTGATTCCAGATACCCTGGGCCAAGGGCTCGATGGACATCAATTGCTGCTCCTATCACTTGTCGCGACAACGACTCAAACTCGTGAGGCATCGCGGCCGGCACCTTTCGTGCTTTCGTGTTTTCGTGTGAACCACACGAAACCAAGTTGACCCCGGGAATCCGGCACCGTAGCACCCGGTTGCCGCCGCCGGGCACAAAAAAACGAGCCCGGTTCCCCGGGCCCGCGTCCTACTCGGTGTACTCGTCCAGTTGATCGAAGCCGATCAGCACTTCACGAGGTCGGCTGCCATCGGGCGGACCCAGGATCCCGGCGAAGTGCAGCTGATCAATGATGCGCGCGGCGCGTCCATAGCCGATCCGGAGGCGCCGCTGCAGCAGTGACGTCGAGCCGCCCTGGTTCTGGATGCACGCCTCCGCCGCTTCCCGGAACAACGCATCGCGGTCCTCGTGGCCACCGTCGGCGTGACCAGCTTCCCCTTCCCCCTCCTGCGCCCGGACCAGCGCCAGGATGTCCGCCTCCTCGGGTTCCGCCGCTGCCGCCGCACGCCTGGCCTCGCGGCGGGCCACGTACCACTCCATCAGGTGCTCGGTTTCGTCGGTGCTGATGAAGGCCCCCTGCATGCGCATCGGCTCGTTCTTGCCCGGCGGGAGGAACAGCATGTCTCCATTCCCCAGCAGCGCTTCTGCGCCGTTGCCGTCGAGAATCGTCCGGCTGTCCACCTTGCTCGCCACCTTGAAGGCGATCCGGCTCGGGAAATTGGCCTTGATCAGCCCGGTGATCACGTTCACGCTGGGTCGCTGGGTCGCCAGGATAAGGTGAATGCCGATGGCGCGCGCCTTCTGCGCCAGCATGGCCAGCGGCGTTTCCACCTCGCCCTGCACCGTCATCATGAGGTCGGCCAGCTCATCCACCACCAGCACGATGTAGGGCAGCAGCCCCTCGGTGTAGTGCTCGTCATCGGGCGGCGGCGGAGGAGTATCCGGCTCTTCATTCGCGACGGTGGTAAGGTTCGCGGCCGGCCGCTTCGGGTTCCGCAGCTCCTTGCCGTCGGTCACCTTGCGGTTGAAATCCACGACATTGCGCGCGCCGTTGGCCTGCAGCAGCTCGTAGCGCCGGTTCATCTCGTACACCGCCCACTTGAGGACGGCCGCAGCATCGTTGTTGTTGGTCACCACCTTGTGCCGGAGGTGGGGCAGCGCGTTGTAGATCGAGAGCTCCACCATCTTCGGGTCCACCATCAGGAACCGGAGTTCGCGCGGCGTGTAGCGATACACCAGGCTGGTAATGATGGTATTGATGGCGACGCTCTTGCCCGAGCCGGTGGCGCCGGCGATGAGCAGGTGCGGCATCTTGGCCAGGTCGGCGACCACCGCCTTGCCCTCGAGGTCGCGACCCAGCGCCACCGGCAACGCCGATCGGGCCCGGTCCCACTCGCCGCTCTCCAGCAACTCGCGCAGCGTCACGATGCGCGCCGTGGGATTGGGCACTTCGACGCCGACCGCGCCCTTTCCCGGGATCGGCGCCACCCGGATGGATGGCGCGCGCATGGTGATGGCCAGATCGTCGGCCAGAGAGATGATGCGCCCCGCCTTCACCCCTGGCGCCGGTACCACCTCGAATTGAGTTACGACCGGGCCGGTGGTCCGGCCCGCCACCGAACACTCCACCTTGAAGGTGCGTAGCGTCTCGATCAGCAGTTGCCCCAGCCGGTCGAGTTGCGCCTCGCCCGCGTCAACGTCGCGCGCGGGCGGCGGCGTAAGCAGGGCGATCGGGGGCAACTCGCTCTCTTCGTCAACCGCTGCACGCCGGGCAGCTGCGGCCTCGCGCGACACAGGGCCGGGCTTGGGCTCCTTCTGCTTGCGCAGCCGCTCCGGGCGCACCGGCGCTTCAGCCGGTGTCGCCACCTCGGTATCATCCGCCGGCTCGACCACGTCGCCAGCACCCTCGAAGGCCACCCGCCGCCGGCGCTTGGCCGCCGGCTCCGGTTCAGATGCCGGCTCCGCCTCGCGCCCGTCCTGCTCCTTGCGCTCCAGCCGCTGCAACGGGTGCCAGCCAAAGGTGTACAGCGTCAGCGCCGAGAGCGCGAGAAACCCCAGCAGCAGTGCACCGGCGACACCGATCCGCTGCCGGGCCATGATCGCGAAGAAGCCGGGGAGCCAGCCGGTGGCCCGCGCCGCCAGGGTCTGGGCGTCGAGGAGCCCCTCGCGCTCCACCTCGGTGGCCACGCCGATCAGGAATGGCACCAGCACGCTGAGGCCGATCATGAGCAGCGCAGAGCGCTTCATGTCGAGCCGCGGGGTTCGATCCAGTCCGGCGAGCGCGATCCCGAAACCCAGCAGCGGCATCCCGACGGCGCCGGCGCCCAGCGTGTGCCACAGCCATTGACCCAGCACCCGGCCGACCGGTCCGGTGACCGGAAGCGGCAGGAGCGCGAGGGCCGCAAAGACTCCGCCGACCAATGCGGCGACGGCGCCAAGCCGCCGGCGGGAACTCACGCGGGCACCGCCACCGGCGCGATAGTCAGCCGCCGCTCTTTGAAGACCGGCAGCACCGGATAGGCATCGAGCCGGGCCGCGTCACGCACGTCGTCGGCCATGCCGAGCCGGGCCAGGTGGCGGCCTGCCTCGGAGTAGCTGAACGGGCGGAGGAAGGTGTCGCCATAGCGGCGGACCAGGTCGAGCGCCGCGAGGGCGGCGTCGTTCAATCCTCGCCGCACGCGCCGGCCACCCAGGGCCGCCAGCGCAAGCCGCCCAGCCACATACGCATCGTCCAGTCCAAAAGCGCCTTCGCGGCCGGCGCAGATGATCAGCAGATCCTTGTCCTGCTCCAGTGACTGGCGAGCCCGCTCGCCGGCGACACCCAGGTTCACGGCGGCGGCGGCAAAGACGCCCCGAGCTCCCTGCGTTGCAAGCAGGGCACGGGTGCCGTTGGTGGTGGTCTGGACGATCAGCTTGCCGCCGATCGCCTCCGCCGTCATCTCCAGCGGGCTGTTGCCGAGGGCGAAACCGGGGATCCGGACGCAATTGCGCTCACCAGCCAGCACGGCGTCCTGGATACCGACCGATTGCGCCATGCGGACCGCATCCTCGCTGGTCGCCGCCGGCACCACGGCGCGGGCGCCGTTGGTCAGCGCGGCACAGATGGTGGTGGTGGCACGGAGGGCGTCAATGACGAAAACGGTCCGCCCCGCCACATCGGCGGGGCAGAGGCCCTGCGGAGAAAAGACCACGTCGAGCTTCATTCCGGTGGCTTGAGCAGCTGCGATTCGCGTTCGAGGAAGCGGGTGTCAACGTTGCCCGCGACGAAGTCAGGATGGCGGATCACCCGTGCGAGGAATGACGCCGTGGTGGTCACGCCCTCGACGATGAAGCTGTCGAGCGCCTGTCCCATGCGAGCCAGCGCCTCGGCGCGGTCATTGCCATGGACGATGACCTTGGCGAGCAGGGAGTCATAATACGGAGGCACGGTGTAGCCCGCGTAGACGTGACTGTCCACCCGCACCCCGGGGCCGCCAGGTGGATGGTACGCGGTGATGACGCCGGGACTTGGCTGGAAGTTGCGGTACGGATCCTCGGCGTTGATGCGGCATTCGATGGCGTGGCCCCGCAGGTAGCGGCCGTCACCCTTGAAACTCACCGGCTCGCCGGCGGCCACCCGGATCTGTTCCTTGACCAGGTCGAAGCTGGTGACCATCTCGGTCACCGGGTGCTCCACCTGGATCCGGGTATTCATCTCCATGAAGTAGAAGCTGCCATCGTGGTCCAGCAGAAATTCGATGGTGCCTGCTCCGACATAGCCGATCCGGCTCGCCAGCGACACGGCCGCATCACCCATCGTCTCGCGCAGCGTGGCGTCGAGCGCCGGGCTGGGGCTTTCTTCGATCAGCTTCTGGTGGCGGCGCTGCACCGAACAGTCCCGCTCGCCCAGATGCACCACGGTACCGTGCTGGTCGCCCATCACCTGGATCTCGACGTGCCGAGGATGCTCCAGGTATTTCTCCACGTAGACGGCGCCGTTGCCGAAGGCTGCCAGCGCCTCGTTCTGCGCCAGGTTGAAGAGCTGGCCAAACTGCTCCGGCTTCTGGCAGATGCGCATGCCCTTCCCGCCCCCGCCCGCCGTCGCCTTGATGATGACCGGAAAGCCGATGGCTTCGGCGGCGGCCAGGGCCTCGTCGGCGTCCTCGATCGTGCCGGGCGTTCCAGGCACGGTCGGCACCCCGGCTTCCTTGGCCAGGCGCCGGGCGGTGGCCTTGTCGCCCATGGACCGGATCTGGTCAGCGGTGGGGCCGATGAACGCGATGTTGGACGCCTTGCAGGTGTCGGCGAATTCGGCGTTTTCGGCCAGGAACCCGTAGCCGGGATGGATGGCGTCGGCGCCGGTGATCTCCGCCGCCGCGATGATACTGGGAATGCGCAGATAGGAGAGCCGCGCGGGCGGCGGTCCGATGCAGACGTCGTCATCGGCAAACCGCACGTGCAGCGACTCGCGGTCGGCCTCGCTGTACACGGCGACCGTCTCGATCGCCAGCTCCCGGCAGGCGCGGATAACGCGCAGCGCGATCTCGCCTCGATTGGCGATCAGCACCTTCCGGAACATCAATCGCCCCGGCCTGACTGCGAGCCTGTCTCCCCGGTGATTTCGGTGAAGGTGCGGTCAGACGCCGAATCAATGCCGGACGCCCGGAGGGCAAATTCGCTCGGGTTGCTCGAGAAGAAGAGCGCGTCCTCGTAGGATACGGCGCCGTCCTTGTACCACTTCATCAGCGACTGGTCGAATGTCTGCATGCCGTAGGAAACGCCCCCCTCCTTGATGAGGTCGGGGATGTTGAGCGCCTTCTCGATGTCCCGGATGTTGTCCGCCACGGCCGCGGAATTGACCAGGATTTCGCAGGCCGGCACCCGGCCACGGCCATCGGTACGCGGCACCAGTCGCAGGCACACCACGGCCTGCAGCGCGGTGGACAGCAGCGAGCGGATCTCCTGATGCTGGTGCGGCGGATAGAAGGAGATCACCCGGTTGATGGTCTGGGTCGCGTCGGTGGTGTGCAGCGTGGAGAAGACCAGGTGGCCGGTGTCGGCCGCCTTCAGCGCGGTATCGAGCGTTTCCATGTCGCGGATTTCCCCGATCAGGATGACGTCGGGGTCCTGCCGCAGGACGTGACGGAGCGCCGCACCGAAGGTCAGGGTATCGGTGCCGACTTCGCGCTGGGAAATGTTGGCCAGCTGGTCGCGATGCAGGAACTCGATCGGATCCTCGATCGTGACCACGTTCACGCGCCGGGTCTGGTTGATGTGGTTGATCATCGCCGCGAGCGCCGTGCTCTTGCCGGAGCCGGTGATGCCGGTGACGAGCACCAGGCCGCGCGGCTTCTCCGAAATGGATTCGAGCACCGGCGGCAGGTTGAGTTCCCGGACCGTCTTGACTTCATACGGGATGGCGCGGAAGGCAAAGGCCAGGGTCCCGCGCTGCTGGTAGATATTGGTCCGGAAGCGGCCGACCCCGGGTACGCCGATTGCAAAATCTGCTTCCTTCTTCTCGGCAAACTCCTTGATCTGGCGGGGCGTCATGATCTGCTCCGCCAGGGTCTTGAGGTCCTCCGGCTTGAGCGCCACCATTTCCAGCGGCGTCAGGACGCCGTTGAGGCGAACCGTCGGCGCACGGCCCACCTTGAGCAGCAGGTCGGACCCGTTGCGCTGTACCAGTCCGGAAATGGCCTGCTTGAAATTGAACGGGGCGGCGGCGGGCGTCGCATCAGCCATTGGGATCAATCCGGAAGAGCGCCTGGCCGAACTCGACTGGTTGGGCATCGTCCACGCAGACTTCCGTCACGACGCCGGCAATTTCGGCCTCGATCTCATTCATGATCTTCATTGCTTCGATGATGCACACCGTCTGCCCCGGCGACACCCGCGTCCCCACCTTGGCATAGAACTCAGCCCCGGGCTCGGGCGCCCGATAGAAGGTGCCGACCATGGGAGACTTGATCTCCTTCAGGTGCGTGGCTGGAGCCGGCGCCGCGGCGGCGGGCGGAGCCGGCGCTGCCACGGCGGACGGGGGCGCCCAGCTCATGGGCATCGGAGCCCCGGCGCCCTGAGCCGTGCGGGTGATGACGATCCCGGTCCCGAAGTAGCCCTTGACCTCGATGGACCCGATTTCGGGTGACTCGCGCAGCAGCTCGGCCAGCCGCTTCACGTCCTTGAGCTCGATGGACTTGAGCCCCGGCATCTTTTCCAGCAGCTGTGCCAGCTGCTTCGTTTCATCAGCATTCATGCGTCGGCCTGACTCCCGTTGCGGATGACATCCACTCCCGGCCTTCAGACGAGCTCGATCAATTCGGTGCGATTGTCGGACAGACAGGTGGCACCGTCCGGCCCGAGGTAGATGTCGTCCTCCAGCCGGATGCCGCCCCAGCCCGGAAGATAGACCCCCGGCTCGATCGTCACCACCGCATGGAGGGGGAGCGGTGCCTCCCCCGTGGGTGAAAGCCGGGGCGCCTCATGGACTTCGAGCCCCAGGCCGTGGCCCAGCGAATGGCCAAAGGCCTCCCCGAAACCGCGGGCTGCGATGAGATCCCGCGCCAGGGCATCGGCTTCCTGTCCGCTCATCCCCGCCCGCACCTGTGCCATGGCGCGCGTCTGCGCGGCCTGCACCACCGCGTGAACCTCACGCTGGCGAGCAGTTGCCCTGGCCCCCACCACCGCCATCCGCGTCAGGTCGGCACAGTATCCGTCCACCTGTGCGCCAAAGTCAAGCAACAGCAGGTCGCCGGCGACAATCCTGCGGTCGGTGCTCCGGGCGTGCGGCAGTGCCGACCGTGGCCCTGAGGCGACAATGGTCGGGAACGGGTGCCACTCGCTTCCGAGGCGCCGCAGTGCGCTCTCCAGCCCCGCCGCCACATCCAGCTCCGTCAGCCCGACGTGAATTCCGGACAGGATCTGGGCGAGCGCCTCCTGCGCCAATACGGCCGCGCGCCGGATGTGGTCCACCTCGCCGGGAGACTTGGCCATGCGCAGCCGCTCCACCATGTCGGAGGTGGGCACCAGCCGGAATGTTCCCAGTCCACTCAGCCGCTCGGCTTCCTGCACCGAGACGTGCGCAGCCTCGAACCCCACGGCGGCCGCGCCGTGCCGAGCCAGTACCCGCCCCAGCAACTCCCAGACGTTGACCCGGTCCACCACCACCTCGGCCACGTTGTCCACCTCGGCCGGGGCCTGCGACGCGTACCGAAAATCGGTGACCAGGGTGGTACTGCCGCCGGCCAGCACCAGCATCGCCGAGCTGCCGCTGAACCCGGTGAGATAGCGGATATTGGGCAGGTGGGAGATGACTACGGCGTCCAGGCCATCCCGCTCCATCAGCTCGGCTACGGCATGAATCCGAAGCGGTCGCTGGTCAGGACTCACGCAGGTGGTCCACCAGTGCGGTCAGCGCAAGCTCATAGCCGCGGGGTCCGAACCCGGCAATGATGCCGACCGCGAGGTCCGCCAGCAGCGAGGTCCGGCGCATCGGCTCGCGCGCAAAGATGTTGGAGAGATGCACTT
>Ga0207707_10004260_pt1 | contig 12658 bp, 9 predicted proteins | sample KBSC83BmetaG_FD_184336 | JGI IMG/M metagenome (GOLD analysis project Ga0207707, IMG submission 184336) | Corn rhizosphere microbial communities from Kellogg Biological Station, Michigan, USA - KBS C8-3B metaG (SPAdes) (version 2) | ecosystem: Host-associated > Plants > Roots > Rhizosphere ... | reverse complement strand
GCCGCGCGCCACCAGCGCGAGCGCCCAGCCCTGATCCGGGTGTTGCCGCCGCGCGAGGCGGCCGGGGAGCGCTAGTGCTCCGGTGCGCGCGGCAACGCGACGCGGCGCGTCAGGCGCTCGAGCGAGCGCCGTGCGGCCGCCTTGGCGATGTGCTTGCACCATAACGGCTCGCGCTGCCCGCTGTGGCGGCGGAACTTGTCGCAGTCGCAGGTCCACAGGATGCGGTCATCCTGGGTACGCAGCACCCGCACGGTGCGGCTGGTGAAGCAGTAGGTGCCGAGAATCTCGTTGTTCTGCGTCTCGGGACGCCGGCGCAAGCGCATGGCCATGGCTGGAGCGTAAACCACCCTGCCTGTGGATCGCCTGTGGATTACTTGTGCATAGCCGCGCCGCAGCGCCGCAGCGCCGGAGCGCCGCGGTGCCTGAGGCGCGCGGTGCCTGAGGCGGCGCCGCACTCCTTTTAAGCCGCACTCCTTTTAAGAGGAGACGATCTTGGCCTTGATGGCCTCGTACTCGGCATCGGTGATGAGCTTGGCGTCCAGGAGCTTCTTGGCCTCCTGCAAGCGGCGTACTGCATCGTCATCGCCCGCCACGCCCGCCATGGCGGGCGTGGAGGTCACCTGGATGCCGCCCGAGCGCGCCCGCAGCTCCTCGAGCTCGCGGATGCGCCGCTTCTCGCGCCACGCCTGGTCCTGGCCCTGGCAGATGCGGTACACGGCCTGGCCCTGCTCCTTGCGCAGCCCCTTGAGCTCGATGCGCTGCGAACCCTGCGCGGCGAGCGTGGCGAGATCGGTGGCCTTGCCGGCGCGCAGCATCAGGTCCGAGCTCAGCATGCCGACCCGCAGCGTCACTTCCTCCAGGTCCTGCCAGCGGATGGTGGCGACGTCGAAGCCGCCGAGCAGCCTGCGCGTCAGCACCACGAGCCGGCCGCTGGTGGCCGCGACCAGCAGTCGCCGGTGGTTGAGCGCAAACAGGCGCATCTGGATCGCCCACGCCTCGAGCGTCTCGCCCGGTATCAGCACCGAGCGCAGCTGCGCCAGCGGCCTGGCGAGGCCGGCCTCGTCCGTCGTTGCATCGCTCATGTCGGCCACCCCTGTTGCCGGCAGTGTTACTTGTTCTTGACGATCTCGGCGCGGAAGGCGCGCAGCTTGTCCTTGATGATGCGCTCGTTGGCGGGGCCCATGCGCAGCAGCAGCTTCTGGCCCGCGGAACGCCCCTCCAGGTCCGGGTCGGCGTATTCGTAGAATACCTTGGGCTGCACCAGCGGGGCGGCGGTCTGCGCCTCGGGCGTCTGCAGCAGGTGATCGATCACCTCGACCAGGCGGTCGTTGAAGTACTTGCCCGGGTAGCCGAGGTCCTCGTAGGCCTGCTGGAACAGCGGATAGAGCCGCTCGTACACCACCGCCAGCGACTTGACGTCCGCGGCCTGCAGCATGCGCATGAGCGGCGCATAGCGCGCGAAGTTGGCCTCGCTGAGCGTCGTCACCTCGCCCTGCGTGGTGACCACGGTCTGGCCCGGCGTGGCCTTGAGCGGCCGCAGGTCGATCGCCACCTTCTTGCGCGGCAGGTTGTCGATGGTCACCACGATGTGGCGCACGATGCTCTGCGGTACCAGGAACTGCTCGAGCGAGCTCTTGCCGAGCACGCCGGCGAGCGAGTCGTGCGTCAGCTGGTCGCTGTCGTTGAGCGCCGGCAGCGCGGTGTTGGCCGCGGCATCGCTCGGCAGGGGGTGCGAGATCTGCGGCTCGCTCGACGGCGGCGCGGACGGCGACCCCGGGCGCGCGGCGGCCGGCGGCGGTGCGGGGGCATGCTGCGAGCGGTACCAGTACCAGCCGCCGGCGGCGATGATCAGGACCACCACGACGCCGATCAGCCAGGCCACCTTCTGCCGGGCGGCCTCCTCGAGATTCTCACCGGTCCACATCCGCGCTTCCTCTCCACGCCCGGGTCAGGCCTCTGACTTTACTCCCCTTTGGAGCGTGCGGCCGCTCCGGCGTTCCGGCCGACACCCAAGCGCCGTCCTGACAGGCAACACCGTGATACGACTCGCGGCGGCCACGCGAGCTGACAGCGAAGTGTTGGCGGCCCCGCCGCGCCTCGAGCCTGGCGGCACGGCGCGAGCGCAGCGGCGGCGGCCCGCCGGGACTCGGGGCCGCGCGCCCCGCCGCCGCGTACAGCCGCGAGTGCCGGGCGGCGCTGTATGCTGCATTAAATCTCCGCTCCGCGGCTGCCCGCCGCTGCGCGGCTGTGCTTCAATCTGCACATGCCCGCCGAGTTTCACCCAGCCGTCCGCGCCTGGTTCGAGCGCACCTTCGCCGCACCCACCGCGGCACAGCAGGCGGCGTGGCCGCAGATCGCGGCGGGGCGCCACGTGCTGATCGCCGCACCCACCGGCTCAGGCAAGACGCTGGCGGCCTTCCTCGCCGTCATCGACGAGCTGGTGCGCGCCGGCCTCAGCGCCGGCACGCTCGTCGACGAGACCTCCGTCGTGTACGTCTCGCCGCTCAAGGCGCTCTCCAACGACATCCACAAGAACCTCGAGGCGCCGCTCGCGGGCATCAACGCCGAGCTGCGCGAGCGCGGCCTGGCCGAGCACGGCATCCGCACCTTCGTGCGCACCGGCGACACGCCGCAGCACGAGCGCACCGCGATGCGCAAGCGCCCGCCGCACATCGTGGTGACGACGCCCGAGTCGCTCTACATCCTCATGGGCTCGGAGTCGGGCCGGCGGATGCTGGCCAGCACCCGCACCGTGATCGTGGATGAGATCCACGCCATGGCCGGCAGCAAGCGCGGGGTGCACCTGGCCCTCACCCTCGAGCGGCTCGAGGCGCTCGCCGGCCGCCGCCTGACGCGCGTCGGCCTGTCGGCCACCCAGAAGCCCATCGAGGACGTGGCGCGCTTCCTGGTCGGCATGCGCAACCTCGACGCCGCCGGCGTGCCGGCCTGCAGCATCGTCGACTCCGGCCACGTGCGCGCGCGCGACCTGGCGCTGGAGATCCCGGCCGCGCCGCTCGAGGCGGTGATGTCGGGCGAGGTGTGGACGCAGGTCTACGACCGCCTGGCGCAGCTGGTCGGCGAACACCGCACCACGCTGGTGTTCGTCAACACGCGCCGCCAGGCCGAACGCATCGCGCGCCACCTGTCCGAGCGCCTCGGCGAGGAGCACGTCACCGCCCACCACGGCAGCATGGCCAAGGAGTCGCGCCTCGATGCCGAGCAGCGCCTCAAGGCCGGGCAGCTGCGCGCCCTGGTGGCGACCGCCTCGCTCGAGCTCGGCATCGACATCGGCGACGTCGACCTGGTGTGCCAGATCGGCTCGCCGCGCTCGATCGCGGCCCTGCTGCAGCGCGTCGGGCGCTCCGGACACTTCATCGGCGGCACGCCCAAGGGGCGGCTCTTCCCGCTGTCGCGCGACGACCTGGTTGAGTGCGCGGCGCTGCTGGCGGCGGTGCGCCGCGGCGAGCTCGACCGGCTGCGCCTGCCGGACAAGCCCCTCGACGTGCTGGCACAGCAGATCGTGGCGGAATCGGCCGCGCACGAGTGGGACAGCGCGGCGCTGCTCACGCTGTGCCGCGGCGCCTACCCCTACCGCGAGCTGACGCGCGCGGAGTTCGAGGATCTGGTGCGCATGCTGGCGGAAGGGTACAGCACCCGCCGCGGCCGCCACGGCGCGCTCATCCACCACGACGCCGTCAACCAGCGCATCAGGGGCCGGCGCAGCGCGCGCCTCACCGCGCTCACCTCCGGCGGCACCATCCCCGACAGCGCCGACTACCAGGTGATCCTCGAGCCGCAGGCGCAGTTCGTCGGCACGGTGAACGAGGACTTCGCGGTCGAGAGCCTGCAGGGCGATATCTTCCAGCTCGGCAACGTCTCGTACCGCATCCTGCGCGTCGAGCAGGGCCGCATCCGCGTCGAGGATGCGCACGGCGAGCCGCCGTCCATCCCGTTCTGGCTGGGCGAGGCGCCCGGGCGCACCGACGAGCTGTCGGCGAGCGTGTCGCGGCTGCGCGCCGAGCTCGAGGCGCACCTCGACGCCGGCGCGCAGGGGGCGAGCGACTGGCTGCTCGCGGAGGCCGGGATCGATGCGGCGGCGGCGGTGCAGCTGGTGGCGTATCTCGCCGCGGCGCGCGCCGCGCTGGGCGCGCTGCCCACCCAGCAGCTGATCGTGCTGGAGCGCTTCTTCGACGAGGCGGGCGGCATGCAGCTCATCATCCACTCCCCCTTCGGCAGCCGCATCAACCGCGCCTGGGGGCTGGCACTGCGCAAGCGCTTCTGCCGCTCGTTCAATTTCGAGCTGCAGGCGGCGGCCACCGAGGACACGATCGTGCTGTCGCTCACCACCGCGCACAGCTTCGAGCTCGAGGAGGTGGCGCGCTACCTGCATTCCAACACGGTGCGGCCGCTGCTGGTGCAGGCGCTGTGCGCCGCGCCGATGTTCCCGGTGCGCTGGCGCTGGTCGGCCACCATCGCGCTCGCCCTGCCGCGCTTCCGCGGCGGCAAGAAGCTGCCGGCGCCGCTGGCGCGCATGGCGGCCGAGGATCTGCTGACCGCGATCTTCCCCGACCAGGTGGCGTGCGCCGAGAACCTCCCCGGCGAGCTGGAGATCCCCGACCATCCGCTGGTGCGCCAGGCGATCCGCGACTGCCTCGAGGACGCCATGGACGTCGCGGGCTTCGAGCGGCTGCTGCGCGGGCTCGAGGCCGGCAGCATCCGCTGCGTGGCGCGCGATCTCACCGAGCCCTCGCCGCTCGCGCTCGAGGTGCTCTCGGCCCGGCCCTACGCCTTCCTCGACGATGCGCCGCTCGAGGAGCGCCGCACCCAGGCGGTGGTCAGCCGCCGCTGGCTCGACCCGCAGAGCGCGGCCGACCTCGGCAAGCTCGACGCCGAGGCCATCGCGCGCGTCCGCGCCGAGGCCTGGCCGGACGCCGGCGACGCCGACGAGCTGCACGATGCGCTGCTGTGGCTCAGCTTCCTCACCGAGGCCGAGGCGCAGGCCGGCCCGGGCTGGACGGCGCTGCTGGCGACGCTCGCCGCCGGGCGCCGCGTGACGCTGCTCGAGGCCGGCGCGCAGCGCCTGTGGGTCACGGCCGAGCGGCTGCCGCTGTTCGTGCCGCTCTATCCGCAGGCGCGCCTCGAGCCGGTGGTGACGGCGCCGGCCGCCTACCAGCAGCAGCTCGCACCCGCCGATGCGCTGCGCGAAGTGGTGCGCGGACGGCTCACCGGACTCGGGCCGACCACCGCCGCAGCGCTCGCCGCCTCGCTCGGCCAGCCGCCCGGCGCGGTCGATGCGGCGCTCGCCGCGCTGCAGGCGGAAGGATTCGTCATGCGCGGCGCGTTCACGCCCGCGGCCGCTGCCCCCGAGGAGTGGTGCGAACGGCGGCTGCTGGCGCGCATCCATCGCTACACAGTCAAGCGGCTGCGCGCCGAGATCGAGCCGACCGAGGCGCGCGACTTCCTGCGCTTCCTGTTCGAGTGGCAGCGCGTCACGGCGAGTGCGCGCATGGAGGGGCCGGATGCGGTCGGGGCGGTGCTGGCGCAGCTCGAGGGCTGCGAGGCGCCGGCGAGTGCCTGGGAGACCGAGCTCCTGCCCGCCCGCATCAGCGAGTACGAGCCGGCCTGGCTCGATGAGCAGTGTCTCGCCGGGCGCTTCGTGTGGACGCGCCTGGCGCCGCGGCGCGGCAGCGCCGAGCGCGGTGCCGCGCCGGTGCGCGCCACGCCGATCGTGCTGCTGGCGCGGCGCAACCTGCGCCTGTGGTCGACGCTCACCGGCGGCGGCGAGGGCGCGCTGCTGACGGCCGCCGCGCAGCGCGCCGCCGCGCAGCTGGCGCAGCACGGCGCCTCGTTCTTCGACGAGATCGTCGCCGGCACGGGGCTGCTGCCCTCGCAGGCCGAGGAGGCGCTGGCGGAGCTGGTCGCCCTGGGGCTCATCAACTCCGACAGCTTCGCCGGGCTGCGCGCGCTGCTGGTGCCGGCGGAACGGCGCCGCCCCGCGCTCGGCGGCCGGCGGCGGCGGCGGCTCGCCCTGTTCGGCATGGATGCGGCGGGGCGCTGGTCGCGCATCGCGCGGCCGGCTGCCGCCGCCGCACCCGACCCCGCCGCGCGGGCGCTCGCGGAGGAGACCGTCGAGCACGTGGTGCGCACGCTGCTACGCCGCTGGGGCGTGCTGTTCTGGAAGCTGCTGGCGCGCGAGGCGGAGTGGCTGCCGCCGTGGCGCGAGCTGCTCATGTGCTGCCGGCGCCTCGAGGCGCGCGGCGAGATCCGCGGCGGGCGCTTCGTGCAGGGCTTCTCCGGCGAGCAGTACGCCGCCCCCGAGGCCATCGGCCTGCTGCGCGAGATGCGGCGCAAGCCGCGCGAAGGGCAGTGCGTGTCGCTGTCCGCCGCCGACCCGCTGAATCTCGTCGGCATCCTCACCCCCGGGGCACGACTGGCGTCGCTCGCCGGCAACCGCGTGCTGTACCGCGACGGGGTGCCGCTCGCGCTGCTGGCCGGCGGCGAGGTCAGCTTCCTCGAGACGCTGCCGCCGGAGGAGCAGTGGCAGGCGCGCAACCTGCTGCTGCGCCGCCAGGTGCCCGAGCAGCTCAGCGACCTCGCCTGAGCGCTCAGCGCGCGTAGCCGACCAGCTCGACGTAGCCGCGCCCGCCGAGCGGCCGGCCGGAGCGCTGCCCGCTCGCATCCACCGCGCCCTCCCAGTAGCGCGGCGTCGTCTGCAGCTCCTGGTCGGCGAGCACCGGGCGCAGCGTCAGGTCGAGCGCGAACCGGGCGCTGCGCAGCCGCCAGCGCGCCGGGTAGCGATCGCCGGCCGCACTGCGCCAGCGATCCTCGACCTCGATCGCGACGTCGGCGCTGCCGAGGGGCTGCACCGCGCCGTCGGGCGCGACCCAGGTGCCGGCGCTGTAGGGGTCGCGGCCGCCGCCGCGGTCGCGCAGCGCGTAGAACATGAGTGCGCTGCCGTCATCGAGCTGCAGCGCGAACCAGTCCCAGCCCTCCTGGTTGCGGCCGAGGCCGCCGCTGCCCCACTCGCGGTCGAGCCAGGCGAGCCCCTGCACCGCCAGCGTCTCGCCGCCGCGCGTCAGGCTGCCGCGCGCCCGCAGGCGCGGCACGGAGTAGTAATAGCTGGCGGCGCCCGGGTCGGCGGCCTTGCGGCTCAGCCCCTGCACACCGTTCAGCACCGGGGCACTCGCCGCCTCCAGCGTCAGCTCGATCGCGTAGCCGGCCTGCGCGGCGTGCAGCGTCCAGCGGCCGGTTGCGCCGGGCGTCGCCGCGAGCGACCAGTCGTCGATCCAGACGCGGGCCGGCTCGCCCTGCCCGCCGGCGAGATCGAGCGCGGCGCGCGACAGCCTCTGCGCGGCGCGGAAGCGCCGCTGCCCCACGTCGGTCACGGCGAAGTGCGCCATCCACACTTCGCGGCTGCGCCAGGCGGAGTGCGGCCCTGGCGGCGGCGTGGCGGACGCCGGTGCGAGCGCGAAGCGGAAGAAGGTCAGCTCGAAGCCGAAGCGCGCCCCGTCGGCGCTATCGAGGTTGCCGGTGACGTACCACCACTCGTGGCGGAACTGCGGGTGTGGCCCGTCGTCGCGCGGGAACTCGAACTGGCGCGGCGCCTCGGCCTCGGCAAAGCCCGCCGCCGTGCCGGGCAGGAGCGGCGCCGGCGGCGCCGCGGCTGCCGCCGCGCAGGCGAGCGCAACGGCGAGCACCGCGGCGCGCATCACGCCTCGCGCAGCGCGGCGGCGGGTGCCAGCCGCGCGCCGCGCCACGCCGGGTAGAGCCCGGCGGCGAGGCTGGCCGCGAGCGCCAGCCACAGCGCGTTGGTGAACTGCCCGGCCGACAGGTGCAGGTCGATCCGCCAGCCGAAGGCGCGGCGGTTGATGACCTCGGTCAGCACCAGCGCGGTGAGCAGTCCCGCCGGCAGCGCGGCCAGGAGCGCGGCGAGCCCCATGAACGCGGTCTGCGCCAGCACCAGGAGCGCGGTGCGCGCGGGCGTCAGGCCGAGCGCGCGCAGCAGCGCCAGCTGCGCGCCGCGCTCGAGCTCCCAGGCGAGCAGCGCGCTCACCAGCCCCACCGCCGCGACGCCCGCGGCCAGCCAGTAGAGCACGCGGGTGATGAGGAAGGTGCGCTCGAAGATGCGCATCGACAGCGCGCGCAGCTCGGCGTTGGAGCGGATCAGGAGCGCCTGCCGGCCGGCGGCCGTGCGGCGCAGCGCCGCCACCGTCTGCGCCACCGCCGTGCCCGGGGCGAGATACAGGCCGAGCGCGCCGACGCCGTCGTCGCCGAAGCTGCGCCGGTACTCGGCGAGGCTCATGAGCAGCTCGCCGCGATCGTTGCCGTACTCGCGGTACACGCCCGCGACCTCGAAGGCGCGCGGACCTGCGCTGGTGGTGAGCGTGAGCGTGTCGTGCGGGGCGAGCGCCAGGCGCCAGGCGAGCGGCTCGGAGATGAGCACGGCGCCGGCGGCGAACGCCTGCCAGGCGCGCGCGGGATCCCCGGCGCTGAAGCGAAACGCGCCGCGGCTCGCGGGCGGGATGCTGAGCGCGTTCAGGTCGAGCGGCCCGCGGGGCGAGCGCACCACGGCGCGCCGCCCCTCGCTGTGCGCGCGCACCCCGGGCGTGGCCAGCAGGTCGCCGATCAGCTCCGGCGCCAGCCGCCGCTCCGGGCTGTCGGCCGAGCCCGGCGCGCTCACGTAGATGTCGGCGCGCAGGGTCTCGAGCAGCCACTCGCGCAGCGACTCGCGGAAGCTCCCCACCATGATCGCCACGCCGATCATGGCGGTGAGCGCCATGCCGAGCGAGGCGACCGCCACGCCGGTGCGGCTGAGCGAGCCGGCGATCTCGCCGCAGGCGAGACGCGCCACGGCGCTGCGCGCCGCGACGCGGGCGCTGCCGAGCGCGAGCGCCCGCAGCGCCGCCGGTGTCGCGGCCGCCACGGCGATGAGCAGCAGGAACAGCGCCACGAAGCCGGCCAGGAGGCTGCGCCCCGACACCAGCACCAGCAGTCCCGCAGCGAGCGCGAGCGCCGCGCTCGCCACCGCCAGGCCCCGGGCGATGCCGAGCGCGCGCTGCTCGAGGCTCGAGCGCGCCAGCGCCAGCTGCGGAGCGGCGCGCGCCACCTCGAGCGCCGGCAGCAGCGCCGCCACCAGCGCGGTCGCCACCCCGGCGCCGAGCGCCTTGACCAGCGTGAGCGCCGGTACGCTCACGTTGCTGACCGCGACCACGAAGTACAGGTCGTTGATGGTCTGCGCCACCAGGCCGACGAGCGAGCGCGCCAGCAGCAGCCCGAGCAGCGCCCCGCACGCCGCGCCCGCCACCCCGAGCACCGCGGCCTCGGCGAGCACCAGCATGAGCACCTGGGTGCCGGTGGCGCCGAGCGCGCGCAGCACACCGAAGATGGCGCGCCGCTGCACCACCGCGAAGCTGACCGCGCCGTAGATGAGGAGCGTGCCGACCAGCAGTGCCAGCAGACTCATGGCCTTGAGGTTGGTGGTGAAGGCGCCCGTCATGGCGAAGGTCTCGCGCGCCGTGGCGCGCGTCGCCTGCAGCTCCAGCCCCGCCGGCAGCGTGCGTCGCAGCCCCTCGAGCGCGCGCGCGCCGGGTGCGCCCGGCGGCAGCCGCAGGTCGATGCGCGACAGCCGCCCCAGGACGCCGAGCCACTCCTGCGCCTGCGCGATGTCGGTGAGGATCAGCGTATCGAACGCCGCCCCGGGCAGGATGCGCGCCACCGTGGCCCGATGCCCGACGCCGCCGACCGTCAGCTCGAGGCTGTCACCCGGCGCCAGGTGCAGCGCCGCAGCGAGGCTCGCCCCGAGCGCCACCGCCCCGGGTGCGAGCCAGCCGCGCGCCGCGGCCGCATCCGCAGCGGGCGCCCCGCCGCCCGGGGCGCGGGACTCGCCTGGATCGGCCTCGAGCTCCGCGCCGGCGAAGGGGTCGGTGCCGATGAGCTGCAGGATGCGGCCGCCGAGCTGCACGTAGCCCGACACGAGCGGCGCGAAGCGCAGCGGCGCGGCCCCCGGCGGCCCGCTGCGGCGCAGCTGCACGTACAGCCGCTCGTCGATGCCGGCCGGGCCGCCGACGATCTGGTAGTCGGCGGCGCCGTTCACCGCCTGCAGCGACAGCTCGAAGGCGCGCTGCGCGCTCGCGGTCGCGGTGTCGACCGCCACGATGGTCGCCACCCCCAGCGCCAGGCCGAGCAGGGCCAGCGCCAGCTGCGCGGGATGGCGCAGCAGGTGGCGCAGGCTCGCCGCCGGCAGCGCCGGCAGGCTCACGCGCGTTCCTGCCCAGGAGGCTGCAGCCGCCCGTGCGCGAGCTCGAGGACGCGGTCGGCGGCGCGCGCCAGCGCGGCATCGTGGGTGACGATGACGAGCGTCGCGCCGCGTGCGCGGCTCAGCTCGAGCAGGCACGGCAGCACCTCGCGCGCGGTCTGCTCGTCGAGGTTGCCGGTCGGCTCATCGGCCAGCAGCAGCCGCGGCTCGTGCACGAGTGCACGCGCGATGGCGACGCGCTGCTGCTCGCCGCCCGACAGGCGGTCCACGGCACTGTGGGCGCGGTCGCGCAGGCCGACCGCGCCCAGCACGGCCAGGGTGCGCGCGCGTGCCCGCGCGCCGCGCACCCCATTCAGCTCGAGCACCAGGCGCACGTTCTCGGCCACGTCCAGCGTCGGGATGAGGTTGAAGAACTGGTAGACGAAGCCGATGTGCGCGCGGCGCAGCAGCGTGCGCGCCGGCTCGCCGAGGGCGGTGATCTCGGCACCGCCGACGCTGACGCTGCCGGAGTCGGCGCGGTCGATGCCGCTCACCAGGTTGAGCAGCGTCGACTTGCCCGAGCCGCTGCGCCCGACCACCGCCAGCGTCTCGCCCGCGGCCACCTGCGCGTCGGCGCCGTCGAGCACCCGGTGCACGCGCTCACCCTCGCGGAAGCTGCGGGTCAGCGCGCGGATGCTCAGCACGGCGGGTCGGCTCCGGACATGGGCGCATTGTAGAATGAGGTGCACACCGAGCCGCCGGGAAGCAACCATGTCGTCGTTCTGGAGCAGGTTCCTGTCAGTGCCGCCCCCGGGTGGGGCCGCGGACGCGTGGCGCCTGCTCACCACCCTGCCGGACCTGCCGAGCGCGCAGTCGCTCGCCGAGGTGCTGAGCGCCGGTGGCATCCCGGCGCGCGTCAGCTCGGATGCGGGCGTGCTCGGCCAGGCGGCACCGTCGCGGCTGTACGTCAGCGCCCCGCTGCTGGCGCGGGCCCGCGAATACCTGGCACAGGGGAACGCCGCCGCCCCGGGAGCGTCCGACGGCGCCGCCTGAGCTTCGCCGGCGCGCGCGAGTGGCGGCTCCGGCGCCGATCGGCGAAACTGCGCAGCCCCCAGCGGTTCCAAGCCGTGGCGTTCACGGCCCGCGTGCCTTCGAAGGGAAGCTCATGACACTGCCAGCGCCGCGCCGCGGCCGCACCCCGTTCCTCGTGCCTGCAGCCGCCGCGGCCCTCCTCGCCTGCACCCCACCGGCGCCGGCCCAGCAGCCCGCCGCCGCCGCGGCCCCCGCCACGGCGCCGGCCGACAAGGCCGCCGACAAGGCCGCCGCCAAGGCGCCCGCCGACGCTGCCGCCTCGAAGGAGACCGGGCAGCGGGAGGCCACCAGCTACAGCCTCGGCGTGATCATGGGCGAGCAGCTGCGCGAGAGCGGCGTGAGCCCGGCGCAGATCAGCTCGCCGCGCGTCGCGGCGGGCGTGCGCGATGCGCTCAACGGCAAGAACAAGGCCTCGGACGCCGACAAGAAGAACATGATCGACCTGATCCGCGGCGCGCAGGAGAAAATGGTCGACACCAATCACAAGGCCGCCGCCAAGTTCCTGGCCGACAACGGCAAGAAGCCCGGCATCGTCACCACCGCCAGCGGCCTCGAGTACAAGGTGCTCGCCGCCGGCAGCGGTGATGCGCCCAAGCGCACCGACGAGGTCACGGTCAACTACCGCGGCACGCTGCTCGATGGCACCGAGTTCGACAGCAGCTACAAGCGCGGCGAGCCGGCCAACTTCCGCGTCGACCGCGTCATCCCCGGCTGGACCGAGGCGCTGCAGCTGATGAAGCCGGGCGGCAAGCTGCAGCTGTACGTCCCGCCGCAGCTCGCCTACGACACGCACTCGCGCCCGCCGATCCCGCCCGGCGCGCTGCTGGTCTTCGAAGTGGAGCTGATCGGCATCAAGCCGCCCGAGGCGGCCGCCGCGCCGGCCGAGCCGCCCCGCCCCGGGGCGCCCGCGCCCGCGCCCACGCCCAAGTAGCGCGGCGCACGCCCTCAGGCGTGCGCGTTGGCTCCCGGCGAGTAGCGCATCGGCTTGGTGACGCCGAGGCGCGTCAGCTCGCGCAGCAGGCTGTCGGCGAGCCCGGCGTTGGCGCTGCGGTCGAAGGCCGGCGCCTGCGACCAGTCGTAGGCCCAGGGGTGCGCGGTGCGCAGCGCCTCCGGCTCGTCGAGGTAGCGCGGGACGACGTGCGCGTGCAGCGCCGGCTCCAGGTTGCCGAACATCGCGTAGTTGATGCGCACCGCGCCGGTGACCTTGAGCAGCGCATCGCCCAGGCGCGACATGTCCGACAGGAACGCGATGCGCTCGCGCGCCCCGAGCGCGTTGAGGTTCGGCACCACCGGATCGGGCAGCAGCAGGGTGTAGCCGCGCACGAACTGCCG
>Ga0207707_10004259_pt1 | contig 12659 bp, 13 predicted proteins | sample KBSC83BmetaG_FD_184336 | JGI IMG/M metagenome (GOLD analysis project Ga0207707, IMG submission 184336) | Corn rhizosphere microbial communities from Kellogg Biological Station, Michigan, USA - KBS C8-3B metaG (SPAdes) (version 2) | ecosystem: Host-associated > Plants > Roots > Rhizosphere ... | reverse complement strand
AGCTACGGCGGCTACATGGTGTACTGGATCGCCGGCGTGTGGAACCAGCCGTGGAAATGCCTGGTCGACCACGACGGCGTGTTCGACGCCCGGATGATGTACTACGCCACCGAGGAGCTGTGGTTCGAAGAACGCGAGAACGGCGGCCCGCAATACGAAGTGCCGCAGAACTACGAGAAGTTCAACCCGATCGACCACGTCAAGGACTGGCGCGTGCCGATGCTGGTGGTGCACTCGGGCAAGGATTTCCGCATCCCGATCACTCAGGGCCTGGGCGCCTTCACCGCGCTGCAGCGCCGCGGCATCCCCAGCGAATTCCTCACCTTCCCCGACGAGAACCACTGGGTGCTGAAACCGCACAACAGCGTGCAGTGGCATGACACGGTGAATGCGTGGCTGAAGAAGTGGACGGCACCGGAGGCGGCGTCGCCTGCATCGAAGTAAGTCACCGCCAAAGCCCCTCTCACCCGCAAGGGGACTCCCTTTGGTCGCCGTCGGGAGAGGGGTGGGGGAGGGGGTTCGGATTTAGCGTGAAGCACCGTGCTCCGAGCGCACCCTCATCCGCCCCCCGGATCAAGTCCGGGGCAGGCTCTTCGGGCACCTTCTCCCGCGGGGAGAAGGGAATGCAAAAGCCTTAACCCTCGCCAAGCTCCAGCAGCAGCTTGCGCACCGGCGCGGGCAGACCGAGCCCGTCCAGTTCGCCGATGCTGCACCAGCGCAACTGCGGATCGTCGGCGACGCCGGGGCGAACGGTCACGCGGTCGAACAGCAGCGGCTCGATCGCCAGGCGGTAGTGGCTGAATACGTGGGTGAACGGGGGCAGCGATTGGGCGTCGTCGAGGCGGACGTGTTGCCGGGCGAGGCGCCAGGCGGCGTCGGCATCGACGGCTTCGGGCAGGCTCCACAGTCCCGACCACACGCCTTGCGGGCTGCGGCGTTCCAGTAGCACGCGTTGTCGCGCGTCGCGCAGCACCAGCATGATCGTGGCGCGGGTAGGGATCGATCGGGAGGCTTTGCGTGCGGGCAGTTGCGCGGTGAGGTCGTGGCGGTGGGCAACGCAGTCGGCGGCGAGCGGGCAGGTGTCGCAGCGCGGGCGTGAGCGCACGCAGACGGTGGCGCCCAGATCCATGATGGCCTGGGTGTAGTCGGCGACGCGGCGCGGTGGCGTGTGTGCCTCGGCGTGCTGCCACAGTTGGCTCACCACCGCGCCGGCGGCGGGATCGCCGTCGATGCCGTGGTAGCGCGACAGCACGCGCTTGACGTTGCCGTCGAGGATGGGAAAGGGCAGCCCGTGCGCCTGGGCCAGGATCGCCCCGGCGGTGGAACGGCCGATGCCGGGCAGCGACTGCAGTGCGGTGAAGTCGCGCGGCAGCTCGCCGCCGTGCTGTGCCACGCAGATCTGCGCGGCGCGGTGCAGAAAGCGCGCGCGACGGTAGTAGCCCAGGCCCGACCACAGCGCCAGCACGGTGTCCTCGTCAGCTTCGGCCAGGTCGCGCAGGGTCGGCAGCGCCGCCACGAAACGCTCGAAGTAGCCGACCACGGTGGCGACCTGGGTTTGTTGCAGCATCACTTCGGACAGCCACACGCGGTAGGCGTCGCGTTGGCCGGGTGAGGTTTCGTGCTGCCAGGGCAGATCCTTGCGGCCGTGCCGGTCGAACCAGCGCAGCAGGCGTCGGGAAACGCTGGTGTCCATCGGTGCGCGCCCATCCATGCCTTGCCGCACCCGGCTACTTGCCGGCATCGGCTGGCGCCGCGCTGCTGCCGGCGGTTGCCGGTACGTTGTCGCCGGCCAGCACGGTCAGCCCCTTGATGTGCACGTCGCCTGCGTCGATGGTGTCGAACTCGGCGTGGCCGCTGCCCGGCGGCACGCCAAGTCGCGGATCCTGCGGGTTGCCCAGCTGACTCCACCAGCGCGCCAGCGCCAGCGGCGGCAGGTGCAGGTCGGCGTGGTTGCCGGGGCCGTCGAGCTTCAGCGCCAGCAGCAGCGGGTTGTCCTGGTCGGCGGGAGTCAGCACCAGCGACAGGCCGTAATGCCCGGCATCGATGCGGTCGAGCTTGCCGGCCAGGCTGGCGGCCGCATCGGCGGCGCCATGCCAGCGCGCGTGGCCGCTGAGCGCGAGGCTGACGGCCTTCGCCTGCGACAAGTGCAGGCTGATGTTGTCCAGTTGCAAGGTGTTGCCCGCGATCCGCGGCGTCGCCGACAGTTGCAGCTGCCACGGCTCGCCGGCAGCGGTGGTGGTCACGCTGAGCGGAAACGGCTGGCCCGAGATAAGGCTGCCGGCGCGAATCGAGACGTTGTCCAGCAGCACCTCGTTGCCGCGCACCACGCTGCCGTGGGTGATCTCCACGCCGGTGTCGATGCGCGGGATGTTGAGCGGCGCCTGCTGCGTTTGCGCCGGCATCGCCGCCATCCACTCCTGCAGTGCATCCAGATCGACCCGCGGCGAGTCGATCTGCAGTTGCGAGATCACCGTGGGGCCGCCGAAGAAGGTATGCCACGGCAGGGCAAGTCGGCCGCGCGCGGCCAGCAGGATCGGTGCGTTGGCGCCTTCGGCGCTGAGCGTGATGCCGCGCAGTTCCAGCGCCGGCCGCGGAAACAGGGTGGGGCTGGCGGGGCTGGCCAGGCTGAGATCCAGCCCGGCGGCGTGCGCCTGGGTTTGCAGCATGGCGGTGAAGCGATCCGGTTGCAGCAGCAGGTAGACGGCGACGATCACGGCGAGCGCAGCCGCCGCGACCAATCCGCCAGATACCAGCAAGACCAGGCGTAGTCGGCGCGACATCGGCTCAGCCTCGCCTGCAGCGGTCAGTCATGGTCGCTGTCCTGGCCGAGGTTGCCCGGCAGCAGGCCGTCGACGAAGGCCTCGGCCTCGAACGTGCGCAGGTCGGTGGCGGTTTCGCCCAGGCCCACGTAGCGGATCGGCAGGCCGAACTCGCGCGCCAGCGCGAACACCACGCCGCCCTTGGCGGTGCCGTCGAGCTTGGTCACCACCAGGCCGGTGACGCCGACGATCTGGCGGAACTGGCGCACCTGGTTGATCGCGTTCTGGCCGGTGGTGCCGTCGATCACCATCAGCACTTCGTGCGGCGCCTCGGCGTCGATTTTTTTCAGCACGCGGGCGATCTTGCCCAGTTCGTCCATCAGCCCGCCCTGGGTGTGCAGGCGGCCGGCGGTGTCGGCGATCAGCACCTCGATGCCGCGCGAGCGCGCCGCCTGCAGCGCGTCGAAGATCACGCTGGCGGCGTCCGCATCCTGGCCCTGCGAGACCACCGGCACCTGGTTGCGCTCGCCCCAGGTCTTGAGCTGCTCGACCGCGGCGGCGCGAAACGTGTCGCCGGCGGCCAGCATCACCGCGTGTTTCTCGTCGCGCCACCGGCGGGCGAGTTTCCCGATGGTCGTGGTCTTGCCGGCGCCGTTGATGCCCACCACCAGCAGCACGAAGGGTTTCCTGCCGCCGACCTGCAGCGGTTGCTGCACCGGCTTGAGCAGGTCGACCAGCGCCTGGCGCAGCGCCGCCAGCAGCGCCGCGGCGTCGGCGAACTCGCGCTTGTGCATGCGTTTGCGCAGATCCTCGACCAGCGCGCTGCTGGCCTCGACGCCCACGTCGGCGGTGATCAGCGCGGTTTCCAGTTCGTCGAGCAGGTCGTCGTCGAGCCTGGGGTTGCGCACGAACAGCGAGCCCAGGTTGCGCGAGAACACGCTGCCGGACAGGCGCTCGCGCCAGCCGCGTTTGGCCGGCGCGGGGGTCGGCGTATCGTGGGTTGACGGAGCCGCGGGCGCCACGAAACGCTCGGTATCCGGCTGGACGTCGGCGGGCGCGGGCATTTCCGCCAGGGCCTCGTGCAGTGCCGGCTGGTCGCTCTCCGGCACGCCCGGTTCGACGGCCGCATCCGGCGCGACGGCTTTCGCTTCCCTGTCGGTGCCTTCCGCTTCAGCGGGTTTTTTCTTCCAGAACTTGAGCATGACGGGGGCGATTCAAAGACAATGGCCGGCATGCTAACACCCCAACCTGTACTCTCAGCTGAGGGCTTGAGCGCGTGAGCGGCGGCCGGAAACCGGCGCCGGGCCGGGTTCGCATCATCGGCGGCAGCCTGCGTAATTCGCGCCTGCAGGTGCCGGAGTTGCCGGGCCTGCGGCCGACCCCGGAACGGGTGCGCGAAACCCTGTTCAACTGGCTGGCTCCGACGATCGCCGGCGCGCGCTGCCTGGATCTGTGCGCGGGCACCGGCGCGCTGGGGATCGAGGCGTGCTCGCGCGGCGCGGCCAGCGTGCAGTTCGTCGAACGCGATGTGCGCGCGGCGCAGGCGCTGCGCGAGAACCTGGCGCGCCTCAAGGTCGAGGGCGCGCGAGTTGCCGTAGTCGATGCGGGCACCTTCCTGCGCGGCACGGCGCAGGCTTGCGACCTGGTGTTCCTCGATCCGCCGTTTGTCTTGGATTTGTGGGCCGGGCTGGCGCAGCAACTCGAAGCCGGCGGCTGGCTCGCCGCGAATGCGCTGATCTACGTGGAATCTCCCCGCGCCGGCGTGCCGGGCCTGCCGGCAAGCTGGGGTGTGCACCGCGAGGCGCAGGCCGGCGAGGTGCGGTTTGCGCTCTATCGGCGTTCGCTTCCGTTAAGCTAGAGTCAATTCCGCCGCCGTCGACGCTTTCGATTCGTGAGAAAAACCTTGGGCAATCCACGCCTGGCGATCTACCCGGGCACCTTCGATCCGATCACCAACGGCCATGCCGACCTGGTGGCGCGCGCCGCGCCGCTGTTCGATCGGGTGGTCGTGGCGGTGGCGGACAGTTCCAGCAAGGGGCCGCAATTCAGCATCGGCGAGCGGATTGCGCTGGCACGGCTGGCGCTGGCCGACCTGCCGAACGTGGAGGTGCGCGGCTTCGATTGCCTGCTGGCCACCCTCATCGAGCAGATGGGCGCGGGCGTGATCATCCGCGGGCTGCGTGCGGTATCGGATTTCGAGTACGAGTTCCAGTTGGCCAGCATGAACCGGCATCTGATTCCGCAGGCCGAGACCTTGTTCCTGACGCCGGCCGAAGAATACAGTTTCATTTCCTCCTCCCTGGTGCGCGAGATCGGCCGCCTGGGCGGGGACATCTCCGGCTTCGTTCACCCCGCCGTGCAGCAGGCCATGCGCCAGCGCTGGCAGAAGACGCTCAACCCATCCAACCAGCAACTCGAAGCAGAAGGTGATGACCATGCGTAAATTCATTCTCATTGCGGTTGTCGCGCTGTGCGCCAGCCTGGGGCTGAGCGCCTGCAACAAGCAGGGCGAAGACCAGCAGGCGCAGGAGCAGGTGCAGAAAGCGCCCAAGCCCACCGACATCAACGATGCCAAGGGCTGGAACGCCTACCTGGGCCAGCTCGTGCAGGCCAACCTGCAAGGCATGAAGGCGCCGCAGCCGTACGCCTACCTGGTCACACCGGGCCAGACCGACGAGCAGCAGGCACAGAACGCGCGGCAGTTGCAGGGCGTGCAGGACACGGTGGCGCGCGGCGTGCTGCCGGGCAACCTGCTGGCCTTCGGCGGCCCCAGCTCGGCCGCCACCTCGGAGTTCGTGATCGACGCCTTCAAGAACGCCACGCCGGGTTCGTTCAAGGACGTGATCGTGGTGTTCATCGGCGACAAGGCCGACGAGCAGCGCGTTGCCGACGCGATGAAGCCTACCGGCGCCACGTTCCGCTTCGTGGAAATGTGATGAAGCAGAGGTGAGAAACGAGGAGTGAGGAGTGAGAGAAGGCGCATGCTCGCCGTGGCTCTCTCTCGTTTCTCGCTGCTCGTCTCTCACTCCTGCCTTGCGCTGTCATGTCCCTGAAAATCCTCGACACCTGCGTCAATTGCGACGTCTGCGAACCGGCGTGCCCGAACAAGGCCATCTCGCTGGGCGAGGAGTATTACGTGATCGACCCGGCGCTGTGCACCGAATGCGTGGGTCATCACGACGAGCCGCAATGCGTGGTGGTGTGCCCGGTGGAATGCATCGTCGGCGATCCCGCTCACGTCGAGTCGCCGGAGCAGCTTGAGCTGAAGTATCGACACCTGATGAGCAAGGAGTCTGTCGCATGACCATCTCCCTTCACTGGCGCGCGTTGTCGTTGGGCCTGTTGCTGACCGGCTGCGCGGCGTTCGCCCCTGCCGCCTCGGCAAAACCGCCGGCCACGCCCGCGGCGCAGGCCGCACCCACCCAGCAGCGGCCGGGCCATGCGGCGATCGCCAGCGCGAATTTCCTGGCCACGCGGGCCGGCCTGGAAGTGCTGCGCAAGGGCGGCAACGCGTTCGATGCGGCGGTGGCGGTGGCGTCGACGCTGTCGGTGGTGGAGCCGGAGAGTTCCGGCATCGGCGGCGGCTTCATGGCCGTGCTGCATCGGGCGAAGGATGGCCACAACGTGTTCATCGACGCCCGCGAGACGGCGCCGGCGGCGGTCGATCCGAAGGATTACGTGAAGTCGGACGGCAGCCCGAACCGTGACACCGCGCTGACCGGCCCCCTGTCGGCCGGCATCCCCGGCGAGCCGGCCGGGCTGGTGCTGATCGCCAGGCGCTACGGGCGGCTGTCGCTGCAGCAGTCGCTGGCGCCGGCGATCCGCATTGCCCGCGACGGCTTCACGCCCGATCCGCGCCTGCATGGCGCGGTCGTGGCTGAGCAGAAGGTGCTTCAGCGCTGGCCGGCCTCGGCGGCGAAGTATCTGGTGAACGGGCAGCCGCCGGCCAAGGGCGCAACCTGGCGCGACCCCGATCAGGCCCGCACGCTGGAATTGATCGCGCAGCACGGCGACGACGGCTTCTATCACGGCGAGACGGCGCGCAAGCTGGTCGATGCGGTGCGCGCGGCCGGCGGCAACTGGACGCTGGCCGACCTCGCCGGCTACCAGGCCAAGGAACGCGCGCCGATCAGCGTCGACTACCGCGGCTACAAGGTCGTCACTGCGCCGCCGCCTTCCTCGGGCGGGGTGGCGATTGCCGAGATCCTCAACATCCTGTCCGGCTACGACCTGACGAAGATGGATGCCGCCACGCGCGTGCACTACGTGGTGGAGGCGATGCGCCGCGCATTCCGCGATCACAACGACTCTCTGGGCGACCCGGATTCCGTGAAGATGCCGCTGGACATGCTGCTGTCGCCGTACTACGCCGACGGCCTGCGCCAGAGCATCCTGCCCGACCGCGCCACGCCCTCGTCGATGCTGCCGCGCGCCGAGCCGAGCGACGCGGGCATGCACACCACGCACTTCTCGATCATCGACGCCGACGGCAACATGGCCGCGGTGACCCTGACCGTCAACACCATCCTGGGCTCGAAGTTTGTCGCCGCCGGCACCGGCGTGTTGCTCAACAACGAGATGGACGACTTCGCCCTGGTGCCGAACAAGCCGAACGTCTACGGCCTGCTCGGCAGCAAGGCGAATGCTCCGGTGGGCGGCAAGCGCATGCTGTCGTCGATGTCGCCCAGCATCGTGATCGGGCCCGAGCGCACCATGGTGATCGGCTCGCCCGGCGGTTCCACCATCATCACCCAGGTGCTCGAGGGTATTTTGCATTTCATAGACGGCCAGAGCGCGCAGCAGATCGTGGCGCACAAGCGCTTCCATCATCAGTACCTGCCCGACGTGGTGATGATGGAGCCGGGCATGTTCGATGCCGCCACCGAGGCGACGCTGACGAAGATGGGCTACACGCTGAAGCAGCGCGATCCCTGGGGCTTCATGAACGTGGTCACCTGGGATCGCCGAACCAACCAGCTCGATGCCGCCAGCGATCCGCGCCGGCCGTCCGGCCTGGGCCAAGTGCAATGAGGTGCGCTGGTGGCGATCTCATCGGGTTCCCGCGGCTCGCCTCGCCAAGGGGAGTTTCGGAGGATCGCTTGTCTGCTCGTCATTCCTGCGAAGGCAGGAATCCAGTGTCCTTGTCTTCAAGAGCCTGGAGGCGCTGCGCCCCGGCTTTCGCTGGGGCGACGGAGGTTTTTCGAGGTTTCCCGAGGTGGTGTTGTGTCTGACGATACGTCATCGCGGGTGAGGCTCGGCTGATGGATCTGGGCAGGGGCATGTCCTGGCGTGTGCTGTTGCTGAACGTCATCGGCGGCTTGCTGGTGCTCGCTGGCATCGGCCTGGAGGCGCTCAACGCCAGCGGCCTGATCGACTTTCGCGAAGCGTCCGGCCGGCACGGCGGCGAGGTGATCGAGCTGGGCGCGGACGCACTGCCGCAACCCGGCCAGCATGGCTACATGGCGCGCCTCGTCGGCACGCCCCGGGTGGTCGAGGCGCCGCACGACCCGGAGTTCAACCAGACCGCGAATACACCCGTGCTGGTGCGCCGCGTCGAGATGTTCCAGTGGCGCGAAATCAGCTTCGGCGGCAACGTGCACTACGAGCTGGATTGGGTCGATCACCCGGTGGATTCCAGCCACTTCCGCGACACGCGCGGGCACGCCAACCCCGGCAGGTTCCCGGTCGGCGGCAAGCAGTTCGATGCCGGGCTGGTGCAGATGGGCGGCTTCAAGCTCGGCCGCGTGCTGGTGCACGCCTTGCCCGGTTCGCAGCCGGTCGAACCCGACCCGACCGGGCTGCCGGAGAATCTCGCCGTCACCTTCAGCCGCTACCAGAATTATCTGGTCACCAGCACGCATCCGGGCGATCCCCGCCTGGGCGACTTGCGGGTGAGCTGGAGCGGCGTGCCGCTGCAGCAGGTGACCATCGTGGGACGCCTCGACGGGGCCCGGCTGGAGGCGGCGGCGAATGCCGACGACGGCAAGGGCTACCAGGTGCAGGTCGGCGATGTGCCGTTGCTGGCGCTGTTCCCCGACCTGCCGGTGCCCCCGAAATATGTGGCGATCTGGCGGGTGGTTTCCGTGCTGCTGGCGGCGCTGGGCGCGTTGGTGCTGCTGGCGGCGCAGCGTCGCCGGAGCGACCCGCTGCTGGCGCTGGGCCTGGGCGCGATCGGCGTGGGCGCCGTGGCCAGCGTGTTGTGGCTGGGCGGCGCGGATGCCGTCACCCTGGGCGGCTGGCTGGTGGTGACCCTGGTGGGCGTGGCTCTGTCGATCTGGTGCCTGCGGCGGCACGCCGGGCGCTGATTCCCGCCGGCTTGGCTCAGCTCCGGCTTTGTCACGCCTGATTGACGACCAGACTCGGCCGTCCGTTCGCCCCGGGAGCTTGTGAATAATCGACGGGCCAGCGTGGAGCCCGGCTTTCCCTCCCTCGCGAAGCAGGGGAAGGTGCCGACTGCGAAGGCAGGATGCCGAAGCGAACGGCGAAGCCGGCCCGAAGGGCGTGCCGCAGGAGCGGCACGTAAGGCGGATGGGGGTGCTCTTGATTCTGCCTTCGGGCGGGAAAACGCCCCTTCAGCCCTCCGCGCAGCTTCCCCCGCCGCGCGGAGGAAGCAAAAGCATTATTCACAAGCCCTCAGCGCGGATTCCGGCACAAGTCATCGTGCTCGATGAACCACAGCCCCGCGAACAGTTTCGGATCGATCGAATAGCCCTCGGCGGCGCGGGCGAACAGCCAGGCACCGGCCTCGCGGCGTGGCACCTCGTGCACCACGATGTTCTCGGTTTCGTCGCCGCCGCCGGGGCCGACCTTGCGCAGATCCCGGGCGCGCACGAAGCTGATCATCTCGGTGCTCATGCCCGAGGATGACGGCCCGCGATGGACGAACTCCACGCGCGCACAGCGATAGCCGGTCTCTTCCTCCAGTTCGCGCTGCGCGGCCACCAGGGCGCTCTCGTCCGCCTGGTCGGCCAGGTCGCCGACCAGGCCGGCCGGCATCTCGATGGTGTTCTGCAGGATCGACACGCGGTACTGCTCGACGAACAGCACGCAAACGGCCGGCGTCACCGCCACGATGATCACCGCGCCGGCGGGATTGTTGCGCTCGGCGTACTCCCAGCGGCCGCGCTTGCGCAGGCTCAGCCAGCGGCCTTCGCACAAGGTTTCGACCGGCGCCGCGGCGTCGGCGGGGATGCGGCTGGCGGAGTCGTTCATCGGTACTCGCGGGTCGGGAAGGTAAAAGGCCATGTTGACCGGTCGCGCGCGAGCGGACAACCTCGCTGGTCAGCGCAGCAACGCCTGCAGGCGGCTGCGGGTAAACGGGCCGAAGCGCAGTTGCTCGCACAGAGCGTCGAGCTGATCGACCTGTCGCGGCTGGCGTTCGAGGGTTTCGACGCGGCTGGCACCGGGCGCATCCAGCGCGATCCGGGTCAGCCGCCGGCACATCCGCGCCTGCTCCGCATGCTGGCGCAATCGCGCCGCGCAACTGGCGGCGCCGCGCAGGCGCAGGAACGGCACCTCGTCGATGCGATCGAGCAGGGCATCCAGGTTGTCGAAATGGCCGAGCAGGGCGGCGGCGGTCTTGGCGCCGATGCCTGGTACGCCGGGGATGTTGTCGACCGAGTCGCCGCACAGCGCGAGGTAGTCGGCGACCTGGTACGGATGCACGCCGAGCTTGTCGAACACCCCGGCCGGCCCCCAGCGCAGGTTGCGGGCATAGTCCCACTGCTCGTCGTGCTCGCCCAGCAACTGGCCGAAGTCCTTGTCCGCCGACACGATCACGCTGCGCCAGCCCAGCGCGCGCAGGTTCCACACCGTGCTGCCGATCAGGTCGTCGGCCTCGTAGCTGTGGTCGATCATCAGGTGTACGCCAAGTGCCTCGGTGATCGCGCGGCACTGCACGAACTGCCGCTCCAGATCGGGTGGCGGCAGCTCGCGGTTGGCCTTGTAGGCCGGGTAGATCGCGTTGCGGAACGAACTGGTCAGCGAGGCGTCGAACGCCACCGCGAGGTGGTCGGGGCGCACGCGCTCCAGCAATTCGCAGAGGAAACGGGCATAGCCGTGCACCGCGTTGACCGGATGGCCATCGGCGTCGAAAAATTCGTCGGGCATCGAATGCCAGGCGCGGAACACGTACAGGCTGCCGTCCACGAGATGGACGGCTGGGCGTCCATTCGCGACGTCGTTCACGGCGCCCACGTCTCGAGCACGTCGGCCAGCGCCGGGCGGTCGCGGTCAGGCACCTCGATCTGCGGCGTGCCCAGGTGGACGAAGCCGATCACCTGCTCGTGCGCGGCCAGCCCCAGCACCGCGGCGACCTCGCGGTCGTAGGCGGCCCAGCCGGTCAGCCATTGCGCGCCGTAGCCCAGCGCGTAGGCGCCCAGCAGCAGGTTGTAGGCCACGTTGCCCGCGCACAACTTCTGCTCGATGGCGGGCACCTTGCTGGCCGCGTCGATGCGTGCGATCACCGCCAGCACCAGCGGCGCGAAGGTGTAGCGGTGGCGTTCCTTCTCCAGCTTGGCTCCGGCCATCTCCGGGTTGTTGCGCATGCCGATCGCGACCAGCTTCTCGCCGAAGCGGAGCTTGGCCTCGCCGCGCAACAGGATCAGCCGGAACGGCACCAGCTTGCCGTGGTCGGGCACACGGATCGCCGCTTCGAGCAGGGCGTGCAGCGCAGCATCGTCGGGTGCCGGTTCGCCGAGCTGGCGCGCCGGGACGGAGCGACGTTGCTGCAGCAGGGAAAGCGCGTGGGTCATGGATCGATTCTGCCGATGCGGAACGTCCATGCTAGCGGGCGGGCTGCCACCGTGCGAACCTCGATCCGCCGGCCTCAACCGGCCGACGGCAGCTTGAACGAGCCGGGCAGCAGCTCCGCCACGCTGGTTTGCCGGGTGTCGCCACCCAGATTGGCCAGCAGCACCGGCATGGCCTCGTCGCAAAGTTCGGCCATCACCTGGCGGCAGGCGCCGCAAGGAACCACCGGCTGCGGCGTGTCGGCAACCACCGCGATCGCCACGAAATCGCCGGGTCGGCAACCGGCGGCGACGGCGCTGAACAGCGCGGTACGTTCGGCGCAGTTGCACAGGCCGTAGGCGGCGTTCTCCACGTTGCAGCCGCTGAAGCGGCGACCGTCATGGGTGAGTACGGCGGCACCCACCTGAAAATGCGAATAAGGCGCGTAGGCCTGCTCGCGCGCAGCGCGCGCCAGATCCAGCAGGTCGTCCAGTGCGAGAGGGTTTGCGGGCATCGGTGTCTCCGGTGACAACCCCGGAGATGCGTTTTGAAGCGGCCGGCGGGCCAGCTTACTCTGCTGTGCGCATCCGGATCAAAGCCGCGGCGGCGTCAGTGCCGCTAAGATGGCCGAACCATTCCACGGGGATCGCCACATGCCTGTCACCATTGCCGCCTTGCGCGAAACCGCTGCCGGGGAGCGGCGCGTGGCGATTACGCCGGAGATGGCGAAGAAGCTGCATGGCAAGGGCTTGCGCGTGTTGCTGGAGCATGACGCCGGGCGCGCGGCGGGTTTTCCCGACGGCAGCTATGCCGAGGCTGAGTTTGCCGACGCCGCCGGGGTGCTGGCGCAGGCGGATCTGCTGGCCTGTGTGTTGCCGCCCCAGGACGCGGTGTTTGCCGGCTTGCGCGAGGGCAGCCTGGTGGTCGGCCAGTTGCGCCCGTACGGGGCCGCGGAGCGCGTGGCCGCATTGACCGCGCGCAAGTTGACCGCTTTTTCGCTGGAGTTGCTGCCGCGCACCACCCGGGCGCAGGCGATGGACGTGCTCAGTTCGCAGGCGGCGGTGGCCGGTTATCGGGCCATGCTGATCGCGGCCGAGGCGTCGCCGAAATTTTTTCCGATGCTGACCACCGCGGCCGGCACGATCCGGCCATCGAAGGTGCTGGTGATCG
>Ga0207707_10004257_pt1 | contig 12664 bp, 23 predicted proteins | sample KBSC83BmetaG_FD_184336 | JGI IMG/M metagenome (GOLD analysis project Ga0207707, IMG submission 184336) | Corn rhizosphere microbial communities from Kellogg Biological Station, Michigan, USA - KBS C8-3B metaG (SPAdes) (version 2) | ecosystem: Host-associated > Plants > Roots > Rhizosphere ... | reverse complement strand
GATCCGCGAGGGCGGGCGCACGGTGGGTGCCGGCGTGGTGACCAAGATCCTGAAGTGACGGTCGCGGGTCGCGGGTCACGAGTGGCGTGACCCGAGACCCCAGACCCGTGACGCGAGCAAAGCGAGCGACTACATGGCCCAGAAAATTCGCATCCGTCTCAAGGCGTTCGACCACATGGTGCTGGACCAGGCCGCGGCGGACATTGTCCGCACCGCGGAAAAGACCGGCGCCACCGTGTCGGGCCCCATCCCGCTGCCGGTAAAGACCGAGCGGTGGACGGTGCTGCGCAGTCCGCACGTGGACAAGAAGAGCCGCGAGCAGTTCGAGCTCCGGACCCACAAGCGGCTGCTGGACATCAATGACTCCCGGCCTGCCACCATGGACGCGCTGACCAAGCTCGACCTGCCGGCCGGTGTGGACGTCGAGATCAAGGTCGAGTAGCCATGACCAACGGACTCATCGGCCGCAAGCTGGGGATGACCCGGGTCTTTGCGGCGGACGGCACCGCGGTGCCGGTGACGATCATCGAGGCCGGTCCCTGCCGCGTGATGCGGACCGGGGATGGCCGGGTACAGCTGGGCTTCGGTGCGCAGCGTGCCTCCCGGGTCAGCAAGGCTGAACTGGGGCACGCCAAGGCGGCGGGGCTGGAGTCGGCGCCGGCCGTGGTGCGCGAGTTCAGCCTGGCCGGCGATACGCCGGCGGCTGGCGCCGAGATCACGGTGGACATTTTTGCGCCGGGCGAAATGGTCAAGGTCACCGGAACCAGCAAGGGCCGGGGCTTTCAGGGCGTGGTGCATCGCCATGGATTCGGCGGCGGGCCGGCCAGCCACGGCAACACGCGCCATCGGAAGCCGGGCTCCATCGGGCCAGGCACCGACCCGTCACGCGTCATCAAGGGCAAGCGGATGCCGGGCCACCAGGGCGCCCGGCGCCATACGGAGCTGGGACTGACCGTCGTCAAGGTGGATGCGGAGCGCAATCTGCTCTTTGTGCGCGGGGCCATTCCCGGCTCGCGCAACGGCATCGTGATGGTGGCCAAGCAGGGAGGACGGAGCCGCCATGATTGAGGCCCAGCACTTCACCGCCGCGGGCAACCCGCGTAACGGCGCCTTCGCGCTGCCGGACGAGACGTACGACGGCACCGTGAACGAAGCCGCGTTGTACCGTGCCGTGGTGGCCTTCCGCAATAACCAGCGGCAGGGCACCCACAACACCAAGACCCGGAGCGAAGTCTCCGGCGGCAACCAGAAGCCGTGGAAGCAGAAGGGCACTGGCCGCGCCCGGCAGGGCACCACCCGCGCCGCGCACTGGCGGGGCGGCGGCATCATCTTCGGCCCGCGCCCGCGCGACTATACCACCACGCTGCCCCGGAAGCTCAAGCAGCTGGCCCGCAAGTCGGCGCTGAATGCGCGGGCGCGTGAGGGCAACATCGTCGTGGTCGAGAAGCTGGTGTTCGACGGCCCCAAGACCAGCCTGCTCGCGACCCTGATTGACCGGGTCGGTGCGGCGGACGCCAAGGTGCTGGTGCTCACCCACGGCCACAACCGCAACGTGTTCCTGAGCGGCCGCAACATGCCGCGGGTCCAGGTGATGAACTATGCCGACGTGTCGGCGTACGACCTGCTCTGGTCCGACCGCGTGGTGGTGGAAGAGGCGGCGCTGACGGGTGTGGAGGCGGAAGTGACCGAGGCGCCCGAGATCAAGGCGGACAAGGCGGGCAAGGCGGGCACGACGGACAAGGCGGGCAAGACGGACAAGGCGGGCAGGACGGCTGCGTCGCCCGCGAAGGCCAGGACGGGCAAGACGGCCAAGGCCAAGGCCAAGAAAGCCGCGAAGGCCGCCAAATCCGCCAAGAGCCCGCGCAAGAAGAGCGCGGGCCGTGCGGCCGGCAAGGGTGCCACCAAGGCGAAGACGGTCAAGACGGCCAAGGCCAAGGCCGCGAAGCGCACGAAGAAGGGGGACAAGTAATGCCGACCTTGCATGATGTTATCGTGCGTCCGGTGGTGACCGAAAAAAGCTCCATCGCGTATCAGACCCGGAAGGAATACGCCTTCGAGGTCCATCCGCTGGCCAACAAGTTCCAGATCCGGGACGCGCTGCAGCAGCTCTTTGGCGTCACGGTCACCGGCGTGCGGACCATGCAGATGCGCCGCAACGCGGTGATGCGGGGCAAGACCCGCGGCACCACCGCGCGCTGGAAGAAGGCCATTGTCACACTGAAGGACGGCGATTCCATCGCCGTGTTCGAGGGCTGAGATGAGCATTCGACAGTTCCGTCCCATGACGGCGGCCACCCGGTTCAAGTCGGTGTCGGGGTTTGACGAGATCACCCGCGCCACGCCGGAGAAGAGCCTGCTGGAGCCGCGCAAGGAATCGGGCGGCCGCAATAACCAGGGCCACGTGACCTCCCGGCACCGGGGCGGCGGCCACAAGCAGCAGTACCGGCGGATCGACTTCAAGCGCGACAAGTTCGGCATTCCCGGGCGGATCGCGGAGATCGAATACGATCCCAACCGGACGGCCCGGATTGCGCTGGTGGTGTACGCCGATGGCGAGAAGCGCTACATCCTGCATCCCAAGGGTCTGGCCCAGGGCGACGTGGTCACGTCGGGCCCCGGCGCCGACGTGCGGACCGGCAACGCGTTGCCCCTCGGCGAGATTCCACTCGGCACCACGGTGCACAACGTGGAACTCAAGATCGGGAAGGGCGGCCAGATGATCCGCTCGGCCGGATCCAGCGCCCAGGTGGTCGCCAAGGAGGGTGAGTACGTCACGCTCCGGCTCCGCTCCAGCGAAATGCGCCGGGTGCACGGCCGCTGCCTTGCGACGGTGGGCGAGGTCGGCAATTCGGAGCACGAGCTGCTGTCGGTGGGCAAGGCGGGCAAGAGTCGCTGGCTGGGCAAGCGGCCCAAAGTGCGCGGTGTTGCCAAGAACCCGGTAGACCACCCGCTGGGCGGTGGCGAAGGCAAGACCTCGGGCGGGCGTCCGCCGGTGTCCCCGTGGGGCAAGGCGGAAGGCAAGAAGACCCGCCAGCGGAAGAAGGCGTCGAACCAGCACATCGTCCGCGGGCGCAAGCGCGGCAAGGCGACACGATAGTCGACGGTCAACGGTCGACTGTCGGCCGATGACCTGACTCAAGTCACGAGACGAGACTCATGGCAAGAAGCGTAAAGAAGGGCCCGTTCGTGCAGGATGCGCTCCGGCGCAAGGTGGACGGGCTCAATGGCCGGAACGAGAAGAAGGTGGTCAAGACCTGGAGCCGGGCGAGCACCATCCTGCCCGAGTTCGTGGGTCATACCTTCGCGGTCCACAACGGCAACAAGTTCGTGCCGGTGTACGTGACCGAAAACATGGTGGGCCACAAGCTCGGCGAATTCGCGCCGACCAGGCTCTTCCGCGGTCATAGCGGCAGGCTGGTGGCCGACAAGAAGGCGAAGCCGGAGTAACCATGAGCGGACATGCCATTCAGCGGGGCGTGCGACAGAGCCCCCGGAAGATGCGGCTGGTGATGGATCTCATTCGCGGCAAGGACGTGAACGAGGCCTACGCGCTGCTCAAGTATTCCAAGAAGCTGGCGGCGCGACAGATCGAGAAGACGCTGCGCTCGGCGGTCGCCAACGCCGAACAGGCGGCGCTCCGCGAGAACGAGCCGTTCGATGTGGACGGGCTCACGGTCAGCAAGGCGGTGGTGGACATGGGCGCCCCGCTCAAGCGATTCACCGCGGCGGCCCAGGGCCGCGCCACCCCGATCCGCAAGCGGACCAGCCACGTGGAAATTCACGTGGCCGCCAAGGAGAGTAACTGATGGGTCAGAAGACGCATCCAATCGGCTTCCGGCTCGGCATCGTCAAGCCCTGGCAGTCGCGCTGGTTTGCCACCAAGGACATGCCCGCCCTCCTCAAGGAGGACGAGCTGATCCGGAAGTACCTCAAGGCACGGCTGGGGCACGCCGCCATCGCCGAAGTGCACATTGACCGGCGGCCGGGCAAGGTCACCGTCACGGTGCACACCGGCCGTCCCGGCGTGGTCATCGGCAAGCGTGGCGCCGAGGTGGACAAGCTCCGCGACGAGCTGGCCCAGCTCACCGGCAAGGAAGCGGCGATCAACGTCGAGGAGATCAAGCGGCCGGAGCTCGCGGCGCAGCTGGTTGCCGACAACATCGCCCACCAGCTGGTGCAGCGCATCTCCTTCCGGCGGGCCATGAAGCGCGCGGTGCAGTCGGCCATGCGGATGGGCGCCCAGGGCATCAAGGTGCGCACGTCAGGCCGGCTGGGCGGCGCCGAAATCGCCCGCACCGAAGGGTATCGCGAGGGCCGGGTGCCGCTGCACACGCTGCGCGCCGACGTGGACTACGCCACGTCCACCGCGAAGACGACGTACGGCACCATCGGCATCAAGGTCTGGATCTTCAAGGGTGAAGTCGTCGAGGACCTGGGCGGCCGCACCTACAGCACGGGGGCCTGAGGATCATGCTGGCACCAAAGCGGATCAAGTTTCGCAAGCAGTTCAAGGGCAAGACGCGCGGACTGGCCTATCGCGGCAGCAGCGTCTCCTTCGGCGAGTTCGGACTGGTGTCGCTGGAGCCGGGGTGGGTGTCCAACCGGCAGATCGAGGCCAGCCGCGTCGCCATGACCCGCGAGATGAAGCGCGGCGGCAAGGTGTGGATCCGGATCTTTCCGGACAAGCCGATCACCAAGAAGCCGGCCGAAACCCGCATGGGCAAGGGCAAGGGCAATCCGGAGGGCTGGGTCGCCGTGGTCAAGCCGGGCCGGGTGCTGTTCGAGGTCGAAGGCGTGACGGAGGAGCTGGCGCGCAAGGCCATGGCGCTCGCCGCCGCCAAGCTGCCGGTACGGACCCGCTTCGTCCACCGCGAGGAGGTCTGAGGTGCTGACCACCAGCGATTTGAAGGCGCTCTCCGACGACGAGCTGAACACCAAGCTCGAGTCGCTGCGCGCCGAGCAGTTCAACCTGCGCTTCCGGTCGGCGACCGAGGCGATTGACAACCCGATGCAGTTCCGCATGCTGCGGCGCGATATCGCCCGGGTCAAGACGGCGCTGCGCGCACGAGCGGGCGCAGCCGGAGGAACGGAATGATGGCGGACGAGACCAGCAGCGAGACCGCGGAAAGCACGGCCGAGCGCGCGCGACGCAAGGGACGCCAGGGCGTCGTCACCAGCGACAAGATGGTCAAGACGGTGACGGTGTCCATCGTGCGGCGCTTTGCCCATCCGCGCTATGGCAAGCAGGTCACCCGGACCAGCACCTACAAGGCCCGCAATGACATGGACGCCAAGGCCGGCGACACCGTGCGGATCATGGAGACGAGGCCGCTGGCCAAGACGGTGCGGTGGCGGGTCGTGGAAATTGTGGAGCGTGCCAAATGATCCAGCAGGAAACCATCGTCCGGATCGCGGACAACTCGGGCGCGCGCAGGGCCCTGGTCATCCGGGTGCTGGGTGGCAGCCGGCGGCGCTACGCCGGGCTGGGTGACCGGGTGGTGGTCGCGATCAAGGACGCCATTCCCACCGGCCAGGTGAAGAAGGGCGATGTCGCCAAGGCGGTCATCGTCCGGACCGCCAAGGAGACCCGCCGCAAGGACGGCTCCTACATCCGGTTCGACGAGAACGCCGCGGTCCTGATTGACGACAAGGGCGAGCCCCGGGCCACACGCATCTTCGGCCCCGTGGCGCGTGAACTGCGCGACAAGCGATACATGAAGATCGTGTCGCTCGCGCCGGAGGTACTCTAGCATGAAGCCGCTGGTCCACCGGAAGGCAAAGCGGGTGCGCCAGAAGCCCGTGGTGCGGCAGAAGCTGCACCTCACCAAGGGTGATACGGTGCAGGTGATCTCGGGCGACGACAAGGGCAAGCGCGGCACCGTGCTGCGCACCCACCCCAAGACCGGCCGGGTCACGATTGATGGCGTGAACATCATTACCAAGCATGTGCGGGCGTCGCAGACCAAGGAAGGCGGCATCGTGCGCCGGGAAGCGCCGATCCACCACTCGAAGGCGATGCTCATTGATCCGAAGTCGAACGAGCCGACGCGGGTGCGTCGGACCAAGGCTGCCGGCGGCACGACCGAGCGCGTGAGCGTGAAGTCCGGTGCCGCCATCCCGAGGAGCCGGTAAGCGATGGCAAAGACAGCAGAGCAGCCCAAGGCGCCCAAGGCCAGCGCCAAGGACAAGGGCAAGGCCACGTACACCGTGGATGCCGCGCCCAAGGCCAGCATCGGTGTGCCCCGGCTGCGGCGCTTTTACCTGGACGCGGTACGCGGCCGGCTGCAGAAGGAGTTCGGGCTGGGCAACGTGCACCAGATCCCGACGATCGTGAAGGTGGTGCTGAACGTGGGGATGGGCGAGGCGTCCAAGAACCCCAAGCAGCTGGAGACGGCGCTCGAGGAACTGGCGCTGGTGACCGGACAGCGTCCGGTGACGACGCGGGCCAAGAAGGCCATCGCCAACTTCGGGCTGCGTGCCGGCATGCCGGTGGGCTGCACCGTGACGCTCCGGGGTGCCCGGATGTGGGAATTCCTGGACCGGTTCATTTCGCTGGCGGTGCCGCGCATCCGCGACTTCCGCGGGCTGCCCAGCCGCAGCTTCGATGGCCGGGGCAACTATACGTTCGGCATCAAGGAGCAGCTGCTCTTCCCCGAGATCAACTTCGACAAGGTCGAGAAGATCCACGGGATGGACATCACCATCGTGACGAGCACCGAGCGGGATGACCTGGCCATGGCGCTCCTGCGCGAGCTCGGCTGGCCGTTCCGTGGTGAGCAGCCCAAAGTGGTGGCGTGAGTCGTCGCAGGTCGTAAGTCGCAAGTGTCGCAGGTCGTAGGTCGTACGGCGCGACCACGGCGTTTTCCGAGAGGGTCACAGGGAGATTATGGCGAAGACGTGTTGGATCGAGCGCGCAAAGCGCACGCCAAAGTTCAAGTCGCGAGTGGTGCGGCGGTGCCAGCGGTGCGGCCGCTCGCGCGCAGTACTCCGCAAGTTCGGCCTCTGCCGGATCTGCTTTCGCGACCTCGCATTGCAGGGGATGATCCCCGGCGTGCGCAAGGCCAGCTGGTAAGGGAAGGGTGCGATGAGCCTGACAGATCCCGTAGCGGACATGCTGACGCGCATCCGTAACGCCTGCGCAGCGGGCCACCGGCGGGTGGACATGCCGGTGAGCAAGCTCAAGGGCGAAATGGCGCGGCTGCTCAAGGACAATCACTATATCGCGGACTTCAAGGTCCTCGATGACGGGGCGCACGGTGTGCTCCGGCTCTACCTCAAGTACCACGATGAGTCCCCGGTCATCCGGGAACTCCGGCGGGTCTCGACGCCCGGCCTCCGGCGCTATGTGAAGAGCCGGGAGATTCCTCGCGTCAAGAACGGCCTGGGGATGGCCATCGTGAGTACGTCGCGCGGCCTGATGAGCGATCGCGACGCGCGCACCCAGAACCTCGGCGGCGAGCTGCTCGCCGTCGTGTGGTAAGGAGGCCCGCGTGAGCCGCATCGGAAGAATGCCCGTGGCGATTCCCAAGGGAGTCACCGTGGAGCTCCAGGACCGGACCGTCCGGGTCAAGGGTCCTCGCGGTGAGCTGAGCCGGGCCCTGCCGGCCGGGATCGAGGTTGCCGTCGAGAATGGCGTGGTGAACGTGAGCCGGCCCAATGACGAGCCCCGCGCCCGGGCGCTGCACGGCCTGACGCGCGCCCTGGTGGCCAACATGGTCGAGGGCGTGGACAAGGGCTTCCGCAAGACGCTCGAGATCCAGGGCGTCGGCTACAAGGCGGAAACCCGGCCGTATGGCGTGAACCTGGTCGTGGGGTATTCGCACCCGGTCGAGTTCCGCGCACCGGACGGCGTCAAGATTTCGGTCGAGAACAACACGGTGGTCCGCATCGAGGGCGCCGACAAGGAAAAGGTCGGCCAGGTGGCCGCCGAAATCCGCCTGGTGCGCCCGCCGGAACCGTACAAGGGCAAGGGCATCCGCTATCAGGGCGAACAGGTCCGGCGGAAGGCCGGCAAGACAGGAGCGAAGTAACCATGCGTGCCATTCACGCACCCAAGTCGCGGCTGGAACGGCGCCAGCGGCGCCACATCCGGCTCCGCAAGAAGATGGTGGGCACGGCCGAGCGGCCGCGCCTGGTGGTGTACCGTTCGCTCAAGCACATCTATGCCCAGCTGGTGGACGATGTGCGCGGGGTGACGCTCCTGGGCGTGAGCGACCACAGCGAGGGCATCGCCGCCAGCGAGGGCGCCAAGGTAGGCCGTGGCAAGGTCACCGGCGCGCTGCTCGCGGAGCGGGCCAAGGCAGCAGGCATCAGCCGGGTGGTCTTCGACCGCGGCGGCTACCGATATCATGGTCGCGTGAAGGCCGTCGCCGACGGCGCACGCGAAGGCGGACTGGAGTTCTAAATGGCTGACGAGAAGCAGGCGGGCGCCCCGGCGCAGCAGAAGGCCGCACCCTCGCCCCAGGGGAACATCGAAGGCAGCGCGCCGACGGCCCAGGAACGCCCAGGCAGGGGTGGTCGTGGTGGCCGCGGTGGCCAGCGCGACAATCGCGGCGGCCGCAGTGGCGGTGGCCGGGGCGGCCGCGGTGGTGAGCGCGATCGCGAAGGCAGCGACCTGATCGAGAACGTGGTCTCCATCAACCGGGTGGCCAAGGTGGTCAAGGGCGGTCGCCGGTTCTCGTTCAACGCCCTCGTGGCGGTGGGCGACGGCCGGGGCCGCGTGGGTATTGCCACCGGCAAGGCCAACGAAGTGTCCGAGGCGGTGCGCAAGGCGGTCGAGGCGGCCAAGCGCGGGATGTTCGAGCTGCCGCGCGTCGGCACCACCATTCCGCACGAGGTCATCGGTGAACATGGCGCTGGGCGGGTTCTGCTCAAGCCGGCCGCGACCGGTACCGGCGTGATCGCCGGCGGCCCGGTGCGCGCCGTGCTGGAGTGCGCCGGGATCACCGACATCCTGACCAAGTGCCTGGGCTCGACCAATCCGCACAACATGGTGCGCGCCACGGCCCAGGGCCTGGCGAGCCTGGTGAGCGTGCGGCAGATCGCCCGGGAGCGGGGCGTTGAAGTCGAATCAATCGCGTACCGTCCGCGCCAGGAGGTCTGAACCATGGCACGCAATCCCGTCACCGGTCGGCAGGGCCCGGCGCACCACGCCGCGACGCTGCCTGACAGTGTGCAGGCCGGCGGCCTGCGCGTGACCCAGATTCGCTCGACCATCGGCCACGCGGAAACCATGCGCCGCACCCTCCGGGCGCTGGGCCTCCGCCACCACCAGCAGTCGGTGGTGGTCAAGGACGATCCGTCGGTGCGAGGCATGTTGTACAAGGTGCGCCATCTCGTGACCGTGGCGCCGGCCGGGGAGGCCTGATGGCGGACCAGATCGAAAAGCTGACGCTTTCCAACATTCACCCGCCCAAGGGCGCCACGACCGCGCGGAAGCGCATCGGCCGCGGTATCGGCTCGGGGCTCGGCAAGACGTCAGGCAAGGGCCACAAGGGCCACAAGGCGCGCACCGGTGGCAGCACCAACCCCGGCTTCGAAGGCGGGCAGATGCCGCTCTATCGCCGGCTGCCCAAGCGCGGCTTCACCAACCCGTTCAAGGTCACCGCGCAGGTGGTGAACCTGGCGCAGCTGTCCGCACTGAGCGGGACCGATGTGACGCCGGAGTCGCTCGCCGCCGCCGGTCTCATCCGGCAGGCCGGCATCCCGGTCAAGCTGCTGGCGCAGGGCGAGGCCGAGCGGGCCTATCACGTGACCGGCATGGCCTGCTCCGCCGCGGCCAAGGCCAAGGTCGAAGCGGCCGGCGGCCAGGTCGAGCAGCCGTGACTGCACCTCGCGTCCCGGCTTTTGCGATTGACGAGGAGCTGAAGCGCAAGCTCTGGTTCACGTTCATCGCATTGCTGCTGTACCGGGTCGGCGCGCACATTGCCGCGCCGGGGGTGAACGTCCAGGCCCTGGCCGACTACATCCGGAATTCGGGTGCGGCCGGTTTCTTCGGCCTGTATGACACGCTGGGTGGTGGCCTCTCCAAGGCGACCGTCTTCGCGCTCGGTATCATGCCGTACATTTCGGCGTCCATCATCTTCCAGCTGGCCGGCGGCGTGATGCCCTCGATCGGCAAGATGCAGAAGGACGAGCAGGGCCAGAAGAAGCTGACCCAGTGGACCCGCTACATCACCGTGGGCCTGTCACTGGCGCAGGCGTACACCTACGCGCTCTTCACCGAGTCCATTCCGGGCGCGGTCGCCAATCCGGGCTTCACCTCCCGGCTGGTCATGGTCATCACGCTCACGACCGGCGCCATCTTCGTGATGTGGCTGGGTGAGCAGATTACCGAGCGGGGCGTGGGCAACGGCATGAGCCTGCTCATCACCTTCTCGATTCTCGAACGGCTGTGGCCCTCGTCCATTCAGCTGGTGCAGTTCATCAAGAGCGGGGTGGTATCGCTCCTCGGCGCGGTCTTCTTCCTGGTGGCGGTGCTGGCGGTGATCGCGGCCACGGTTGCCATGACCATGGCGGCCCGGCGCATCCCCATCCAGATCCCCCGGAAAGTCATGGGGCGGGGCCGGGTGCGCGAAGGCCAGAAGACGTTCATTCCGGTCCGGCTCATCACCGCCGGCGTGATGCCGATCATCTTCGCCCAGACGATCATCGTGGTGCCGGCCACGCTGGCCAGCTTCACCAAGAATGCCTTGCTGCAGGACATCGCGTCGTTCTTCAACCCGACCACGGGCGGCTGGGGTTACGCCGCGGTCTTCACCGTGATGACGGTGGTGTTCAGTTACTTCTACACCTCCATCGTCTTCAATTCGGTGGATCTGGCCGAAAACCTGAAGAAGCAGGGTGGATTCATTCCCGGCGTCCGGCCCGGGGCCAGCACCGCCGACTACATTGACAACGTGCTGGGCCGCATCACCCTGCCGGGCTCGCTGTTCCTGGCCTTTGTCTCCCTGGTGCCGCTGGTGGTCTCCAACTGGACCGGCATCCAGGCGCACTTCGGCGGCACGTCGGTCCTGATCGTGGTGGGCGTGTTGCTGGACACCGTGGCGCAGATCGAGCAGCATCGGACGCTCCGGAAATACGACAGCTTCATGAAGACTGGCCGGGTCAAGTTCCGCGGCCGGCAACGGTATATGTAAGTCGTCGGTCGTCAGTCATCGGTCGCGAGACCGAATCTGGCGGGAGGTGAGTGATCGCCTCCCGCCGCTGACTTTTCGATGACCCACACCTCACACATCATGACCGACGACCGAAGACCGGCGACCATCATGGACATTCTCCTTCTCGGACCTCCAGGCGCAGGCAAAGGCACCCAGGGCGCCATTCTGGCCCGGCAGCTGGGCGTCCCCAAGCTTGCCACCGGTGACCTGCTCCGGGATGCGGTGAAGCAGCGCACGCCGCTCGGCCTCAAGGCGCAGGCCGTCATGGAGGCGGGCCAGCTGGTGAGCGATGACCTGATCCTGGGCGTCGTGCGTGATGAACTGGCGGGCCCATCCGCGTCCAACGGCGTCATCCTCGACGGCGTCGTGCGTACCATTGCCCAGGCCGAAGGCGTCGAGGCAATTCTGGCTGAGCTCGGGCGGCAGATGGATCTGGTGCTCTTCTTCGATGTCCCCGACGAGGAAATCCTGGCTCGGCTCGACCGCCGCCGAGGGCTGGAAGGCCGTGCTGACGACGACCCGGCTGCCGTCGCCGTGCGGCTGGAAGCCTACCGGGCGCAGACCGCTCCGCTGCTGGCGTGGTACGCCGGGCGCGGAGGGGTCACGCACGTGCCGGCAACCGGTTCGGTCGAGGACATCGCAGCGCGGGTCCAGCAAGCGGTGTCGGCTGCGTGATCACGATCAAGTCATCGCGCGAGATCGAGATCATGGCGCGGGCCGGCGCCATCGTCGCCGGCACCCTTGCGCTGATGCGCGAGATGATGCGGCCGGGGCTCACGTCGGAAGATCTCGATGAGGCCGCCGAGCGCTTCATCCGGAGCCATGACGGCGCCACGCCGTCGTTCAAGGGACTCTATGGATTTCCCAAGACGCTCTGCGTGTCGGTGGACGACGAAATCGTGCATGGCATTCCGTCCAGGAAACGGGTGCTCCCCGAGGGGAGCATCGTGAGCGTGGACTGCGGCGTACATCTCGAAGGCCTCCACGCCGACTCGGCCACCACCATCCCGGTGGGCCGGGTCAGCGCCGAGGCCGAACGGCTGATGCGGGTAACCCAGGAATCGCTGGTGGCCGGCATTGCGGCGGCTCGCGCAGGAAAGAACGTCGGTGACATCGGGCACGCGGTGCAGGCCGTGGCCGAGGCCGCCGGATTCGGCGTGGTGCGGGAATTGGTGGGGCATGGAATCGGCACGCGATTCCATGAGGATCCGCAGGTGCCCAACCACGGGCTCCCCGGCCGTGGCGCACAGCTCAAGCCGGGCATGACCATCGCCATCGAGCCGATGATCACCGAGGGGAGCTACCAGACCCGGACGTTGCCGGACAAGTGGACGGTGGTGACCGCGGATGGCAAGCTCGCCGCGCACTTCGAACACACCGTGGCGATCACCCTGGACGGGCCGCGGGTGTTGACGGTGACGGCCTGAGGCACGTCGCGTAGTGCGTCGAGGGTCAACGGTCAACGGTCGACCGTCGACCGACGACTTCCAATAGCCACCCATGCA
>Ga0207707_10004256_pt1 | contig 12672 bp, 10 predicted proteins | sample KBSC83BmetaG_FD_184336 | JGI IMG/M metagenome (GOLD analysis project Ga0207707, IMG submission 184336) | Corn rhizosphere microbial communities from Kellogg Biological Station, Michigan, USA - KBS C8-3B metaG (SPAdes) (version 2) | ecosystem: Host-associated > Plants > Roots > Rhizosphere ... | reverse complement strand
CGATCGCCGGCACGCGGTCGTGCGAGTCCGCCAGTACGCCGACGCGCATCAGCTCGTGCTCCAGTCGAGGTGATCGAGCTCGAGGCGAACGAGATCCTCGTATCGCTCGCGTCGAGTTACAACCGCGAAGCGGTCGCCATCCACCAGCACCTCTGCCACGCGCGGGCGCGAGTTGTAGTTGAACGACATCACGTACCCATACGCGCCAGCGGTGCGCACGACGAGGAGGTCGCCCGCCTCGACGTTTTCCACCTCGCGGTCGAGTGCGAAAAAGTCGCCGCTCTCGCATACGGGCCCCACGACATCCACCACCGATCGCTCCTCGCGCCCCTGCACCGCCTCGACGGCGTGGTACGCATCGTAGTGCGACGGGCGCACGAGATCGTTCATCCCGGCGTCGGTGATAATGTATTCCTTGCCCCCCGCCTTCTTGCGATGAATGACGCGAGCGAGAAGAACTCCCGCATTGCCAACGATGAAGCGTCCGGGCTCCGTTATGAGCAAGAGTCCCGACTTGGCGATCCTGGGAAGGAGAGCGCCAGCGAGCGCCTCGAGGTCCATCGGCAGCTCGTCCTCGTACGATACGGCGAATCCACCTCCGATGTCGAGATAACGAATGTCGCTCGCGCCGAGCGCGCGCATCTGGTCGTGAAGCTCGAGGAGGCGCACGAGGCCGTCCAGATATGGCTCGAGCTCGAATACCTGCGAGCCGATGTGCATGTCCAGCCCGAGCAGCGCGATGTTCGGCATCGCGAGCGCGATGCGCGCGGCGTCAATCGCCTCGTCGTACGGAATTCCGAATTTGTTGCCGCGTTCGCCAGTGCGCGTGTAGTGGTGCGGCGTATTCACGTGCACTTCGGGATTCACACGCAGCGCCACCGGAGCGCGGAGTCCCATGTCGCCGGCGATCCCGTTCAGCTGCTCGAGCTCGAAAATCGACTCGACGTTGAACAACAGAATGCCGGCGGCCAGCGCCTGTCTGATCTCCTCCGGCAACTTCCCTACTCCGCTGAACACGATCGCATCCGCGCTGAAGCCGGCGTGCAGCGCGCGAAACAACTCACCGCCCGACACGATGTCTACTCCCGCACCGCGCTCCTGCAGCACGCGAAGCACGCCAAGGTTCGAGTTCGCCTTCATGCTGTAGTGCAGGCGGTGCGGCACTGGAGACAGGGCGTGATCCAGCGCGTCGTACTGCTCGCGGATGGCGCGGGCGCTGTAGACGTACACCGGAGTGCCGACGGCGCTCGCGATTGCCTCGAGCGACACGCCGTCGCACATCAGCTCACCGCTGGCCGTGCGAGTGAATCCGGCAGCCATCAGTACGCTTTCGCCCACAGGGCCTCGGTCGTGGAAGGTTTGCCGCACTTGAGACATTTCGTCGCCGGTTTCGCGGAGCGGAACTCTTCGTCCGGCAGCACACGGATCGTCGCCTTCGTCTCCTCCTTGATCTCGCGCTCACACGCGTCGCTTCCGCACCACCCCGCGTAAACGAACGCACCATCGCCTTCCATGACTTCGCGGAAGCGGTCGTACGTGATCTCGCCGCGGATGCTGTTCGCCTCGCGGCGGTCGCGCGCGGCGGCGAGCATCGAGTCCTGAATTTCCTCCAGCAGTGCCGACGCTTCCTCGCCCAGCGTGTCGAGCGACACCGTCTTCTTGACCCCGGTGTCGCGCCGCACGAGTACGGCCTGATTCGCATCGATGTCGCGCGGCCCGAGCTCCAGCCGGAGCGGCACACCGCGCAGCTCCCATTCATAATATTTCGCGCCGGGCTTCATGTTGTCGCGCGCATCCAGATGAACGCGCAACCGGTTGGGCTCGCGGCGTTCCCAGTCGCCGAGCGATGCCTTGAGCTTGTGCGCGGCCGCGAGCACTCGCGCCTTGTCGTCATCCGTTCGCCAGATGGGCACTATCACGATCTCCGTCGGCGCCAACAGCGGCGGCACGCGCAATCCCTTGTCGTCGCCGTGCGTCATCACGAGCCCGCCCACGAGTCGCGTCGACACGCCCCAGCTCGTATTCCACGCGAATGCTTCGTCGCCCGCCTCGGTCTGGAACTTGAGCTCGAACGCCTTCGCGAAATTCTGCCCGAGGTTGTGCGACGTGCCGGCCTGCAGTGCCTTGTTGTCCTGCATCATCGCTTCACACGAGAACGTACGCAGCGCACCGGCAAAGCGCTCCGACTGCGTCTTCTGTCCCGTGATTACCGGCATCGCCATGTGGCCTTCCATAAAGTCGCGATAGACGCCCAGCATGCGCCGCGCCTCCTCTTCGGCTTCGTCGTGCGTGGCGTGCGCCGTATGTCCCTCCTGCCAGAGGAACTCGAGCGTGCGCAGGAAGAGCCGCGTGCGCATCTCCCACCGCACGACGTTCGCCCACTGGTTGATGAGCAGCGGCAGATCGCGGTAGCTCTGCACCCACTTGGCGAACATCGCATAGATGATCGTTTCGGACGTCGGGCGAACGACGAGCGGCTCCTCGAGCAGCTTTCCTCCACCGTGCGTCACCACCGCCGTTTCCGGCGCGAAGCCCTCCACGTGCTCGGCCTCCTTCGCCAGAAAGCTCTGCGGGATGAACAGGGGGAAGTACGCATTCCGGTGTCCCGTGGCCTTGAACATGTCGTCGAGCGCGCGCTGCATGCGCTCCCAGATGCCGTAGCCGTCGGGGCGAATGACCATGCAGCCGCGCACCGGCGAGTAGTCGGCGAGCTCCGCGCGTAGCACCACTTCGTTGTACCATGCGCTGAAGTCCTGTTTGCGCGTGGTCAGCTTCTTGTCGTCAGCCATCGAACTCGTGTGTAATGATCCCGCTCATGCGTTCCCGATCCATGCATCCAGCTGCACCTTCTCCTCTCCGCCATCCGCCATGCTTCGCACCATCGCCTCGCCGTCCGCGAGCTCCGGCGTGGCGACGACCACAGTCTCGCGCGCGCCGGCCGCGTGCGCGGCCTTGAGCTGGCGCGCGAGCTTCTGATTTCCGAGCGCGTACTCCACGCTTCGCCCGCGCGCGCGGAGCTTTGCCGCAACGCGCATCGCGTTTTCCACGCTGCCCGACTCTCCGTACGCTACCCACACGTCCAGCGCCGGCGCGATCGCCGGCATCTTCCCGCGTGCGCGCAGCAGCTCACCGAGCACCACGTCGCCCATCCCGAACCCGAGCGCGGGGAGACTCACGCCGCCGAGCGACTCCAGTAGCGTGTCGTAGCGTCCACCGCCGCAGATCGCGCGCAGCTCGCCCTTCGCGTCGAAGAGCTCGAACACTATTCCCGTGTAGTACGCGAGCCCGCGCACGATCGAAAGATCGAGCTGCACCCAGTCGCGCACTCCGAGCGCCTCGGTGTGCGCAAGATAGCGGCGTACTTCGTCGTATTCGGCGGTCGCGCCCGCGTCGCGCACCAGACGCGTGAACTCCTCCTCGTTAGCCGCGGCGCCCGCGAGAGCGAACAGCCTCACGCGCGCCTCACTGCTTATGCCCGCCGTCTCCAGCCGCTGCTCCAGGACGTCGCGCGGGTCGCGGTCGAGCTTGTCGAGCGCCGCGTATGCCGCGCCCATTTTCCGCTCTTCGATGCCGATGCCGAGGAGTAGCGCGTTGAGCAGCCGCCTGTCCGACACGCGCGCCACAACGTCCTCGTTCGTGAGCCCGAACACCCGCATCGCATCGATCGCGGACGCGATCAGCTCAGCATCCGCGCTCACATCGGCCTCGCCGATGATGTCCATGTTGAGCTGAAAGTGCTCGCGCAAACGCCCGCGCTGCGCCCGCTCGTAACGGAAGAGCTGCGGAATCGAGAACCAGCGCACCGGCTTCCGCATCGCGTTCGCGCGCGCGGCGACCATGCGCGCGAGTGTCGGCGTCATCTCGGGACGCAGCGCGACGTCGCGCTTGCCCTTGTCCGTGAAGTTGTACAGCTGGTCCACGATCTCGGCACCGCTCTTTTTCGTGTACAGATCGAGCGGTTCGAGCGGCGGGCCGTCGTACTCCACGAAGCCGTAGCGGCGCGCCACGTCGCGCCATCCTCCGAAGATGAACGACCGCTCCGCGAGCTCAGAGGGATAGAAGTCGCGGAAGCCTGGTAAAGCGCCGGGGGACATCAAGAAAATCTACGCAACTAGCGGAGAAACCTGCAAGCGCGCCATGGCGTCTCCCACCGTGTGGAACGAGCCGGTGATGAGCGTCGTCCCGCCACCATCGCGCGCACTCGCGAGCGCGCGATCGAAATCTGGTTCGGCGGTTGCGCGCAAGCCCTGCGAAAGCGCGAAGTCGAGCGCGTCCGTCAGCGTCCACGCGCGATCGGCCGGCACACTCGGCGGCGACGCCAGAATGAACCGATCGACCAGCGGCGCGAGCGTCGTCATCATCGCCTGCCAATCCTTGTCGCGAAGCGCGGTCATGAGACAGGTGAGCGGACGTGCGGGACGCACCGAAGCGAGGGTTTCGCACAGCACGGCGCATCCGGCCGGGTTGTGCGCGACGTCGAAGATCACCGAGCCCACGCTCTGGAATCGTCCCGCGATCGCGACGTGAGCGAGCGCCGCGCCCGGCGTTATCGCCGCCGCCTCGTACGGTTCGCCCGCGCTCTGCAGCATGGCGAGAGCAGTCACGGTGTTCATCGCCTGGTGCCGCCCGATGAGCGGCGTGTGGATGCGCTCCACGCCATAGCCTCGATCGAGCGTGAAGCGCGTACCATCCAGCGCGACCGAGATGTCCGTCACCGGCCACTCGTCGGCCACCACGTGCACCGGCGAGGCGCCCGCGTCGCGAGCGAGCGCCGCGAGAAAAAGTCTCAGCTCCGGATCCGACTCGCCGATGATCGCGGGGACGCCGGGCTTGAAGATCCCCGCCTTCTCCCGCGCGATCTGCTCGAGCGTGTCGCCGAGATACTGTACGTGGTCGATTCCGATGGACGAGACGCCGGCAGCGACGGGGGTGATCACGTTGGTGCTGTCGAGCCGCCCGCCGAGTCCCACTTCGATGATCGCGACGTCCACCGCCTCGCGCACGAAGTGATCGAACGCCATCGCCGTCGTCGCCTCGAAGAACGTCGCGCCAAGTCGCTCGACGTCCGCCGTCCACCGCTCGATGAACTCCACCACGGCATCCTCGCGAATCGGCACGCCGTTGACGGCGATGCGCTCGCGAAAGTCGATGAGATGTGGAGAGGTGTAGCGACCCACGCGAAGACCGCGAGCGCGGAGCAGCGCGTCGAGCGTCGCGACGACGCTTCCCTTCCCGTTGGTTCCGGCAACATGAAAGCTGCGCAAGCGAAGATGCGGATCGCCGAGAAGCGCCAGCAGGGCACTCGTGCGCTCGAGTCCCATCTTCCATCCGCCCGTGACGCGGGCGAAGAGATAGTCGAGGGCGGCGGCGTAGCGCGAGGTACTCGCTTCTTCACTCACTCGCAACACTCACCACGATGGGCCGGCGTGTACGCCGCGCCCTCGTCACGATCAGGAGGACACCCAGCTCGCCGCCGCCGGCTGCCCGCTCATGTGACGCAGCAAACCTCCGATAGTGCTCTTGAGATCGCGACGATGCGAGACGACGTCGAGCATTCCGTGGTCGAGCACGAACTCCGCGGTCTGGAATCCGTCGGGCAGATCCTGGCCGATGGTCTGCTTGATCACGCGCGGACCCGCAAAGCCGATAAGAGCACCGGGCTCGCCCACGATCGCATCGCCAAGCATCGCGAAGCTCGCGCTCACGCCGCCCATTGTCGGATTCGTCAGCACCGAAACGTATGGAATGCGCCGCTCCGCCAGCTGAGCGAGAAGCGCCGACGTCTTGGCCATCTGCATGAGTGAGAGCACGCCCTCCTGCATGCGCGCGCCGCCCGAGGCGGAGACGAGCACCAGTGGGTACTTCCGCTCGAGGGAGCGCTGTCCAAGGCGAGCGATTTTCGCGCCCACCACGGAGCCCATCGAGCCGCCCATGAACGCGAAGTCCATCACGCCGAGATTTATTGGCATTCCGCCAAGATTCCCGGAAACGGACATCAGCGCGTCGTAGTCGCCTGCGTTCGCCAGCGCCTTCTTGAGCCTCGCCGGGTACTCCGGAAAGGAGATCGGGTCGACTGACCGGATGTCGACGTCCAGCTCGTCGTAGCTGTTGTCGTCGAGCAACAGGTTCACGTAGTCCACCGCACGAATGCGACGATGGAAGTCGCAGTTTGGGCAGACGTTGAGATTACGAACGAACTTCTCTCGAAGATCGGTGTGGCCGCACGCCTCGCACTTTTCCCAGGCGTCGGGCGGTATGTCCAGTTTTTCGCGTCGCGGCTGCCGGGGCTTCCGCTCTTTCCGAAACCAAGCCATTCACGAAATCTGGCCGATCGGTCAGTGAGGGTCAAGCGTAGAGGGGCGCCCGGCGGCAGCTCCGGGCTTTGGGGGGCGTGTGGGGAAAGGCAACTGCATCACCGCAAGAGACGCAGAGGAATGCGGAGACGCAGAGGATGCTTTAAAAGGTGCGCACAGCCATGTCCCGGAGCGCCTTTCACTTTTCGCCTTCCTCTGCGCCTCTTTATTCCACTCTGCGTCTCCGCGGTGATGCAGTTGCCTCTCCCTGAACGCCTTGCCCCCAACTAAATCGCCAATTCCCCTACTCGCCCACCTCGTCCCTCGCTCGAGATGCGCATCATGATGCCGATCGACAGCCAGCACGCGAGCATGAACGACCCGCCGTAGCTGAAAAACGGCAGCGGAATGCCGGTGATCGGCATGAGGTTGAGCGTCATCCCGACGTTCACAGAGACGTGAACGAGCCAGCTCGCCGCGAGTCCGAACGCGACCAGGCTGCCGAACGAATCGTTGGCGTTGGACGCGGTGCGAACGGCGCGAAGCACGAGGAAGAGAAAGAGCGACAACGCGATCGTCACGCCGAGCAGGCCGAGCTCTTCGCCGACGACGGCGAAGATGAAGTCGGTGTGCTGCTCGGGAAGGAATGCGAGTCGCTTTTGCGTTCCGTTCAAAAAGCCCTTGCCAATCCAGCCGCCAGATCCGATGGCGACCTGCGACTGGATGACGTGCCACCCCGAATTCCGCGGATCGATCGAGGGATCCAGAAAGACCTGCAATCGGTGTCGCTGATACGGCGCAAGCCGCTCCCACAGAATCGGTGCGAGCACACCCATGAAGACGTTCGCCAGCATCAGCGTCACGCCCTCCCACATGTACGGACGATACCAGAGCACCAGAGCGAGCAGTGCGAGGAACCACGCACCCCAGAGGCTCGTGTTGAAGGCGAGCACGAGGCTCACCGCGGGCGACGCGATGAGAATCAGGAGCGGTAGCGGCACACCCGACCAGAAGAGCATCGCGAAGAAGATGCCGATGAACACCATGCCGCTGCCGAGATCCGGCTGGAGCATGATCAGAATCCACGGAATGCCTACCACGACTGCCGGCTTCCAGAGCTCGAGCAGCGACCGCGGCGCCTCGCGTCGCGCGCCCAGCTCGCGCGCGAGCATGAGAATCACCGCGACCTTCGCGAGCTCGGCCGGCTGACCCAGACGGTGCCCCGCGATGACCAGCCAGCTCTTGGAGCTCGCCGCATCGCCGGCGCCGCCGCCGAACTTGAGCAGTCCGAGCAAGAGCAGACAGGTGACGATATAGATGGGAAGCGCGGACCACTCGAAGAAGCGCACGGATGCGCGGCTCACTCCGTACGCGAGACCGATTGACAGGATGACCCAGCGAATCTGCGCCGTCCACGCGTGCGTGGCGACCGTGGGCACGTCCGTCTGCCCCGCGGAGTACACCATTGCGACTCCGTAGACGGACAGCAGCAGCGCACAAATGACCAACGGATAATCGACAACGACGCGGCGCATCAGCCTTCCGTATTAATAAACGTGGTCGGCGCGACCTTGAGGTACGACTCGATGATCTTCGAAGCTATTCGCGCCGCTCGCGTGCCGTGCCCGCCGAACTCGAGCATCACTGCGACCACGATCTTCGGATCGCCCGCGGGCGCAAAGCCGACGAACCACGCGTGGTGGTGCAACGGATCCTGCGCGTTCTGCGCCGTACCGGTCTTGCCCGCGAGCACCACGCCCTGGATCGCCGCGCTTCCCGCGGTGCCGTGTGTGATGACGCCGGCGAGCGCCGCGCGAAGTCCCGCGAGCTGGTCCGGTGCAAGCTGAAGTATCTGTGCGCGTTGCGGCTTGTCCTTCACGATTTCGGGTTTTGCCGCGCTACCGTCGGTAGCGAGCGCCGTGTAGAAGCGCGCCATGTTCACCACGGTCTGGCTGTTCTCGCCCTGGCCAATCGAGAGATTCAGCAAAACGGCCTGGCTCCAGCCGCGCGGACCGTACTTCCGATTGTAGTAGTTCACGGCATCGGCGTACGGAAAGGTTGGGCGCGATTCGTCGGGTAGATCGATTCCGGTTTTGTCGCGCGCGCCGAGCTTGATTCCGCCTCCTACCAGCGAGGACAGTCCGATCTTGAGTCCCAGCTGATAGAAGTACACGTCGCACGACTTCTCGATGGCGCCCGCGAGCGTCAGGCTGCCGTGTCCCTTGGGATCCCAGCAGCGGAAGTAGCGATTCCCGAATTGGTAGCCGCCAGTGCATGGCGTTGGCATGTGATCGTCGAGAGTCACGAGCCCGCGCTCGAGGGCGATCGCGGCGGTCGCGAGCTTCCACGTAGAGCCGGGCGGATAGCGACCCTGCGTAACCTTGTTGAAGAGCGGCCGCCGCGGATCGGAGTTCAGCGACTTCCACAGCTCCGGTGGAATCCCGCCGATGAAGCTGTTCGGGTTGTAGCTCGGCGCCGAATACAGGGCGAGAACTCCGCCGGTTTTCGGATCGATCGCGATTGCGCCGCCCTGCAGCGAGTCGCCGAATATCTGCGCCGTGAAGCGCTGGAGTGGCAGGTCGATGTTGGTGTAGAGCGGATCCGCGGCCTGCGCCGGAACTTCGTCGCGCGCGCCAGCCTCGCGCACCACGCGCCCCAGCGCGTCGACCTCCACGAAGCGCACGCCCTCGCGGCCTCGCAGCCGCGATTCGTACTCGCGCTCGAGTCCGTTCTTGCCAACCTGCTGCCCCGTTTTGTAGCCCTGATAGCGGGGCATCGTGAGCTCGGATTCGGTCACCTCACCCACGTAGCCCACGAACGACGCGACCGCGGCGCCATCGGGATAGTAGCGCTTGGGCGCGGACTGAATGATCAGTCCGGGGAAATCGATACGGCGCTCCTCGAGCACCGACACGACATCGAATGACGCGTCGGAGAGTATCGCAGTGGGCCGGTTTCGCGCGCGCAGGTAGCGACGCACGGCGAGATCGATCTGCTCGGCGGGGAGCGGGATGATCGCCGAGAGCCGGGTAAGCGCCGCGCGGAGCGAATCGGAGCTCGATGCGAGGATCGAGACCGTGTATCCCGGAACGTTCTCCGCGATTACCTGGTTGTTTCGGTCGTAGATGATTCCGCGCGGCGCGGGAAGCGGAACCTCGCGCAGGCGGTTGGTTTCCGACTGCTGCGAGTACTTCGCGTAGTTGACGACCTGCGTTTTGAAGAAGGCCGAGATCAGCAGCACAAAAATCCCCACGAGCGCCCACGACGCGATGCGCGCTCGGCGCGCAATCTCGTTGGGATGAAAGCTCACGAGGGCGACGCCCGAAGAATGGGACGCAGGATGAGGAGCGTCACCAGACCGAAGATCGCGGTGACCGCAGCGGTGAGCGGCGACCAGACGAAGAGCTGCACTGCCATTTGACCGGCATCAGCTCGCGCACCGGCGAGCACGTAGATGATGTCGAACGCCCACTTGCCGAGGAAAAAGAAAAGGGCGTTGAGCAACACATCATCGGCGAAGAAGACGGCCTTGAGCCACGAAGCGGTGAACGCGATCGCCGTCATCGCGAGCGCGCCGGCGCCGAAGGCGTGAATGTCCACCGAGTCGGCGACGAGTCCGACGCAGAGTCCAATGAGCGCCGCGGCGCCCGGACGCACGCGGATGGCGACTAATAGCGTGGCGATCACGAGAAAGTCCGGCCCGGCGCGCCAGCCAAGGAGCGGGCGAAGCGTGTAGTGCAGTACGACGAGAATGATGAATGCGAGCAGCGTGCGAACGAAGTCCGTCGGCCTCACGGCGTCACCCTGGGTGCGCGCGCGCTGCTGTCGCGTTTGGGAATGCTATCGCGTTTGGGGATGCTGTCGTGTTTGGGGATGCTGTCGGGTGCCGCCGTACTGTCGTGCCGCGTGAGTCGCGCGAGCGAGTCTCCAGCGGCAACGATGCTCTTCACCGCCGAATCCGCCTTGAGTCCTATCTTCCACACCGTCTGCACCCCCGACGTGGTGCGAGCGGGGAGCAACACCATCACATCGGACACGTCTGCCGGTGCGACCGCGGGGCGCAGGAGATACGTGCGCGCCCAGAGCTCGGAGGTCTTCATCTCCGCGATGATCGTACCCACGGGAATGCCGCGCGGGAACGTGCCGCCAAGTCCGGAGCTGACGATCAGTGTGCCCGGTTTGAGATTGCTGCGCATCGGAACGCCGCGCATCTCGAGCAGATAGCGCTCGGGCTCGCCGCCCAGGTGTGCGCCGACGATCCCGAAAACCGCGTCGTCGACCGCCATCGCGCTCACGCGGAAATCGGGATGAGCCCATGCGATCGCGATACTCATCGTCGGGTCGACGCTCTTCACCATCCCTACCAGTCCCTCCGGCGCAACAACGGGGCTGAACGGGCGAATGCCGGCGCGCGAGCCGGCGGAGAGCGTGATGGTGTATTCCTCGCCCACACCGCGCCCCTGCAGCACCTCAGCGGGCACGAATCCCCATTTGAGCGACGACCCCAGCCCGAGGATCTTACGCAGGCGATCGTTCTCGGAGAGTGCGGCGTCGAGCGACATCGCGCGCAGAGCAATGCTGTCGCGCTGAGCCTCGCGCGTTTCACGCGTCAGCCACGAACGACGGCTTTGCTCAGCGTCGCTCTGGATCGCCACCAGCGGCGCGAGGATCGTCTGGCGAAGCGTGGAGGCGAGCGGGTCGCGAATCCGGTCGGGGAGCTGGATGGCGGCGAAGGCGAGCACGAGGCACGAGACGAAGAGGACCGTGTCCCGGCGACCGAACGCACGAGCGGCGGGGGGCACGCGCGCTCAGGTTTGCAGGACGGACCAGTACTTGTCCTCGTCGTCCAGTATGCGTCCGGTGCCGCGCACGACGCAGGTGAGCGGATCTTCGTCCACGTGGATCGGGAGATTCGTTTCCTGGCTGAGCAGGAGGTCGAGCCCGCGAATGAGTGCGCCGCCACCGGTCATTACGATTCCGCGATCGACGATGTCGCTCGCGAGCTCGGGTGGAGTGATCTCGAGCGCGCGCCGCACCGCGTCGACGATCTGCTGGATTGGTTCCTGAATCGCTTCGCGAATCTCGCTCGAGTGCACGCGAACCGTTTTTGGAATTCCCGAGACGAGATCGCGCCCCTTCACTTCCATCTCGCGCTCTTCGCCCACCGGCGCTGCGGATCCGATCTGAATCTTGATCTGCTCGGCCGTTGGCTCGCCGATGAGAAGGTTGTAGTTCTTTCGCATGAACTGCACGATCGCAGTATCGAGCTCGTCGCCGCCGGTGCGGATGGACGTGTCGCTGACGATTCCCGAAAGCGCGATGACCGCGATCTCGGTAGTGCCACCACCGATGTCGATCACCATGTTGCCCGTGGGCGTCTCGACCGGAAGTCCAACGCCAATCGCTGCCGCCATCGGCTCCGCCACCATGAACACTTCCTTCGCGCCGGCGCCGAGCGCGGAATCGCGCACCGCACGCTTCTCGACTTCGGTGATTCCAGATGGCACGCACACGATCACGCGCGGCTTCACCTTGAACACGTGATTGTCGATGATGAGCGTGAGGAAGTAGCGAAGCATTTTTTCGGTGACGTCGAAGTCGGCGATGACGCCGTCCTTCATCGGTCGGACCGCGAGGACTCCCTCCGGCGTGCGTCCAAGCATTCGCTTCGCTTCCAGGCCGACACCCTTGATCTTGCCGGTGGCGCGATCGATCGCGACGACGGACGGCTCATTGAGCACGATTCCTTCGCCCTTGACGTAGATCAGGGTGTTCGCGGTGCCGAGGTCGACGGCAATCGCGTTCGCGGGAAAGAGGGATCCCGACTAGAAGGGCCAGCGCATCTAGGAGATCAATCTCGCGTTCCAGGCGGAACGCAGTTGGCGGCAGGTAGGAAAGTGCACGGTCGGGGGTTAAGCTAGCCGCACAGCTGAGTTGCGGCAAGACGTTGGCTGGACATAACCTAGGGCGTGTCGGACATCACATTCCCCAGCATCGAGGACGGGATGCGGCAATCGCTCGAGATCGCGATCGTGGAGCTGAATTCGTGTGACGCGTGCGGTCTGTGTTTGCCTCTCTGTCCACCCGGCGCGATCGGCATGCGACGGGAGGGTCTGCAGATAGACGATTCAATTTGCACAGGGTGTCGAAAGTGTGTGGCGCCGTGTCCGGTAGGCGCGCTGCGCATGGTGCCGCGTCCGTCAGCATTGTCGTGATGACGGCCACGAATCGGTGCGACGTGCTGGTGGTTGGAGGCGGTCCGGCGGGGCTGATCGCAGCCCGGGAGCTCCTCGCCCGCGACCGGGCGCTGTCCGTGGTGCTTCTGGAGCGGGACCGCGCCATTGGGTCGCCGGTACGCTGTGGCGAGGGGGTGGGGAGC
>Ga0207707_10004254_pt1 | contig 12676 bp, 11 predicted proteins | sample KBSC83BmetaG_FD_184336 | JGI IMG/M metagenome (GOLD analysis project Ga0207707, IMG submission 184336) | Corn rhizosphere microbial communities from Kellogg Biological Station, Michigan, USA - KBS C8-3B metaG (SPAdes) (version 2) | ecosystem: Host-associated > Plants > Roots > Rhizosphere ... | reverse complement strand
GCCTTGCGTTGCCCACGCGGTACGTTCTGATAGAGCAGCGGCAACTCGACGTTCTCGAACACCGTGAGATCGTCGATGAGATTGAAGCTCTGGAACACGAAACCCAGGTGCCGGCGTCGAATCTCCACCAGCCGCGACTCCGGATAGCGGGCCACGTCCTGGCCGCAGAAGAGGTATTCACCATCGGTGGGCGTATCGATCATGCCCACGATATTCAGCAGAGTGGATTTCCCACAGCCCGATGGTCCCATCACCGCCACGAACTCACCCGCATCGATCTGCAGGCCGACGTTGGCCAGCGCCGCGGTTTCCAAATTGTCCGCGCGATACAGCTTCCGGATTCCCCTGAGCGTGATCACTGTGATTCTCCCGTTGAATTCTTTTCCGGCTCGATGGTGATGCGGTCGAATTTGCGCAGCTGCTCGTAGCCGGAGGATATGATGCGCTCGCCTGCGGCGAGCCCTGAAATCACTTCGATCTGTTCCGGGTTGCGACGGCCGAAGCGCACCTTGCGCCGCTGCGCAACATGGCCCCGCGGCGGCAGCACGAATACCCAGTTGCCGCCGGTCTCCTCGAAGAATGGCCCGTTGGCCGTCACCAGTCCACGGCTCGGCGCCCCGACTTCCAGGCGAACTTCCATCGACTGTCCGCGGCGCACGCCCTCGGGGCTTTGCCCCTGGGTGAAGTAGAGATCCACCTTGAACTGCCGGTCCGTCACCTGGGTGTAGACCTTCGCGACCTCGAGCCTCCAGGTCTGGCCGTTGGATTCGGCGCTCGCGGACTGGCCGGGCTTCACGCGCCCCAGATAGAACTCATCGACCATGGCTTCGAGCTTGTAGGACGTCGAATCGTCTATCTGGCCTATGCGCTGGCCGGGTGCCTTGGCCGCGCCGAGCTCCGCATCCAGCGCCGTGAGCTGGCCGCTGATGGGCGCCTTGACGAACAGGCTCTGCAGCGTTTCGTCCGCGACCGAAAGATTCTCGCGCGTCTTCTGCAGAGCGCTGCGCAGCTGCGTGACCTGCTCGTTGCGGAACTTCTCATCGATATCGCGAGCCTCGATTTCGATGGCCTGCAGCTTGCGGGCACGGGCGAGGTCGATGGCGAGGTCGCCGAGCTCCTCCTTGGAGATCATTCCGGCGGCGCGCAGCGCAGCGCGCCGCCGCTGACGCTGGGTGAGCTGCTCGATCTGCGCATTGCTCTCGATCAGGTCGCGCTCATGCGCGACACGTGCCTGCTCGAACGAGAGCAGCGTCTGGTTGAGACGATCGAGCTGCTCGGTCAGCTGCGCCTGGCGGCCGAGCATCTCCAGTTGCAGGTTGGTATTCGTCAGCTTCAGCAGAACCTGGCCGCGAGTGACGAATGCGCCCTCTTCCACCATCACCTGCGCGACCTGGCCACCCTCCACCGCATCCAGATAGGCGGTCTTGCGCGGCGCGACGACCGCATTGGCCGCCACATACTCTGTGAAGACTTCACGCCTTACCGGAGCAATGACCACGCTGGCCTCGCGCACGGTCACCGATCTGGTGAGAGCGTAGCGCACATACAGCGTCGCACAACAGGCCACCAGCAGCGCCGTCGCGCTACCGACCAGCAACCAGCGACGCGCGCGCGGCTGCGCCTCCACCGGCCGATCCATCGGTGAGAGCTTGGCTTCCTCTTCCGCCACCAGGCGCGGACGGGACAGCAGGCGTGGCGCTGGCTCCGACATTGATACAGTAGTAGTTACGTAGTACAGTATGGCAAGTTAAGCATTGGAAGATTGCAGGCGTCAAGCTACCCTACGCACCATTCGTCGCAGCATTCGTCGCACGCGCCAACCGGAGATTCTCGTGAAAAGGCGTCCGCACAAGTGGCAGAACGAGCAGCCTATCTATAAGCAGCTGATGGACGAGGTGATTGCCGGCATCCTCGACCGCACCTATCCGGAGGGACAGCGGCTGCCTTCCGTGCGCGCGCTGGCGGAGGCCTACGACGTGAACCCGCTCACCTCAGCGAAAGCCTATCGCGAGCTGCAGCGCGAGGGGCTCATCGAGACCGTTCGGGGCGAAGGCTTCATAGTGAAGGAAGGCGTGCGCGCCAGCCTGATGAAGCGCGAGCGCTCCAGGTTCATCAAAGAGGAGTGGCCGCACCTGCGCGCCCGCCTCGCCCGCATGGATCTGGATCTGAAGGCGCTGTTTGCAGGCTCTGCGGAGTAACGCGCCGCGTCCGCAACATGCGCGGCGTTGCATTCGCGCCGGCGGCTGTCGGCGTCAGCCCGCCCGCCCTACGGTCGCCGGAAGGCGATCCGGGCGGGAAATCGTCCCACCGCTACGGCGGCTTGTGCTAAGAACGCAAGAACGGACTCTGAGGGGGGTATCTGTGACTATCCGAACCGTGGGAATGCACTTGCTGCTGTCCGCAGCGATCCTCGCCGGCGGGGCTCTCGATGAAAATGCGGTCGCTGCCTCTGCCGCCAACGTCACGGCCAAGCGCCTCGACAAAGCGGCAAGCGAGCCGGGCGAGTGGATGACCTACGGGGGCACCTACTCTGAGCAGCGCTTCAGCGAGTTGAAAAAAATCGACTCAGGCAATGTGAGCCAGCTGGGCCTGCAGTGGTTTGCGGATTACGAGACCAACCAGGATCAGCACGGGTCACCGCTTTATATCGATGGTGTCATCTACGTATCGACCTCGCGCGACGTGGTGTACGCCTTCGACGCCAAGACCGGTCGGCAACTGTGGAAATACAACCCGATGATCCACGGCGAGCGCCTTCGCTACAACGTGGGCCTCGTGAATCGCGGTATTGCCGCATGGGACGGCAAGATCTACATCGGCACGCTCGATGCACGCTTGATCGCGATTGACGCCAGGACGGGCAAGGAAGTCTGGGCGACCGACACGGTTCCCGACAGCCTCGGGCTCGGCGACATGGCGAAACACTACTCGATCACGATGGCCCCGCGTGCCGCGAAGGGCAAGGTGTTCATCGGTGCCTCGGGCGGTGAATTCGGAGTGCGCGGCTGGATCGCTGCCTACGACGCCGAGACCGGCAAACAAGCCTGGCGCTTCTGGACCGTACCGGGGGATCCGGCGAAGGGCTTCGAGAGCAAGGCGCTGGCAAAGGCGGCGAAGACCTGGAGCGGCGAGTGGTGGAAGACTTCCGGCGGCGGCGGCACTGTGTGGGACGCGGCCGTCTACGACCCGGTGACGGATCTGCTGTATTTCGGCACCGGCAACGGCTCTCCCTGGAACGAGCGCACGCGTGAGCCCACGCTGGATGACGATCTGTACTCCGCGTGCATCGTCGCCGTCAACCCCGACACCGGCGAATACGTCTGGCACTACCAGGAGACCCCTGGAGATGCCTGGGACTACGATGCGGTCAGTCCGATGATGACTGCGGACCTGAGGATCGGCGGCAAGAAGAAGCACGTCATTCTGCAGCCCTCCAAGAACGGCTTCTTCTATGTGCTCGAGGCCAAGACCGGCAAGCTGCTGAGCGCGGACCCGTTCACCGAGGTGAACTGGGCCACCGGGGTCGATATGAAAACGGGCCGCCCGCAAGTCGTGCGCCCGCAAGTCGTGTGGCCGCGCGATACAAGGATGCACCTTGGGATCTGGCACCCGGTGTGCAGGGTGGACATAGCTGGCACCCGAATGCGTACAGCCCGCTCACGGGCCTGGTGTACATCCCCGCGTGGGAAGCCTATTTCACCATGGCGGGCCCGGCCGCCGGCTCCAAGCCGCCGCCGGGATTCAGCCTCGGCATCAACATGGGAGCGCGGGTCGACCCGAGCAAGTTGCAGCCCTACGCCCGGCAGGGCGTCAGCGGTCGGCTGAAAGCCTGGGACCCCGTTGCTCGCAAAGTGGTGTGGGAGAGCGAGGCTTTCTCCAACGGCCGCCCGACGAGCGGGGTGCTTGCGACTGCAGGTAACCTGGTATTCATGGGCAACGGCGGTGGCAAGGTCCTCACCGCCTACGACGCGAAAACCGGGGCGAAGCTCTGGAGCTTCGACGCTCAGACAGCCGTGTATGCAGCGCCGATTACCTACACGCTGGACGGTACGCAGTACCTCGCAGCCAGCGTCGGTGGCGCCGCACAGGGCGGCTACTTCGCGCCGACGCACGCTCGGATGCTGGTATTCGCGCTCGGCGGCAAGGCCGTCTTGCCCACTCCCGAACCCTACACCCCGCCGCAACTGAACCCGCCGCCCTCGACGGCATCGGCGCAGGTCATCGCCCACGGCAGCGAGGTCTATTCGCAATACTGCTCGGTTTGCCACGGCGCCAACGGTGTGCAGGCACGCTCCAGTTTCCCGAACCTCACGGTCACCCCGCTGCTCTGGACGCAAGCGGGCTTCGATCAGGTCGTGCTGCTCGGCGGCCGCGCCGATAAGGGTATGGGGTCCTTCGCCAAGGACTTGAAGCCTGAGGACACCGCCGCGGTGCGCGACTACCTCATCGCACGCGCAAGCGCACTCAAGGCCGGTGGCCCCGGCACGGCGGGACCGCCGGGCTCGCGGCAGGAGACCGGGCACGCCGGGAACTAGGCCCGCACCCAACTTGGCCGGGCTTCGCCGCTCCGGCCAGCGTGGGTGTCAGTGTGGCGCGGCCATGAGAAGCCGGAACCTATATGGTCCGGCCGCGTGGGTCTCGGCGCGGCCACGAGCGGCCGGTGGGTATTCATTGTTTTTTCTCGCAGCGCTCGAAGCGCCCGTTGACTCTCTCGGCATACCACGCCGTCGTCAGCTTGCGGCTGATTTTGGGACCATGCAACTCGATGCGCGGCACGATGGCCCGCGGCAGGGAGGCGCGCCGGGTTCGATCGGCGAGGTCGAACACGGTTCGATACAGGCGAGTGTCTGCGAAGTCCTTGCTGCGCTCCTGCTCGAGCGCGTTGTGAATCTCCCGCTCGCTCAGACGCAGGCGCCCCGCTACGGCGCGCAGAGCTCGCTCCGTGCTGCCAGCATCCTTTGCCGTGCTGTCGCGCGGAAGCAGAGCGCCGTCGCGCGCCAATGGAACGCCGGTGATGACACTGACAGCCGCTTGAAATGCGGCGTTGCGACTGGAGTACTGCCCGGCGTTGAAATCAGCAAACCGATAGAGATAGCGGTCATAGGGGGCGGGATAAGCCAGCAGATGGGCGATTCCAAAGTAGAGGCCGCCGCGGCGCGTGAACAACTCATCGGCGATGCTGACCTTGACCGGATACGGATACGGTCGCATCTGCGCATACTCAGTGGCGAAGGCGATGTTGACCTGCATGGGGCCACGGGTACGGATCGGATTGTGGTCTTCGAAGAGACGCTTCCCCAGCGGCACCGCGTCTATGAAGTCCTCGTAGATGTCGCTCAGGTCCTTTTCCGTCCTGGCCGAATCGATACGATCGCTGTAGGTGCGCCCCGTGCGCGAGCTCACCTGCAGGGCGGCATGAACCAGCACGCGCGGCACACCGGCATGCTCAGCCCGCGAGTCGAGCTCCTTCCAGGCCATCTTCCCCAGTCCGGGTATGATGGGATTCTCGCGAAAGCCGGATTCCTGCTCGATGACGGCGACCACCGCGCAGACATTCTCGCGGCTGGCGTCGATGGACTGCACCGCAAAGCCGGCGTAGATGTCCCTCGTCCACCCGTCCCGATCGCGAACCGACTCCGGGAGCAGTGTTTTGATGAGTGCACGAGACTCTTCGGGGCTGGCCGCGGGGGCCGCTACCGTGGGCGGCTGGCTCATGCAACCTGACAGCGCCGCCGCAGAGCAGGCGATGATCGCGATGAAAACGCCAGGAAAGGGTGCGCATCGCGGGACGCCCATTGGATCTAAGCTTGCGATGGAGGGGACCTGTGTTCTACCAGCTTGCTCACTTCTCGTGCAACGTGGCGGCGATGCTCCCTCGCGCAGCACGGATAGCGGGCAGCAGACCTCCGGAAAGCCCGAGCGTAGCCGCAAGCGCGATCGCGATCACCACCAGACCGGGAGATACCCTCAACGAATACACGAGCTGAGAATCAAATAGTGCGCCCCCAAGCGTACTGATCGTGGCTCCATCAACCGCGGCGTATGAAATCGCCACCCCCACCGCGGCGCCGGCCAGCGCCAGCAACAGCGCCTCGGCCAGCAATGCGATGGCCACGGCGCTCGCGGCAAATCCCATTGCCCGCAGCGTCGCGGTCTCGACTGCGCGCGCGGCGACGGCCGAGTACATTGAATTCAGCGCCGCAAACAACGCCCCGAGCGCCATGATCGTGCCGATGACATACGCCACCAGGTGCAACATCCGGTTGACGGATCTGGATGAGCTCGCCAGATACTCAGGTTCCCCCCGGGTCGAGACGAACAGCCGCGCATCGCCGGCGAGAGCCTGTTCGAACCTCGGCAGGGCTGCCGCGGAATCGAGCTCGACCGTCATACTGTTGAAGCTGTCGAGCTTGTAAGCCGACATGACGGTACGCGCATCGGCGATCAACTCGGACTCCCGGGAGCCACGAGCCCCGGGTGCACCGGCGAACACGCCGACCACTTTCCAGTCACCGTCCTGCAGCCGAACCTGGTCGCCGATCTCGAGGCCCTCGAACTGTGAACGGGCGGCAGCGCCCACCATCAGCTGCTGATTGCCCGGCGTGAACATGCGGCCGGCCACCAGTTTCAGCTCGGGGCGCATCGCGAAGTATTGCCCGCTGACGCCGCGCAACGTCACATTGACGTCGGTGTGATCGCGCTTGCGAGCGACAGGCGCGGCTAGAACCACTTCTGCCGAGACGAGCGGATCCCCGTGCGCGTCGTGTCGCACGCCCGCTGCATCCATGATCACGGCGACGCTGTCACGTGAGAGGCCGCTGTCATACTCCGTCGTCGCCTCATGAGACAACACGATGGCACGATCGGGACGCCCGTCACCTCGGATGGTGTTCCCGAATCCCACGTACATCGCAAGCACGGGTATGAGAACGGCGACGACTCCCGCAATGCCCACGACGATGACCAGAGAGCTGCCCAGTCGCTGCGGGATGTGCCGCAGGCCGGTCGTGATGAGCGCTGCAGTCTGGGATGCCAGATTCACGCTTACCCTTTGCCGAGCGTGGTGGCGATCGGTGTCCTGACCAGCTTCGCAGCCGGTATCGCAATACCCACTAACGCGAGACAGGCGGCGCACATCAGGCCGGCAGCGGCGACACCGGGGGACACGAGGATGCTGCCGATCTCCTGCTCTGCGGCCAGCGGGGCCAGCAATCGGGCAATCAGCAGCCCGAAGAGCGCGGGAGGCAGATACAGCAGCAATGCCTCCGCGTACGCAAGACTCAGAATGCGGCCGCCCGAATATCCAACTGCCCCGAGCACCGCGAACTCGTGGGCACGGTCCTGAAGTGCCTGCCGCAGGGTATTGCCTGTCAGAAACGCCAGCGTGAACAGCACTGCCCCGATGATTGCGTGGGTAAAGAACTCGACATCGCCCATCTGCCTGGCCTGCTGCTCGGCGCGCGCCTGCCGCGAGCGCGTACGCGACTCGTGCGGGGAATTGGCGAAGATGTGGTCGATCGCCGCAGACATCGCGACAGCCTGGTTCGGGTCGGCGATGCGCACGTAGAAGATCTCCGCCGTGCCGCGATTCTCCACGCGATACTCATCGAAGTACGCGTAGTTGATCACACCGAAGTAGGCGGGGCCGGCCGCCTGCGGCGTATCGAAAATGCCGACGATGTGGAACGTCCAATCCGGACTGCCATCCGTCTTGGGTGTCGCCCCGTGAATGGTGATCGTCTGTCCGACCTTCCACCCCCACTGATCGAGCAGACCACGGGTGACCAACATGCCTTCGCGGTCCTTGTGCAAGGCCTCGAGACCGGCCGGGTCGACGCGCACATTCGGGAGCTGTCGAAAGAAAACGTCCGGCTGAGTCGCGATGGCGACCACCGAGCTCCTGATGCCCGGATCCCGATACGTCCCGATGAAATACGCGCGCGGCGCGACTTCCTTCACGCCCGGAAGGCTCTGTATCTTCCCCATGGCCGAGATGGGCATGGGTGCGCCACCGCGCACCCGCGTGTTGGTAATGAGGAACTCGCGACGCGCCTCAGCAATGGCGTGCGCAAACCCTGCGTTGACCCCTTCGAGCAGACCGAGCAGGACGAATGCAATCGTGATGCACAGTGCCGTCAGGATCGACCTGACGGGCCTGCGCCACAGACCGGCCCACACGAGCGGCAGGAACTTCACGACTCCTGCAGTCCCACACCGATCGCCTCCGCCAGCTCCTCGAGTGCCGCTTTCGCGGCGTCCTGAACCTTCCTGTGCTCGGCGATGAGAGCCTGCGTGGGCATCTCCGGCGAGGCTGGCGCGTCGGGCGTCTTCAGTCAAGGGTCGCGAGCATTGACCGCGTGGCGGTTCACAGTAACCAAGGGGAACCCGACTCGGTCGCCGCTGTTGCCGCGGGCATCCCGCACTTCTAGACTAGTTCGAGGTTGGAGGGGGGATTCGATGAGGACGGCTGGCAGGCTCTTCCTCGTTGCGGTGGGGACACTCATGGGCCTCACGCCGCCGATACTGCCTGCGCAGAGCTCTTCCGCCCACCCCGCTCCCCCGACCCCACACCCTGCAGGCCCCGCGCCTCGTCTGCACAACGGCAAGCCTGATCTGAGCGGCCATTGGGCGAATCCCTACACGCCCAACATGGCGGAGAAGGGCACCGTGCTCGATCCCAACACCCGCCAGCCCCTGAAGCTCTCCGGCGCAGTCCTGCCGGACGCCAAGCCGGCGGTCGTCGGTGGCGGCCAGCGCACCTTCGACCTGCCCTACACCGCGTGGGGACTGAAGCACTGGAAGGCCTACGACCCGGTGCACGACGGGGACTACGCGGGGAGTTGCCTGCCCTTCGGCATGTCCCGCAACATCAATTCACCGCACGGGCTGCAGATCGTGCAGAATGACGACGCGGTCGCGCTGTTGTTCGAGCAGAACACCTGGTTTCACTGGATACCGACCAACGGGATGAAGTGGCCAGCCGACCTGCCGCCGTCCTGGAACGGCGTTTCGACCGGTCACTGGGAAGGCGACACACTGGTCATCGAGACCAGCGGCTTCAACGGCTACACCCGGCTGGACACCGCCGGCCATCCGCACAGCAAGCAGCTCGAGCTGATCAACACGTTCAAGCGAATCGATGCGCACACGATCGAGCACACCGTCACCGTGCACGATCCCAAGGCCTACACGCAGGACTGGATGAACGTTCGCACCTGGCACCTCAGGCCGGCCACGGATGTCATCATGGAGTACTCCTGTGAGGAGAACAATCTCGACAACATGATGAGCGGCGCCATCAAAGTGTGGCATCCGCCGCAGGATGAGGACGAGGACTGAACAGGAGCCGCCATGACCACCCGGATCTCTAGGGTTCTCGCCGTTGCCCTCGTGTGTATCGGCTTCTCGTGCGAGGCCTCCGCGCACCATTCGACTGCCGCCGAGTTCGATACGAGGAAACCCATCACGTTCACCGGCACCGTGAAGAAGGTGCAATGGATGAACCCGCACATCTACACCCACGTTGAGGTGAAGACCGCGGACGGCAACACCGTGGTCTACCGTGTCGAGGGAGGAGCTCCCAATTCGCTCTATCGTAACGGCTGGCGCATGGACTCTCTGAAGGTGGGCGACAAGGTCACAGTCAAGGGGTTCCGCGCGAAGAACGAAGAATCAATGCATATCGGCCAGGCCACCATCACCACCGCGGACGGCAAACGCGTATTTGCTGGATCGGGACCTAGCCGCATAGCGGCACAGCAGTGATGCTCCGCTGGCCGCCGGTCGTCACGGACGGCCCGGCGTCACGCACGGCAATGAGGTTCCGCTGGCCGAACGGCGCCAGGTGCGGCGCGCCACCGTGATTCTCCGCAGCCCACACGCGGATATCATCGTCCCTCCCGAGGACGTCTCTGGTTTCGTGCTCGGCGCAAAGCGTGGGCAGGCACAAAACGCTGCGCTCGTCGACGGCGTCACCGGGCGCGTCGTTACCTACGGTGAGCTTCGAGAGCAGGTGCGGCGCGTAGCGGCCGGCCTGGCCGGGCTCGGCATCGGCAAAGGCGACGTGGTTGCGTTGTGCTCGCCGAACTCCCCGGAGTTCGCGATCGTGTTTCACGCAGTCGCACGGTTGGGAGCCATCCTGACCCCGGCAAACCCGGCCAACACACCCCGGGAGCTGGCTCATCAGATCTCGGACGCTGGGGCCCGGATGCTCATCATCCCAACCTCGCTCCTGGACCAGGCACGTGCAGCAATCAATGAGGCAAGGCGCGCGATCGAGCTGATCACGACCGACGACGGTGGCGAGCTACCCTCCCTCGCCTCCATCGCACGCGACTTCGATCCTCCCGAGGTCACCATCGATCCGGCGACTGACGTCGTCGCGTTGCCCTACTCCTCGGGAACAACCGGGCTCCCCAAGGGAGTGATGCTCACTCATCGGAACCTGGTCGCCAATCTGGCGCAGACCGAGGCCGTCGAGCGATCCGAGCTGCGCGCCCTGATCGGTGCCCTCCCCTTCTTCCACATCTATGGCCTGGTCGTCGTCCTGAACTTCGGTCTGCGGATCGGCGCAACCATCGTCACGCTGCCGCGCTTCGACCCCGAGCTGTTCCTGAAAGCGAAAGCCCTGCAGGACTGGCGGGTGGAGCTGGCGCATATCGTGCCGCCGGTCGCGGTGCTGCTCGCCAAGCACCCGTCCGTAGACAAGTACGACCTGCGTCACCTGCAGGCGCTGTTCTGCGGAGCAGCGCCTCTGGGCCCCGAGCTCAGCGACGCCATTCTCAGGCGCCTGAATGTCACCGTCCGCCAAGGTTATGGCATGACCGAGGCGAGCCCCGTGACGCACTATTCGGACTGTCGGAGCGAGCCTCGACCCGGCACGGTGGGACGGCTCGCACCCTCGACGGAGGGTCGCCTCGTCAACGTAGAGTCGGGTAACGACGCTGCTGTCGGCGAACCCGGCGAGGTCTGGATACGCGGCCCGCAAGTGATGAAGGGCTACCTGAACAATGCCGAGGCGACCGCGCACACCGTCGACCAGGAGGGTTGGCTGCACACAGGCGACATCGGCACGGTCGACTCCGAGGGGTATCTCACGATCGTCGATCGCCTGAAGGAGCTGATCAAGGTCAAAGGGTACCAGGTAGCTCCCGCGGAGCTCGAGGGCCTGCTGTTGAAACACCCGCGCGTCGCGGATGCAGCCGTGATACCCGTTGCCGATGAAGAATGCGGTCAGCGCCCCAAGGCTCTGGTGGTGGCCCAAGGAGAGCTGACGACGCAGGAAGTCATCGAGTTCGTTCACGGGCAAGTCGCCCACTACAAGCGGCTGAAGTGCGTGGAGCTCGTCGATGCGATCCCCAAGTCCCCTTCCGGCAAGATCCTGCGCCGCGTACTGGTGGATCGAGAACGCGCCAGCGTCTCCTGAAGAAGCGTCAACCGCCGTTCCGTCGGCGCCGGCGCCGGCCTAGCATGGCCGCAGCTGGGAGAATGGGCGGACCGCGTGAGATACCTCCCCCTGGTCTGGGCTGCCTGGTGGCGCAATCGCACCGAGTCGCTGTTGACGCTGCTGGCGTTGACGGTCGGCTTCATGTTGTTCGGTGCGATGCTGACCCTCAACGCCGCTTTCGTGAAGTCCCTGGAGGATGTCAGGAAAGATGCGGCTTTCATGTTCTGCCGGTTCAACTGCGCTGACGGGCTCCCGCTGGGCTATCGGTCGCAGGTCGCCGCGATCGAGGGTGTCGTGGCCACCGGTCCGATGTTCGTTCTGCGCGACTACCGGGAGGAGCTGCGCAATCGCCTGTGGCTTCGCCTCCTTGGCCGCGTCCCGCTGGAGCGTGGCCACCCCCTGTATTGGCAAATGCCATGCCAGCGGCACTCTGCTGCAACTAATTGTTTTCCCGTGTGATGCGCTCTCCTCGCATGCGGTGCGCGCTGTCCGCGGATATCCGCGGCGGACACCCCGGACAAGTCCTGGGAATGAGGCGAAACGGGTACTATCCACCTCCCCCGCCAGGAGCACCCGATGAGAGAAGAAACTCCGCCGCCGAAAGTCGTCCAGGACCTCGCCGTTGCGTATTGGGCCTCTCGCTGCCTGCACGTAGTAGCCGAGCTGGGTATTGCGGACGTGCTCGGCGACGAGGCGCAATCCGCGGTGACCCTCGCACACAGCACCGGAGTGAATCCGCAGGCTCTGCACCGAGTGCTTCGCTCGCTCGCCAATCACGGCATATTCACGCATGACGGCGAGCGCTTCGCTCACAATGCGGCGTCGCGCCTCCTGCGAAGCGACACCCCCGGCTCGATGCGCTCGCTCGCGCGCATGATGGGCTTGAAAGTGCACTGGGATGCCTATCGCGAGCTGGATACGGGGCTGCGGACCGGCAAACCGGCCATCTCGGCAGTCATGGAAGGAGGCTTGTTCGCCTATCTGCGCGCGCACCCCGAAGAAGGCCGGCTGTTTCACGAGGCCATGGCGGGGAAGTCATTTGCGCAGCTCGGACCGATCATCGAGGCCTATGACTTCAGTGCCTTCGGAACGATCGGCGACATCGGCGGCGGCCTCGGACACCTGCTGAACGCCGTGCTCGAGCGCGCGCCGCAAGCTCGCGGGGTCCTGTTCGACTTGCCGCAGGTCATCGAGCACTCGCGCCGCCAGGGAAATCCGCGCGTCAGCTAT
>Ga0207707_10004253_pt1 | contig 12676 bp, 12 predicted proteins | sample KBSC83BmetaG_FD_184336 | JGI IMG/M metagenome (GOLD analysis project Ga0207707, IMG submission 184336) | Corn rhizosphere microbial communities from Kellogg Biological Station, Michigan, USA - KBS C8-3B metaG (SPAdes) (version 2) | ecosystem: Host-associated > Plants > Roots > Rhizosphere ... | reverse complement strand
TGCCGCTGGAAACTGTGCCAGCCCGCCGCGCCGAACCAGGCGTAATCGGGAATGGTCGACGGATCGGCGCGCAGCGGATCGCCGAGCCAGATCCACGCCCAGCCCCAGCGCTCGACGAAAGGATAGGAACGCACGCGCATCTTCGGCGGAATGTTCGGCTGATGCGGGATCAGGGTGCACGCGCCGTCGGCGCCGAACTCGATGCCGTGATAGGCGCAGGCAATGATCTCGCCGCGGCATTCTCCGGCCGAGAGCGGCGCGTAGCGATGCGGGCAGCGATCGTCCAAGGCGGCGGCCTTGCCGGTTTCGGTGCGGAACATGACGACCGGAACGTCGCAAATCGTGCGGGCGAGCGGGCGCGGCCCGAGCTCCTTGCCGAGCGCCGCCGCATACCACTGGTTCATGAGAAACATCGGCGTCTCCCTTTCACGCGCTTTGAGCGGATGATAAGCGCCTTGGCGCAAGCCGGCAATTTCGACATGGTGGGGGCGAGACCGGTTGCCCCGGAAGCCGAATCCGCGCATGCTGCGTGGAAGGTCCGACAATGGACGAGTACGGGGGAGGGTATCGCAATGAAGCGGGGTAATCATTGGCTGCGGGCAATTTTTCTGGCTGCCGCTGCGGCGGGGCTTGCGGCGGCGACGCCAGCCCGCGCTGAGGACACGATCAAGATCGGCGTCATCGCGCAATTCTCGGGCATGTTCGGGGATTTCGGCCAGCAGATCGGCAACGGCATCGAGACCTATGTGCGCGAGCATGGCGACCATGTCGCGGGCAAGAAGATCGAGATTCTGAAGCGCGATCAGGCGGGCCCCAATCCCGAGCGCGCCAAACAGCTCGCACAGGAGCTGATTACCCGCGACAAGGTCAATTTCATCGCCGGCATCGATTTCAGCCCGACCGCCTTTGCGATCGCGCCGCTGATCACCCAGTCGAAAACGCCGGCCATGGTGATGAACGCTGCCACCATGTCGATCACCGACACCTCGCCCTATTTCGTGCGCGTCGCCTCGACGCTCGAGGCGCTCGAGACCAAATTGGGCGAGTGGGCGGCGGCGAACGGCATCAAGGATTGCTACGTCGTCGTCGCCGACTACGTCGCGGGTCATGCGGCGGGCGATGCCTTCAAGAAGGCCTTCACCAAGGCCGGGGGCAAGATCACGGGCGAGATCGGCGTGCCGCTGCAAGAGCTCGACTTCGCCGCTTACGTGCAGCGCATCGCCGATGCCAAGCCGCAGGCGATTTTCCTGTTCCTTGCCAGCACCAAGCAATCCGAATCTTTTTCGAAGCTTTATGTGCAGACCGGCATGAAGGCGGCCGGCACGAAGCTTCTGGGCGCGACCGACCTGTTCGATGCGTCGCCCCAGGCCGCGCGCGCGGCGAGCGACGCCGAGATCGGCGCCTATTCGGTGCAGAATTATTCCTGGTCGCTCGACAACCCGGTGAACAAGAAATACGTCGCCGATTACACCAAATATTTCGGAACCGGGCTTCATCCCGATTTCATGTCGGTCTCGGGCTATGACGGGATGGCCGGCATCTATCACGTGATCGCCGAGCTCAAGGGTAAGATCGACGGCGACAAGGCGATGGCGGCATTCAAAACGCTCTCGCTCGACAGCCCGCGCGGCAAGATCCGCATCGATCCCGCAACGCGCGACGTGGTCCAGCCGATTTATATCCGCCAGATCGAGCGGCGCAACGGCGAGCTCATCAACAAGGAGATCTACACCTTCCACGACGTCTACAATCACTTGAACAAATAGGGGGAGCTGTCAGCTTTTAGCTCTCAGCTTTAAGCTGTCAGCTTTCGGCCAAGAACCCCGGTCCAGGACCAGGATCTTTGGGCTGCAATGCCGCGAACGCGATGACGCGTTAGAGCGGGAAGATCAAACTGTTCGGCACGAGCACGCTGTCGAAGACGCAGATCTTCTCCTTGAATTTGGGGCGGCCATCCGCGAAGACGATACGGTCGTGATAGACGCCGACATTGAAGACGCGCGTCATCTCGTCGAGCAGCGTCTCGAAGGCGGCGTAATCGGCACGCACCTCGATTGTGTTGCTTTTCCAGCCGAGCAGCCGGATTCCCGAATAAAGTCGACGGATCGCGCGCGGCGCATAGACCGCCGTCTTGCGGATGGCGGTGACGCGATCGAGGAGATAGCCGCGGCTTTCGCACAGCCAGGTCGCGAGCGGCAGGCCGCGCTCGAAGTTCTCGCGCGGCACGATCTTATAGAGACAGTCCTCGGTGAAGAAACCGGGCCAATCCTCGAAACGCTCCTCATTGAGGCAGCCCTGATAATCGGCATAGAGCGTATCGATGACGCCGCGCAGCTCCAGGGACGAAAGTTCGCGGGGATTGCTGATTTCGGCCACGTTCAAAGCCCCATCACCTTGCGGTAGTGCCGATACATGGCGCGGATTTCGCCTTCGGTCACGGCGTGCGGCGTCTCCTCGCTCCAGCCGCTGCCGTCCATCTCGAGGACGCCGGCGGCGCCCGGCGCCTGGCTGGCGCCTTGCTGCACGAATCCCATGACCTCGCCGTCGTCGATCGAAACGAAGCCCGCCGGGCCCATCAGATTGGCTTGGCGCAGCCGACGGCGCGTCATCGCCTCGTCGTCGGTCTCATAGCCGAAGAAGGTCCAGGCGAGCTCGAAAGCGTTGGGGCCTTTCGGAATGACCTGGCGCATCGCCAGCGTGTTCGATTGCTGCTGCATGACGAGATTGGGCCAAATCGTCATCAGAACGATGGTGTATTGCGCGTATTCCTTCACCGGCTCGAGCATCGACGGATCGGCGAGCTTCAGATCCTCGATCAACGATCGCATCTCGACATTGTCGGCGGTGCGTTTCTGCTCGCCGCGCCAGGTCATGCCCGCGGCATGCCGTCCGCTCGGATCGATCACGAGGCGGTTCGGCTGATCGGCGCGGTTGAGCCCGAAGGACAAAAGGAAGACGTGCAGCAGGCTGGCGTGATAGGGGTCCTTGATGTTCTCGATGACGAGCTTCCAATTGGCGGGCGTCAGTTGCCGCGAATAGCCCAGCACGGTGAGCCCGCGCCCGTCGAAAACCCGGTCGAACAGCGCCAGGATCTCCTTGCCGAGATAGTCCTCGAAGGGCTCGACCGCGTCGGCGAAGGAAGCAAAGACCACGCCGTTGCGACGCGCCACCTTCAAGGCGCGCAGTCCGTGTTGGTCCAGCGCGAAATCCTTGGGCATGCCGCCCTGGCCCTTGACGCCGCGGCGGAAGGGCACGGCCTGGAGCGTTCCATCGAGCCGGTAGGTCCATTGGTGATAGGGACAGATGAATTCCTGCGCATTGCCGAGATGGCGCTGGCAGAATTGCGCGCCGCGATGCGCACAGCGATTTTCGAGGACATTGATCCCGCCTGCGCCGTCGCGCACCACCACCACGGACTTATCGCCGATGAAGGTGCGCTTGAAATCGCCGGGCTTGGGGATTTCGGCTTCGAGCGCGACATAATTCCAGGTCGGACCGCAGAAGATTCGCGCCTGCTCGAGCGCATAGAGGCCGGGATCGGAATAGACCCAATAGGGCAGGCGCGTTTCGCCCGCTGCGGGCCAGATGCGCTCGTTACTCACCAGCTTTCCCCTTGCGGCACCACCGCTTATCACGGATGCCATGATAGGAAGCGCGTTTCCCGGGCGTCAAACCCGGCGCGCTCTTAGGATTTCGCGGCATCGGCCGCCAAATGCGCCGAGACATTCTCGAGCACGGTCAAGAGCCGTGCCACTTCCTGCTCGCGCAACATGTCGATCTTCTGATGCAGCAACTCGATCTCGAGCTCCGCCTTGACGTTGACATGATAATCATGCTCGGCATGGCGGTGATCGATCTCGTATTGCCGGTTCTGGCTCATCATGATGATCGGCGCGGTGTAGGCCGCCTGGAAGGAGAGGATGAGGTTCAACAGGATGAAGGGATAGGGATCCCAGTGAGCGATAATCGCGACGACGTTGAGCGCGATCCAGAGCGCCAGGATGACCGATTGCGCGATGATGAAATGCCAGGAGCCGACGGTCGCCGCGACGCAGTCGGCGACGCGTTGACCGAGCCTCAGATGATGCGGCTTCGCTTGCCGCTCCGAGGGCCGCTGGTGGCGCAGCTCGAGGAGGCGGCGATAATCCTCGGCGGTCAGATGAACCTTGGTAACGTGCTCCTCGGCCATGGCGGCTCTCCTCGTCTCCAATCCCGAAAGCGCCGATTCTATGACAGCGGTGCAGCGGATTGAATCGCGATCGCGCCCGAGGTCGCCCCGTCCCATCCGAATTGCCTCGGCGGCGCGATTGGCCTAGGCTCCCCGGCAATAAGAAACCACCTCGCGCGTGTTCCTGACTGACGAATTTTAGGAGGCGCGACGATGAGAAGCAGAAGCATTTGGGTCGGTCTTGTTGCGGTAATGGCGCTGGGGCTGCCCTTCGCGGGGCAAGCGGCGGCAAAGACGATCAAGATCGGCATCATCACCACATATTCAGGCCCCTTGGCGCCCCCCGGTATCTCCATGGATAAGGGGCTGACGCTTTATACGAAGTTGCACGAGAAGGACCTGCCGGCGGGCGTCAAGATCGAGCTCATCAAGCGCGACGACACCGGCGTTGCGCCGAATGTCGCCAAGCGGCTCGCCCAGGAGCTGATCACCCGCGACCATGTCGATATGATCGCCGGCGCCGTCTATTCGCCCGACGCGCTCGCCATCGCGCCGATCATGACCGAGGCCAAGATTCCATTCGTCGATATGAACGCGGCCGCGGCCGAGCTGCCCTTCAAATCGCCCTATATCGTGCGCGATTCCTTCACTCTGTGGCAGGTCTCCTATCCCATGGCCGAATGGGCGGTGAAGCACGGCCAGGGCGATGCCTCGATCGCGGTGAGCGATTACGCGCCCGGCTGGGATGCCGAGGGCGGCTTCAAGAAAGGCATCCTCGACGGCGGCGGCAAGATCGTCGGCGCGGTGCGCTTTCCGGTCGAGAATGTCGATTTCGCGCCGTATCTCCAGCGCATCAAGGACGCCAAGCCGAAGACGCTGTTCATCTTCGTGCCCGGCGGGCCGGAATCGACGCAGATGATGAAGAGCTATAGCGATCTCGGCTTGAAGCAGGCGGGCATCACGCTGGTGACGACGCAGGATCTCGTCATCGACAGCGAGCTGCCGAATATGGGGGATATCCCGCTCGGCGTCGTCAGCTCGGGCACATATTCGGTCGCGGCCGACCGGCCGGCCAACAAGGCGTTCCTTGCGGCCTGGGAGAAGGCCTATGGGCCGAAAGTCATCCCGGATTTCGTCGCCGTGCAGGGCTGGGACGGGATGGCGATGATCTTCGACGTCATCAAGAAGACGCATGGCAACTTTACCGGCGATCAGGCGATGGCGATCCTGAGCCATTACAAGACCGATGAAAGCCCGCGCGGCTCCTTCGCGATCGACCCCAAGACGCGTCAGATCATCCAGAACATCTATATCCGCCGCGTCGAGAAGAAAAACGGCAAGCTCGCCAATGTCGAGTTCGAGACTTTCAAGATGGTGAAGGACCCCTGGACCGAGCTGCACCCGCAGGGGAAATAGCGCAAGCAGCGCGCGCGGCGCCGTCTCCATTCCGGCCGCGCTCTTGCGGCCGGGCAGGAGCGGTCCTAGCAACCCACTCGGCCTGAGGCTCGAGCGGGAGATGGTCCGATGCGCATCCGGGGTAGGCGGCCTCTCGAATTCGTGATGCCGCTGCGTTGGGGACGCGCTGCTGCGATCTTGCTAATCCTGGCGCTGGCGGGCGCGGTGCTCGCGCCGCCCAGCTTTGCGCAACGCGCGCAGCGCTCCGGGCCGCCGGCCGCCGTATCCGGGCCGGAGACTGCCGGCAGCGCGTCCGCGAAGGAGGCGGCGCTGCCGCCGCTGCCGCCCGACGCGGTGACGGCGCACACCATAACGCTCGCCGGGCAGAAACTCGCCTATACCGCGCGCGCCGGCACGCTCGAGCTCAGCGACGACAAAGGGCAGACGCTCGCGCAGGTGTTCTATATCGCCTATACGCGCGACGGCGAGGACAAGAGCAAGCGGCCGATCACCTTCGCGCTGAATGGCGGGCCCGGCGCGGCCGCGGCCTATCTCGACATGGCCGCGCTCGGGCCGCGCATTCTCGATTTCGGCGGCGGACGCGCTTTGCCGCCGCCGCATCCAAAGCTGATCGACAATCCCGACACCTGGCTCGATGCGACCGACCTCGTCTTCATCGATCCGGTCGGCACGGGCTACAGCCTGCCGACGACCAGCCCGCAAGACGCGCAAAAGGCGTTCTTCGGCGTCAACCAAGACCTCCAATCCCTCGGCGCGATCATCCGCCGCGTGCTGTCGAAGCTCGACCGCTATGGCTCGCCGGTCTATCTCGTCGGCGAAAGCTATGGCGGGCTGCGAGCGGCGCGCTTGCCCCTGACCTTGGCAAGCGATGAAGGCATCGCCGTCAGCGGCGCGGTGCTGATCTCGCCGGTGCTCGAATTCGCGCTGATCGAGCCCGGCGATTTCGCGCCGCTAGCATGGGCGCTCAAACTTCCCTCCTTTGCCGCCGTCAATTTGGAAAAGCATGACGCGCTGACGCCCGAGGCGCTGAAGCCCGCCGAACGCTTTGCCCTCGGCGACTATCTCACCGGGCTGGCGGCACCCGTCGGCGATGCTGCCGCGGTGGAGAAGCTCGATGCGAAAGTCGCCGAGCTCATCGGCTTGCCTCAAGCCGAGGTCGCGCGCTGGCGCGCGCGCGTGCCAACCGACCTGTTCATCAAAAGCATCCACCACAGCGAAGGCGAAGTGGTCAGCCGTTATGACGGGTCGGTGGCCGGCCCCGATCCCGATCCCTCCTTCTACGTCGCGCGGCGCGGCGACCCGATCCTCGCCGGCATCACCGCGCCTTTGACCGGTGGCTTCGTCGCCTATCTGCGCGACGAGCTCAATTTCAAGACCGACCGGCGCTATGTGCTCTTGAGCGGCGAGGTCGGCCGCAAATGGCAATGGGGTACGCAGGGGCCGAGCAATTCCGTCGGCGCCGCTTCGGAACTGGCGCGCGCGCTCGCGCTCAACCCCCGCCTCAAGGTGTTGATCGCGCATGGCATGACCGATCTTGTCACCCCTTATATGACAAGCCGCTATGTGGTGGATCATCTGCCGGCGACGATTCCACGCGAGCGCATCGCGCTGACGCTCTACCCGGGCGGGCACATGATGTATCTGCGGCCGGGCTCGCGTGCCGCGCTGCATCGTGACGCCAGGCGGCTCTACCCGGCTTCCGCCGAGTGAACGCGGCGGCTTGAGCGCGCGCACGTGAGTCCGCAGCCGCGGCCCTGCGATGAAGCCGCGATCCGCGCGGCTGGGGCGGGGCCAGCTTGCACGGCGCGGCAACAGCGCTTCGTGCTTGCCGCCGCCATCCTCGGCTCGAGCATGGCCTATATCGACGGCAGCGCGGTGAGCGTCGCGCTGCCGGTGATCCAGGCCCAGCTCTCCGCCTCGATCACCCTCATGCAATGGGTGGTCAATGCCTATACGGTGTTTCTCGCCGCGCTGATGCTGATCGGCGGATCGCTCGGCGACCGTTATGGCCGGCGCCGCATCTTCATCATCGGCGTCACTCTCTTCGCGTTGGCGTCGCTGTGGTGCGGCTTATCGCGCGGCGCGGTCGAACTCGCCATCGCGCGCGGCGTCCAGGGTGTCGGCGGCGCGCTGCTGGTGCCGAGCAATCTTGCGATCATCGGCGCGAGCTTTCCGAAAGAGACGCGCGGCAAGGCGATCGGCAGCTGGGCGGCGGCCTCGGCCATGGCGGCGGCCTTGGGACCCGTGCTCGGCGGATGGCTCGCCGACGCGATCAGCTGGCGTGCGATCTTTTTCATCAACCTGCCCTTGGCGCTTCTGACGCTCGCCATTGCTTGGCGCCATTTGCCCGAAAGCCGAAGTGGGGACGCGCCGCGACGGCAGGATTGGCCGGGCGCGCTGCTCGCCGTCGCGGGGCTTGGCGCACTCGCTCTGGGGCTCATCCGCTCGAGCGTGCTCGGCTGGTCGAGCCCCTTCGTCTGGGGCGCGCTGCTTGTCGGCATCGCGCTTCTCTTGGCCTTTGTCGCGCTCGAAGCGAAGCGCCGCGCGCCGATGGTGCCGCTCGCGTTGTTTCGCGCCCGCGACTTCAGCGGCGCCAATCTGCTGACGCTCTTTCTCTATACCGGGCTCGGCGGCGCGTTCTTCTTTCTGCCCTTCGATCTCATCCAGGCGCGCCATTACGGCGCGGCGGAAGCGGGGGCGGTGTTTCTGCCCTTCACGCTTCTCATCGGGTTGCTGTCGCCCTGGTCGGGCGGCCTCATCGACCGATTCGGCGCGCGCCTTCCGCTCATCATCGGCCCGCTGATCGCTGCCGCGGGCTTCGCGCTCTTCGCGCGGCCCGGGCTCGATGCGTCCTATTGGCGCGATTTCCTGCCGCCGATGCTTATCCTCGGCCTCGGCATGGCGATCAGCATCGCGCCGCTGACGACGACGGTGCTCAATGCAGTCGGCGCCGAGCGCGCGGGCATCGCCTCGGGCGTCAACAACGCCGTCTCGGAGATCGCCTCGCTTCTAGCGGTCGCGGCTTTCGGCGCGCTGGCGGTTGCGGTTTTCGGCCACGCCATTGATGCCGTGACAGGCGGGCTCGCGCTCAGCCCCGACGGCGCGCGCTTTCTCGCCGCGAGCCGCGACAAGCTCGCCGCGCTGCCGCTGCCGAAGGGCTTGCGGCCGGGCGAGGCGCAGGCGCTCGAAGAGGCCGTGGCGCTGGCTTATCTCGCGAGCTTTCGTACCGTCATGCTGATCGCCGCCGCGTTGGCGCTGCTTTCCTCGCTCTGCGCAGCGTTGATGATCGGCTCGGGCCGCAGGGAGGCCGCGGCGCTGCGCCCGGCGCAAGGCGATGGACCGAAGCGGCGGGAAGGCTTAGGCTTGCGGAGCAACCAATCCACGGGAGGCCGTCATGGCGGAAGGATCATCTCTGGGCTCGCTCGCCTCGCGATTCGTCGATATCGAGTCCATGCCTTGGATCGATACGGCACCGGGCAACAAGATGAAGGTGCTCTATCACGATCCGGCGACCGACATGCTGACGATCTTGACGAAGCTCGAGCCGGGCGCCGGCATCCCGGAGCATGTACATGAGGATTTGGAGCAGACCCTCATTCTCGAAGGCTCGCTCGAGGATCACGAAGGCGCCTGCACCGCCGGCAATTTCGTCATCCGCGCCAAGGGCAGCCGCCACGCGCCGGTCGCGCCCAATGGCTGCACCATGCTGGTCTTCTTCATGAAGCCGACGGCGTCGCTGAAGAAGGCGCTCGCCAAGCGCGGCTGATCGGCGCCGTCACGCACAGCACGAGGGGGAGGAGACATGGCACTCGCGGTGCGCCGGGTGATCACCGGTCATGACAAGAACGGCAAGGCCATCATCGCGCGCGACGAGACGCTCGACGCGGTGCAGCGGCGCGGGCCCTATCTGACCGGCTGCGAGATCTGGTCGAGCAATACCATGCCGGTCGACAATTCGGCCGAGGCCGAGGCGGCGCAGCGCCAGGGCTTCGTCAAGCGCTACAATTATGTCGGCAATGGCGAGGGCACGGTGATCCGCATCACCCAGCTATTGCCCGGCGGGCCCAAATTCATGCACCGCACCGAGACGCTCGATTACGCGATCATCCTCTCGGGCGAATGCGATCTTGAGCTCGATGACGGCAAGACGGTGCATCTGAAAGAGCGCGACGTGGTGATCCAGCGCGGCACGATGCATGCCTGGGTGAACAACGGCACCGCGCCGTGCGTCTTCGCCTTCATACTCATCGACGCCAAGCCGGCCGAGGCCGGCGGCGAGGCGCTGCGCACGCACTACCCCGCCGCGCCCTAGCGGCGGATTGCCGCGGCGCGTCGCGATCCCAATATAGGCGGAAACCTCCCTGCATCTTGGAGTTCCGCCATGATCACCCTCCGGCCCGCCGAAGATCGCGGCCTTGCCCGTCTCGGCTGGCTCACCAGCCGGCACAGTTTTTCGTTCGGCGACTATTACGATCCGCGCCATATGGGCTTCGGCCCGTTGCGCGTCATCAACGAGGATCGCGTCGAGCCCGGCTCCGGTTTCGACACGCATGGCCATCGCGACATGGAGATCGTCTCCTATGTTCTCGAGGGCGCGCTCGAGCACAAGGACAGCATCGGCACCGGCTCGGTGATCCGGCCGGGCGAGGTGCAGCGCATGAGTGCCGGCACCGGCATCCGCCACAGCGAGTTCAATCCCTCGCAGACGGAGCCGGTCCATTTCCTGCAAATCTGGCTGCTGCCGCGGCAGGATGGGTTGAAGCCCGGCTATGAGCAGAAGAGCTTTCCAGCCGCGGGCAAGCACAACCGGCTACGTCTCGTCGTCTCGCCCGACAGCGCCGAGGGCTCGGTCCTGATCCATCAGGACGCGCGGATTTACGATGCCAGCCTCGATGAGGGCGCGAGCGTGACGCATGCGCTTGGTAAAGGCCGGAAAGCTTGGGTGCAGGTGGTGCGCGGCAGCCTCGACATCGAAGGCGAATGGTTGCGCACCGGCGACGGCGCGGCGATCGAGGCAGTCGACACCGTCACCCTCGCGGCGCATGACCCGCGGACGGAAATCCTGCTCTTCGATCTGCCGTAAGTGGTTATCTGCCGGTCGAGCCGGCGGGAGCAACCGGCGCCACGGAAGAGGGCGCCGGTTGCATCGTCCCGAACACGGGGATTCGGCTCAGTAGGTCTGGCTGAGCGGGATCACGAAGTCCTGGCCGTCATAAGGGCCGGCGTTCGAGCTGGGCTGTTGCGGCACTGCCGCCTGCTGCTCTTGCTGGGCCGCTTGCCCGTTGTCGGCGAAGGCCGCGCCCGCGACGCCGAGCGGCGCCACCAGCGACAGCGCAACGATCGCAGTGCGAAGATGTGAAGGGATACGCATCGTCTTCTCCTTGGTTCGATCGACGGCCCCCGAATGGTTCCGCCTACGAGCCAAAGATGGGAGCTGAAGATGGGCGGGATAATTGCTGCAACGCAACATGCGCTATTCGGCCCAGCCGAACAATCGCCCGCGAGTGCCGACTCGTCAGAAAATAGTGTCGTATTATCAATAAGTTAGAAAAGGCCTCGGGTAGACCGCTCAGTTCTGCGGATTGAGGCCGGCCTCTTTGTAGTAGCGCAGGGCGCCCGGATGGAGCGGGATGGTGATCCCTTTGAGGGCGTTCTCGAAGCGGATACGCCGGCCGGCGGGATGGCCATTGTCGAGGATGCGGCGCGTCGCGTCCTGCCATAGCGCCTTGGTGATCTCGTAGACCAGCTCGTCCGGCGCGTCCGCCGAGACCACGAACAACGCCGTCGTGCCGATGGTCTGGATGTCGCCATCGATTCCCGGGTAAGTCGCGCCGGGGATGGTGATCGTACTGAAGCCGAATTGGCGCTCGAGCTTCGTCCGCGCGGTGCCGATCACCGGCACAAGCCGCACCGGAATCATCGAGGCGACGTCGTTGATCGCCGGTACCGGCTCGCCGCCGGTGACGAAGAACGCATCGAGCGCGCCGCGCTCGAGCTGCGCTGCGGATTCGGAGAGGCGCGGATATTGCGGCTTCAGCCGGCATTCGGAGAGGCCCGCCGCGTCGAGAACGAGCCGCGCCTCGGCGAGCGTGCCGGAGCCGGGCTCGCCCATCGCCACGCGCTTGCCCTTGAGATCGGCGAGCGTCTTGATCTTGGCATCGGCGCGCGCGACGAGATGGACGCCCTCGGGAAAGAGCGCGGCAATCGCGCGCAGATTGCTGATCGCGCCGGATTTCGCCAGCAGCGCCGTGCCGCTTTCGGGCGCGCCGCGGCAGGACCGCAGCTGCGGCGAGCGACCGCTATAGGCCCAGCGCGCGACATCGGCCGCGATGAAAGCCGCTTCGACCTGGCCCGACCCGACGAGCAGCGCGTTCTCGATCGAGCCTTGCGTCGCCTGCGCGACGGCGACAAGCCCCGCAACGCCGCAGCTGCCGCCATGCGCGCAATCGCGCGCGCCGGGCGGCTTGCTGATGGCGTTGGCGATCTCGGCGCCGATGACGAAATAGGTTCCGGTGGTGGAGGCGGCGGCGATGCGGAAGAAGCGCGGCGCCGGCTCGGGTGCGGCGGCGACGGGCGCGGCGAGCGTCGTGGCGGCAAGCAGCGCGGCCGCAGCAGCACGGAGCAGCGCGCCGGCGTTTCGGCCGCGCCGAGCGATTGCGCGCCGGGCTTGCTCTCGATCCATGCGGCGATGATCCGCGCTTTTTGTTAAGACGGTCGGCCGCGCCGCTTTATTCCCTGCGATGCGCGGCCGCGTGCCGGCGATGGCGCGCGGGGACGCGCGCAACCAGCCGTTCTGCGCCTCGGAATTGCCGCTCATATAACCTTAAAGCTACTCCGGTCTTTACGCATCCTTAACCCTAACGGCGCCTAAATTAGGGCGCACTTCTTTGGTGCGGTGTCACATCGCCGCTATCCGGCGCGCCGCAGAGACAGGACCGGGCTCGGGGGTGCCGGTTCGGGCGGCGGGTTGGATATCGGCCAGGATGCGGAGGATGAAACCGATGGCCGCAAACGAGCTGAAGCACGAGACCCACTCGCGCCGCGAAGACGAATTGGCGGTTCTCGATCTCGCGCTCAAATGTTTCGAGCGCG
>Ga0207707_10004252_pt1 | contig 12677 bp, 8 predicted proteins | sample KBSC83BmetaG_FD_184336 | JGI IMG/M metagenome (GOLD analysis project Ga0207707, IMG submission 184336) | Corn rhizosphere microbial communities from Kellogg Biological Station, Michigan, USA - KBS C8-3B metaG (SPAdes) (version 2) | ecosystem: Host-associated > Plants > Roots > Rhizosphere ... | reverse complement strand
GGGCGATTACCTTTCCGGCAGAAAAGCGGCCATCGAGACGCGCGAGGCCGCGGCGCCGCGCATCTTCCTTACGCTGGAAGGCGCGAGCGAGCACAACCTGAAGAACGTCGACGTGCGCTTCCCGCTGGAGCGGCTGGTGTGCGTCACCGGCGTGTCGGGCTCCGGCAAGTCGACGCTCGTGCAGGATGTCCTCTACCCCGCCCTGCGCAAGGCGAAGGGCCAGCCGACCGAGACACCCGGTGCCCACCGCGCGCTGAAGGGCGCACACCAGGTGACCGACGTGGTGATGGTCGACCAGTCGCCGATCGGCAAGACCACGCGCTCGAATCCCGCGAGCTACGTCGGCGCCTTCGACTGCATCCGCGATCTCTTCGCCAAGTCGCCGGCCGCCAAGGAGCGCGCTTATACCGCCGGCACGTTCAGCTTCAACTCCGGCAACGGCCGCTGCCCCTCGTGCGGCGGCAACGGCTTCGAGCACGTCGAGATGCAGTTCCTTTCCGACGTGTACCTGCGCTGCCCCGACTGCGACGGGCGCCGCTATCGCGCCGAGGTGCTCGAGGTGACGGTGCGCGGCAAGTCGATCACCGACATCCTCGACATGACGGTGTCCGAGGCGGCCCGCTTCTTCAATAACCACGAGGAAGTGCACCAGCGCCTCTGGCCGCTGATCGAGGTCGGCCTCGACTATCTCAAGCTCGGCCAGCCGGTGCCCACCCTGTCCGGCGGCGAGGCGCAGCGGCTGAAGCTTGCCGGCCACCTCGCCGACACGGAGCGCGGCGCCGAGCCGAAGCTGTTCCTGTTCGACGAGCCCACCACCGGGCTGCATTTCGACGACGTGGCGAAGCTTTTGCGCGCCTTCCGCCACCTCCTCGATGCCGGGCATTCGCTGGTCGTCATCGAGCACAACCTGGACGTCGTCCGCTCGTCGGACTGGATCATCGACCTCGGCCCCGAGGGTGGCGACGCCGGCGGCTGCATCGTGTGCGAAGGCACGCCGGCGCAGGTGATGGCGCACGACACGTCGCACACCGGCAAGGCGCTGCGCGAGTACCAGGCGAAGATCGGCACGCCGCAGCCGATCGCGCTGAAAGAGCCGAGCGCCGGACGCTACCTCGGCAACGTCATCAAGATCCACAACGCCCGCGAGCACAACCTCAAGAACATCGACGTCGAGATTCCGCGCGGCCGCTTCACCGTGGTTACCGGCGTGTCAGGGTCGGGCAAATCGACGCTGGCTTTCGACATCCTCTTCAACGAAGGCCAGCGCCGCTACCTGGAAAGCCTGAACGCCTATGCACGCCAGTTCGTCCAGGCCGCTTCGCGCCCGGACGTCGACGCCATCTTCGGCATCCCGCCCACGGTGGCCATCGAGCAGCGCACGAGCCGCGGCGGAAGGAAATCGACCGTCGGCACGCTCACCGAGGTGCATCACTTCCTGCGCCTGCTCTTCGTGAAGCTCGGCACACAGTACTGCCCCGACTGCGAGATCCCGATCGAGCCGCAAAGCCCGGAGGTAATCGCCGCGCGCATCATGAAGCAGTACCGCGGCAAGCAGGTCACGCTGCTCGCGCCGCTGGTGCTGAACCGCAAGGGCGTCTATACCGATCTCGCCAAATGGGCCGCCGGCAAGGGCTATTGGCACTTGCGCGTCGACGGCAAGATGCTGCCGGTGCGGCCGTTCCCGCGCATCGATCGATTCAAAGAGCACACGATCGAGCTCCCGGTATTGAGCTTGAAAATCGACGCGAAGAACGAGGACGCCATGCGCAACGCCCTGCGCACCGCGCTCGAGATCGGCAAGGGCGTCGTCCATGTGCTGGAAAAGGAAGTGCAGGTGTTCTCGACGAAGCGCGCCTGCCGCTCGTGCGGGCGCAGCTTCCCCGAGCTCGACCCGCGCCTCTTCTCGTACAACTCGAAGCACGGCTGGTGCGCCGCGTGCTACGGCACGGGCCTGCAGATCGACGAGGTCGAGTGGGACGACGAGCGCTCGAAGACCGGCGCCGAGGACAACGTGCTCGACTCGTGGATCGAGTGGCTCGAGATCGACCAGCAATGCCCGCAGTGCGAAGGCAAGCGCCTCAATCCGGAAGCGCTCGCCGTGCTCTGGCGCGGCAAGAACATCGCCGACTATGGCCGCCTGCCGGTTTCGCTATTGGATTCGACGTTCGGCCGGATCAAGGTCGATGGCCGCGAGGCGGAAATCGCGCGCGATCTCCTCGCCGAGCTGCGCTCGCGCCTCGGCTTCCTGCAGGAAGTGGGCCTCGGCTACCTGACGCTCGACCGCTCGGCGCCGACGCTGTCGGGCGGCGAAGCACAACGCATCCGGCTGGCCGCCCAGCTCGGCTCCAACCTGCGCGGCGTGTGCTACATCCTCGACGAGCCGACCATCGGCCTGCACCACCGCGACAACCAGATCCTGCTCGATGTCCTGGAGAAGCTCGAGGCGAAGGGGAATTCGCTGGTCGTGGTGGAGCACGACGAAGACACCATCCGCCGCGCGCAGCACGTGATCGACCTGGGCCCGGGCGCCGGCAAGCTCGGCGGCCGCGTCATCGCCCAGGGCCACGCCGACGACCTCGTCGCCAATCCCGATTCGCTCACCGGCAAGTTCCTGCGCGAGCCGCTCAAGCATCCGCTGCATCCGCGCCGCGGTGACTCGAAGGAATGCCTGGTGGTCAAAGGCGCCACGCTGCACAACCTGAAGGGCGCCGACGTCACGGTGCCGCTCGGGCGCCTGATCGCCGTCACCGGGGTGTCGGGCTCCGGCAAGTCGACGCTGGCGCGCGACGTCCTCTACAACTCGCTGGTGGAGAAGCAGCCCATCGGCTGCAAGGCCATCAAGGGCCAGAAGCAGGTCGAGCGCGTGCTGGAAGTCGACCAGACGCCGATCGGCAAGACGCCGCGCTCCTGTCCGGCCACCTACGTCGGCTTCTGGGACAACATCCGCAAGCTCTTCGCCGACACGACCGAAGCGCGCGTTCGTGGCTGGACCGCCAGCCGCTTCTCGTTCAACACGAGTGGCGGGCGCTGCGACGAGTGCGAAGGCCAGGGTTTGAGGAAGATCGCCATGTCCTTCCTGCCGGACGTGCGCGTGACGTGCGAGGCCTGCGGCGGCGCGCGCTTCAACGCCGACACGCTGACGGTCCGGCTGCGCGGCAAGAACGTCGGCGAAGTCCTGGGCATGAACGTGGACGAGGCGCTGGAATTCTTCGCCGCGCACCCGGCGATCCAGCGCTGCCTCAAGCTGCTGCAGGACGTCGGCCTGGGCTACCTCACGCTCGGCCAGCAGAGCCCGACGCTGTCCGGCGGCGAGGCGCAGCGCATCAAGCTGGTCAGCGAGCTGTCCAAGTCGAACTGGATGAAGACCTTCTACGTGCTCGACGAGCCCACCGTCGGCCTGCACATGGCCGACGTCGAGAAGCTGATCCACGTGCTGCATCGGCTGGTCGACGCCGGCCACACCGTGCTCGTGATCGAGCACAACCTCGACGTGATCGCGGAAGCCGACTACATCATCGACATGGGTCCCGAAGGCGGCGACGGCGGCGGCAAGGTCGTCTACCAGGGCGCTCCCGACCGGTTCAGGAGCGGCCACACCGGCAAAGCGCTGAGCGCGTTCCTGGCTGAACGCCGCGCGTGACGCGCGCCGGCGCCTTGGCGCTGATGGTGGCGGCGCCGGTGCTGTGGAGCACGGCCGGCGTGGTCACGCGCCATGTCGAGCGCGCGACGCCGTTCGAGATGGTGTTCTACCGCAGCCTGTTCGCCTTCCTCTTCGTCGGCGTGGTTCTCCTGCTGCTGAGGAAAAACCCGCTGCGCATGGCGCCGCCAGCGATCGTCTCGGGCGGCCTGTGGGCGCTGATGTTCACCACGTTCATGATCGCGCTGTCGCTCACCAGCACCGCGAACACGCTCGTCGTCATGAGCCTCGCGCCGCTCCTGACGACGGTGCTGGCGAGCGTGTTCCTGAAGGACCCGGTACCGACCGGTACCTGGGTCGCGGCCGGCGCCGCGACGCTCGGCATCGCGTGGATGTTCGCGAGCGACCTCAACGCCCATACGCAGCGCGACCTGCTCGGCATGCTGATCGCGCTTTCGGTGCCGATCGCCTCGGCGACGAATTTCATCGTGCTGCGCGCGTCGTCGGCGACCTCGGACCTGCGCTCGGCGGTGATGCTGGGCGGGCTGATCTCGGCGGCGGTGTGCCTGCCGCTGGCGCTGCCGTTTCAGGCCACGGCGAAGGACGTCGCGCTGCTCGCCTTCCTCGGCGTCTTCCAGCTCGGGCTGCCCTGCCTGCTGCTCGTGCTCGCGAGCCGCAAGCTCCTCGCGCCGGAAATCTCGCTCATCGGACTGCTCGAAGTCCTGCTCGGCCCGCTCTGGGCGTGGCTCGGCGCCGGCGAAGTGCCGGCGCGCGCGACGCTCACCGGCGGGGCGATCGTGCTTGGCGCGCTGGTCCTTAACGAGCTGGCGACGTTCCGAAACCAGCTCGCCCCAAGGCGCGGCTGAGCGCGGCGCGCGCAAGGAGCCGGGTCGAATCGAGCACCGGCAGCGCCGAATTCGAGTCGTTGATGATGAGCGGGATTTCCGTGCAGCCGAGCACCACCGCGTCGCAGCCTTCGCCCTTCAGCCGCTCGATGACGCGCCGGTAATAAGCGACGCCGTCCGGCTTGAACACGCCGCACACCAGCTCATCCATGATGATGCGGCTCAACTCTTCGCGTTCGTCGGCGCGCGGGCGCACGTAAGCCGCGGGATAGACGTCGCTTTGGACCAGCCATTTTGTGCCCAGGAGCCCAGGCTTCCTGAACCCGCGCCGGTCCGCCTCGGCGGCGACCACCTCCGCGATATGCAGCCACGGCAGCGGTGAACGAGGCCGCACGTAGCGCATCGCCTGGTGGACGGTGTTGTCGGGACAGATGAGGAAATCGGCGCCGGCCTTCGCCAGCTTTTCCGCCGAGCTGAGCATCAGCGCCGCGACGCCCTCCCAGTCGCCGCGTTCGACGCGTCTCATGTACTCGGCGAGCGATTCGCCATGCAGCGCGACCTCCGGGTGCGCCCATGCGTCGCCGAGCAGCGCCGGCGCCTCGATGCAAAGGGTGCGGTAGCAAAGCGCCGCGCCTTCGGCGGAGCAGGCGACGATCCCGATCGACATGGGGCGATCCTTCACCGCGCCTGGGTGTAGGTCAATGGGAATACCGGGAAGTCAAGCAGGCCGGCATTTGTTGTGTATAATGCCTATCCAAGCTTTCTGTTACGCGTCATCCGGTTAGCGTCTCAGTCCGTTGTAAGCGGGCCATCCTGGCCCGACTAATAACAAGCTAGAAGCATCTGCCTGAACCGGTCGAAGGCGCCCGCCTTCAACAGGCCGATTGCAGGAGATATCCATTAGTACGTTTGATTCCCTCGGGCTCGCGCCCGAACTGCTCAAGGCTGTTGCCGAGCAGGGCTACACCACACCCACGCCGATCCAGGCGCAAGCCATTCCCGTAGTTCTCGCCGGCAAGGATCTTCTGGGCGCCGCCCAGACCGGCACCGGCAAGACCGCCGGCTTCACCCTCCCGCTCCTCCAGAGACTCTCGACCAAGGCCAACACGAGCCACTCGCCCGCCCGCCATCCGGTGCGCGCGCTGATCGTGACGCCGACGCGCGAGCTGGCGGCGCAGGTCGAGGAAAGCGTCCGCACCTACGGCAAGTACATCAAGCTCTCGTCCGTCACGATCTACGGCGGCGTCGGCATGCAGCCGCAGATCGATGCGCTGCGCAGAGGGGTCGACATCCTGGTCGCTACGCCCGGCCGCCTGCTCGATCACGTGCAGCAGAAGACGGTCGATCTGCGCCAGGTCGAGATCCTGGTGCTGGACGAAGCCGATCGCATGCTCGACATGGGCTTCATCCACGACATCCGCAAGATCCTCGCGCTCCTTCCCGCGCAGCGCCAGAACCTGCTCTTCTCGGCCACGTTCCCGGAAGAGATCCGCAAGCTCGCGGGCGGCTTCATGAAGTCGCCGGTGACCGTCGAGGTCGCGCGGCGCAATACTCCTGCCGAGCTGGTGGCGCAGGTGCAGCACCCGGTGGACGCCGGCCGCAAGCGCGAGCTGCTCGCCCACCTCGTGAAGACCAATGACTGGAAGCAGGTGCTGGTGTTTTGCAAGACCAAGCACGGCGCCAATCGCCTCGCCCAGCAGCTCACGCGCGAAGGCATCCATGCCGACGCGATCCACGGCAACAAGAGCCAGAACGCCCGCATCCGCGCGCTGGAAGACTTCAAGGAAGGCAAGGTCCGCGTCCTGGTCGCCACCGACATCGCGGCGCGCGGCCTCGACATCGAGGCGCTGCCGCACGTCGTGAACTACGACCTGCCACATGTCGCCGAGGATTACGTGCACCGCATCGGCCGCACCGGCCGTGCCGGCGCCGAAGGCGAAGCGGTGTCGCTCGTGAGCCACGAGGACCGTCCGCTGATGGCGGCCATCGAGCGGCTCATGAACCGCCCGGTCGAGAGCCGTCCGGTCGAGGGCTTTCAGGCCGGCTCCGCGGCGCCTCGGCGCGACGAGGAGCGGCAGCCGCAGCGGCATGAAGGTCGCCGCCAGAAGCCGCCCCAGCGGAGCAATGGGCAGCATCGGCAGCAGCGTGCCGGCGGCCAATCCCGCGGCAACGGACAGTCCCGCGGCAATGGGCAGTCTCGCGGCAACGGGCAAGGCCGTCCGAACAGCCAGCGGCGCCGCGACCCGCAGCGACGCCCCGACGCCCCGCTGGGCGATTCGGCGCGAGAGGATCAGATCCGCGAAGCCCGCGCCCGCATGGCAGCGGAAGGCGAGAAGCTGCCGCCGCGCCAGCCTCGTTCGCAGGCGAGAAGCTCGCGTCAGCAGCAGTGGGACCCGCGCCGCTCGGAGCCGCGCGAGCCAGCCTACGCGCAGCAGCCCAAGCCCGATCCCTCGCGTCCGGCGCCGGTGATCCAGAGGAAGCGCAGCTTCGCCGGCATGGTGGGCGCGCTCCTCGGCCGCAAACCGCAAACAGAGGAATGACAGCGGCACGCCGCTTGCACTAGGTCGTCTATTCACCTAGGAGGCGTGCCCAATGAGAGAGCAATTCAACGATCTGGTTGACCAGGCGACCCCGTATTACAACTCCGCGCGCGATTCCACCATGCGCGGCGTGAGAAGCGCTTACAACACCGCCCGCGATTACCCCGGCACCATCGCCGCGATTGTCGTCGGCGTCGGCATCGCGAGCTTCGTGCTGTGGGCCGCGCGCCGCGCCGGCGGCTGGCGCAACCTGCAGGCCGACGCGGTGGACCGCGCCCGCCAGGGCTACGACTACGCGCGCGAGGGCTACGGCCGGGCGCGCGACATGGTCAAGGACCGCGCCGCGCGCTTCAAGAAGGAAGCGCCCGAGGAGCTTTCGTAGGCGGGGAAAGCCCGCCGCCCTGCATCGTCGCAGCGAAGAGGTCGTACACGCTGGCCCATGCCGCGCGCACGGGCGGCGTGAACGCCTCTTCCAGCACCTGTTCGAGCGTCCAGAGAAGCGCAATCCGCCCGAGTTCGTAGTGTCGCGGCTCGACACCGTAGACCGCGTGCCGGTGCCCGAGCTGCCGCACCGCGAGCAGGATGCGCTCGGGGTGAGAGAGCGAGCCGACCACCACGCTGATCATCGCCGTCAGGCTGCGGCCCTGCTCGCGCAAGTGCTGGTGGAAGAGCGACTCGATGCGGGGATCGAGGCTGAACAGCTTGCCGTAGAAGAGCTCGGCCGCCGTGCCGCCGACCGACTGCACCGCCCGCCACGTTCGCTGCACCACCTCGACTTGATCCGGCGTCACTAGACCTCCCGCGCCCTCGGTTCGCAAATCGCATGCCATTGAGTCCCTCTGGGAAACAACGGTGTCGGCGTGGCGATCGCGCACTGCCGTGGAGCGTCGGCGGCCGCGCATGCACCTTAAACTAACGGCATGCGCGAACCTCAAGCCCGCACCATCTACCTGAAGGACTACACCCCGCCCGCGTTCAAAGTGGACACGGTCGAGCTCGACGTCGACATCCGCGAAGATCACGCCATCGTGGGCGCCAAGCTGGCCATCCGCAGAACCGCGGCCGGGCCGCTCGTGCTGGACGGCGATGAAGTGGAGCTGGTCTCGCTGAAGCTGGAGGGCCGCGACGTGAAGTACGACCTCACGCCCGAGCGCCTCACGATCCACGACGTGCCCGATCGCTTCACGCTCGAAACGGTGAGCCGCATCGTGCCGCAGAAGAACACCAAGCTCGAAGGGCTCTACGCCACCAAGAACGGCTTCGTCACGCAGTGCGAGGCCGAAGGTTTCCGCCGCATCACGTGGTTCATCGACCGCCCGGACGTGATGGCGAAATACACCACCACCGTGCGCGCGAAATATCCGGTGCTGCTATCGAACGGCAACCTGGTGGACTCCGGTCCGGGCTGGGCGAAGTTCCATGACCCGTTTCCGAAGCCGTCCTATCTGTTCGCGCTGGTGGCCGCCAACCTGGAGGTGCTCGAGGACGAGTACCAGGGCAAGAAGCTCTATGTCTACGTCGAGCCGGGCAAGCTCGACCAGGCCGGCTGGGCGATGGACTGCCTGAAGCGCTCCATCGCGTGGGACGAGAAGCGCTTCGGTCTCAAGCTGGACCTCGACCAGTACAAGATCGTCGCGGTCGGCGACTTCAACTCCGGCGCGATGGAGAACAAGGGTCTCAACATCTTCAACACGAAGTACGTCCTCGCCCGAGGCGACACGGCGACCGATGTCGATTACCTCAACATCGATCGCGTGGTGGCGCATGAGTACTTCCACAACTGGACCGGCGACCGGGTCACCTGCCGCGATTGGTTCCAGCTCTCGCTGAAGGAAGGCCTGACGGTTTTCCGCGACCAGGAGTACGGCGCGGACACGTATTCGCGCGCGATGACGCGCATACAGGAAGTGCGCGGGCTGCGCGCGGCGCAGTTTCCGGAGGATGCCGGCCCGATGAAGCACCCCGTGCGCCCGCAGTCGTACATGGAAATCCGCAACTTCTACACGATGACGGTGTACGAGAAGGGCGCCGAGGTCGTGCGCATGCAGCACACCCTGCTCGGCGAAGAGAAGTTCATGGCCGGCATGCGGCTCTACTTCAAGCGCCACGACGGGCAGGCGGTGACCTGCGACGATTTCGTGCAGGCGATGCAGGACGCCTCCGGCGTCGATCTCACGCAGTTCCGGCGCTGGTACGACGTCGCCGGCACGCCGGTGCTCGATTGCGACGGCTCGTACGAGGACGGGACATTCACGCTGAACGTGCGCCAGTCGATGAACCCGCCGTTCCATGTTCCATTGCTGGTAAAGGTCGGCGACCAGGAACAGCTCCTGCACGTGCGCAAGAGCGAGGAGCGGTTCACGTTCCCGGGATTGGAGCGGCGGCCGGTACCGTCGCTGCTGCGCCGCTTCTCGGCGCCGGTGATCCTCCACTATCCGTACAGCGAAGCGGATCTGCTCCATCTGCTGGCGAACGACGACGATGCGTTCAACCGCTGGGAAGCGGGGCAGCGCGTGGCAGCGTCGATCATCCTCGAGCACGCGGGCAAGCCCTCGTCCGCTTTCATCGATGGCATGCGGCGAGTGCTGCAGGACCCGGATCCGATGCTCGCCGCCGAGGTGCTGAACCTGCCGGCGGAGACATTCCTCGCCGAGCAAATGGAAGTCGTCGACCCGGACGCGCTGCACGCATCGCGCAACGCGTTGCGCAAGGCGCTCGCCGCCGCGCTCGAATGCGAGCTCCGCGCGACCTACGAGCGCATGGCGGTCAAGGGGCCGTACTCGCCCGACGCGGCGGCCATCGGCCGGCGGTCGCTGCGCAACACCGCGCTCGGCTACCTCACCGAGCTCGGCGATTGCTCGACGGCCTACCGGCAGTTCCAGCGCGCCGACAACATGACCGACTCGCAGGCCGCGCTGACGGCGCTCGCGCAGATCGACTGCCCTGAGCGCGAGAGGGCGCTCGAGGAGTTCTACGCGCGCTGGAAGAACGAGCCGCTGGTCGTCGACAAGTGGCTGGCCGTGCAGGCGAGCTCGCGGCTGCGCAATACCCTGCAGCGGGTAAGGACCCTGTTGGCGCATCCCGCGTTCGACATCAAGGTACCGAACCGGGTCTACGCGTTGATCCGCACGTTTGCCGCCAACCACGTCAACTTCCACGCCGCCGACGGCTCGGGCTACGACTTCCTCGCCGACCAGGTGATCGCCATCAACGCCTTCAACCCGCAGGTGGCGGCGCGCATGGCGCGCGGCTTCGATCGCTGGCGCAAGTTCGACGCGGCGCGGCAGGCGAAGGCCCGGGCCGCGCTCGAGCGCATCCGCGACAGCGACGGGCTCACCCGCGACGTTGCGGAAATCGTCACGAAAGCGCTCGGCTGAGCGCGTCCTAACAGTATTTTTCCCTTGAGATGGCGCGCCGGCGAGGCCACGCTCTCGCCGTGGGCTCGCCGGATATCACCTCGCGCCTGTCGGTCAGCGGGTCGCTGCTCGTCCGCTCCGGCATCGAGATCGGCCGGGTCCTCGACTCGATGTGCGAGGACGGCGCCACGGTGACGGCCAACCTTTCCTCCGAGATGATGTTCCTCTCGCAGTTTCTCGAGGTCGAGCCGGTCAAGGGCTACATGCGCCTCGCGTACAGCAACCACAAGCCCGCCAATGCCGCCGCGCTCGCCGCGCCGCGGCTCACGCTGCGCTGCAATCATCGCGGCGCGCAGTACGCTTTCGCCGGCGCCACGCCGCGCCACGTCATCCACGCCGGCAAGCCGTGCATCGAGTGCGAGATGCCGACCATACTGGTCGCCATGCAGCAGCGGCGCGCGAGCCAGCGCGTCTCCATTCCGGCGCAGGCACCGATCGAGTGCGACGTGCGGATGGGCCCGCTCAGCTTCGAGGCGCGCGTGGTGGACATAAGCCTGCAGGGTATTGGCACGCTGGTTTCCGACCCGACGCTGCCCGTGTGCCCGGGAACGCGCCTCGAGCGGGCGCGCATCCGCCATCCCGAGCATCCACCGATCGAGGTGGACCTCGAAGTACGCCACGTGACCCGCGTAACCCTGCCGAACGGCAAGCGCGCGACTCGCATCGGCTGCCAGATCGTGAGCTCGCCGCAGCAGCTCGAAGAGCTGATCCGCCTTTTCATCATCGACCTGCAGTAGCAGAATCGGCCGACATGACCGCGCTGGTCGCCGCCACGGCCGCCTTTATCGTCACGCATCTCGTGAGCGGAACGCCGCTGCGGGTCAAGCTCGTCGCCGCGCTCGGCGAATGGCCTTACCGTGGCCTCTACTCGCTCGCCGCGTTCGGCACGCTCGGCGCGATGATCTGGGCATACATCGGCGTGCCGCGGGAGCCGCTATGGCCGGCGCTGCGGCTCCTGCCGCTCTTCGCCATGCCGCCCGCTTTCATCCTCATTGCCTGCGGCTACTTCCGCAATCCCACCATGGTGGGCGCCGACGGCCTGCTGAAAAGCGAGGATCCCGCGCGCGGCATCATCCGCATCACCCGCCACCCGATCATGTGGGGCGTGATGCTATGGGCGGGCGCGCACGTGCTCGCGCGCGGCGATGCGAAGTCGCTCGTCTTCTTCGGCGGTTTGTTCCTCGTTGCGCTGCTCGGCACGCTCAGCATGGATCGACGCAAGCGGGCCAACCCGGATTTCGTGCGCTTCGTCACCGTGACCTCGCACGTGCCGTTCGTCGCCATCGCGCAAGGCCGCAACCACATCGCGTGGCGCGAAATCGGCTGGTGGCGGCCGGCGACCGGCCTCGCGGCGTTCGTTGTCTTCCTCGCCGCGCACCGATGGCTGTTCGGCGTCTCGCCGCTCTAGGCAATTTCATCAGCAAATAATTCGCCGTTCGTGATGAGATGCGCGGGTGGAATTTATTCCGCGCGAAATTGGTTATCGCGCTGTCGGAAGTAGCGCTCACGTCGTGAATAAGCGCATAGCGCGCGCAATCGGCGACAGCCAGCATCCGCCCGTCCTAACATTTTCTGACGACGACGCCATGCGACTGACAACCATAACGAAAATCGCTTTGCTGATCGGCACGACGGCCGTTGCCACCGCCGCGCACGCCCAGCCCAAACCGCTGCTCATCGGGCAATCCGCCGCCCTGACCGGCAGCCAGACCGAATTCGGCCGCGACATGCGCGACGGCGCGCTGGCCGCGTTCGAGAGAACCAACAAGAAGGGCGGCATCCAGGGCCGTCCCATCGAGCTCGTCACGCTCGACGACGGCGGCAACGAGGCGAAGGCGAAGGAGAACGCGGCCAAGCTCGTCGACGAGCACAAGGTGCTCGCGCTCCTCGGCTTCATCTCGCGCCCGAGCTCGGTTGCCGGGGCGAAGATCGCGAACGAGGCCAAGGTGCCGTTCATCGGCCCGTTCTCGGGTACGCCGGCGCTCTACAAGTTCGACCGCTACGTCTTCACCATCCGCGCGAGCTACGACGACGAGCTGGCGAGCATGGTGAAGCAGCTCGTCACGAACGGATACCGCAACGTCGGCTTCGCCTACCTGAACGACGCGCGCCAGGTGAACGTGCCGCTCGTCGAGAAGCTGCTCGCCTCGCACGGGATGAAGCCCGCGGTGCTGGTCGGCCTCGACCGCACCTCCGGCGAGGCCACGGAGCAGGCGAAGGAGCTCGCCGCGGCGAACCC
>Ga0207707_10004248_pt1 | contig 12679 bp, 12 predicted proteins | sample KBSC83BmetaG_FD_184336 | JGI IMG/M metagenome (GOLD analysis project Ga0207707, IMG submission 184336) | Corn rhizosphere microbial communities from Kellogg Biological Station, Michigan, USA - KBS C8-3B metaG (SPAdes) (version 2) | ecosystem: Host-associated > Plants > Roots > Rhizosphere ... | reverse complement strand
CATCTGTCCGTCTGTCCGTCTGTCCGTCTGTCCATCTGTCCATCTGTCCATCTGTCCGTCTTTTCCCGCCCCCTCCTGCGTTTTTTCTGTACCGTTTCCGCCCGATACACGTCGCAATTTCCTCGTATGTCCCCCGAATACCGGTCGGTGCTCCTGCTGGTCGGCCTGGCGGCCGCTGGGCAGGCGGCGCGCTGTGCGCTGCTCCAGCCCGGCGATGCGCCGGGCGGCATCGTGGTCCTGGGTGGCGCCGGCTCGGACTCGGCTTCGGCGCTGGCCCACCGCGACAGTGCGCGGGCGGCCGGACAACCGCTCAAGAATGGCGAACTGGTGGATCTCGACCAGGCACTGGCGCCAGAGATTGCCCGGCTGCCTGGTGTCGGGGCCGGTCTTGCCCGGCGCATCGTGGAGCATCGTCAGGCGCATGGGAGTTTTGGCGGGTTGGCGGCCCTGGATCAGGTTCCGGGGGTGGGTCCGGCGCTGCTCAAGCGGATCGGCCAGCATGCCCGGTTTTCGGGCACTGCCAGCGGTGGTGCCAGAATTGACCCGCCCCGGTCCGGGACTCAGACACTTGGCCTTAACTCTGCATCAGTAAACGATTTGGCGCTGCTACCATGGATCGGGCCAGCGCGGGCCGCTGCCATTGTCGCGTATCGCGAGTCGCATGGGCCGTTTGCGAGCATTGATAGCCTGGCAGGAGTGCCGGGCATTGGCCCGGCGACCTTGGCCAAGTTGCGGCCTCTGTTGGAGATACGGTGACGCTGCTGGCTGGCTGTGGCGCGTGGCCTACGGTTGGCTATTCATGCGGTCCTCTCGAAACCACTTTATCCCTGAACGTCGGAATACGATGGCGACAGCGGCGGCGCAGCAGAGTGACCGGCTCGCTCAGATCCTGGTGCAGGAGGGGCTGCTTACGCGTGAGCAGCTGGTCCAGGCCCAGACCGAGCAGCGAGCGTCGAAATGCCGTCTGCCGTACGCAGTGGTGAAGCTGGGGCTTGCCTCGGAAATCGAGATCACCAAGTTGCTGGCGCGGCAATACCGGATGCCGGCGGTGGACCTGCAGCGCTTCGAGGTGGATGCCCGGATCCTCAAGCTGATCCCGCCGGACGTGGCCCAGAAGCACGTGGTGGTGCCGCTCAAGCGGGAGGGCCGGACCCTTACGGTGGCGCTGGCCGACCCGACCGACATCGGGTTGCTGGAGGATCTCAAGTTCATCACCCGGTATGACCTCTTCCCGGTACTGGCGGGAGAGTTCACCCTGCGGGCGCTGATCGAGAAGCACTACGGCAACGCGGCGGACCAGCAGTTTGCCGACATCCTCAAGGAGCTGGAGCAGGAAGAGGGCGATGTCGAGGTCGTCGACGAGGAAGAAGAAGAGGCGGCTACCCAGGCGCAGATTGACGACGCACCGGTGGTCAAGCTGATGGAAGGGATCCTGAAGAACGCGGTGCAGCGCGGCGCGAGTGACATTCACATCGAGCCGTTCGAGCATGAAATCCGGGTGCGCTACCGCATTGACGGTGCGCTGCAGGAGATCATGAAGCCGCCGTTCAAGATGAAGGCGGCGCTGACCAGCCGGGTCAAGATCCTGTCGCACCTGAACATCGCCGAACGCCGTGTACCGCAGGACGGCCGGCTCAAGCTCAAGATGGGGTCGCGGGTGATCGACTTCCGCGTCTCGACCCTGCCGGTGCTGTTCGGCGAGAAGATCGTGCTTCGTATCCTGGACAAGGGCAACCTCACCCTCGACCTGCAGAAGTTCGGGTTCGAACCCAAGGCCGAAGCGGACCTGATGAAGGCCATCCTGAACCCGTACGGCATGGTGCTGGTGACCGGGCCGACCGGCTCAGGCAAGACGACGACGCTGTACAGCTGTCTGTCCCGGGTGAATACCGAGGAAGTGAACATCATGACCGCGGAGGACCCGGTGGAGTACAACCTCCACGGCATCAACCAGGTCCTGGTGCGGAACGAGATCGGGCTCACCTTTGCTGCGGCGCTCAAGGCGTTCCTGCGGCAGGACCCGAACATCATCATGATCGGCGAAATTCGTGACCTGGAAACCGGCGGCATCGCCATCAAGGCCGCGCTCACGGGTCACCTGGTGCTCTCGACGCTGCACACCAACGATGCGCCGAGCACCATCACCCGCATGATTGACATGGGCGTCGAGGCGTTCAACGTGGCGAGCGCGGTCAACCTGGTGGTGGCGCAGCGGCTGGTGCGGCGGGTCTGCAAGCACTGCTCGGAAGTGGTGACCTATCGGGAAGAAGAGTTGAAGTCGCTGTCGGAAGATCTCGACGCGATCCGGCACATCGAGTTCCGGCGCGGCAAGGGTTGCGATACCTGTGACGGACTGGGCTACAAGGGCCGTGCCGGCCTGTATGAAGTGATGGCGCTGTCGCCCGAGTTGCGGCGCTCCATCCTCCGCGGCGATTCAGTGGCGGACTTGCGTGACACTGCGGTCAGCGAAGGGATGCTGACCCTGCGCATGGACGGAATCAAGAAGATCGAGCGGGGCGTGACCACCCTTGAGGAAGTTGTGAAGGAGACGGCAGCATGAGCTTCAACCTTCGGGCGCTCTTGGAAGAAATGATCGAGCGCGAGGCTTCGGATCTCCATATCACCGCCGGCGAACGCCCCAAGCTTCGCATTGACGGTGACATCACCGATTCATCGGTGCCGGACATCCTGACACCCAAGGATACGCTTCAGCTGGCCTATTCGGTGCTGACGGAGAATCAGAAGAAGCGCTTCGAGACGGAAGACGAGCTGGACTTCAGCTTCGGTATCCAGAACCTGGCGCGCTTCCGTGGCAACGTCTTCAAGCAGCGCGGGTGCGTGGCGGTGGTCATCCGGATGATCCCCTTCAACGTGCGGACCTTCCAGGACCTGGGGTTGCCGGCGGTGGTGGCCAAGCTGGCCGAGAAGCCGCGCGGGCTCATCCTGGTGACGGGGCCGACCGGCTCGGGCAAGAGCACCACGCTCGCCGCGGTGATTGACAAGATCAACAAGGAGCGGAAGGGCCACATCATCACGGTGGAGGACCCGATCGAGTTCATCCACCGCCACCAGTCGTGCATCGTCAACCAGCGTGAGGTGGGCACCGACACCAAGAGCTTCGGCAGCGCGCTCAAGTATGCGCTGCGCGAAGACCCGGACGTGATCCTGGTCGGCGAAATGCGGGACCTGGAAACCATCTCGGCGGCGCTGACCATCGCGGAAACGGGCCACCTGGCCCTGGCCACGCTGCATACCAATTCGGCGGCCGAATCCATCAATCGCGTCATTGACGTCTTTCCGCCCAGCCAGCAGTCGCAGGTGCGGGCCCAGCTCGCCTTCGTGCTGGAAGGAGTGCTGACCCAGACCCTGCTGCAGAAGGCCAGCGGGCGGGGTCGCGCCATGGCCGCCGAAATCATGGTGGCAACGCCAGCCATCCGGGCGTTGATCCGCGACGACAAGGTGCACCAGATCTACTCCGCCATGCAGGCCGGCAAGAAGCACGGCATGCAGACCATGAATGATGCGCTGTACCAGCTGTACATGTCACGGGAGGTCACCTCGGACGAGTGCCTGCGGGTCTCGCCCGAGCCGAACGAATTCCTCCGCCTCATCGGCGAGAAGCCGATGGACGAAGCAGATGGCGCGTATGGTGAGAAGAACGCCCGGATGACCGCGATGACTGGCGGCCGCCGGTAGTAGGCAGGGGCGGCCCGCAGGCCGCCCGTGTAAGGGCGGCCTGCGGGCCGCGTGTGCAGGAGCGGGCCACGGCCCGCTCCCGAAGTCAGGGTGCACGGCCGTGCGCCCCAACGGTACGGGTGGACGGCCGTCCGCCCCAACAGGAGAGACCCGATGCCGCTCTACGAGTATACCGCGCGCAACACCACGGGGCAGATCCAGAAGGGCCAGCTCGAAGCCCAGAGCCCCGAGGAAGTGAACGCGCACCTGCGGAAGAACCGCATGATGCTGGTGAGCGTGCGCCAGGCTCCCAAGGCCATGAAGTTCGGTGGCCCGGCCAAGCCCAAGACGCGCGACATCGTCATTTTCACGCGGCAGTTCGCGACCATGATCAACGCCGGCCTGCCGCTGGTGCAGTCGCTCACCATCCTGGCGCAGCAGACCGAGAACAAGGCGCTCAAGGACGTCACCAAGGCGGTGGTGTACGACGTCGAAAGCGGCAACACCCTGGCCGACGCCTTCGCCAAGCATCCCAGGGTGTTCAGCGACCTCTTCGTCAACATGGTGGCCGCCGGTGAAGCAGGCGGTATTCTGGACACCATTCTGCTCCGCCTGGCGACCTTCCTCGAGAAGAGCGATGCGCTGATCCGGAAGGTCAAGAGCGCCATGATCTACCCGGGCGTCATCATGACGGTGGCTGGCGCGGCGGTGGCCATCCTCCTGATCTTCGTCATCCCGACCTTCCAGAGCATGTTTGCCTCGGTGAACATGCAGTTGCCGCTGCCCACCCGGATCGTCATCGGGCTGTCGCAGCTGCTGATCCACTACTGGTGGGCCATCCTGGCCGCGATCGGCCTGGGCCTGTTTGCGCTCAAGCGCTATTACAGCTCCTCCACCGGCCGGAAGAACATTGACACGTTGCTGCTGAAGGCCCCGGTGCTGGGTGACCTGCTGCGGAAGTCGGCGGTGTCGCGCTTCACCCGGACCCTGGGCACCCTGATCAGCTCCGGTGTCAGCATCCTGGATGGCCTGGAGATCACCGCCAAGACCGCCGGCAACCGGGTCATTCATGACGCGGTGATGGAGAGCCGCCAGAGCATCGCCGGCGGCGAGACCATCGCGGCACCGCTGGAGAAGTCGCAGGTCTTCCCGCCCATGGTCATCTCGATGATCGCGGTGGGCGAACAGACCGGTGGCCTGGACGAAATGCTCTCGAAGATCGCCGATTTCTATGACGAGGAAGTGGACGTGGCGGTGGGCGCGCTGCTCTCGTTGATGGAACCGGTGATGATCGTGGTGCTGGGCGTCATCGTGGGCGGCATGGTGGTGGCGATGTACCTGCCGATCTTCGACATGATGAATGCCATCCAGTAGGGGCGGCCTGCGGCCGCCCTCCGCTGGAACCGCCACGCCAGCGGTGGAGGCCAGTGAAGCCCGTGTGCTGGAGGATGGATTCTTCGGCATCACCATCGACATGCTCTGCGTGCTCGGCTTCGACGGATATTTCGAGCGCCTGAACCCCGCGTGGGAGCAGACGCTCGGCTTCACTCGGCGGGAGCTGATGGCGCGGCCGTTCATTGAATTCGTGCACCCCGACGATCGGGAGCGCACCCTGAAGCAGAACGCCGACGTTCGAGGGGGTGGGCAGGCGCTCGGATTCGAGAACCGCTACCGCTGCAAGGACGGCTCGTACCGGTGGTTTCTGTGGAATGCGGCGCCCAATGCCCCGGGGCAGAGCATCTACTCGGTGGCGCGTGACATCACGGCGCGGAAGCAGGCGGAAGAGGAGCGCGAGCAACTGGTGCGCGAGCTGCAGGCCGCGCTGGCCGAGGTGAAGACCCTGCGGTCCATCCTGCCGGTCTGTTCCTATTGCAGCAAGGTCCGCGACGACGAGAACTACTGGCACAGTGTCGAGAGCTACATCGCCCTCCACACCAACACCCGGTTCAGCCACGGCATTTGCCCAACTTGCCTCAAGACGGAACTCGAGCCGCAGATCGCGCGGCTCGAGGGCGAGCAGCCGGCCTGGTGGGAGGTGAAATCTGAGGATTGAACAGGCGTCACCGATTCCCGGCTTCCACCCGCGACCCGCGACCCGCGACCCTCACTTCCCTGCGCAGTTCACCATCCATGGCGTCCCGAACTTGTCTTTCACCATGCCGAACCGCTCGGCCCAGAAGGTCTTGCCGATCGCCATGGTCACGGTGCCGCCCTCGGCGAGCGCCTTGAAGATCCGCTCAGCTTCCGCCACATCATCCACCGCGATGTTGACCCAGATGCCCTGGGGCTTCTCGTCGTATCCGGGCGGGCCGTCCGAACCCATCAGCACGGCATCACCGACTTCCAGGCGCACATGCAGGATCCGCCCGCGGGCTTCTGGTGGGGAATCTCCGGCCGCGGGCGACTCGCCGTAGGTCATCATCGCCTGGATCTTTCCGCCCAGGACCTTCTCATAGAACCGGAACGCGGCCTCGCACTGGCCGCTGAAGTTGAGGTAGGGTTGGATTTGCATGGGCGCCCGCCTTGGTCGGAGGTGGTGGGGAAGGTGCGATGATTTCAGAGGGGGACTGCTGCAGGCCGGGAACGAGGGCGACCCTGGGACGGCCGGTTCACGGCGGCGACGGTCGCATCGAACGCGTTCCTGAGTTCGGCCGCCTGCTTCGAACCCAGCGCGTCCACCACCCGCGAGTGCGCGTGCTTCCACAGCGGCAAGGCGTTGGCGATCAGTTGCCGGCCGGCGCTGGTCAGGCGCGCGATGCGCACACGGCGGTCATTGGGCGAGCGAGTCACCTCGACGAGCCGGGATTTCTCCAGCGGCCGGAGGTTGCGCGAGAGGGTGGTCAGATCCATCGCAAGGACGTCCGCCAGCCGGCTCATCGCGGCACCCTCGCCACTCGACGCATCGCACAGCGTGACGGCATTCAGCAGGGTGAGCTGGGTAGCCTGGATCCCCAGAGGCCGAAGTGCCTCATCATAGAGGCGGGTGAGCACGCGGGAGGCCCGGCGAACCCGGAACGCCAGACACTCCGCCGTGATGGCCTCGGCAGCCTGCAGGTGATTGATCATGAAAGCATGTATATGCAAGTTATTTGCATGAGTCAAGAGGATCGACGGCTATCGGTCACTGATCGACGGTCGACAGTCGACAGTCGATCGTCAGCCCTCGAAGCCCTACGTTCTGCACCCCGGTTTCGCTAGGTTACAGCCTCATCCGCCTCAACCTTGGAGTGCCCGTGAGCGATGCCGGTACGGCACTAGCCGCTGCACTGGCCGACCACTACCGCATCGACCGAGTGCTCGGTGAAGGTGGCATGGCCACGGTCTACCTGGCGCATGACCTCAAGCACGACCGCCCGGTGGCGCTCAAGGTTCTCAAGCCGGAGCTGGCCCACGCGCTGGGTCCCGAACGGTTCGAGCGAGAGATCAAGCTGGCCGCGCGGCTGCAACACCCCCATATCTTGACCGTTCTGGACTCCGGTGTGGCGGTCGTCGGTCAACGGTCGACAGTCGACACCAGCACCGCTGACGACCGTCGACCGTCGACCGTCGACTTGCTGTTCTTCACCATGCCCTTCGTCGAGGGCGAATCCCTCCGCGACCGCTTGAATCGTGAAAAGCAGCTCCCGCTGGACGACGCGATTCGCATTGCGCGGGAGGCGGCGCTCGCCCTGGAATACGCCCACCAGCACGGTGTGGTCCACCGCGACATCAAGCCCGAGAATCTGCTCCTCACCAACGACGGCAGCACCCTCGTGGCCGATTTCGGCATTGCCCGCGGGCTCGCGCCAGGGGATGAACGCCTCACCCAGACCGGCACCAGCGTGGGCACGGCCGCGTATATGAGCCCGGAGCAGGCGGCAGGGGAGCCGGCGGTAGACGCCCGGAGCGACATCTACAGCCTGGCCATCGTGCTGTACGAAATGCTGGCGGGCGAGACACCCTTCGCCGCGGCCACGCCCCAGGCCACCATCGCCCGGCGCTTCACCGATACGCCAAGGCCGTTGCGCGCCATCCGGGACTCAGTGCCGGACCAGATCGAGCGCGCGGTGCAGAAGGCGCTGTCGCGCACCACCGCCGATCGCTTCGCGACCGCCCGCCAGTTTGCCGAGGCGCTCCAGCTCACGCCGGCGACCGCAGCGACGCCGGCACCTGGAACGCTCATCGGCACGCCGGCTGCGAGGAAGCCACGTCGCTGGTCCCCGGCGCTCGTCACCCTCACCATCGGCTTCATCCTCGGTCTCGGCGTGCTGTTCGCCTGGCGTTCACGGCCGGGTGACGTCGTTCCGGCCGGACCTCGGCTGCTCGCGGTGCTGCCATTCGAAAGCGTCGGCGACTCGGCCAACGCCTACTTTGCGGACGGCATGACCGACGAGGTGCGCGGGAAGCTGAGCGGCCTCGCCACGCTTCGTGTCATCGCCGGCGGCAGTTCCAAGGATTATCGCGGCAGCACCAAGTCCCTGCTGGAGATCGGCAGGGAACTGGGGGTCTCATATCTGCTGGTGGGCAAGGTGCGGTGGGCCCGCTCGCCCGATGGTTCCGAGCTCGTGCGGGTCAGCCCCGAACTGGTGCAGGTCAGCGGCAACACGCCGATCTCGCTCTGGCAGCAGCCCTTCGACGCCAACCCCGCCGATGTGTTCAAGGTCCAGGCCCAGATCGCCAGCCAGGTGGCAACGGCGCTAGGCACCGAACTGGGATCCCAGGAACAGCACGAACTTGCCCGCAGCCCCACGAGCAATTCGGCTGCCTATGACCTGTATCTCAAGGGCCAGGCGTTGAGCAGCCCCGACGCCAGCACTTCCCGGCAGGCCGCCCAGTACTACGAGCAGGCTGTCGCGCTGGACTCCACCTTCGTAGAAGCCTGGGCCCAGCTGGGGCGAGCCATGCTCCGTGTGTACGCCAACGGGAGCCGCGACCCCGTGGCGAGTGGACGGGCTCTCGAAGCGGTCATGCGAGCGCTGGCGCTTGATTCCAGCAGCGTGGCCGCGCTGACAGCAGCAGCGAGCATGTATGGCACTGCCGGCTTCGAGGATCCCGCCAAGGCTGCGGCCATGGTGGCGAAGGCCTTGCGGACCGCGCCCAACGATGCCCAGGTACTGCGGCTGGCTGGCGGAATGGACCTGGATGCTGGCAGGATCTCTCAGGCGGTGGCAACCCTGGAACGAGCCCGGCAGGTGGATCCGCGGTCGCTGGGCACCCTCGGCGTGTTGCAGCAGGCGTATGTGTTTCAGCACCGGTACGATGACGCGCGGGCGGCCGGAAGCGCGGCCTTCGCAATCGCTCCGGGTGACCTCGACAAGCTTCAGTGGCAGGTCATCACTCACCTGGCGGAGGGAAGCCTGGCGGGCGGCCAGGCCGAAATCCGCTCCGCCATTGAGCGAGGTGTCGCGGCGCCGGCGATTGTGGCGTTTTTTGCCGGCTATCAGGAGCTGTCCTGGGCGCTGGACCAGAGCGGCCAGCAACTGCTGTTCCGCCTGACGCCGGCGGCCTTCGACAACGACCGGGCCTGGTGGGCGCAGTCGCTCGCGACCGCCAGTTGGGCGCTGGGAGACCCGGCGGCCGCGCGTGCCTATGCCGATTCAGCGCTGACGCGCTCGGCAGCGCAGCTTGCCGTGTCTCCCAACGATGGCCAGTTGCACGGACTCTATGCGCTGATGCTGGCATACCTTGGGCGCGGCGACCAGGCCAGGTCGGAGATGGCGCGCGCCATGGTGTTGTCAACGACCGCTCCCTCGAGCGACCGCGCGTACGTGGGCATGGTGGGCGTCCGGGTCAGCCTGGCACTGGGAGATACCGGTCCGGCACTTGACGGCATCGAGTCGCTGCTCAAGCAGCAGACTTCCCTGACCCCGGCGTGGCTCCGGATTGATCCGACGTTCAGGTCGCTGAGGGGGAACCCGAGGTTCGAGAAGCTGGCGGGGAGGTAGGCGCAGATCGTCGGCCATACGCTTCCCTCGTTGCCACTGCGAATTGCCATACGACCTACGGCTTACGACCTACGACTCTTCTCGTAGTGCCGCCTTGCCTTGGCCCGGTTGCCGCACTGCTCCATGGTGCACCAGCGGCGGCTGCGGTTCTTGCTGAGGTCCAGGAACAGCCAGCGGCAATCGTGCTGCGCACATTCCTTCAGGAGGCCCAGGTCTTCGCTTCCCAGCAATTCGGACGCTGACCATGCCAGCGGCCAGAGCATCCAGTCGAGTTCGTCGTCGCCCCGGTGCCAGCGCCAGCGCAGCCCGCCATCGGCCGGCTCCAGCCGCCGGTGGCTCGCGGCCTCGGCCAGGAATGTGGTCAGCTCGTCGAGCGCCTTCGGGGCGGGTACCTGTCGCTCGGTGGTGGCGCTGAACAGCCGGAACAGCAGTTCTCGCAGCGCCCGTGCCCGCGCCAGGGCATCCGACGCCTTGCGTGGATGACGGGCTGCCAGGCGCTTCAAGCGAGTCCGCTCAGCATTGCCGAACATGTCCTCCCGCACGCACCAGTCCAGCAGGTCGCGATAGCTCGCCAGCCGCTCCAGCGGCCGGGCCAATGCCCGGTCGCTCAGGGTATTGACGAAGTCCACCACCGGCCGGCCTCCCACGAGGTCCATGTTGGCGACGTTCCGCTCGGTGCCTTCCGGTGCTGCGTGTCCCATACATAACCCCCAAACGAGCATTGACAGGTTATAGGAATGCGCATATCATCTAACCTGTGCTGGAAATATTGATGGTTAGGTAGTGAGATGCAAGGAGGACATGATGACCTGGATGAAGCGCTGGTGGTCGCTCTGGACCCGTCTGGCCAGTCCGCTGGCCCGTACCACGCTGCTGTGAGGTGATGGTTGATCGTGAGAATCTGGCGCGGCGCCACCGCCGCTCAGGATGCCGATGCCTATCTGGACTATCTGGACCGCACTGGCGTGGCCGAGTGTCGAGGCACATCGGGCAACCACGGGGTGATGGTGCTTCGGCGGCCCGTTGGGACCGAGACCGAATTCCTGTTCATTTCATATTGGGATCGTGAGGCTTCGATCCGCGCCTTTGCGGGTGATGACATCGAACGGGCGCGATTCTATCCTGAGGATGACCGCTTCCTCACTCAGCGGGACGAGCAGGTCCATCACTTCACGGTGGACCGCGATGTGGAGCAGGTGAAAACCGGTGCCTGATGGGCGAGCCTGCGGCGTGCGGGCTGTCTGCTGGCGCTCGGCGGCGCCTGCTGAGGAGATTCCCGACGCGCTGAAGCGTGCCTTGCTGGGTCGCTACACCCTGGAGCGGGAACTGGGGCGCGGCGGCGTGACTCCATTACTTGACTAGACTGACCAGTTAGATAAATTGTGACCATGCGAGACTCCTATTCACTCTACGAGGCCAAAGCCCGGTTCTCGGCCATCGTCCAACGGGTCCGTGAAGGCCACCGCGTCGTCGTGACAGTCCGGGGCCAGCCCGCAGTGGAGATCCGCCCGCTGGCGCCCAGCAGCTCCGGCATCGAGGGGCGCATGCATGAGCTGGAAGAGCGCGGCATGGTGACGCCTGCTCCGGCTGACCGTGCCAAGCTCGCCCCGGGCAAGCGCCGCGCAGGGGCGCTCAAGCGATTCCTGGCGACGCGGGATTGATGAACGTCGCGTACGTGGATACGTCATGCCTGGTGGCCGTGGCGTTCGGTGAGCGCGGTGCGGCGGCGCTGGCCCGGCGGCTGGGGAGATTTGACCGTCTGGTCTCCTCCAACCTGCTGGAGGCGGAATTCCGCGCCGCGTGCGTGCGCGAGGCCGTGGAACCAGACGGGGCAATGCTCGCGGCTCTCTCGTGGGTCTTGCCGGACCGGCCATTAGGAAATGAAATCGGGCAGGTCCTCGCTGCAGGCCAGGTACGCGGTGCCGACTGCTGGCACTTGGCCACGGCACTGTACCTGGCCGGGGATCCCTCACTGATCGCGTTCGTGACCTTGGACCAGAGGCAGCGTACGGTAGCAGAAGAGCTGGGGTTCGCTACCTAGCCTGCAGGGGCGCCGGCGCCCCTCAGGAGCCTGCATTCTTGAAGTTGACGCCCTGCCGCACCAGCACCCGGATGGTGGCGCCGTTGCGGCGCCCCGGACGGTAGACACTTCCGATCACCATGCGCTTCGCCGACTCGTCGAACACCGGGCTGGAGTGGCCGAGCACGGCGACCGACGATGGTTCGACCCGGCCGTCGGTACCAATGATGAATTGCAGCTCCACCCGTGCCATCACGCCCGCCATGCCGGGTGGTGGCGTCAACGGGCCACTGCGCAGCAGCGACGGAGCCTCATCGGCCTCAGCCGACGTGATGATGATACTGCGCGCACCGATCGAATCCGGTACCGCCCCGATGCCCGACAGGACGTCTCCCTTGAGCCCGTGCCCGGTGTAGTCTGACGGGTCAAAGGGCGCGTCGCTCGTCAGCGGCGGAATGCTGAGCGGTACGTCGCGCATTGCGGGAATCGCAGGAGCGGGAGCAACCGCGAGCATGGGTTCAGTTACCTGAGAGCGATCGGCGTCGGGGCTGTGCGCGTCGGGAAAGACGACCACCGCCGGTGTCACCACTTTGGCGACCGCCAGCTCCAGGGGCCGGTGGGTCACCCAGACGGCGCCGGTAATGATGAGAGCGTGCAGGCCGAGTGAAGTGCCGGTCTGCCAGAGGGGGCGCCGGGCATGCTGGCCGGATTCGAGCAGGCGGTCGAACATGGTGTCCTCTCCGCGGCTTGGGGTACCACCACAGTGGCACACGGAGATGGCTCTGGCCCGGCGAGATGCATTACAGAAGCATGACGTCGGGGTGAGGACTGGGCCGGCGCCTGAGCGGCCGGGGTCTTCGCTCTCTGGTCAGCTGGGATTCACCTGGCAGCCGCCAGCGCTTCTCTCGCCCGTTCCAGTCCCTCGTCGAGCGTCCCGAGCACGTTCTCCTCGCCCAGCTCGTCCAGCAGGTCGGATCGTGACAGCGCCACCATCGGCTGGGCATGAATCTCGGTGATGTATACCGCCGTGCCTTCCTTCCGGCTCTGCTTGACCAGGTCC
>Ga0207707_10004247_pt1 | contig 12679 bp, 14 predicted proteins | sample KBSC83BmetaG_FD_184336 | JGI IMG/M metagenome (GOLD analysis project Ga0207707, IMG submission 184336) | Corn rhizosphere microbial communities from Kellogg Biological Station, Michigan, USA - KBS C8-3B metaG (SPAdes) (version 2) | ecosystem: Host-associated > Plants > Roots > Rhizosphere ... | reverse complement strand
ATCATAGAAGAACTCGGAGATGACTCTCCAAGAATAGGAAAATCAAGTTTTTCAGGCATAATTTGGGCAGATACCTCAATCGATCCGTTTGTGGCAATTAAAAACATCAAAAAGATAATTCTTGACGAACCATGGAGAATGAGATACTGTCACAGATTCATTCCAGTTAGACATACAACTTCAGCCAGTATTGAAAACATAGTAGAGAGTGTAAAAAACCAAGTCAAGATGATGAATGATACCGATACGTATAGAATTACAATTGAAAAAAGAGGCTCTGACATTTCTTCAAAGGAATTGATAGGTTCTATTGCAGATACAATTCCAAACAAGGTATCCCTGGAAACTTATGATTGGAATGTCATGATTCAGATAATGGGCGGCATCGTAGGCGTTTCCATATTAAAAGAAGATGACATTATAAGCACATTGAAGCTCAAGCGAGATTCAATGGAATAACGTTGCAGATCTTTCTGCCATCAAGTCTTCCAGAGGAGTTTTAGAAAGAACACAATCTAATTCTTTTGTTGTTATTCCAAATTCTTTTTTTATGAGTTTGGAATTATCTTTTGAAAATACTCTAGCCTCCAAAATGTCATCAAGTTCATTGAATAGTTTTTCAAGTGATGGTTTTTTGCCAAGCATTATCAGTATAGAGTCAGAATTTGGTTTCATGCCTACTTTGGATATTGCATCGCTAATCTGTCTAGTGCATGCAAATCGCATGAGAATATCAGTCTCAATCTTATTTGAAAGTAAGACATCAGCCTTTTTGGCAGATAAAGAAATTGCAAGTATCTTTTTTGCATGCCCCAAGTTCAGAACATACTGAGACTGTATACCCTGAATGACAAGATTCGGATACTTTACTCTGAGCGAGTCAAGAAATCCAACTGGATCTTTTACTGTTTTCTTGAGCCTTACTAATTCTATAGAGGTGTTCATTAGACTAAATTGCACCCTTTTTGATCTTCCCCCATGAACTAGCGGGATTATGCTTACAACATCACCATTTTTCAATAACGTTTCTTTTCCTTGTAATGCGGACGAATCAACACCATTTACTGCAACAAGAATATTGTTAGGATCAAGTGTAGGTGATGTTACAGGAATTGATGCTTGAAGATGATCCAATAGACTAGATATTGACATTGAATCGCTTTGAATCTCAAGTTTATCAGATGCAAATGACTTTCTTGCACCCCCCAAGAGCTTGACGGTTATCATAATATCAAAAGAAATACTTGACTATATCGAATTTTTGTAATGTAACTAGTTGAGTATCTGTTCTTCAATCTCTTCGGTCTCATCAACTGTTTCATTTTGAGCAGATACCGATTCTTTTTCTTCTTGTTCTTCTAGTTCACGTCTAAGATATGAAGAGATGTAACCTGCAATTTCGTTCTTTAGACCCTTTGATCTTACAACTGCAATTTCATTTAGAACCTGTTTGTTGTGTGCAAAATCAGTATCAAATTTTCCTTTATAAGTAGTCATTAGTTCCGTGGAAATTCGTCTGATTCTATTCACAAGTTGAATGTGCTAAAGGGGTTTTTTATACCTATACACCAAGATACGAACCAGTGTTTCTTTCAGCAACAAGCAACATTTCATCATAAGATTTGTTGAGTATGCCAGCTGCACAAAAAAGAACACTTGGAAGGAATTCTATTTGCGCAGTTTTAAGACCAAAACATCTAGAGAATCTCACTGGTCCATCAGTTTCCAATAATATTTTATCAAGACGTGTTTGTGAAAGAAGAATTTGCTTATCCTCAGAATATACCATTGCGGGTCCATAAGATACAAAACAGTCAAGTTCCATCGCTTTTTGCAATTGTTTTTTGCTGCCAGAAAACCAGTGAAGCAGTACACCTTTTATGGAATAGGAAGGAAGTATAGAAAAAATTTCATCAAGAGTTCTACGTGAGTGAATAGACACAGGTTTTCCCAATTTTTCTGCAAGCGATAGCATATTTTGAAACACCAGTACTTGTCTTGAAAATCCAGCTTCATCAGAAACATAGGTCTTGTCAAGACCAATCTCACCAATGCCAGATATTTTGTCAGAGTTTTGAGTAACTAGATCTATCATTGCGTTTAGATCATCGTCTGCTTTTTCAGGATGGATTCCAATAAAGGGCAGAACCAGTGAGCTTCGTTGACTTAGGGCAAGGGTAGATTTTGAGCTTTGGTTATCCATGGATACACAGCAGGCTCTGATTTTCATTTTATCCATAGCAGTAAGTGTGCATTCCATGTCATCAGAATATTCATTGTCTGATAGATGTATGTGAGCATCAGTCAGCCAGGCCATTTGTTACATATCTGACCATGAAATAGTGTGTATAAATCGATCCTTGCATAGTTTTTTTCCACTCAAAGTCTTTTATCAAGGGTTTTTGGATTTATGGCATATGGTAACATCCGAATTTGGCCTTTCTGTAATGTACAGAATTTTGAAAAAAGCAGGTGCGGAAAGAGTAAGTGATGAATCTGCCAATGAACTTCGAAGAATACTAGAAGAAATTGGTGTTTCAATTGCAAAAAATGCAATAGAGATGTCAACACATGCAGGTAGAAAGACGATCAAGTCAGAAGATATCAGACTTGCAGCAAAGCAATTTTCAAAATTTTAATCTAAAAGATTTAATTGTTCAAGTAAGGCCATTTTGATCGCGGTGAGGTGGCAGAGTGGCTATGCGTTCGCCTGCAAAGCGAATCTATAGGGGTTCAAATCCCTTCCTCACCTTGAATATATCATAATAACCTGCTTTTCTAAATAGGGCTGTTTGTAAACAGAATGAATTTGGCGGAAAGAGGTAACGGATTACTAGAATACATTCCAGGTGCAAAACCTGTCGCATATCAGTACACTAACGGTCAACCACTAGATGGATTTTCACAAAATGTCAAAGACAGCATAAAAGAATACGCAGAAAGTGCACAAAACGAAGTTGAGAAAGGTCACAACTTCTTGCAGTGGGTATTAACCAGAGTCTTTGAGGCCACTGAAGATGATGCAACTGATGCGATAATAGACGGGGCAAACGATCTAGGAATAGACGCATATCTTCCAGTTGATTTCTCTGAAGACAAGATCTATCTATTCCAGTCAAAATATGGTACTTCGCATTCAATTGAAGCCATTGCAAAATTCAAAGAAGATGTCAAGCGATTGCAAGGAAAAGACATTGCCAAGATGCGTCCAGAACTTGCCCATCTAGTTACAAAAATTCAAGAGAAAAATCTCAAGATAGAATGCATCTATGTGACAGATCAGAAGGTAGAGGATGAGAGTTTTGATTCTGTAGAGATATACGATGTTGATGTAATAATACAAAAACTTTGGGACAGGATAAAAAAACCGGCAGCAGGCAAGAAAGCCCCCATAAAACTTGAAACCAAACTAAGATACCAAAATACGCTTCTTGGAATTCTCAAGCTAAGGGAGCTCACCAATTTTGTTACAAAGAACAAGGACTATGTTTTTGAATCAAACATCAGACAATGGATGCAATTCAAAACTACAGTAAACAAGGGACTAAGAGAGACTTTGCAAGAGGTACCTCACAAGTTTTTTTATTACAACAATGGCATAACAATAGTAGTAAGCGATTTTGAAGAACTTGAAGACAACTCCATCATGTTGCACTCACCTCAGATAGTAAACGGGGCACAGACATCTAACTCAGTATTAGATCATGCAAGACGTACACATAACTTGGATGGAAGTATAACAGTTACAATCATCAAGGCAGCAGACGAACTTGATCAAAATAACATAACGAAATATAGAAACTCGCAAAATGCAGTACGCGGAAAAGATCTAGTGTCGCTGATGGATTTTCACAAATCATTAAAATCACAAATGGAAAATATCCATTATTTTTATGAGATCCAAGGCGGTTCATTTGATACCAAGACAAAGTCTCATCAAAGTGAGTTTGTAGGAGATGTAATTTACAACAAGTATCTACCTGATAACCATAAAAAAGTAATAGTTGCAAAAGATGCCATACAGGCTTTTGTTGCAGGAATAGAACAAAGACCTACGGAGGCATACAGTTCTCCTGCACAGTTTTTGCCAAGAGGTAGCAAGTATGACGAGGTTTTCAACGAGAAATTAAAGGACGATTATAGGTTACTTCTCTATCCATATTGTGTAAAGGAATATGCAAAGAGAAATCTCAACTATGGGAAGAAGGGAGGTCACAAGACAAAGAGATATGCAACACTATTCTTTGTTGCAGTATACTTTAAGATCCTGCATGAAAAAATTCTATTTACAAAGGACGACTTTAAAGAAGACATATCAAAGCTAGAGCCCATATTCAAGAGCGTCAAGCTAAACCAACGCATACTCAAATTAACAGATACTGTTGTCACCAAGTTTCTAGAGGATACCGTTGTAGACGATGAGATGACTGCTGCAAATACATATCATAATTTCTTCTCTCATCACGTATGGCAGGATTCCATGGTTCGTGTAATAGAGAAGAAGATAAAGCAAGAGGAAGAAGAGATAACCAGTATTCAGAAAGTAGTTCAAGATCTTTTTTAGAAATTTAATCTAATCGCGGCAGAACGATGACTGATAGGTTCTCTTGCAGGAGGTCCACATTAGCCATCTGTCCTACCGCTGTTTTATTCTATAGTGGCTAGTATTTAATATGGTTTTTACGAACATGATTTTTATAACGAATTGAATCGACTGTTATCTAAATGGTAGAAATACAACAATGTTCCATATGCAAAGGTCCTCTGGATCATATTTATGTCCCGATGGAATCCTGGAACATAAAGGGCCAGCTGTGCAGCAAATGTTACTCTAAAAAAATTGCAGAACACTATCCAGGCGGTCACGAAAGAGTAAACAAGTCAGACTAGAAACCAACCAGTTTTAATCAGATCTTTATCTTGAGATTCTCCTATTCCAGTAGCATAGCGCCAGATGTATAGCGCTTTGGTATCCATCTTTTTCTGTATCTGGATCAAAGATTCTAATTCAGAATCAACATTTCCGGAGGGAGTTCCACAGTTTTCACAAAATTTGCATTTTGGATCAAGGCTGAGTGGAGCAGACTGGATTACAGGATATGCCCTACATGCAAGTGGCCGGTTTTCATAGATTTTACAGGCATATCCACCATGGGGTGATCTTTTACTTGATTCAGTATCAAGAAAGGGACAGGTATTACCATTAGATTCTCTTCCCATCATCTGATAAGCAAGTATTGTTTGAGGCTCTCCAGATTCGGCTCCAGATACACCTATCCTAGGTAAGATTGTAACATTGATACCATTTTTTTCTGCCAATGATTCCATCTGTTCTTTTTCATCAGGCATTACAAGTACGCCAATCTTGCCAAACTTTATTGTGGGATAGTATTCTCTCTCAATGCAGCACTTGGCGCATTCCTCTACACAGGAAAAATCCAATGACTAGTACTCTTAAAAAAAGGATAAATCTCCTTTTATCGAGACAAGATCCGATCCCTATAAGGTTTCCAGAGGAGATAAATAGTAATACCCTTATATCACCAAAACCATTACTTGCTAGCAATGGTAGTATATAGAACAAGCATGCAGATAGTAAGAGATTTGCTTACTGTAACAGAGGAGAGTGGCATGAACGGCATTAACGTAACATCACTTCTAACCAAGGCAAACTTATCACATTCAAGACTTTCAAAATTCATAGACAACCTCACCGGTGCAGGCCTAATGAACAAGATCGAATTCGACGGCAAGAATACATTTGTCATAACCACAAAAGGTAAGCAATATTTGGAAACATACGAAAGATTCCAGAATCTAGCAGACTCTTTCGGCTTAGATCTCTAAACTTCCCACTTTTCCATTATTTTCATTTATAGAAATTATAAATACAATATTTTTGAAAAATTTGAAAAAAAGTTTCATTAATAATTTTTCATAACATTCTCAAGTTGGGTCAGATTCAAATTCATTGTAGACAAATCTTTTGATAAATCGAATGACAGACAATTTTGATCGAACAGTTGGTTTTGCAGATCAGTGAGTAGCAAACCGACAGATCTATAAAGGCGTAGATTGGTTTATCAAAAGGGGAGTAATTGTGGGAGAGACACTAGTATGGTGGAAGGGACTTGCAAAAGAACTTGAATTAGACATAGAATCACTTGATGAAAGAACAGACGAAAACAGACTTTAGAATTAACCCAGTAGTATAATTTTATAACAAAATAAAGCCTCGAGCGGGATTCGATCCCGCGGCCTAACGCTTACGAGGCGTTCGCTCTACCAGGCTGAGCTATCGAGGCAGTGGTTCGCAATGTAATCAGAGTTTATAAAAAGCCTTTGCGTTTTTGATTTATTGAAAGTCTCAATATCGGGAGTTCGTGGGATTTTTGGCAACGACCTCAATCTTGAAGACATTATCTATTACTGTAGAAATTTTTCACATCTTGTCAAGTCAGGAAAGTGTGTAGTGGGAAGAGACACACGACCATCAGGAGAGATAGTAACTAATGTTGCAGTTGCTTCGCTCTTAGAAAGAGGAATCTCAGTTTACAATCTTGGCATATCTCCTACTCCAGTTGTATTCAGAGAAGCAAGAAAATATGGGAGTGGTCTTATCATCACGTCTTCACACAATCCATTAGAATGGAACGGTCTCAAGTTCATTTTAGACGGTAGAGGCATTAACGAATCAGAACTAGAATATCTTGAAAAAAAAGACAAGTTCCAAAGAGAAAAAATTGGTACTGAAACACAGGTTGATTCAGACTACATAGACGAAGCGGTAAAAGTAATTGGAGATATAAAAAAATCATCTAAAATAGCAATTGACGTGGGCGGTGGTGCAGCATTTGATGTTGCTCCAAAATTACTAAGAAAATTGGGTTGTAAGGTAAGTGTAATCAACGGTACACCTGGCAAATCAACACGAGGTCCAGACCCTACAAATGATCAATTATCAGGACTTGTTCAAGCATCAAAAAAATCAAGCATTGGTTTTGCTTTTGATCTCGATGGTGATAGACTGGTAGTAGTAAGAAACGGCAAAAAACAATCTCCAGATGTAACACTAGGTCTTGGTGTTGCAGGTGCACTTGAGAAAGGATACAAGAAATTTGTTCTTAGCATAGATACTAGTGTTGCGATTGAGAAATTTATCAAAAATGAAGGAGGTCAAGTAAATAGATCAAAGGTTGGAGAAGCAAATGTTGTAGACCTTATGATAAGAACTAGATCTCAAGCTGGAGGAGAAGGAAGTAGTGCCGGATTTATCTTGCCAGAATTTAACATGTGTAGAGATGGTCTTCTCACAAGTGGACTAATTGCATCAATGGTTGGAACAAAACAGTTTGATGAAATAAACAAATTCATGGAAGGATATCATCAAGTCAGAACCAAAGTAAGTGTAGATTCCAAACTTCATAAAAAAACACTGCAAGCATTTTTGAAAAAGATGCGAAAACAATCAAGCCAGATCATAACAATTGATGGAATAAAGTCCATAATAGATGAAGATAGTTGGGTTCTTGTAAGACAGTCAAATACTGAACACATCATCAGGGTCTCTGCAGAGTCAAATGACTTGAATAAAGCTAAAACAATAGAAAAACAGGTCACCAAGATGGTTAAACAAAGCTATGAAGAATCCAGATGAGGTATCCATAATCAAGACATTTCAAAATAGATTTGGGAGAAAATCCAAGTTTCAAGCCGATGACATTGAAGTCGTAAAGATAGGAAATAGTAAATTTGTTGTAAAATCAGACATGCTGGTTCAGAGTACAGATGTACCTGCAGGGATGAAACTTGAAGAGATTGCAAGAAAAAGTATGGTTTCATGTGTCAGTGACTTTGCATGTAAAGGAATCAAGGCCAAATTTTGTACCATTGCAATAGCAATACCTCATGGTTTTACGCAGAAAATGGTAAACGAATTAGCAGACGGTTTTCTCAGATCCTCCAAAGAGTTTGGTTTGCACATAATTGGCGGGGACACTAACGAAGGAAAGGAACTGGTCATAGAAGTATCCATGTTTGGTCCAAGCAGTAAGAAGATACCGTCAAGGGGAGGTGCAAGAGTTGGAGACATCATAATGACATCAGGACCTTTCGGTTATTCTTCAGCAGGATTGAAGATTGTTTTGGACGGTTGTAAGACAGATCCCAGGTCAGCAAAGATATTCAGAAAAGCAATTTTTAGACCATACCCTAGATTAGATTTTGGATTAGAGGCTGCCAGATATTTTTCTTCATCAATGGATTCTAGTGACGGACTTGCCATAACACTTGATGACATGAGCAAGCAGAGCAAAAAGAAATTTGTGATAACTAGTCTGCCTACAACAAATGACATTATCAAATTTGCACACCACAATAAAATCAATTTAAAAGACCTAGTTTTTTGTGGTGGGGAGGAATATGAGATCGTATTCACAATACGATCAGGAGATTTGAACAAAGTGAAGAGACTGGCAAAAAAGACCAATACCCCATTATTTCAGATAGGTCATGTGGTCATTGGAAAAAATGCGGTTCTAATTGACAATGGCATATCCAAGGTCATCAAGCGATGTGGCTGGACACACCTTAGATCCTAATGTTTTTTAAACCCGTTAAAGAGTCTTAAAATGTTGTCCGTACAAGAAACTAAGGAAAAATGGGGTATAGCTCACATATTCAGTAGTTTCAACAATACCATAGTTCACATCACAGATGTTTCTGGTGCTGAGACTGTGGCAATTAGTTCCGGTGGACGACATGTCAATGCAGACAGATACGAGTCATCTCCTTATGCAGCAATGAAATCAACTGCTGCAGTAGTAGAGGCAGCACATGACAAGGGCTTTACAGGTCTTCACATAAGAGTAAGAGCAGTAGGTGGAGTCGGTTCACGTGTTCCAGGCCCAGGTGCACAAGCAGCAATTAGAGCACTAGCAAGAGGTGGATTTAAGATTGGAAGAATTGATGATGTAACACCAATCCCTCATGATACCACTAGAAAGAAAGGTGGTAAAAGAGGAAGAAGAGTCTAGTCGTCTATCAGTTTAACTTTTACTTTAGCATTTTTGGTTTCAAAGAATTTTGTCATAAAAGTGACAAATTTGTCTTCGATTTTTTTTCCCTTGGTTTTTGCAATTTGATCTCCTAGTTTGAGTTCCATTCCAGAAAGTAACTCTATTTTTATCAACACTTTGAAAAAGGCCCATCCAAATCTCTCCATGGGATTACTTATCAGGAAACCTTCCTTGATGCCACATAATGTTTGTAATTCATCCATAGCAGCTGAAACAATCTCTCTGTCAATTTCATATTTGGTTGTTGCAATCTCAAGTATAGTAGCCCTACCGTGCATAAACAACCATCCAACATGATGCACAAATAATAAACTTACTAGATTAGAATATCAGAAATTGTTTGCGCCTGACAATTATCAGACATTTTCACTAGAGTCATTAGAAGATTCAGGCTCTGATATTGATTTTGCCTCTCCTTTTAGCTTGTCAGACCATGATACCATCTTTCCATCCTGTTCAACATTTATGGTAGTTTGTATCCTTACATGAATTCCGACAGATCTAAACAGTGTCAACAATTTTCCTCCATCAATGATTTCAGTAATCTCTCCTCCTTGTATTAGCTCGGCAAGTTTTTCAATTACAACCTTGGTCTCATTTGGAAACTGGGATTCTGCATTCTGAAGTACTTCTTCTCCCCTATATCCAAGTTGTTTGAGAACAATGTCTCTAGGAGAGACCTTTTGTGTCGGAGATTGTTGTGGCTTTTCATCTATCCTCTGTCTTTGTGAGATATTTTTTTGCATCTCAAGCATCCTTTTTGCCTTGAGAAGTTCTAGTTCTTTGTCTTCCTCAGTCAACCCTTGATTACCCCAATTGGAACAAGCTTGGCTACTTTTGTAGCTATTCCAAGTTCATGAGATACATTTGCAACAGCATCAACATCCTTGTATGCCTCAGGTGTTTCCTCTACCACACCTTCTCGTGTGAGAGCTTTTATGAAAATTCCTTTATCCCCAAGTGATTTTTGTACTTGACCTTCTGTGAAATTTCTTCTTGCGGCAGATCTTGACATCATTCTGCCAGCACCATGGGCAGTAGAACCAAAGCTCAAATCCATAGATCCTGGTTTTCCAAGTAAGATCCAGCTACCAGTACCCATAGAACCCGGTATGAAGACTGGCTGACCAATATCACGATATTTTCGTGGTATTTCTTCTCGTCCTTGTGGGAATGCACGTGTTGCACCCTTTCTATGAACTACAACGGACCGTAGCTCACCATCAATTTTGTGTTTTTCAACTTTTGCTATGTTATGAGCAACATCATAGATTAGTTTCATGTCAAGATCAGATTCTGTTTGTTTGAAGACTCGCTCAAAGGCCTTTCTTGTCCAGTGTGTGATCATCTGTCTGTTGCTCCATGCATAATTTAGTGCAGCAAACATTGCTTTCCTATATGATTCTCCTTCTTCTGAAGAATTTGGAACGCATGCAAGTTCTCTGTCTACTAGATTTATTTTATATTTTGAAAGTGCCTGTTCTGACACTCTTAGATAATCACTACACACTTGATGTCCAAAACCTCTTGAACCACAATGAATCAATACAGTAATTTGTCCTTCATTGAAAATTCCCATCTTTTTAGCAGCTTCTTTATCGTGGATCTGGTCAACGCGTTGTACCTCAAGAAAATGATTTCCAGAGCCAAGGCTTCCTAGTTGAGGCGCACCTCGTTTTCTTGCAGTAGGCGATATTTTTCCAGGATCAGCGTTTTTTATTTGCCCATTTTCTTCACATACATCAGCGTCATCCTTTGAGCCATAACCATGATCAACTGCCCATTGGACTCCTCTTACAAGCACTTCATCAAGATCAGATGGAGATAATTTTACAGCGCCTTTAGATCCTACTCCAGACGGAATGGATGTGAACAACTCTGTAACAAGGTCCCTGAGTCTTGGTCTAACATCATTTTCTGTAAGATTTGTCTTGAGCAGTCGTACGCCACAGTTGATATCATAGCCTACGCCTCCAGGACTGATCATCCCATCCTCAGCATCCATTGCAGCTACTCCCCCAACAGGAAATCCATAACCTTCGTGACCATCTGGAAGAACCACAACGTGTTTTAGCACTCCAGGTATGGTGGATACATTTACTGCTTGTTGGATTGTTCTATCTGTAAGCATTTTTTGTAATAATTTTTCATCAGCGTAAATTGTTACTGGGACTTTCATACCCTTCGATGGATCAGCTTCAATTCTGTATTCCATCTCACGTATTTTCTTTGGAATTAGTGATGACATTGCTTTCTGCGAAAAAAGGTATTTCTACACAATTTAAATCATGAGTATGTGAATTGACCAATCATTTGATCAGTTTGGCAGTATGACGATACAAATCATGTAATGTTTTACCATCAAGTAGGACTGTATCGTCAAGTTGATCATCAGAAACTTTGTTTTCCAGGTTTTTTTCTGATTTCTTGTCGGAGTTCATGGATTTGTTTTATCCATCAAGTATAGAAAAAAGTGTCGATTTACATCCAAATTCATACAAGTAGATTTATTTTCCTTGATCAACTGATCCAAGACATGGCAATTCTTCCAATCGATGGTGGCCGTTATGGGACTGCCGAGATGAAAGAGATTTTTGACGATCAAAAAAAGATAACATATCAATTAGACATAGAGGCAGCAGTTGCCCTTTCCCAATCAGAAATAAGGATGATTCCAAAAGATGCGGCCTTGAACATATCAAAGATGGCAAGGTCTGGCAAGATTTCAGTAAAGAGAGTAAAACAGCTCGAGGCAAAAAGTGATCATGATACAGCAGCATTGGTAGAGGCTCTAAGTGAAATTTGTAAACCATCTGCAAAACCTTGGATACATTATGGTTTGACAAGCAATGATTTAGTGGATACAAGCAATTCATTACAAATTCGTGATACATTACGAATCATAGAGCCAAAGGTTGCAAGGCTTGCCATCATTTTAGCAGACCAAGCAGTCAAGTTCAGAGGATTACCAGCAGTTGGAAGAACCCATGGTCAGCATGCAAGCATCATTTCATTTGGTCTAAAGTTTGCAAACTGGTCACTTGAAATGTCAAGCCATGTGGAAAGAATTGAAGAGTTAAAGAAAAGAGCTCTTATCTGTAAAACACTTGGTGTTGTTGGAACAGGTTCTCTTATGGGTGCAAAAGCTTTGGAGGTGCAAAGAAGAGTAGCAAAAAAGCTTGAATTGTACCCCGCAGATGTCACTACCCAGATAGTTGCACGTGAAAGATATGCAGAATTTATTTTCTACATGGCATTGATAGGGTCGACACTTGAAAAAATAGCAGTAGAGATTCGAAACTTGCAGAGAACCGAAATAGCAGAGGTTGCAGAATCTTTCAAGAAAGGACAAATGGGAAGTAGTGCGGTTCCTGTAAAGAGAAATCCTGTAAAAAGTGAGCGTGTAACATCACTTTCAAAATTGTTGCGTAGTCAGATATCAGTGGCATTTGAGAATATTCCTCTGTGGCATGAAAGAGACTTGACAAACTCTGCAAATGAGAGATTCATCCTTCCCACTAGTGCAATCTTACTTGATGAGATGCTTGAGACCATGACAAGAATCATCAGATCATTATTTGTAAACGAGGAAAGAATACGAA